>Ga0116231_10012216_pt1 | contig 12747 bp, 7 predicted proteins | sample S1TSphgellanicum_2_FD_89695 | JGI IMG/M metagenome (GOLD analysis project Ga0116231, IMG submission 89695) | Host-associated microbial communities from peat moss isolated from Minnesota, USA - S1T2_Fd - Sphagnum magellanicum MG | ecosystem: Host-associated > Plants > Peat moss > Unclassified... | reverse complement strand
CGAGCGAGAGATCATATCCGGTCAGATACAGGAGACTGTAGAGCAGCGCGGAGCCGTGTCCTGCGGAGAGCACGAAGCGGTCGCGATTGAACCACCAGGGGTTCTTCGGATTGTGCCGCAGCCAACGCGTCCACAGCACATAGGCCATCGGGGCCGCCCCTAAAGGCAGGCCGGGATGTCCGCTGTTGGCCTTCTGCACCATGTCGACCGACAGGAATCGGATCGTATTGACGCACACTTGATCGAGTTGCTCGCTCATGACGGGACCCGCGTAGCGATGGGACCTTCGTCGCTTGCAATTTGCATGCCGCTGCGTGCGAGGGCGTAGCCGCGAAACCGACGGCGCCCATGCCAAACCGCGACGCACTCTCGCTTTTCGCGCGAGTCGCTTTGTACAATGGTTTGCCGTTGGAATGTAGGACTTACACGCGGCGTTCGATGACGCCGTGCGTTCGCCGCCGTCGGACCCGCCGCGGGCGGGTTGACACTACTCTACAGTCCCAGCAATCGCGTCACGTTATGATTGCCTGTTGACCAGCCCTTGCCTTCAGAGAGTGGACATGCCCCCAACGAGTCTGACGCCCACGGATCCTCTGCAGACGCCCGCAACGACCTTCGACTCGAGTCCCCGCCGACGCTCCTGGCTCATATCGGTCGTCGCGATCGTTGCCCTGCTGTTGATCGGCTGGTGGCTCTACTCCTGGCTCTCCAAACCGAAGCCGAAGCCCTCGGCGCCGCCCGTCACGCAGGTGGCCGCGGCGCCGGTGACGCGCGGCGATCTCGACGTCTATCTCGATGCCCTGGGCACCGTGACGCCGGTGTATACCGCCACCATCGTGAGCCGCGTCGCCGGTGAGGTCACCGAAGTCCACTTCAAGGAAGGCCAGATGGTCAAGAAGGGCGATCTGCTCGCCGTGATCGATCCACGGCCGTATGTGGCCGTGCTCGTCCAGGCGCAGGGCCAGATCGCGCGTGACGAGGCGGCGCTCAAGAATGCGCGCATCGATCTGCTGCGCTACCAGAATGCGTTCAGGGAGCACGCGATCCCGCAACAGACGCTCGCGACTCAACAGGCGACCGTCGACCAAGACGAAGCGACCTTGAAGCTCGATCAGGGGAATCTCGCGGCGGCCCAGGTCAACGTCGATTACACCCGCATCATCGCGCCGTTCGACGGCCGCGTGGGATTGCGCAACATCGATCCCGGCAACGTCGTGCCGGCCAACGGCACCTCGGGACTATGCGTGATCGCGCAGATCCAGCCGATCACGGTGATTTTCACGATCGCCGAGGACGACATCGCCGAGGTCACGCAGCAGATGGCGAGCGGCCGCAAACTCCGCGTCCAGGCCCTCGACCGTACGAAACAACACAAGCTCGCCGAGGGCACGCTCATCACGCTCGACAACGAGGTCAACACGACGACCGGCACCGTGCGTGCGCGCGCGACGTTCGCCAACGACAAGAGCCAACTCTTCCCGAACCAGTTCGTCAACGCGCGGCTTCTGGTGCGCACGCTGAATCAGGTCGCGCTCGTGCCCCAGGCCGCCATTCAGCACAACAACGACGCGGCGTTCGTCTATGTCATCGACAACGGCAAGGCGCAGCTGCGCAACATCACCATCCTCGCGACCGAGGCCGAGACCTCGGCGGTGACCGGGGTCACGGTCGGCGAGCAACTCGTCACCGATGGGTTCGACAAGTTGCAGAACGGCTCGAAGGTCGCGGTGCGCAGCGCGGCGGCGGGCGAAACCAAACCGCCCGAGACCGCGCCGGCGCCGTCCGGCGCCCCCGGTGCGAAACCTGCCGGATGAATCCGTCTCGTCCTTTCATCCTCCGGCCGATCGCGACCTCGCTGATCATGGCCGCCGTTCTGGTCATCGGCATCATCGGCTTCCGACAGCTGCCGATCGCGGCGCTGCCGGAAGTGGATTATCCGACCATCCAGGTATTGACGTTTTATCCGGGCGCGAATGCCAAGACCGTCTCGACCGCCATCACGGCGCCGCTCGAGCGCCAGCTCGGCCAGGTGCCCGGCCTCAGCCAGATGCTCTCGACGAGTTCCGACGGCGCGTCCGTGATCACGTTGCAGTTCAACCTGAGCCTGAACATCGACGTGGCCGAGGAGGACGTGCAGGAGGCGATCAATGCGGCCCAGAGCTACCTGCCCGCGCAGCTGCCCATGCCGCCGGTCTACAACAAGGTCAATCCGGCGGATGCGCCGATCCTGACCCTCGCCCTGACCTCGGATTCGATGCCGTTGTCGCAGGTAGAGGACTTCACGGACACGCGGCTCGCCGAGAAAATCTCCCAAGTGTCGGGTGTCGGCGCCGTCACGATCAGCGGCGGGCAGAAGCCCGCCGTGCGCGTGCAGATCAATCCGACCCAGCTCGCCGCCTACGGATTGAATCTCGAGGACGTGCGCAGCGCACTGACCGCGACGAGCCTCGACCAGGCCAAGGGCAGCTTCAACGGACCTGCGCAAAGCTTTCAAATCAACGCGAACGACCAGATCACGACGAGCGCCGAGTTCAGCAAGGTCGTACTCGCCTACCGCAACGGCGCGCCGGTCATGCTGACCGACGTCGCCAAGGTCGTGGACGGAATCGAGAACGCGGAACTCTCGGCCTGGATGAACCGCGTGCCGGCCGTCATCGTCAACATCCAGCGCCAGCCCGGGGCCAACATCATCGACGTGGTCGACCGGATCAAGTCGCTGCTTCCCCAGCTGCGCGCGACGATTCCGTCGGTGATCCATGTCGCCGTGCTGACCGACCGGACCACGACGGTGCGGGCCTCGGTCGCGGACGTCGAATTCGAGCTGCTCATGTGCATCGCGCTCGTCGTCGCCGTGATATTCGTGTTTCTGCGCGCCTTTGCCGCGACACTGATCCCGAGCATCGCCGTTCCGCTCTCGCTGATCGGGACCTTCGGGGCGATGTACGGGCTCGGCTACAGCCTCAATAACCTCACGCTGATGGCGCTGACCATCTCCACGGGCTTCGTGGTCGACGATGCGATCGTCATGATCGAGAACATCACCCGGTACGTGGAACAGGGCGAGCGTCCGCTCGCGGCCGCGCTCAAGGGTGCCGAACAAATCGGCTTCACGATCATGAGCCTGACGGTGTCGCTGATCGCGGTGCTGATCCCGCTGCTGTTCATGGGCGACATCACCGGAAGGCTCTTCCGGGAATTCGCGGTGACCTTGAGCGCCACGATCGTGATCTCCGCGGCCGTGTCGCTGACGCTGACGCCGATGCTGTGCGCCAAACTTCTCAAACACACGAATCCGAACGCCCAGGGCCGTTTCTACCGCGCCTCCGAGCGGGCCTTCGAGAGCATCATCGAGTTCTACCGCCGCACCCTCGACTGGGTCCTCGAACGCCGCGGCCTCACCCTCGCCGTGGCGGTCGCGACGTTGGCACTCACGTTCGTCCTGCTGCTGCTCGTGCCGAAGGGCTTCTTCCCGGTCCAGGACACCGGCGAGATCCAGGCCGTCTCGGAGGCCGCCCAGACCGTCTCGTTCCCGAAGATGGCGCAGCTCCAGCAGCGCCTGGACGCCGTGATCCTCGAGAATCCGGCGGTCGAAAGCCTCTCCTCGTTCATCGGCGTCGACGGCACCAACACGACCATCAACAGCGGGCGCATCCAGATCAATTTGAAACCCTTCGGGCAGCGCGCTTCCGCCACGGAGGTCATCGAGCAGCTCAACCGCGCCGTGGCGGGCATGGGCGACATCAGTCTCTATATGCAGCCGGTGCAGGACATCACGGTCGCGGACATCGTCAGCCGCACCGAATACCAGTACAGCCTGCAGGATCCGAACGCCGCGGAGCTCGCGAGCTACGCAACGGAGTTCGTCGGCCGGCTGAAACAGCTGCCGCAGCTCGCCGACGTGGCCAGCGATCAGCAGACTCAGGGGCGACAGGTCTCGCTGCTCTACGACCGTCCCACCGCGACGCGGCTCGGTATCACGCCCCAGAACCTCGACGATGCGCTCTACGACGGCTTCGGTCAGCGCCAGGTCTCGACGTTGTTCACGCAGCTCAACCAGTATCACCTCATCATGGAGGTTCAGCCGGAATTCGCGACCGGGCCGCAGAATCTCGACGATATCTTCGTGCACGCAGGCACGGGCCCCTCGGTACCCCTGAGCGCGATCACGAAACAGAGCCTCGTCACGGCGCCGATCCTCATCAGCCACATGGGGCAATTCCCCGCAACGACGGTGTCGTTCAATCTGGCGCCCGGCGCCTCCTTGGGCGAGGCCGTCGACGCCATCGAACGGGTCGCCCACGACCTGCACGCGCCCGAGGCGCTGCAGGCGAGCTTTCAGGGCACGGCGCAGGCCTTCGTCGGCTCCTTGAGCAACGAGGGCATTCTCGTGTTGAGCGCGCTGCTCACGGTGTACATCGTGCTCGGCGTGCTGTACGAGAGCTACATCCATCCGATCACGATCCTCTCGACCCTGCCCTCGGCGGGGGTCGGCGCACTGCTCGCGCTGCTGGTCACGCGCAACGACCTCACCGTCGTGGCGATCATCGGCATCGTGCTGCTGATCGGCATCGTGCAGAAAAACGCGATCATGATGATCGATTTCGCGCTCGAGGCGCAGCGCAAGGAGGGGAAATCCGCGCTGCAGGCGATTCATGAGGCTTGTTTGCTGCGCTTCCGTCCGATCCTGATGACCACCATGGCCGCCATGCTGGGCGCGATGCCGCTCGCCTTCGGCCAGGGGGTCGGTTCCGAATTGCGTCGGCCGCTCGGCATCACGATCGTCGGCGGACTGATCTTCAGTCAGATGCTGACCCTCTACACCACGCCGGTCGTGTACCTGTTCTTCGACGGCCTGGCCGAGCGGTTCCATGCCTGGCGCGGCGAACCCCAGGGTGCCGCGCCGTGAGCCGCCGCGCATGAATTTCTCCGCACCGTTCATCGCGCGCCCGATCGCGACGACGCTGCTGACCGCGGCCTTGGTGCTGTCCGGCATTGCGGCCTTCGGGGTGCTCCCGGTGTCGCCGCTGCCGCAGGTCGATTTCCCGACGGTCTCGGTGTCAGCAAGCCTGCCCGGCGCGAGTCCGGAGATCATGGCGTCGTCGGTCGCGACCCCGCTCGAGCGCGAATTCGGCCGGATCGCGGCGGTCACGGAAATGACCTCGCAGAGCACGCTCGGTCAGACCAGCATCACGTTGCAGTTCGATTTGAACCGCAGCATCGATGCGGCGACCCGGGACGTCGAGTCCGCGATCAACGCGGCGCGCAGCTACCTGCCGGCCAACCTGCCGACCAATCCCACGTACAAGAAGGTCAATCCGGCCGATGCGCCGATCATGATCATCGCGCTGACGTCCGATAAATTGCCCCCGCCGGCGCTCTATGACGCCGCCTCGACGATTCTGCAGCAGAAGCTGTCGCAGATTCCCGGCGTGGGTCAGGTCCAGGTGGGCGGCAGCTCGGCGCCGGCGGTGCGCATCAACGTCAATCCGACCCAACTCGCGGGCTATGGGCTGCCGCTCGACAGCGTGCGCACGGCGGTGGCCGCGCAGACCGCCAACCAGGCGAAGGGCCGATTCTCCGACGACACCAAACGCTGGGAGATCGCGGCGGACGATCAGCTCATGAAGGCGGCCGATTATCGGGACCTGATCGTCTCGTACAGCAACGGTCAGCCGGTGCGCCTCTCCAAGGTGGCGAAGGTCGAGGACTCGGTGCAGACGCTGGTGTCCGTGGGGCTCGCCAACGGCAAACCGGCGGCGCTGTTGATCATCTTCCGCCAGCCCGGAGCGAACATCATCGCGACCGTCGATGCCATCAAGGCGGCACTGCCCGTGTTGCATGCGAGCATCGATTCGGACATCACGCTGTCGATCGGACTCGACCAGACCCAGACGATCCGCGCGTCGGTCGCGGACATCGAACGCACCCTGCTGATCTCGATCGCGCTCGTCGTGCTGGTCGTGTTCCTGTTCCTGCGCGAGTGGCGTTCCACGCTGATTCCGCTCGTCGCCGTGCCGGCCTCCATCGTCGGCACCTTCGGCGTGATGTACCTCTGCGGCTACAGCATCGACAATCTCTCGCTCATGGCCATGACGATTTCCACGGGGTTCGTGGTCGACGATGCGATCGTCGTGCTCGAGAACATCACCCGCTATCAGGAGAAGGGTATGAGCGCGCGCGACGCGGCGCACCGCGGCGCGGCGGAGATCGGGTCGACGGTCCTCTCCATGAGCATTTCGCTCGTGGCGGTGTTCATTCCGATCCTCCTCATGGGCGGCATCATCGGCCGGTTGTTCCGCGAATTCGCGGTGGTGTTGTCGGTGACGATCCTCGTGTCCCTGGTCGTCTCGCTGTCCACGACGCCGATGATGTGCTCGGTCCTGCTCACCGAGCAGACGCAGCACGGCCGGCTCTACCGGGCCAGCGAACGGGTCTTCGAGCGCATTCTCGAGGCTTACCGGCGCAGCCTGCGCTGGGTGCTCGATCATTCACTGCTCGTGCTCATGATCGCCGTCTTGACCCTCGTCTTGAACGTGTATCTCTACATCGTCGTGCCGAAGGGATTCTTCCCGCAGCAGGATACGGGCCGCCTCAACGGCAACATCGTCGCCGACCAGGACATCTCCTTTCCGGCGATGCAGCAGAAGATCCGTCAGCTCTCCGCCATCGTCAAACAGGACCCCGCCGTCGACACGGTGCTGCTGTTCACCGGCGGTGGCGGCGGCACGACGACCAACTCGGGACGCGTGTTCGTCGCCTTGAAGCCGCTCCAGCAGCGCGGCGCGACCGCCGATCAGATCATCAATCGGCTGCGGCCGAAGCTCGGCGTCGTGCCCGGCGTCACGCTATACCTGCAGGCGGTGCAGGACGTACGCATCGGCGGCCGACAGTCCCCCGCCCAATATCAATATACGATCCACAGCGACAGCCTCGATGCCTTGAATCATTGGGGGCCGATCCTGCTCAAGGCCATGAAGGGCATTCATCAGCTCACCGACGTCAACAGCGACGCGCAGAACAAGGGGCTCTCGGCGAATCTCGTCATCGACCGGCAATCGGCCGCGCGGTTGGGCATCACGCCACAAGCGATCGACAGCGCTCTTTACGATGCGTTCGGGGAGCGGGAGATCGCGACGACGTACACCGAGCAGAACCAGTACTACGTCGTGCTCGTCGTCGATCCGATGTTTTGGCAGGATCCCTCCGCCCTGCAAAACGTGTACCTTTCCTCGACGAATGGCGGCATGGTGCCGCTGTCGGCGTTTACGCGCTATGCGCCGGGCATCGCGCCGCTCGCGGTCAACCATTCGAGCGTGTTCCCGTCGGTCACGTTCTCGTTTAATCTGGCGCCCGGCGTCGCCTTGGGCGATGCGGTCAATCTCATCGATGCGGCCGAGCGCCGCGCGGGGGTGCCGTCGACGGTGACGGGCAGCTTCAGCGGCACCGCGCAAGCCTTCACCGATTCGCTGTCGAACGAACCGCTGCTGATCGCGGCGGCGATCGCGGCGGTGTACGTCGTGCTGGGGGTGCTTTACGAGAGCTACATTCATCCGATCACGATCCTCTCGACGCTGCCGTCCGCGGGTGTCGGTGCACTGCTCGCGCTGCTCTTGACCCACACGGAGCTCAGTGTCATCGCGCTGATCGGCATCATCCTGCTGATCGGCATCGTGAAGAAGAACGCGATCATGATGATCGATTTCGCGCTCGAGGTGGAGCGGCGCGATCACAAGAGTCCGAAAGAAGCCGTGTTCGAAGCCAGCCTGTTGCGCTTCCGTCCGATCATGATGACCACCATGGCCGCCCTGCTCGGCGGCGTCCCGCTCGCCGTCGGTACGGGCATGGGCTCCGAGTTGCGGCGTCCGCTCGGAATCGCGATCGTCGGCGGCCTCATCGTGAGCCAGATCTTGACTCTCTACACCACGCCGGTGATTTACCTCTATATGGATCGTCTCAACAATTGGGTGTCGACATTCGGCTTCGCCTCGCCGCCCGGATCATCGCGTCCGGGCGCCACGCCGTCCGCAACCGCGCCCGAGGGCGCGGCGGCGGGCGGACCGGCGGTGCCGTCATGACGGGTCCGGGACGCGGCATTCGGCGCCCTGCCGCGCGACTCCTGTGGCTGCCGTTCGCGGCGGTCCTGCCGTGCGGTTGCAATTTCGCGCCGCATTACGAACTGCCGAAGACCGCGGTGGCGGGCTCGTTCAAGGAGGCCGTTCCGGGCAGTGCGGCGGACGAAGGCTGGAAGCTCGCGGAGCCGCGGGATGCCGCCATCGCCGCGAATTGGTGGGAGGTGTTCAACGATCCGGATCTGAATGCGCTCGAGGCGCGCGTCGCGATCTCCAACCAGACGGTGGTCGCGGCCGAGGCCAACTATCGCGCCGCGCAGGCGCTCGTCCGCGAGGCGCAGGCCTCGCTGTTTCCAACCTTCAGCATCGATCCCTCCGTGACTCGGTCGCGAAGTTCCGCGGCGGTCGCGAAGTTGAGCGGTGGGGCCGGCGCGACGACCACGACCGGCACGGGCTCCACCGGGACGACGGGCGCGACCGGCACCGCCACGACGGGCACCGGCACCACGGGCACGACCACGACCGGCACGGCCAGTACGACGAGTGGGGCCGGGACCCACAACCTCTTCACGCTGCCGGTCGAGGCCTCCTACCAAGTCGACCTGTGGGGCAGCATTCGCAACAACGTCGCCGAGAATCGCTACTCGGCGGAGGCGAGTGCTGCGCAACTCGCGACGGCCCTGCTCAGTACGCAAACCACGCTGGCGCAGGACTATTTCCAGTTGCGCGTCGCGGACGAACAGCGGCGGATTCTCGACACCACGGTCGCGGACTACGAGGCGAGTCTCAAGATCGTGCAGACCTTGTTCGACAACGGCCTAGATTCAGACGCCGACATCGCCTCGGCTGAGTCCCAGCTCGAGAGCACCCGCGCGCAGGCGACCGACGTCGGCATCGCTCGCGCGCAATACGAACATGCGATTGCGGTTCTGATCGGCGTGCCGCCCTCGCAGCTATCGATTCCCTACAAACGCCTCGCCCAGACGCTGCCGACGATTCCGGTCGGTGTGCCGGCCGACCTCCTCGAGCGCCGCGCGGATATTGCCGCGTCGGAACGCAGCGTCGCAGAGACCAATGCCGCGATCGGAGTCGCGCGAGCGGCGTATTTCCCCACGCTGACCCTGGGTGCCGAGGCGGGGTACGAATCGACCGCCATCGGCCAATTGCTGAATTTCCCGAATCGGTTCTGGTCGGTCGGTCCGTCGCTCGCGCAAACCCTGTTCGACGGCGGCGCGCGACGGGCCGCCACGCAGCAGGCGCGCGCGTTGAATGACCAGGCGGTTGCCAACTATCGTCAGACCGTCTTGGGCGCCGTGCAATCGGTCGAGGACAACCTCGCGAGCCTGCGTATTCTCTCGCAAGAGTTGATCGAGCAGCATCGGGCAACCGAGGCCGCGCGACGTTCGGTGCGCCTGACCCTGGTGTTGTTCAAGAGCGGCGTGGACAGCTACGTCAACGTGATCACCGCGCAAAACGCCTTCCTGACGAGCCGCGAGGCGGAATTACAGGTCCAGCTCAAACAGCTCGCGGCGAGCGTGAGTCTCATCGACAACCTGGGCGGTGGCTGGGCGGAGTCCGATCTTTCCAAGACCGCGGCGTTCGCCGAGCACAGCCCGGCCCGGGGCGGCGCAGCCGTCGTACCCGCGCCGGATGCCGGTCCCGCGGTGGCCAATCCGCCGTCGCTGCCGGCCGGTGAGACAGAGCCGGACGATTTCATGCTGCCCGATGCGCAGTCACCGGATCCGCCGCCGCAGTGACCCGGGCCGCTACCGTCTACCCGCAGGGCACCGGTGCGTCATTCCTCCACCAGGCGTTTGCGAAACGCTTGCAGTTCGCGGCGTTGCTTCGCGCTGACTTTCGGAACCTCGAGTTCCAAGCCGGCGATCGTGTCGAGCACGATGCGGGACACGATCAGCCGCGCATTTAGTTTGTCGTCGGCGGGCACGACGTACCAGGGGCTGTGTTTCGTGCTGGTCGCGCTCAGGCACTTCTCGTAACACTTGCGATAGTCGCCCCAGTATTGCCGCTCGTGCATGTCGTCGGTGCTGAATTTCCAGTTCTTATCCTCGTCATCGATGCGCTCCAGAAAGCGCCGGCGTTGCTCCTCCTTGGAGAGGTGCAGGAAGAACTTGACGATGCGGGTGTCGTTGGCGTGAAGGTGGCGCTCGACGTCGCGGATCGAGCGGTAGCGCTCGCTCCACAGGGTCTTTGGATGCTGCGGACGCGCCAGGCCCTCGGCCTGCAGGATCGTTGGGTGCACACGCACGATCAGCACCTCCTCGTAGTAGGAGCGGTTGAAGATGCCGATCTTGCCGCGCTCGGGCATATCCCGATAGGTGCGCCACAGGAAGTCATGCTTGAGCTCGGTCGCGCTCGGATGTTTGTAGCTGAAAACCTGGCAGCCCTGCGGGTTCACGCCCGACATGACGTGTGCGATCGCGCCGTCTTTTCCGCCCGCATCCATCGCCTGAAAGATGAGCAGCATGGCATAACGGTTCGACGCGTAGAGCAGTTGTTGTTGCGTGCTCAGTGCCTTGACGTGCGCATCGAGGAGTTTGGCGTAGTGATCCTCCGAGCGGTAGACCGGATCCACCTTCGTGGGCAGGCGCTTCAAATCGACGTTCGCACCCTCGCGAACTCGGAACCGTTTCGAATCGATGTCCATCTGTACAGCATGACACAGGCGCGATCCGCTCGGTGCGCGAGCGTACAGACTTGGGCGAGCGACGCAGCGAGGATCGCAGCATGACGATGAACCCTTGGCAACGAGAGAACCTGTCCCTGTCCCGCCTCGCAGCCGTGCCGTGGCTGGCGGCGGCCGTGTGCGTCTGCGTGCTCGCTCCGTGCGCACGCGCCGCCGTACCGTTAGAGCTCCCGCCTCTGGCCGGGGACGGTGCCGCGGAGCACCATGTGGGCAAGGTGATCTGGGCGGATCTCGTCACGCCCGACCTCGCCGCCGCGGAGCAGTTCTACGGCGGCCTATTCGGTTGGACGTTCCGCGACGTGCACGTGCCCGACACCGAGTATGCCGTCGCGATGGAGGCTGGCCGCCCGGTTGCCGGCATCGTGCAGCGCGCGATTCCCCCCGGTGAGCAGAAGCAACCCGCCTGGCTGACCTTCATCGCCGTGCGGCAGGTCGACTCGACCGCGACCGCCATCGTGAAGGGTGGCGGCAAGCTGATTGCACCGCCGCGCACCTATGCGGGCCGCGGACGCCAGGCCGTGGTGCAGGATCCTGAGGGCGCCGTGTTCGCGATCCTCGCCTCCAAGAGCGGTGACCCCGGCGATTACCTCGCCGCGCCGGGCGAGTGGATCTGGAGTTCGCTGCTCGTACACGATCCGGTCGAGGAAGCGGCCTTTTACCACAAGATATTTGGCTACGACGTGTTCGAATTGCCCGAGGAGTCTGCCACCAAGCACGAGATTCTGTCCTCCGAGGATTATGCGCGCGCGGGCGTGAACGCGCTGCCCACGGACTCCAAACGCCGACGCGCCCACTGGCTCGACTTCTTGCGCGTGGCGGACGCCGCGGACGTGGCCAACAAGGCCGTGACGCTCGGTGGCAAGGTCTTGGTGGAGCCGTACGTCGACCGCCATGGCGGTAAGATCGCGGTACTCGCGGATCCCGCCGGTGCGCCGTTCGGCGTCATGGAATGGACCACGACCGACAGCAAGGTGGAGCCCAAGTGACCGCGCCGGTCCGCCATCGATGGCGCGGAACCGCAGTTCTCGGTGGCGTGCTGGTGGCAGCGGCGGCCGCCGTCGGTGGACTCGACGCGTGCGTGGCCGGCGGTGGTTATGCCTACGGCGGCGACGGTGGCTACTATGACGGTGGCTACTATGACGGCGGAGTCTACGAACCTTACGGTTACGACTACGGCGGCTGGGGCTCGGACTATCGGGTCGGTCCGCCGCGCCGTGGAGAACCTCGCGGCCCAGGGTCGCGCGGCGATGGCGGCGGGCACCCTGACGGTGGTGGGCACCCCGGGGGAGCGGGTCGTGGCGCGCCCTCGATCCCGAGCGGCTCGCGCGGCGGCGGCGCGGGTCACGGCGGCGGCGGCGGGGGTCACGGCGGAGGGGGTGGCGGGCATCACTGAATCCGATCCGACATAACGTGCTCCGGCACGGCGCGCCATAACGAAAACACATAAGCGACGCCGAAAAAAACACTTCACAGCGCGACGCGACACCCCGATCATCCCGGCTCGTTTTTATTTGCAGCAAAATATGTCGATGTCAGGAGGGATGCCATGAAGTCTGTGCACCTTGCGGCGTTGCTGGTCGCCATGACCGCACTGCCGATCACCACGAGCCTTGCCGATGATGGAGGCCTCGAGGAAGTCGTCGTCACGGCGCAACGCAAGCCGGAATCGGTGCAGTCGGTCGGCATCGCGATCACCGTGCTGCCGGGCGACACGCTCGCCGAGCGAGGCATCGTCGGCGTCAACGATCTGCAAAACGCCGTTCCGAGCCTTCAGGTCGAACCCGCGTTCGGCAGCGGTCAACCCGAATTCCGAATCCGCGGCGTCGGCTTCATCGACTACACGTCCAACAATGCCTCGCCGGTCGGCGTCAGTCTCGACGATGTGCCGTTCTCGTTCCCGATTCAGACCGAAGGTCAGCTGTTCGACCTCGATCGTGTCGAGGTCCTGCGAGGTCCCCAGGGCACGCTGTACGG
>Ga0116231_10012215_pt1 | contig 12750 bp, 4 predicted proteins | sample S1TSphgellanicum_2_FD_89695 | JGI IMG/M metagenome (GOLD analysis project Ga0116231, IMG submission 89695) | Host-associated microbial communities from peat moss isolated from Minnesota, USA - S1T2_Fd - Sphagnum magellanicum MG | ecosystem: Host-associated > Plants > Peat moss > Unclassified... | reverse complement strand
TTATTTTTTTTATTTTAAAAAAAAAAATGGAAATGTTATTTTTTTTTTTTTTTTTTTTTTTTGTATGGGTTTTTTTTTTTTTTTTTTCAAATTGTTGCAATTCTTAAAGGTTAAGAAAAATTCTAAAGATCAATCATGACCTTCAATCTATAAAAGAATTTTAATTTGTCAAAGAGAATTTAGGTACCTTTTTTTTCTTTTTCTTTTTCTTTTTCTTTTTTTTTTAAACTTAGTGTTTTTTGCAAAATAAGTGGGCCAAGTTTGATGATTTTTTTTTTTGGCTTTAAACTTTTCTATTGATGTGTAATATTGTCACTAAATTCTTACTAGGTACTACTTTGCAACAATAATTGCCTAGTATTCAATTGATTTCATTTTCAGCTTTTCGATTACTAAAATTGTTGTTCTTTGTACATACCCGTGTGGATCCCAACAAATTACTACTTTTCAATTAAATTCTTCATTTTTGTCTCCCAAATATGATGCTTGAGGTTTTATTTTGAGATGTAAATGTGGTTTTATTTTGTCTTGGTCAATTATACGCTAGACCTAGAAATCCAAGTATTGAATACATGTTTAAGTCAAGTAAACATTTTTATAAATCTTTTAGATGTTATACAAACTTCATTTTTGTTTGTAGGTATGGCTATGCGCGAGTAAGTCAATTGAGATGTAAAAACAAAAGTAGTCACACTTGAATCAACTATTGAAATGGTTATGGTAATATGGAAAAAAATTGTGTTACATTCTTCTTTCTCATATCATTTAGTGACAATGATTAAATTAGCCACTTGAGATACACAAGGATGTGATGACAAAAATCATTATACCATGGAATAGTTGAAAATGTTGTGTACCAACCATTTGCATATTGTCAATTATAACTAACATCTTCATTATCTCAACTTGTCTACTTGTGTTAAACCCAATAATACAAATAACACATTTGTGAAACTAAAACAAAATATCAATTTTTAACATTAAAAAAAATTATAGCAAAAACATCAATAAAATTTCTTGTTTGGCCAAAGAATGTATACATTAAACTAGATCTAAAGCACTGAACATGGCATAACACACCAAAAAAATTAATATATTACTTCATTTCTTTTTATTTTTCTTACTACATAATTTGGGGTTTCCTACATGATCACACCCAACTTGACATTAAGGGCCATCAAAAAAATTAGTAAAGTTTTTGTAAGGTCTTTTAGCCATCATATTGTTAGTGCTACTTTGGAGGTTATGAAGATGAAACCAAATAGGCTAGGCTAGGTTGTTAGATAGGCAAGGAAGTAAACATAGGTAGGTAGGTAAATAGACTAAGCAAAATAAGTAAGTTAGCATTTAAGTAGGTACACATAAGTTGATAGTTTCGGTAGGTCGGTAGGTTAGGCAAATAAATAGGTAGGTGGGTAGGTAAATATATGTAGATAGGTATGTGGCCTAGGTAGGTAAATAGTTAGGCCTACCTACTTATTACTAACCCCTAACTTACCCCTATATATCCATAAATATATACTTTTACAAAATATATTCCTAATTTATCCCTAGTAAACTTTAATACACATCTAAGGATTTTAAGTTCATGTCATAATTATGACCAATATGGATCCAAATGAGTCAAAAGGTCAACTTTTTGCAATTTATTTTTACATATGTCTATGAGGTGCCATTTTAATGGCATGCTAATCATGGAAAATTGTGCTTGATCACTAATATGGATGTTATGAAGTTTAAATTGACTCATTACATGTTCCAATTTTGAATTTTGGTTTGAAAAAATGATATTTAATAATTTCCTTTAATAACATTACTTTCATAAAAGGCCCTTAAATTTTCAAATGTATATAGTAATGGGGGACTATTTTACACATCTAAAAAACACTCAATTTTTTTTAAAATCAATTTTGTGTTTTCCAAAATTCAAGATCTATTTAAAGCTCATGAATCCTTCATGACGTGCAAATGTGGTGCAATCTATATGATGTTTTTCAAAAAAATTATAGCTTATAATACAAGAAAATAAAGATTAAAATGTCAAAATCTTTGGGTGTGATTTAAAATTGTGATCATGTTTTAAAACAAAATGAAAAATCTATGCATTTTTCTTTTAAATTATTTATTATTTGACATCCTTGAACTAAATGATATTTTAAATTTCAATATATCAAAACATATTTCCTAGCTACTTTTCATTTATGTTTCAAGGAACATTTGCAATCTATTTTACCATGCTTTCACCTTGGAAGCACATGAAATTGACAACAAAGAAGGTGCATAAGATCCCATTGGTGGTAAAAACAAATAGGCACAAAAAATTATATTAGTGGCAAAGACATAGGTGTAAGAAATTATTGGTAAATTACAACTTGTGACTACTATTACTAGGGGATTTTGTACAAGAAACAAGGCAATTAAAATGAAGGGAGTTTTGTTTTTTTGTCAAAAATTAAAAATCTAATCAACAACTTAATTTGTTTATAATGGGAGAGAAATTATGTCCATAACAAACTTCTTGGGCCATAATTTGGCAATAGTAGTTGTATTTTTTTTCATGGGTTTGTATTGTCTGAGCATAGATGTTGTTTGTCTAAAACATGTATGAAACATGTATAAGTAAGATGAAATATTTTCATTCACAATAAGATATTTCATATGTTCTATTCACAATAAGATCTATTCATATGTGCTCCATACATGGTTTAAATGCACAACATTTGTGTTTAAACAATACATGAACTTATGAAAAAAAGATCATTGAACTATATATTATTGCCAAATTGTGGCTTAAGTAGTTTGTGATGTCTTGTAAAGCCCACGCCTTTTAGTGTTAAAAAAAAGGGTGAGGTTTTTATGCATTGTGAATCATGATGTAAACAACTTTGCACTTAATAAAAAAAGTTTGCTAACCATTGCAATGGAATAAATCTTCCTTTTCTTGCTTTAAGGCTAAAACTTTAAATTTTGACATTGTAAACATGCCATTATAGTTGGGATTGATTGTCAAGGGTAAAACGTTACATAACCACGTGGTTGGTTGAATTTTGAACCAATCTTGTGTGCAAGTATAAAAAATGGGACCAAATTGGCATTGGTAAGGGCTTTTTAGTCTTATAACTACTATTTTCAAGACATTAAGAACCTAAATTTAATTTATAATTGTCATTATCAAGAAAAAAAATAGAATGAAATAATTGCCTAGAAAACTATGGTTACTTTTTGGTTTGTTCATGAACTCCCAAGGTTCTTTGAATATTTGAAATAATTGGAAGCAATGGTTCTTTGATTTAGATGTTTTCAAGAATCCAAAATTTACAATTAATAACAAAATCAAATGCATGCACAACATTCATTTGGACCCATTTTAGGCAAGTAAATTAAGTAAGTCCCTTACCTAAATATTATAGGTAAGTATTGTGGTAAATATGCAAGTTGATTGGTAATGTTTATAATACCTTTAAAAATTATTCTACCCATTGGTATATATTTCATTCTACCCAACTTCACCCTAATTGGCAAGGTTTACCTTTACTTAATTGTTTTGAGGCAAGGAAAATAAGGACTCACATACAAATGTAATATAGTTTATATGCATTCTTACTTGGTTATGATGGATTTGCTTGAATTATGGTTCATGACTAAATATTAATATTTTAATTACTTTCAAAATTGTTGTCTCAAACTCTTGAATATATTTATTATGTTACCATTTGTTACTATAGGAATGCCTTCATATGGAAAATAAATGATTGAAGGGATTTTCTTAACCTTTTTCATTTTGCCTTAACAATGTGTTTTCATGTTTACAATGGTAATTGAGCAATTGAATTTTTTTTTCCACTTGCAAATGTACCATATTTGTACAAATGTTATACATAAGCATTCTAATTTTATCTTACCCTTTATCTCCTTATATCAAGAGGTTGTATGTTCATAAATATTAGCCCCAACCTTAATTACCTTGTGTAGATTATAAAAAAAAACTCAATCTTTTAGATTGAAAGAGTCAACATAAGCGTTTAATCTTGGATGGTAACTTGAATATCTATAACATACAACATGGTTCTAAAAAGGCAAGTTATTTTATGTGTTTTGACCCAAGGCGGTGCTTTAAATAAGTGTCTATTTTGAATTAGAAATTGTCAAATCACATTGTAAAATATAATGTAAAGCACAAAGAAGAGGCTAGTTCATCATACTTGAAAGTCATATGGTCCAAGTGTATGAACTTAAAATTCTTAGTGCTAAGAATGATCTCCTTCAAATGCAATATCAAATATAAAACATGAGGTGCATTTAGCATGGTCCTTAGTCCTGACATGCATAAAAAATGTCATTAGGGGAATATAATGGGCCATATATATGAGGAAACATGAATAATGTTTGACTGTAGAATAATATTTATGAAAGGAAATGAAGTGTGCAAGAAAAAAAAAGGTTTCAAATTCATAAAAACATTTAGGGGTAAGCATTACATTTTGTGAATTGCCCACTATGACACTTATTTCATATGACATGACTTATTGTAAGTATAACATGAAATTTCTTACTATTTATGAATCTTACTTGTACTTTTTGAAAGGTAAATATCCATGGTTAGGTTAGTTCCATTCTTTTCCAAATGACGTGCAAAGAATTATAAGGTGCAAATAATTCATTAAAAAGTAGTATTTATAATTTATTTAATTATAGATTAGGTGCTTATAATTCATTATGATAATATAACTAAAATAATTTCAATTATTTTTTTTTCAATATTCCATTATTTGATTGTATACCCTTTTGCCTTGGGTGTTTCATAAATTATACAAAGAGTTCCCCTTAACAATAAATATCATGTGCCTTAGGTTCTACAAAATGCATATATCAAAAAAATTATGAAACATAAAATTAAATATTTCTTGCACCTATTATGGGGTTATTGGCCTTCGTGATGAATTATGAATTATTAACTTTTTGGGCTTTTCATCCAAGAAGGATGGAAAACTTAGTAATTGTAAATTGGATTGCACCATAGTCACAATAATTGTAATAGATTGAAAAGGATGGTAATTAATTGTAAAAATGACAAAACATAGTTGTAAATGACAATTAATCACATATAATCACAAATTGAATGGTTGCATAATACAAGATTTCTTTTAATGTTTTGACTTGTACTTGTAATTTATTTAATATATTTAGTTGGAATTTGATTAATTTGTAAGGAAGTAGTTATAATACAAATATGGATAGTGAACAAAACCTTCCAATGTTTTTTTAATAAGCTCACTACAAAAGGGTGTGGGTGTGGGTTTGTTTGCACATTTGTACCCTTATTTCTGTTATGAAAGAGGGCCTTAGTAAACATAAATATGTCTAGGCATAAATTGTATTTAATGTGCATTCAATCATGAGGTTGAAAAGTTGGTTTGTAAAATAAAAGGAAAACTTGGTTGCAATTGATGAAACCTAGATCACATGGGCACCATTCAATTGGGGTGTACTCAATGGTGTTGCCATCATAGGTTTGCACTTTTGTTCATTCATTCTTTGCATTTGGATTGCAAAGTTTATGATCACATTGTTTACTTCTAATCTTCACATAAGTTTCTACAACTTGAGCTATGTAAACCACTATTTGCATGATGGGTTAAAGACCCTAAAATCCATGATGGTGTCAAAGGTTTGCATGTTTAATGCTTTTTAAACAACATGTGGTGTTGCATTTTTAGAGTGGTAGCCCATAAGTCCTTCAAAATGGGTACATGATTTGATTGAATTCTTGGTTGACATTGACAAGTTTTATAATGTTGATGGAGAGGGTTTTATGATATGTAATGTTAAATGAGTTGTAATATTACTTGTTGCACTAGATGCTAACGAATATTTTTTTATGTATGGATGTGATTTCTTTTGGTCAATGTAGAAAACTTTCATTGGATTCCAAAGGACATAGCAAAATTATTGAAATGCATACTTATGTTTGGACCTCTTTTGATAGAATATATTAAAATATATCATATTTGCTATTATTTTTTGTGGTATGATAAAACTTTAAGGTACATTGCCAATGTCTTTGGACAATTTACCCATGTAAGATTTCTAATTGCCATAAGTAGGAATGAACTTCACATCTTGGACCACAATGAGCTTGATGTGATTGTCAATTGCTTGATGAACTACCTTGTGTTGAATTCCTTTTGTGGATTATATTTTGTTTGATAGAAAAAACATGCATAATCAAAGAGAGTAAATGGGTAATTGCAAGCTAGAGTGGCTCATTTTTGGCATAGCAGAAGTCCATTTTGACCAAACTTTAACACTAAAAAAATTATCCCACAAATATCACCCTCTCACCATCACATTTGAAAAACCAAAGTTTTTTTTTTTCCAACTAATACAAGATGGTTAAATTTCAATTACATTATATAGAACACAATGAAATGACAAGGTTGCAAAAATTATTAAATTTTATTTTTCGAAATGACTTTCTAAATTCAAAGAACTTTGCAACCTTTAAAAGTCCATCATCTTTTTTTATTTTTTCAAATAACACCTTAAATCACAATTTTAGTTAAGTAATCATTCACATGAATTTTGAGAAAGAAATCCATATGATCATTTGATAACAATGAGAATTAGGATTCCATTTATGAGTTTTGTATGGATTGTGACATTTGATTTATGAAATTTAACAAATACCTCATTTGGTTTAGTCAAACAATTTGATTGTGATTCAATGCGGGTTTATTGGAATAATAATTTACTTCATAAAAACAAGTATCTTTAAAGAATATTACCAATTGAATAATGTTGTTAACCATTTAAATTCATTGTAGTATTAAAAGAACAACCTTATGATGTACATTTAAGGACCCCATAGTTTGCAACTCCCTAAAACATTAGTATGAAAACTCAATAATATTGATGCAACAAATGAGTTTTACTAACCTACTTCAATAAGGACTATCTTTGAGATTGAAGTTAGTGGCAAAATTGTAGATATGTATAATATTATCTTGGCAATGTCTTGGCAATTTGATGGTTGAAAGTAGACATGTTTGTTTTAGGCAAATGTGTTTCAATGATGATGCAATTGTAAAATGCATGAGTGAAAAAATTAGCCCTTTTGGAACAACAACACTTGCAAGGTTGTCATCCACACCACTTCTTCACAAATTTGAAACATCTAGAATTAGTGGGTCCCCTCTTGTTTGCAAAAGAGGTAGTGCTATATTTACAATGTTTGGTTTTGAAATTTGTACCCCTTTAAACTACACATTGCATTATGAGTATGAAAACGACAACCCAACAACAAATCTCCAATTGTTGTCCATTATGACTTCAAGAAAAATGATTGCCAAACAAATAAATTTTGAAGATTTTTTCCCCAAGACATTTCAACATGTATTGTTTCCATGTATATTGATCAAATAAATGTTATAGAAGAAGAGGACTTGAGAGATTATTAGTCTTTAGATGTTTTAGTAAATGCTCTTCAATTGGATCTAATACTATATTTCAATTTGACTTCAAATGACTTAATGAGAAATGCAAAACAATCGAAACCTTTTGACTTGAATTTGAAGTTGTTAGAGGCACAAAAGATGTCATTAAACCGAACACAACTAACCATTAATGCACCTCTAGATGTGCACCTTCTTTAGTTAATGCCTCACCCACTAATGCTCCACCTATGAAAGCACAAGTTACTTTAGTTACACTACATAAATATTCTAAATTTGATGGCAAGAATTGCTAGCCTTCCAAGAAGAGCTCCAATGTTGGTTATGTTGGTTTCTTGCTTCACTTATCATGAAAAACCACAACCTCAAGCCCACTTGTTGATGCTTAAAGCAATAACTCTTTGATTACAAGATTTTAATGGCAAAAAAAAAATGGTTTACTAGTCTCCATCTCAACTTTCTTTTAGCTTTGTTAATGAATTAAATTTGAATGGTGGCAATGTTAGGAGTGAAATATATTCTCTTCACATACATGTGAAAACAAATCCATGGATTTGGAATAAAATGTAAACCCTCATTGTTCCTCATTTTGCTTGAAACTCTAAACCCCTAAACCCTAAACAAACACCTTTCTATTGGTTATAATGAATGTTTTTATTGAATGTTGATGCATTCCAAAATGTTCAACCATGCATAATAGATCTTACAATTTTGTTTTGTGTGACCAATGAATGCCTCATATATTTGCAAGAAGATTATATTTAACAAGTTGTTTGAAAAGAAAAAAATCTATGAAATTGTGAACAAAGACATTTGAGGACATGATGATCAGTCAATTAGCTCTCATGTAAAATGTTTTTCTAATAGAAGTTGATCTTGAATAAAGAACAACCTTCTTCAATGACATTCTTGGAATAAATGCCATAAAGTTATGTAAGTGCAATGTTCATGTTGAAAGCCGGTGACCAAGGCATTTTTCTTCATATTGATCATTGCACATTTGTGGTTGACATGATACAAGGCAAATGTTTTTTTCAAAATTAGAGATTATTATTTCCAACTCCAAATCATATATGCATGACCACAACACACAAGCTCCCCATCAAAGATTATTATCTCTTTTGTGATTTGTGAAGGTTCATTAACCGCAATCAAGAAACATTTGAAGAGTTTAATGAACATATGTAACCCAACAATGATGATCGTAGGAAGCAAATGGTGCAAAATTTCACAATGCAAATGATATATTGATTCCAACCATTGTTAAAATAAAACTCTCATCACAATGTAGGCCTAGAAAATCTATGTACATTTTGAATCATTCATATTCAAAATTTGGGTTTTAATTCATGGTTTTTGCATAATCTTAGTATGCAGCAAAACCACTAGAATTCTAAAATGACCTAAACTAGATCACAAACTAAAAGAGGAAGAAACTTGCCCAAAATTCCATACATACATAGTGACATATAACATTTAATACAAAAAGGTGATGCCTAATTAATATGTTAGGAAAAGAAGTTAAATTGCTCCAATAAAACACTCTTTTTTAAAATATGTAAATATTTGGAAATTTCATTTGCATGTCAAATTGTTTAGTGTTGTTTTGCCTTGATGTACAATTTGAAATATACCATAAATATACATTAATAATATGTTTATCATGATTAAAGTTGGGAGGCAACTATTATCATTATGTGTTTGATCATTTATGAGTTAATGAAAATCAAATGATTTTCAAATGCCTTGTTTCTTTTATAAATATTATCAAGATTTTTTGCAGGCACCTTTTTTTTTCCCCCTAAATGTTTATAATTCTTTACCTCCAAAGTAATAAACAAGTACCTTATGTTAAACTGATGCCCTTCTTGTAAAAATGTAACACTTCCCCTTGTGGTTTTGAAAATATTCTTAATAACTAGTCATGAAAACTATAGTTTGGTTAATGTTACCGAAATAACTAGAACATATGGTTCTTTGATTCTGATTTTCTCTCCCCCCAAAACCAAAACTAATAGTTCTTTGATTGTGAAATTTTTAAAGAACCAAAATAGTTGATTATTTAAAATTTTAAAAAACTACCAAACATTGAAATGAACCCATTTAAAAAATCCTTTTTTTTGGTCTTAGTTTTGCATTTGTCCTAGAGCTTGTAAGTTAAGCATTTGACTAAAATTCACAAAGAATAAAAGCATAAGATGGGAACTAGAGAAGGCGATGTCAATTTATTTTCACCTTGATTTGTAGTGGAAAGGTCTCACAACTATTTTTAAGAGTTTTGTCAATAAGATAGCTTAATTTGAGCTTGGCATTCACCTCCACCCCAAGGTGGGATATAGGCTTAGGATTGACAAGCTAGCACTAATTTAGGCTCACTTCACACTAGGGCCCAAGAACTGGCCAAATTCTGGAGAATCCCAATTTGCTAAATTGCCCATTGGTTTTAAACTTGGGCACAATCCCAAAAACTGAAGACGATTTGATTGCCATGACAACATTATTTTGATGTTCATGAAATATAAAATGCTCATATGATGAGTAAGCAATTTCTTTGGCTTGGCCCAAGAGTTGTATTATGAAATTATGCATATTTTCATTTTTGATGCATTCTATTTTTCATACAATTAAGGGTTCACTTCTTGGACAATATCCTTAGCTTGCAAGTCCTTGGGCTAAGAAAAGACTTTTAATTACAAGCTCAAGTTGGCCCAAGAAGTCAGCATGGGTTAAGTTGGGCTGGAGATTTTTGGGCTTGGGCTTTAGATAGGTTTACCTTCATGGGTTTTGTTGATTAGGTACATATAATGTTTTTTGGTAGAGTCTATTGTCACATGTACTCCCGCCAACTATAGTGCACATGGGGTTGGTCATAAGCATCTAAATACAATCATTGATACTAGTCATGGGTTAGGGAAGTGGGGTTTAGGGTTTAGAGTTTAATTGAAAATCAGTTCAACATCAGAATTTAGGACCTAGCTTACAATTATCAATACCCTGATTATTCCCCAAAACTGCATGTAATCCAGTTATGGGGTCTGACCAAAAGTTGTGAGTCAGATGAGATTGATTATTATGCATCAAATCAATCAATTGGTTCTGACCATTTCCAGCTTCCCCAGAGTCTTTAAGTTGAATTGACTAAATATGAGCAAGCCCATAATGGCTTTGCCCTTTAAATGACGTCATCCATAAGGATGATAATATTCAACATATTAAAAACACATTGTGGTTAGGGGTTTACTAGTTAGCATGGTGAAGCTGAAATGGATTCTTTACTTTTGCCCTAGATAGTCATGGGACTTTGTATGACCCTTAGATTGCATCCCAATGTCTCTAGTCTCTCTACCCTTAAGGGCTGATCCAAAAAATGGTTTACAGTAATACCATAGTGTCACATAAACATATTAGATCCAACTTTTGAAAGAAGGGAATTTATTAAATCTCAGTATGAAATGATGAAATTCAGCATTAAATGCACAAGGTTCGAAAGTAATTATAGTAGGTAGGAGTAGTGAAAATATGTGTAGCAACAGTGGAGGTGCTCATGAAAAAGGAAAGACATGATGAAACTCAGTTTACCACCAAAATTGGTGGAAAAACTAGTTTGGGTCCTAGTTATTTCGCTTTGTAAAATTTTCATTCCCAATTACATGTTTGGGTGTGTTTTCCTCTTGTAGCAAAAGTGTGGACCTCAATTGTAGTGGAACTCAAATGTGTCTTCCAATAGTTTTTGCAAAACTCTCATGGACTTCGAAGGACCTTCTCCATTGGATAATCATGTCACCATCTAAGGACGTCAAACCCTTACTATTTATTCCTACGTTTTTCTTTGGAGCCACAGCGTGATATTTCTGGAGATTCTCCCTGTTGTAGACCATGTGTGTTGTATACCCAATGTTTGGAAACACACAAACCTTTGGCAAGGGTTTAAACCCAATGAATTAGGTGACTGGCAACTTGAGAGATTGATTCATATTTGTCTGCAGGTACCCTAAAAGTATGCAAATGAGAGTGAACTAAAAATTCACATGGAATCTTACTTGGCTGAAGTGAAGAAACGTGTGCTGGGATTGTAATGGAATTTTTCAGGCATACATCAAAGAGGTGGGCCTGATGGTATAGGCAGCACCCATGCAACCAAAAAACTTCAGAGTCAAATTTTTTTGTGTATTTTGTATTGAATTTTTTTGGAAGGCCAAGTTGGAAGGAACTTTTGCAGGTGCCTTGTGGCCCCCTTTGCTCACAAAATTACTACCACTCCAACTATAAGGTTCTTATGGTCTATCCCTTGATCCATTTCAAGTTGATACCCATGTTTGTCACTTATTGAGTTTTGATCCAATCATCAGTTTTGTTCCCTAACTGGTTATTAATAACCTATCAATTGGTTGATGAATTTTTTTATAATTGATTAAATTGATAATTACATGGTATTGAAATTTCAAAATCTAATAACCTACTTGGATGACTTGATTATCAGCTAGGCAAGTTATCAATCTTTAAACATTAATTTTTTTTTTCAAAGCTTATGATTTACAAGTTAATTGACAATTCTCAATCGATTATCTGAAAACCTAGCCTTTTGGGTAATAATCAAAACCTACCCTTTTGATTTCAAATAATCGGTAGTACGATTATTACCCAAATTCTTTTGATACCCTAATTGGCACCCATTTATAAAATATTGATATTGATATTTTGTGTGGTCTCAAAAAAATTTCAAAAAAAACCTACCCAAATTTGTAAAACAAGAAAAAACCACTAATAAAGGCCAACGCGAGTTTACATGGGCATACGTAATGTTAGGGGGGGTTTCATACGCCATGACCCAATAACTATTTAAGTGTCAACTAATCCTTGGTGCAGGTGGATATCAACTTGCTTTGTTGGCCTTGCCTACCAAGGCAAGGATATTGTGTTCAGATTCCTTGTAGAGTATAGTAGCTTAAGGGATTTTGGCTCCTGTGTAATAGGTCTATTTTTGAAGATTAAGAAGAAAGATGATATTTTGGCTTGCATTGAAACTTGAGATTAATTATGGAGTTATAATATCTTGAAGTATTTTGGCTTTTCTTAGAGGATTTTTTGAAGATTACATTTTTGTATGGTGAAATATTTGAGTTTTCATAATTCTTCTTTTGCCTTAAGATACCTTTTAATGTGTAAATGGCAAGGTCACAATGTGACACACCCCTTGTTATAGACCACTTTTAGCCAATATTGTACTCACACTCTCACACATCAATGTGTCCTCAAGATGTTGAATACCAATTCTTTGAAATGATAAAAGGGCAAAGCT
>Ga0116231_10012214_pt1 | contig 12752 bp, 11 predicted proteins | sample S1TSphgellanicum_2_FD_89695 | JGI IMG/M metagenome (GOLD analysis project Ga0116231, IMG submission 89695) | Host-associated microbial communities from peat moss isolated from Minnesota, USA - S1T2_Fd - Sphagnum magellanicum MG | ecosystem: Host-associated > Plants > Peat moss > Unclassified... | reverse complement strand
GATATGCTTAGTACATTAGGTTGCACTAATAAAGTTTACTTCCTTGTAAGCCTTAACAGGTCTACCAGACTCAACATGTCTTTTTGTTTGGTTTGCTTAGAGCAGATGACAAATATTCAGAAATTTCAAAGGACTATGAAGTGAAGACATCCAAGATTGTGCAACTTCCTCTCTGAATCTTTCAATAAGCAGCTTTCTGGCCATTTTAGTGCAACACTTTTCCTTCTAATGAGTAGCAGGAAAGAATGTAAATTTCTACAGTCTGAGGTGCATATTTAATTGTCTTGACACATGTTTATTTTGATTATGTTTGGAAACATATGTGTCAACTTTGCAGCACGTTCTTCCTCCTGCATAATTGTTTTACTAAAAGTATGCATGTGGCTGACATCTTCTAATCTATTTGCTATGTTGTGGCTATTGTTATCATTGCAAAATTTGTTTATTGATCATCAATTGCAGATCAATTGCAGATCAATTGCAGATCAATGCCCTCCTTTTTACAAGCTTTGTAAGTGCATGTCTATGGATGACTGATCGCACTCTTCTTAGAAAATTTGTCCTTTTCCTTGTGCAGGAAGACCTGCAGTACTTGGGGAAGCTTTTTGTTGGTTCTCTTGGGGGTGTTCAATTTTGTGCTTTAGGTTTTCTTTTCCATACGTTTTCATAGTTTTCATAATCTTTCATACTTAGTTTTTTAGTTCATTTTTTTTTCTTAGTTTTCACACACATGGTCGATTGGTTCAATGTGGGAACATCAATCATATAAAAATATGTGGACATAATGTGTGATGCCCTATGTGATAAAAACAAATTGCTTAACAAGTATATTAGAATTCCATCTGGTGATTATTTACAAAAAATTATAGATTATTTGCATGATCTTACAAGTTGGCCTAATATTTGTGGGGCCATAGATGGTACTCACATACCATTAACATCATTCCCTAACAAAAGAGTGACCTACGCCTAATGATTTTTTTAATAAGAAAAAAATTCATAGCATTGTGATGCAAGCAATTTACGATGTAGACAAAAAACTATGGATGTCTATGCTGGCCAACCTAGTGGAGAGTCCATGGCAGAGGGCAATTCAAGATGTTTAGTGTTTATAGACAACTTAGGAGTCGTGAGATTTTACAAAAGCCAATGATGGTTGTTAGAGGTGTGAAATGTACACCTTATATCATTGGTGATGCAACATACCCAATTCAACAATACTTACAAAAAATTAGTAAAACCCATAATGAAGTTGATGTGGATAAATAGAAATATGATTTTAGTATGAACTTAGGGAGAGTAGTCATCAAAAATGTTTTTGGATCCAAAAATACGAGCTTACTATGGTGGACTAAAGTGTTCTTGAGTGCCTTGTGTCATCATCATCATTCATCTCAAAAGTTTGAACCTTAGAATGTGAATGTAAATTTTACACTCCCTAATCAATTGCATTAGGAATGCCATTAATCTTGGTTGTGCCTCCAAACATTTGGTCAAATCTCTCAAACCATGGCCAATCAAAAAGCGATGCACCATTTGGTCAAATCTCTCAAACCATGGCCAATCAAAAAGCGATGCACCAGTCATTTGCATTTTCTTCTTTTCAATTTCATACTTATCTTTCACCTTACTCCATTTGTCACACACTTGTTTCCAACTCCAATGCATTCCTTGAAAATGTGCATTTAGCTACTCTGTAAAATCTTTCCAATTTGCTTTTCGAAAAGGCTTTCAATCGTATTCCTAGAATTTCTCTTCATATATATGTTAAAAAAAACTGAAATTGTGCATTCGTCCACAACTTGCCTACATTCTCTTGAAGTCATGAATGTTTTGGAACAACACTAACTAGTAAAGAAGAAGAAGCACCTTTTTAATTGTCTATCAACAAATTGAGGAGTGAATTTGGTGAAAAGGTTAGGGAGTTCATGGACATTGAATTCTATAAGGTGAAAGCATGATCAAGTATATAACAAAAGTAACTATAACATTACTACAAAATATGGGTGCAATTCATTAGTCCACGTTCACTAGACCAATGAATTCACTACCTTCCAACTAGTCCCCATTTACTAAGACTAGTGAATTCACTCAAAATCTAGTGAATTCACTTTGCATACATGGACACCTTTTGGTGTAGAGTGAGTACCTACAATCATATTTTTACACATAAATGCAAGAAAATAGAGTTGAAACTTTTTCAATCATTGTCAAACCATCATGGTGCACAATATTAACTTTATAGTATATTGTACATAAAGTTTGGAAAAACTTAGTGCACTAAAAGTAGGTCAAAATTATTTTGAAATTGACTGGTGTAATTGTGTTCAAAAATACTTTTACATTAAAAGATTGATATATTATTATTTTTACCTTGGAAGTTGAAAGTGCATAAGTAAATTTTAGATGACCATTAACCAAAAAAATTAAAAAATCCAATATTTCATCTACATGAAACCTACTTAGTTTTTTTGGGCAACCCAGAAAATAAAAAAAATCTACTTGTGTTTTAAAAAATTTTACTTAAATCTACTTTAAAGAAACAATGCACCGCCTATTATTCTTGACTATATGTTTCTCCTTCAGCCACTTATTCAGTTTTTGCAGGTAATTAAATAAAAGTAGGCATCACAAGGTGAAATACAAGCAAATGGGGATAACTCTCTTAGAAACATTACAAGGCACCCTGGTCCCCAGTGTGCCCCCCCTTTTCCCTTGGACCCCTTGTAACCATAAAAGAAAGTGGAAGACAAAACAACAAACCTGACTACATGTATGGGCCTAAGCAGAATTGGATTTTTTGGTATCCTACAACAAACAACATCTCTTGACCCTTTCTCTCGCTCTATGTCACAGAAGACTCCTGCCTGCATTCACTAATTTTCAACAGAACCAGCTTATCCATACACAAATTGGCAAAGTTGTTACAGAATCCAGAACTTACGCCTTACATCCACTTGAATGGCCAGAAACAATTAGCTACCTAACTCCAATGCATATCATCAAAAATCAAACATCTATTGAGGTATGGCCTTTGAGGTCAAAACTCTCAAGGTTCACTCGATCCATTGAACCGTTAACCCATTCCCCACTGAATGCAACAATGCAGCGTGCTTTCACTCTTCTTGTCTAAAAACCTAAGACCTAGACACTTTTGAATCTAAATGCATTTTGAATCACCTGATTTTGAACAATAGATACCAGGCTCGCCTAGAGCCACTCAATGGGACAGACTCTTATGCAAGAATGAACGGCAAATTCCTTCTTTCAAGTCCTTTCTTCACTCTTACTATGTATACTCATTCTGTCCACCTTACGGATACCCCTTGAGGTTTCTAGTACTCATTCAGACAACTGCCTATAACACAGATGTAAGGTACTGTAACACAAACTCCCCATTCCAAGATGTTCACTTTCTTCAATATGCCCCCTTAGTTCTACGGCTCAGACCCCTTAGTTCTTCATCATTTTTCGGCATCAACCCTTCATATCTATTCCTTCAAAGACATTCACAACTACTCAGCTAAGTTATTGGCACAGCGAAGAATTTCAACAACCAGCCAAGTAGTCAGCAAACAACAACCACCAACCCAAACACCTCCTAGTCCTCTTCTTTCTTCCTCATACTCCCTTTTATGCTTGTTTATGCCATCCCTTCCGCCAAACCATCTTCAATGCAGCTCCCTCCTCCACCATCCATCACGCCACGTGATTCTTGTACTCCATAACACACAAACAAACATAATAGCCTACCCATGCATTCCTTGCAACAGTGATGGAAAAATTCCCGCTGCAAGAATGCAAAAAAAAGTGATGGCTAATGAAAACAATAAAACTAAACTAAACCCTAAAGACATGTTGTGTTCACACTAGTGTGGTGACCTGTTGTTTGGTCACACCCGCACCTGCATTCGTATTTAATGCATGTTTCCTTCACTTGAAATGACATGTGAAGTATTCAACAATAAATTTGAATTTCAGTAGGTATTTCATATTCAAGCTTCATTTAGCACAATGCTTATGTATGCCCATGAGTGTGTAAAGGGTTCTCAGGATGTACCCTTTAGACTAATGACACTAGGGGGAAAGCCACAAGGGCTGAAGGGCCAAAACCCCATCACGTAGCAAGAGAAAAATTGATGATAAACCAATGACACCAAAAAGGGAAAGGACCATAAACTTTTGAAGTTTAAGGATTTAGAATTAATTTCAATGTCCTCTTGTTCTTGAATTTTGATATCGGGTGTTGCATCCACTTCTTGTCTGTTCTCATTGTAAATAACACACAGAATCAGTCTACTCCCATTTGCTAATAGGCTCTGACAATACTATGGCACATAAAATTGTCCCCATCCTTGGACCTAATAGTCTTCTAGTGATCAAAACAGAAATTAAATTGCACTAATTTTGCTACCAGATTACAACGCGATTATGTTGTATTGGAACATAATCAAAAATTTAATTGATTCCAATACATCTAGTGGTGTCACCTAAAAAGAAAGGGAGCTGATTTCTGGTGTGGAAATCCCTTTTATTTTGAATACAAACTCAAAAAGATTTGCTAGAAATTTTCAGAGAGTAGAAAGAAGGTTATAATAGGTATTGTTTCTAAACCTAAATGCTTCTAGCCAAGCAAATTTTGTTATTCTAATTATATGGACCTTAAGGGATTAAACCTCTCTTGATTTCCTTTCAAGGAGCCAATTGATTGTTAATGAGTGTGAAAGTTCATCCTTCAACAATAAAATCCCCACAAATGCTACCCCCACACCATTACATAATTTCTTTCAAAAATTGGATAGAAACCAAGAATAGAACAGGTAGATGTGATCATCTACACCTTATAGCATCCTCTAGTTCCAAAATCCTTGAAGCTCCCATTATATCACAAGTACTCCCTTTTCAAATTAAACCACATTACACATTCACAGTGAAACCTCCAAAAAACTAACAGAGATGATGGCTGCCACTACAATCACTCTTGAAATCCTAGACTCTTTCATTATTTCCCTTGATCTGAACCCTAAAATGCAAACACTTGACCTGCTACTTCCTTACTGATGTTTTTGGCACAACGAAAAATTAAGCGCCAAGTTTAACAGAAGAAGAAGTTCAGAGGGACTTCTGTCCCGAATTGATTACTATCAAAATCCAAACAAACTCCACACATCCTAACTAGCAGAATAGGAACTTAGCTTCTCCCACTTGCAAAAGTAAAAACCCCCCTTCCTCCTTCTCAACCAGCTTCATATAGCTTTGCATTACCCACATCCCTTTGTTCCTTTGAAAGCTCAACACCCATCATCCCTAAATAATGTGATTCACATTGCTCATAAAGATTGTCCATTGAGCAGCCAAGATCCCACTCCATCACTGAAATCAGCTCACCAAAGCCACTCCACAACAACCTGCAAAATAACAAACCAAACCAAAAACAGAATAACAAGTAATTGAACTTTTCAATGTCCTTGAAACAGAACACAACTTCAACATCATCTGCCACAGAGCCGAATTAGAGTTTTTGCTTTCATCCACAAAAAATGTTGCACACTCTTTTTAGGTCAGAGTGGGTCTAAAGTCTAAAATCATACTTGAAGGAAAAAGAATTATGGACTAGGTAGTACATGGAGAATCTGTGGCCCCTCAGAGATGCTACCAGTGATTATAGTTTGATTAGAGTCGATGACAAAGTGCTTAAGTTCAGGTTGTTGCCTACTGACCTTTGACACTGGTCTTTAGAACTTATGCATAATTGAAGAAAACATCAGGGTATTTGACTGCTGCTTTGGGACAACTGAGCAACAAAAATGGCTTCCCTGCCTTGCTGGCTATTGGAATTTAGGTACCCTTAACAGGTATGGGGGTGCACTGTAGAACGGGTATTAGCTGAGGCAAAAAAAATGGTGGCAACCATGTCTAGGAATAGAATATGCAAGCAGCCAATGATATGACCCAACATACACCCAAGAGGGTTTTTTTTCCTTTTGGGGGGGTGTGAAGGTGGAATGTTATATCCTTGTCTTCCCATGCTGTTCTCCATGACGTTCTCCAAGTTTCCAATGTGTTTCCCAGGGGTGTTCGCAATAGTATCTCACCTTATCTTGTATCCTTTGCCCAAAGTTCTCCTTTTCACAGCTATATATTTGAGCCAAAGGGAGACACTCCATCCTCACATAAAACCTATTATTTTGGGGAGCCTCCTAAGTTTCAGTTTTTTTGGGTGATGGACAATATGAAACGGCCTGTTGTGAAAGGAAAATTTAGAAAAAGAACTTTAGAGGCAGCCCATTTAATTCCAGTGATGAGTAATTGAAATTGATATATGGGCGATTTTTTGGAATCTTTTGTATGGTCATGGACCATTCCAAAGACAATTTCAGAAATAATTACCTCATTTTTAAGCCTAATTATTTCATTTTTTTAATAATTGCTTCTTTTTCCTATTAACTTTTTAAATAATTATCTTGTACTTTTCCTAGTAACTACTTCCATTTTATAACTATCTCACTCTTTTCTTCTATCCATCAACAGAGATATGAAAAAATAAATTAACACATGTCCATAAATGTATATTAATTTAAATTAAATTTGACATTGACATAAATAATGATGAATTATTGAAACCCACATGAAAACATTATTAAAAGAAAAGAATAGTTGATAGTCGCTGGTAGCGCGCAGAAGGACAAAGCTCAAATGAATAGGATAATAGGATAGGAGAGGTGCTGTAGTGCATTTCCAAGTGCTGTAGTTGCTATTTGGGAACAAAAGTTCCCTGTCCATGCATTCTGCCATTCCCAATTGGTTTAAACATAATATTTCCCTTTGACTTGCCAAATGTTCTCGAACAGTTGTTTTGAATATGCTTCCAAGGGACCAGAGGTCCCCACTTTCTTTTCTTCGATTGTAGCCATTCATCTAGCCTAGCCTTGATGGCTTTTCGGATGGGGAAAGTATTGGAATTGTTTACAAAACTTGAAACCCCTGTCCAGAAATATCATAGTTGATATTTACTTTGTCCATTAAGTGTAGGGGAAGGTCTAGGTTTAGACTCTTTCACATGTGAGATCCCCCACAACCAATAGGCCAAGGTGAGGTCAAAAATTTGAAAGGGTCTATGCTCACTATTACAAAATGTGGGTGCAGTTCATTAGTCCCTGTTCACTGGATCACTGAATTCACTATTTCTTCATTGGTCCCCTTTCACTACAATGAGTGAATTCACTTAAAATCCAATGAAATCATTTAACAAACAGAGACACTTTTTGTTGTGGTGGTCTAGACCTTTCTGAATGTGAGATCCCCCCAAGGCCGCCAGGCCAAGGGGCAGCCTTTGGGGTCAAAAATTCGAAAGGGTCTAGGTTGCTTAAAGCACAGCAATTTTATTTTTAAAACTTAAAATTCTTTTTTTTTAAATGACAACCTTGTTGGTAACTTCCAAGTTGTGAAAGTTCCCCTTGACAGCCTGGAGAGTAACTTCCACCTGTTGGAAGTTTCTCTCGAGCCTGTCCATGAAGGTTTTCTTAGGGCAGGCGAGGAACTGAAAAAAGGGTTGGAGTGCTTTACAGCATGCACCCTCTGGAACATATGCACCCAATTGCAAACCTTTCCCATTCCGGGTTCTGGGGTGTTTCCTGCACCCAGTTCAGGAAGCACACGCAACTGGGTGCCCAGACCAAATTTAAATGGTAGCATTTTCTGGCGCAGGATGTGGCAAGTTCTAAGATGCCATTTATTGACTTTTGGTACATTGTACATTTCCACGTAGTTGAAATCGGTACATAGTCACATTAGTTGGATTTTCTGACTAAGCCTAAGGCTCGAACCAAGATGTGACCCAAAAGAGACAACAGAAAAGCCCACCAACATGTATTAGGAATCTCTTGCATTTGGGCTCTGTTGGACAGATGCTGAATGGTGGGACAGCTGCACTGGAATACTTACCCACAAGGTATCAATTTCTTGATTATTTCATCCTATAGTCAATTGCTTGGTGGTGTAGATTGGATGAAGGCTAGCCTCTGAGCTTCCCATGTTCAGTTGATACTAATAAAACTTAGATTAGCAAGAACCTTGATGAAGGCCTACTATGGCCACAGAATTTCAAAGGCTCCAAGCCTAAACACAAGTTGTCACTTTGGGCAAGGGCCTATCAAAGGTGACCATGGACTCAAGAGACCCAAGCCATTTAAAAGAGATGTCGGAACTAGAAATGATCATGTTTGGGTTAAAGTGGAATTGGAACCAATATAGTCCATGGGTCTTTTTGAGCTGGACAATGTGTAGAGATGACAACTGCATGGTTCTGTGGCCATGCAAAAACCAGGAAGCAGGCTTTACAATTTTTGTAAAGCCTGCAGAGAGTAGGCATGCTGTATGAAAATTGTAATGCCAATGCAGGAAATAGAAGAAAATTTTCATCCTGTAACAATATACTCTTTAAAAAACCTACATCTTTACTTTACACCAAATTGGACTGTATCGTAATGCATATGTATGTATTTAAAAACATTAGAAAGGATAGTATATGTGTAAGGTAAAGCCCTAAGAAGGGGGCATTCTCAAAATAAGGGGCCTAGGACAAGGTGATAGCTGAGTGCAGCCCTACACTTTGGGAATGTCTGCCACACATGGGCTTTACCTATCACAAAGCACGAGGCAAAATTTATCATGAACCAAACCTACAAAGCTCACAAGGCATAGGAGTGAGAGGGATATTATGCCTACTCCCCAATAGTGGAGGGAAATGATGCCTACTTATAGGTTTAATAACCCTCCCACTTTTGAGGAGTAGGCATAATATGCCTCCCATTTTTTAGGAGGCAAATTGATAGATATAAGGTGCCCTCCAAATATACTACAGATTTTCTCCACTGTACCACAAAATTAAAAATCCAGGGGTTGGGTTTGCAGTAATGATCAGGAGCCGCTTGGAGCTGTAAGTAGGGTGTGGATGAAACACATAGGAACCCCCGCAAGTTGGAGCCTGTGCAACAGTTTGCAGGATTCGAAGCCCACCCAAGACCCACCTAGCACGCAACTAGAATAGTTGCTATTCACGGCCTATTCTTGCCAGTTTCATATTTCTTTCCTCGCTCTCTCTAGGGTTTCATCTCTCACCGCTCTTCACTTCGGAAGCTTGCCGCGGTCATTGCAATTGTGACCTCAATACTGACTGATTAGCATTTCAGCTCTCGGTGTTTGACGCAAGGATCTTGGCTCGCGATGGCTGTAACCCAGCAAGCGGATTTGAATCTCCTCAAAGCAGCGAAATCAGGTGACGCGGCGGAGGTTGAGGTAGCGTTGCGTTGCGCTGTAGATAAGAACTGCCGTGAAAATAGAGGGTATCGTTTTACAGCAGTGCATCGGGCAGTTTATTCAAACGAGAGGGTTGCAGGGGTCTTGATTAGGGATCTTGATGTCAATCTGAATTTAAAGAGCACACTCGGTCACACGCCTTTGCATTTTGGTTGGAGTGGATGTGTGGCTGAAATGTTGGCCTCTGGAAGGACGGATATAGACTGGGATGTCCCTGACAACATTGGTCAAACCCCACTACTCTACCACGCAAGGCTTGTCAATGAAGTCATTGTGCGTGCCCTGCTCAAACTCGGAGAATCAGCAGTAAACATGTCCAATAATAAAACCATTGATGGGTTCACGGCATTGCATCAAGTGGTGGAACAAGATCGACGTTCTTTTCCATCTTGGTATAAGTTTCGATCTCTAGATGAGAGGTGCAACCTTGTTGGTATATTGTTGGAAGCGAAAAAGGAGAGAGCGAGGACAAGGAGAGAGCTTGCAAATCTCAGTCAGGAAGCCAGAGAGCTAGAATCGGACGTGCTAGAGTTCGTGAATACAAAAGACATTTTGAAACGATCTGCGCTGCATTACATAGCGGAAGAAGGATGCGTTGCAATTTTGGATAAGCTGTTGAAGTGGTTTACTCATCAAGAGATACGTGATAGTGTAGATGTCAACGATGCCGACGTTCATGGTTTTGCACCACTCCATTTGGCTGTTCAAAGGGGACACAGAGACGTGGTACGACAGCTTCTTCAACTTCCAGAGCGGCAGATCGATCCCAATGTCCGCGCTACTCTAAGGGTATCCCATCCGGACGAGCTCCAGGAATACGAGGAGAACCATAAGCACCTGTGTAGGCCAGATTTGTTCTCAAAAGCGCCTACTGAGCAATATTCTGGCAAGGATCTCACACCTCTACATTTGGCGGCCATGCGTGGGCACACGGAAATCGCACGTCTACTTCTGGACAGGCCAAATACCGAAGTCTTCACCGACACAACAGGACGTTCACCATTAGATTATTCTATTGTGAATCGTCACTTTCAGGTCGCGGCTGAGTTGCTAATGAATCCTAAAGGAAGGACGATGGAACCCATGAGCGACAATGAGCGATGGGAAATGTTCGATAAGGTGTTGTGTTTGGCTGAAGGGCCTGATGATAAGACAACAGCCAAAGCGTTATTGACTAAGCTAGTAGATTCAACAAACCGATCGGTTCCTATCACCGACTTTGGCCTTGATCACAGCAAGCTACTAATAACTGTAGCTGCAATGGAAAATCGCCACAAAATCATCCGACACATTTTGAAGTGGGAACCAGAGGTCAATACGAACTTTAAAAGCGAATGGGATGACAACCGCGGCCTAGAAGCCACACCTCTTCATTTTGCTGTTTTGGGAGAGCATGTAGATGCTGTAAGGGCACTTTTGACTCATCTTCCGTTGGATGCCAATGTTGAAGATTCAAGTTCTCGAACTCCACTTCAAATTGCTACAGAATCCAACAGGAATGTGATGAGAGAGATCGAGAAATTGCTGATGGAACGACCTGAGGTGAAAGAACTCGTTGACAGGTTGTACAGGGATAGGCAAGTATTTGTGGATGCCGCAAATGCTCTTCTCGTTGGTGCAGCATTAGTTGCAAGCGTAGCTTTTGCAAGTTGGTTACAACCCCCTCGAGGCTACACCTCAAACGAATCCGATGTTGCAGTCAAGGGACACCCAACTCTCCAAGCATTTGTTCTGTTCAACGGATTCTCTTTCTTTTTCGCAATAGCAACTGTATTGGCTAGCGCATATGCAGCCATGCCAAGCCTCCAACAGGCCTTCATTGGAACAGTTGTCAAATCCGTGAGGAAGACCCTCATTGTTGCTTCCATTTTTTTGTCGATCTCTGTCTTTTGTGTGCTTGGGGCTTTTGCAACTGCTGGCTTTGCAGTGCTACCCCCTTCTATAAAATACAACTGGAGTATGTGGGTCACAGCTATAATAGGCGGAATAGTTTGTGTTATGTGGCTAGTAGCATTCGTATGGAAACTATCAGCAGCATTTCGCTTGCCATAACTACCTTGAGTGATTCAAGATACTATGCAACTCTTTGTAGCCAAGCTGTAACTTGGAAGTTGAAGGATTCTTCAAATTAATTAGGGTCAATTAATAAGTATTGTAAGTAAAAGTTTGCATCTGTAGTCTCAGTTTTAAATCATACTTTTTAGCTTCAATTCTTTAATTATAGGATCATTGGAACTATTTTACTTTGTTTCAACCTTCATCTATACCTATTGCTTTCTTATTTCTTTGTCACTATTCTTGCAAGAGACTGATTTTTTGTTGCTAGTGTTCCATGCCTCTTTGACTCAATTTGTTGCTTTGACTCTTTGGGCAGGTTGTTGAGGGAGTTTTGGCAAATTGTGGGAAGGCATCATTTTGAGAGCCTTGATTCATTCAAATTTTCAACCAAGTTTACTGGGAATTTTTCAATGCCTTGAGGTCAAAATTATTGATACAATTAGCTGATTCTATTGAATTGGTTCCAAATCAATAAATAAAATTTAACACATTAGTCTTATGTGTATTTATAGTTCAAACTTGACATGCACTTTTATGAAATATTTTTCCTTTTAAAAAAATATTGGCCTCATATGTATAATTTTGACTATGCCATGTGATTTGCAATTGTTTAGTAGAATAGGGATGAAGGGGATCTCTATGAAAAACCTTAAGCAACCAATTTTACTCTTACCAACTTTGTTAGTGTTACACAATCTATGTATGTAAGGCAACATTTCTCATGTATGTGATATGTCTCATGTGAACTTTTGGCTTCCCCGAAAAATTGGAAAAAGAAGGTACAAGCACCTTCTAGTTTAGGCCACTAATGTTACAAATAGATTCATCATGTGTATGCATCTACTTTGGAATGGGAGTAAAAATTAGCTACTAATGAAAATTGATGAAAGTGCTAAAACAAGTAGTGGTTGATGGATTAGTCTAAAAGGAATTGGAGAGATCAACAGTTCTTAAGTTTTAATGTGGTTTGTTTGTTTTGTTTGCTTGCAAATAAATCCTTAGTGGCTTAAAATTTGCAAAGGTACGAATGGTTTTGAATGGTTGTGAGTTATGTGGGAAGCCTCCATAATAGGATATGGTTATCAAGATTTCAACCCGTGCTCCTTGGACATTGGTGATGGCAAATGTGGGCAATGTCAAGTTGTTTCAATATAAATCGATGAAATGTTGATGAAAAGATGGGACCAAGGGAAATTTGTGGTGGAAGATTTACCAAGTTTGAATGAATGCAACTACAAGATAAGTGCTGAAAGCCTTTTTTGGGAAGGGTTTTTTGTGTGTTGGTGTGTTTAGAAGTTGGAAGTTGCATGCATTTTTTGTGAACAATTTTGGGAGATGAATGTTTTAGACTATTTTTTTGGTTTTTGGTCACTTGT
>Ga0116231_10012212_pt1 | contig 12755 bp, 8 predicted proteins | sample S1TSphgellanicum_2_FD_89695 | JGI IMG/M metagenome (GOLD analysis project Ga0116231, IMG submission 89695) | Host-associated microbial communities from peat moss isolated from Minnesota, USA - S1T2_Fd - Sphagnum magellanicum MG | ecosystem: Host-associated > Plants > Peat moss > Unclassified... | reverse complement strand
TGGCGCACCGAGGGCGTGCGCCGAGCCGGCGGCTACCCGCTCAACACCGTCGCCGAGGACGCCGACCTCACCATGAACCTGCTCGAGCAGGGCTACCGCGTCATCTACGAGGATCGCTCGCTGGCCTTCACCGAGGCGCCGGTCGATATGCGCGGGCTGATGAAGCAGCGCTTCCGCTGGTCCTTCGGCACGCTGCAGGCGATCTTCAAGCACCGCGGCGCGTTCACCAAGAACAAGGCGATGGGCTTCTTCGCGCTGCCCAACATCCTCATCTTCCAGCTGCTGCTGCCGCTGGTCTCGCCGCTGATCGATCTGATGTTCGTCGCCGGGGTCATCCACTACTTCGTGGACCGGCACTTCCACCCGGCGGCGGCCAGCGCGGCCAACTTCGAGAAGCTGCTGGTCTACTTCCTCGGCTTCCTGGTGATCGACTTCCTGACCTCGAGCCTGGCGTTTTCGCTCGAGCCGCGCCACCAGGCCAACAAGGGCGACGGATGGCTGCTCTTCCACATTTGGCTGCAGCGCTTCGCCTACCGGCAGGTCTTCTCGATCGTGATCTTCAAGACCATCAAGCGGGCCATCGACGGAAGGCCTTTCAGCTGGGACAAGCTCGACCGCACGGCGAAGATGTCGGCGGCGACCGAGCGGATGACGGCGGGATGAGCGGCGCAAGCTGGGTGATTTGCTGAAACCCGGTTCCTCGGCCGATAGTTTAGTTAGTACACCCGGGTTCACTCCTGTCACCGAGTGGCATGTGGCCATGGGTCATCGAGGGTCGCCCGTGGGCGGCCCTTACCTTCTGAGTTTCGCCACACGCGCACATGGCATAATGTCCGAAGAGGTTTCCTATGGCGACTGCAGCGGCGATCGAACCCGATCTTCTCCAGCTAGCAGCGCTCAACTACGGCGACCAAGTCCGGTTGGCGGAAGAGGGTCTGCCCACCGAATCCGTGGCTCAGTTGCGCGCACTCGGCATATCGTTCACCGAAGTCGCCGAGATCGTCATCCCGCCGCGAACCCTCAAACATCGGATCGCCCGTGGGGAGCGGCTCTCCACCGAGGAGAGCGAGCGGCTGCTGCGCGTCGTCCGCATTCTGGCCTTCGCCGACCGCGTCTTCGGCGACCATGAGAAGGCGCTGGGCTGGCTTCGCATTCCCGATCCGCGGCTCCCCGGTTCGGAAACCGAGGATCGGAGCTGCCTGTCGCTGCTTCGCACCGAGGCGGGCGGCAAGGCGGTGGAAAGCAAGCTGTGGGCCATCGCCGAAGGCATCTATTCGTGATTCACCTCTGGCGCATCAGCATCCGTTGCGACCTTGAGGGTCTGGGCGGCGAGTACTCCGACGGCCGATGGCACACTGCGGCCCCCGGCAAGCGCCTAGTCTACTTGTCGGAGCATCCCGCGCTGGCCTTGCTGGAAACGCTGGTGAACATGAGCGGCAAACCGAACCAAGTTTCTTCCGTCTTCCAGCTGCTGAAAGTCACCGTTCCCGATGGGGTGCCCACAGAAGAACTAGGTCCCGCCCGGCTCGGCTCCAATTGGGATCGGAACCGGGATGTCACCCAGCCGTTCGGCGACGCCTGGCTCGCCGAGGCGAAATCAGCCTTGCTCCGAGTACCCGCCGCCCCGTCGCCCGAGTCCTGGAACTGCCTGCTCAACCCGCTCCACCCCGACGCCAGCCGGATTCAGATCGAATGGTGCCGATGGATCGCCTACGATGACCGGCTGTTCGGTTTCCGCGAGAGAGCCTGATCCCCCCGCGCCACCTCGACGCCCGGCCCCGGGGTAAACTGAACTAGCTATGGCCACCGCGACGATGAGCACCGTGATTCTCCCCCTTGCGCCGAACGGCGCGTTCGTGAACGAACCCTTCACCGACTTTTCCGCCGCCGCCAACCGCCACGCTATGAAGGCTGCGCTGGAGCGGGTCGGCGACCTGCTGGGCCGGGAGTATCCGCTGATTATTGGAGGCGAGCGGTTGCGCACCGCAGCCAAGATCGAGTCGCGCAACCCGGCGCGGCCGGCGCAAGTGGTCGGCGTCCATCAAGATCCCGGCGTGGAACTCGCCGAGATCGCGATTCAGGCCGCGCTGAAGGCCTTCGGCGAATGGAAGAATGTCTCGGTCGAGATCCGGACTTCGCTGCTGCTGCGCGTCGCGGAGATCATACGGGAACGCAAGTTCGACTATTGCGCCTGGCTCACCTACGAGGTCGGCAAGAACTGGGCCGAGGCCGACGCCGATGTCGCCGAGACCATCGACTTCCTCGAGTTCTACGCCCGCGAGGCGCTGCGGCTGGCGGGGGCGACGACGCCGATCCAATATCCCGGCGAAAAGAACGAGCTGCTGTATCTGCCGCTCGGCGTCTGCGCGGTCATTCCGCCGTGGAACTTCCCCTTCGCCATCATGGCCGGGATGACGGCGGCGGCCATCGTCACCGGCAACACCGTGGTGCTCAAGCCGTCGCTGGACTCGCCCACCATCGCCGCGAAGTTCCTGGAGCTGCTCGAAGAGGCGGGCATGCCGCCGGGCGTGGTCAACCTCTGCCCCGGCGACGGCCCGACCTTCGGCAACGCCTTGGTCGAGCATCCCAAAACCCGCTTCATCGCCTTCACCGGCTCGCGCAAGGTCGGCTTGGAGATCCACGAGAAGGCGGCCAAAACGCCGCCCGGGCAACTCTGGATCAAGCGCACCATCCTCGAGCTGGGCGGCAAAGACTCCACCATCGTGACCAACAACTGCGATCTGGACGCGGCCGTCGCCGGGGTGGTCGCCGCCGCCTTCGGCTTCAGCGGGCAGAAGTGCGCGGCGTGTTCGCGGGCGATCGTCGATGAGCGGGTCTACGACTTGTTCGTCGAGCGGCTGCTCGAAAAGACCGCCCTGCTGACGGTCGGCGATCCGGCCGAAAACCCCAACATGGGCCCGGTCATCAACGAAACCTCGCTCAAAAAGACCCTGGGCTATATCGAGACGGCCAAGTCCGAGGGACGTCTGATCGCCGGCGGCGCGGCGATTGCGACGCCGGAGGGCGGCTACTACGTCGCGCCGACCATCTTCGCCGATGTCGCTCCCGAGGCCCGCATCGCGCAGGAGGAGATCTTCGGGCCGGTGCTGGCCGTTATCAAGGCGAAGAACTTCGACGACGCGCTGGCCATCGCCAACAACACCGAATACGGATTGACCGGCGCGATCTACAGCTACGACCGCGGGGAACTCGACCGCGCCCGCCGCGACTTCCATGTCGGCAATCTGTACCTGAACCGCAAATGCACCGGGGCGATGGTCGGGGCGCATCCGTTCGGCGGCTTCAATTTGTCGGGAACCGACTCCAAGGCGGGCGGCCCCGACTATCTCGATTTGTTCACCCAGGCGAAATCGGTCGCGGAGAAGCTGTAGCGCTACAGGCTACAGCTTCGTGCGAGCCGCCGGCCTTACGCGGAGACATCCATCTGGTTGCCGACCGCGTTGGCCGCCTCGGCCAACATGCGATGGTGGATGGTGAACAGCGCCAGCTCCAGCCGATCGGAGACGCCGGTCTTGTCGTAGATGCTGCGCAGATAGTTCTTGATGACCTGCTCGGTGGTGCCCAGGCGCAGGCCGATCTCCTTGTTCTTGCAGCCCTGGACGATCAGCGCGACGATCTTCATCTCTTTGGGAGTGAGCCGATCGCGCACCCGCGCGCCGACCATGTCCTCCGGCTCGCCGCCTTTTTCCGCCTGCAGCGCGTGGATCGAGCGCTCCCCGCGGATCACCTTGCGGACGCAATCGACCAACCCCGCGCTGGAGACGTTGCGATACACCAGCCCATGCAGGCTGTTGAGCGCTTCCTGCGGGGGGGCTTCGCCGTTTTCCGCCACCAGCACCACCCGGCTCGCGGCCGATCTGGTCGCGGCGATGACTTGCGTGAGGTCGAACCGCATGGACAACGCTGCGACCACGGTCGCCCCGCGAAAGGTCGTGATGGCGTGGTAGAACCTGGGGCAGTCTGGGCACTGGGCGATGATCCGAAGGTCGTCTTCCATCGCCAGGACCTTGGCTGTGCCGGTCCTGAATATTGCCTGATTGTCGCCAAGAATGATCTTATGCATCGCACTTCCTCTCGCGGGAATCGGCATTCCCCCCGGTCGAAAGAACGAATCGCGGACCCCGCCTGGATGCTCGTGGCCGTCCAACAACAATGATTTTTTCCGGAGTATTCATTGTGCCGCCCATCTCTCTTCGCTTATCGACAGTCTCAGCCGGAGACACTCCCGGTGTCCTCTATTCAGACAAATCGCCCAAGGAACACCTGGGAAACCCGCGGAACCATCGAGGCGAAAACCGGAAGAGCGCCAACCATAGCTGTCTTTTGTTGTTGTACTAAATCGACATGCAAAAGTCTGTCAATCAGCTGTCTGTGAGCATTACGTTACCGGAGTAACGAGAAAATGAAAACCCGAAAGATGGGCCGAAGGGCGGAAATCTTCTCCGTAACCGGCGCGGGGACGCGCCTTCGGCGGCGGTTCGAGCTTCGCAGGTGGGCCGAAAGTCCCGGCAGGATGTAGGCAAGCGGACACGGCGGCGGGAGCGGGACGACTTAGACTATATCTGTGGCTGTATCTGGCGGCGCCGCCGCGGATGCGCGCCGGAGGAAAGATCGACCATGGGAAAGCCCGTCATACTCGCCGTCGACGACGATATCAGCGTCCTGGAGGCCGTGGTGCAGGATCTCCGGCGGCAGTTCGGCGCCGCCTACCGCATCCTCCGGGCGGGGTCGGGGCAGGCGGCGCTCGACACCTGCCGGCAGCTGCTGGAGCGCGGCGACTCGGTGGCCCTGTTTCTCTCCGACCAGCGGATGCCCGGCATGAGCGGGGTCGAGTTCCTGGAGAAAGCCCAGCTGCTCTATCCCGACGCCAAGCGCGCGCTGCTGACCGCCTACGCCGACACCGAAGCCGCCATCCGGGCGATCAACTCGGCGAAGATCCACTATTACCTCACCAAACCCTGGGATCCTCCGGAGGAGAAGCTTTATCCGGCGCTCGCCGACCTGCTGGGATCCTGGCGCGAGGGCTACCGGCCGCCCTTCGAGGGCATCCGCGTGATCGGGCCGAGGTGGTCGCTCCAAGACCACCGGGTGCGCGATTTTCTCACCCGCAACCAGGTGCCCTACGTCTGGCTCGACCCGGAGCGGAGCGAGGAGGCGCTGCACCTGCTCGCCCGCTACAAGCTCGACGAGCACAAGCTGCCGGCGGTGCTTTTCGCCGACGGCAGCTCGCTGGCCCAGCCCTCGCAGACCGAGCTGGCGACCAAGATCGGGCTGCACGTCACCGCCGAGCGCGACTTCTACGACGTGGTCATCGTCGGCGCCGGGCTGGCCGGGCTGGCGGCCGCGGTCTACGCCACGTCGGAGGGCCTGCGGACGCTGTTGATCGAGCCCGAGGCGCCCGGCGGCCAGGCCGGCTCGAGCTCCCGCATCGAGAACTACCTCGGCTTCCCCACCGGCATCAGCGGCGCGGAGCTGGCCAAGCGCGCCTTCATCCAGGCCTCGCGCTTCGGCACCGAGTTCCTGGCCCAGCGGGCGGGCGGCATCCGCAGCGAGAACCAATATCACTTCGTCTGCATGGCCGACGGCAAGGAGGTCTCCTGCCGGGTGGTGCTGATCGCTGTCGGCGTCAATTACCGGCGCTTGGGCGTGCCCGGCCTGGACCAGTTCACCGGGGCCGGCGTCTACTACGGCGCCGCCATGACCGAGGCTCTCTCCTGCCGCGACGAGGAGGTCTTCATCGTCGGGGGCGCGAACTCGGCCGGCCAGGCGGCCATGTATTTCGCCCAGTACGCCCGCAAGGTGACTATGCTGGTGCGCGGCGAATCGCTGGAGAGCAGCATGTCGAAATATTTAATCGATCAGATCGCTGCCACATCCAACATAGCGGTGGAGACGAAGAGCCAAGTGGTCGAGGCCCGCGGGGGGCAGCGGTTGGAATCCATCCGTGTCTTGACGCCCGACGGGGAGAGCGACCGCGCGGCGGGGTCGCTGTTCATATTTATCGGCGCGGCGCCCAACACCGGGTGGCTGCCCGAGGGCATCCTGCGCGACCCCAACGGCTTTCTTCTCTCCGGGCGCGACTTGATGGCGGAGGGGAGGCTGCCGGCGGTGTGGAAGGAAGATCGTCCGCCGTTCCTGTTGGAAACCAGCGTGCCCGGCATCTTCGCCGCCGGCGACGTGCGCCATGGATCGGTGAAACGAGCGGCTTCGGCCGTGGGGGAGGGTTCGATCTCGGTGCAGTTCATGCACCAGTATCTGGCCAGGTTCTAGGGCCGCGCGACCATCATGCCAGAGCAATCGCCAGCAACGACCATGGAGCAAGTGGACGCCCGGGAGATCTATCCCCAACTGCGCCGAATCCATGTTTTCTCGCAACTCCGCGAAGAGGACGCGGCGTGTCTCGGCAAGGTTCGGCTGGTTCGTGTTGCGGCGCATTCCGCGTTTTACCGCCAGGGGGAGCAAGTCCTCGCCTTCTGGGGAGTGGTCGAGGGCGAGGTTTGCGGGGTCGTGAAGAAGGAGGAGGACGGCTCCAACGGCTACCCGATCCGCTATGCCGCCGGGGACAGTTTCGGCGAGGTGCCGCTGCTGCTCGGCCTGCCGGCGACGGTCGAGTGGTCCGAGGTCGCCTCCGATTCCACTCTGGTCGCCATCGACGAGGAGGGATTTTGGCGGTTGCTGGCCTCGTGCCCGGTGGTGCGCCGCGCCGTCCTCGCCAATCTGGAGCGGCGGCTGCAGCACTACCAGACCTTCGCCGTCCATCGCGAAAAGCTGATGGCGCTGGGAACGCTCTCGGCCGGACTGATGCACGAGTTGAACAATCCCGGAACCGCCGCGCGGCGCGCCGCCGCCCAGCTGCGGCAAAACCTCGTGCAATTGCAGCAGCTCAGCCTGCGTTTCTGCGAAGTGCCCATGGCCAAGGAGCAGATGGTCTGCATGAGGGACCTGCAGATGCGCGCCATGGAGGGCGAGAAGCCTCCGGCCATGAACACGATCGAGCAGTCCGACGCCGAGGAGTCGCTGGGCGAGTGGCTGGACGCGGCGGGCGTGGAAAACAGCTGGAAGATCGCCCCGGCCCTGACCGCGACCGGCCTCTCGGAGCGCGACCTCGATTGCGCCCAGCAAGCTTTTCCCGACAATTCCGGGCCCGCCTCCTTCTCCGACGCTCTGAACTGGCTGGTCTCCCTCGTCTCCAGCATGCAACTGGTCGAAACCATCGAGGAGAGCATCACCCGTGTCTCGGAGCTGGTGATGGCGGTCAAGAAATATTCCCACAACGAGAACGCGGCGCAGGTCCACCCGGTCGATGTCCACGACGGCCTGCGCAGCACGCTGACCATCCTGGGGCACAAATTCCGCCCCAAGAACCTGAAGATCGAGAAAGCCTTTGCCGCCAATCTGCCCGTGGTTCAGAGCCGCGGCGCGGGGCTGAACCAGGTTTGGACCAATCTGCTGGACAACGCCATCGACGCCAGCCCCGAGGGCGGCACCATCCGCATTCGCACCTGGGCGGAGAACGGCAATGTCGCGGTGGGCATCGCCGACCAGGGCCCGGGCATCCCCGAGGAGCACCGCAAGCACATCTTCGATCCTTTTTTCACCACCAAGCCGGTCGGCGTCGGCACCGGCCTGGGGCTGGACATCGCGCACCGCATCGTCGGCTCCTACGGCGGGGAGATCGGCTTCGCCAGCCAGGCCGGAGGGACGGAGTTTGTCGTCAAAGTTCCCATCGAGCATGTCCCGGTCAAGCAGGTTCTGATCGGGCCCGCCGCCGTCGCCTCCATCGCCCAGCCGAGCTGAGCCGTCGGCGCGCTTCCGCCTCCCGCCTCTTCCCGAAACACGCCTCTAATCCAATCTTCCGCAGCCGCGCGGGCGTGAAGTTCGATTACGTCCGTGCCGATAGGGTCGTTGAGTCTGTGGTTCTCGCGCGCGGCGATGGGCGTGGAGGGGCCGCGGCGAAGAAACGTGCCGACTGCCGAAGCTCAGGTCGGGAACTCGGATAGGTAGTCCGGTTCGGCGGTCAGGTTCGGCGTTGCGGCCGGTCACAGCATCCAGGAGCGAAGCGTGTTTGCCATAATCGGAATCGTCCTGGTCTTTGGCGCCGTGATCGGCGGGTTTCTGATGGAAAAGGGCCCGCTTCCGGTGCTGGTGCAGCCGGCCGAGGTGCTCATCATCGGCGGCGCCGCCCTGGGCACCTTGCTCATCGCCAATCCGCTGCACATTATCAAGGCGATCATCGGCGCGCTGCTGGGGACGCTGAAAGGCTCCAAGTTCGGCAAGCCGCGCTATCTCTCCACCCTGAAGATGATGTTCGACCTGCTGAACAAAGTCCGTCGCGGGGGGCTGCTCTCAATCGAGGCGGACATCGAGAAGCCGGAGGAGAGCGAGGTCTTCAAGAACTATCCCGATTTCCTGAAAGACCACCACGTCTGCCACTTCGTCTGCGACACCATGCGCATGATCGTGACCGGCGGCGTGGAGCCGTTCGACATGGACCAGATGATGGAGCTGGACATGGAGGTCGCCCACCACGAGGCGACCGCGCCGATCGGGGCGCTCTCGACGGTGGCCGACGCGCTCCCCGGCCTCGGCATCGTGGCCGCCGTGCTGGGCGTGGTCATCACCATGGGGGCGCTCGCCGGCCCGCCCGAGGAGCTGGGCAAGAAGGTCGCCGCCGCGCTGGTGGGCACCTTCCTCGGCATTCTGATGTGCTACGGGGTGGTCGGGCCGCTCAGCTCCAATATGACCAAGGCCCTCGAGGAGGAGCACAGCTACATGCAGGTGCTGCGGGTGCTGATGCTCTCCTCGATGAAGGGCAACGCCCCGCAGATCGTGGTCGAGATGGCGCGGCGCGCCGTCCCCCTGCATGTGCGGCCGAGCTTCGAGGAGCTCGAGGCGGCCTGCCGTGGAGGCTCGGCCGCGCCGTCCTCTTCGGAGGAGGTGGCCTAGCCCGCGCCCATGGCGAAACCGACCATCATCGTCATCAAGAAGATCAACAAGCACGGCGGCCACCACGGCGGCGCGTGGAAGGTCGCCTACGCCGACTTCGTCACCGCCATGATGGCGCTCTTCATCGTGCTCTGGCTGCTCAACACCAGCGAGCACACCAAGAAGGTGATCGCCGGCTATTTCAACGACCCCATGGGCCACAAGACCGAGAGCGGCTCGCTGAACAGCGGCACCGGCGAGGCGATGCCCTTCACCAAGGAGAACATCGAAAAACTCAAGGAGCAGCTGCAGAAGCAGATCCAGCAGACCGCCAACCTCAAAGATCTCTCCAAGCAGGTGGAGATGACCATCACCCCGGAGGGCCTGCGTATCGAGCTGCTGGAATCTAAGGACGGAACGTTTTTCGACACCGGCAGCACCACCCTCAAGGCGGGCGGCAAGGAGATGCTGAACCTGCTCGCCGCCAAGCTCTCCCAGGTGCCCAACCGGGTATCGATCGAGGGGCACACCGACGCGCAGCCATTCTCCGGCAGCAATCCGACCTACTCGAATTGGGAGCTCTCCGAGGATCGCGCCAACGTCGCCCGGCGGCTGATGCAGCATCCCGGCGGCCTGCGCGACCACCAGGTCTCGCAGGTGCGCGGCTTCGCCGATCAGCGGCTGCGCGACCCGGCCCATCCCTTCGACCCCTCGAACCGCCGCGTCTCGCTGATCGTCCAGTATCTGACCCCGGCGGACTTCCCCAACGGCGTACCTCCGGAGCCGCCGGGCGAAGCGACAACCGGGGCCAAGGGAGAAACGGCGGCGGCCAAGGGCGAAGCCGCTCCGGCGAAGGGCGAAGCTGCTCCGGCCAAGGGCCAGACCGCGCCCGCCCCGGCAGCGAAGCCCTCCAACGAAAAGCCTCCCGCAGGCCACTAAGCGCGATCTTTCGACGATGGCGCAACGCTTTGGCCTCTCGCGTCACTATATTTTCAGTAATCGGTTTCGTCGCCGAGGAGCGTCTCGACTGGCGCGCCGAAACCCGATCTTGGGCCACAACTCCCGAGGCCCGGAATGTAGAGACGCTCGACCCTCCGCGTTATATACTCCTGTCAATCGGGCGGCGAAGGATGGCGCGTGGGTCTGACCGCCGCGGGAATCGCTTTTGGCATCAGCGGGGTTGCCGCGACGCGACCTGGAGCAACCTGTTCTTATGAACGAGAAGGGCCGAGACCGGGGCGAAGAGACGAGGAGAACCGGGGCTGGCATCCGGGTTCCCGCGCCGGGCGAGAGTTCGTCTCCGGGAATCGGCTCGCCCGTCAACTCGCCCGTCAACTCGCAGACCAGCAATCCGACCGACTCGCCGACGCTGATCGACATACCCGGACGCAAGCTGCCCAATCTCCCCCCGCGCCGCATCTCCGCCCAGGCTCCGACCCTGGTCGGCGGCACGGCGGCAGCACGGCCCGCGTCCGGCTCGGTGAACGCCTATGTCGGCGGCGCGGCTCTGGACACCGGCGCGGTGCTGGGCGGCCGCTACCAGATTGTGTCCATCCTCGGGGTGGGCGGCATGGGCGCGGTCTACCAGGCGCTCGACATCGAGCTGAATCGCACCATCGCCCTCAAAGTCATTCGCCCCGACCTGGCCGGCAACCAGGCCATCATCGACCGTTTCAAGCAGGAGCTCATCCTCGCCACCCAGGTCACGCACAGGAACGTGGTGCGCATCTACGACCTCGGCGAGGCCGACGGGCTGAAGTTCATCACCATGGAGTTCGTCGAGGGCCAGGATTTGCGCTCGCTGATCCAGGAGCGGACCAAGCTGCCGCCCGGGGAAGCGGTCGAGATCATGCGCCAGGTCTGCCGGGCGCTGGAAGCCGCCCACGCCGTGGGGGTCATCCACCGCGATCTGAAGCCGCAGAACATCATGCGCGACGTCCACGGCCGGGTGGTGGTCATGGATTTCGGCCTCGCCCGCACCCTGGGCGGCGACGGCATGACCCAGTCCGGCGCGCTGATCGGGACGATGGAGTACATGTCTCCGGAGCAGGCGCTGGCCAAGGATCTCGATCAGCGCTCCGACCTCTTCTCGCTGGGCGTGATCTTCTACGAGCTGCTGAGCGGCGCGATTCCCTTCCGCGCCGACAGCGCCCTGGCCAGCCTGATCAAGCGCACCCAGGAGCGGGTCGTCCCGGTCTCCGACCTGGACGCGACCATCCCCGCGCCGCTGAGCGCCATCGTCAGCCGCTGCCTGGAACGCGAGGTCGAGGCGCGCTACCAGAACTCCGCCGAGCTGCTCGCCGACCTCGACGCTTGGCAGGGCCATCGCCCGCTCAGCTCGGTCTTCCTTTCCCCGCCGACTCCCTCGCCGACTCCTCCGGCGAAAGCGCCGCGTCGGATCAAGCCCTGGCTGCTGGCCGGCTCGGGAGTCGCCGCGCTGGCTGTGGCTCTCGGCCTCGGCGCGCACCTGGTCTCGCGGCCGGCGGGCAAGGGAGCGAAGTCCGGCGCGGCGGCGGTTGCCCCGGCCTTGACCTTGACCGTGCTGCCGCTGCACAACGCCTCCGGCGACCCGAAGCTGGATTGGCTGGGCGCTTACCTGGCCGACACGCTGGGCACGGCTATCGGCCAGTCCGCCCAGCTGCACGCCCTGCCCAGCGACCGCGTCCACCAGGTGCTCGCCGATCTCCAGGTGCTGCCCGGCGAGAGCATCGACCCGGACACGATGGGGCGCGTGCTGCTGCTGACCCGCACCGACATCGCCGTCTCCGGCCAGTACGCGCGGCTGGGCAGCGCGATCCAGATCAACGCCACCATCCGCGACGTCAAGCGCGACCGCACCACCTCGGTCACGGCGACGGCCGCCGACGAGCAGGCGCTGCCGGCGACCATCGATTCGCTGGCCGAGCAGGTTCGCAAGGCGCTCAACTTTTCTTCGCGCGACCTCGACCAGCTCAAGGCGCAGGCGTTCAAGCCCTCCTCGCGTTCGATCGACGCGCTCCGCGCCTACGACCAGGGGCTGGAGTTCATGCGCGTGGGCAAAAACCTGGACGCCGACAAATCCTTCCAGGCGGCGGTGAACGCGGATCCGCAATTAGCGCTGGCCTACTCCGCCCTGAGCCAGACCCAGGAGGCGCTCGGCCACCAGGCCGACGCCGAGCGGTCGTCGCAGCGGGCCACGGAGCTGGCCAACCCGGCGGGTCTGCCCCAGCTCGAAAAGATGCTCATCGACGCCAACCGGGCGGCGATCTTGAACGACAACAAGAAGGCCATCGGCCTCTACGAAACCCTGGCCCGGGCGCTGCCCGGCAACACCGACGTGCAGACCGCCCTCGGCTCGCTCTACGCCGACACCGGCGACTACGACAAGGCGCGCGCCATCTTCGCCAAGATGCTGGAGTCCGACCCGAAGGACGTGCTGGCGCTCTGGCGCGCCGGCTACGTCGAGCTGGCCAGCGGCCACTTCCAGGCCGCGCTGGAGCCGTTGAGCAAAGGGGAATATCTCACCAACTCCTCCGGCAACGACGAGCAGCACGCGGTCATTCTGCTGGCCATGGGCGTCGCCTACCAGTTCTTGGAGAAGAACGACGAGGCGCTGCGGTACTTCGCGCAGTCGATCGCCATCACCGAGAGGATCGGGCAGAAGCGCGCCGTCGCCGTCGCGCTCGGCGCGACGGCGCAGGTGCAGACGGCGATGAACAAGACCGACGCCGCGCTGGACAATCTCAAGAAGGCGGTCGCGCTCTTCCAGCAGATCGGCTCGACCAAGGAGGCGGGCGACACGCTCATCGACATGGCCTCGATCTACCAGG
>Ga0116231_10012210_pt1 | contig 12757 bp, 8 predicted proteins | sample S1TSphgellanicum_2_FD_89695 | JGI IMG/M metagenome (GOLD analysis project Ga0116231, IMG submission 89695) | Host-associated microbial communities from peat moss isolated from Minnesota, USA - S1T2_Fd - Sphagnum magellanicum MG | ecosystem: Host-associated > Plants > Peat moss > Unclassified... | reverse complement strand
TCATACAATAATGTGCACATAAGGTTGGTATATCTCATTCTAATTTGTAGATGGTTTATAGTTAAGGCCATAGTGTATGTAGAGTCTAACTCATACCCCCTATAGTCTAGGTCATAATGCCTATGTAGTTGAAGCGCTAGTATGAACCATATTGCTGCGCACCCCAATCCAACCCAACTTGATGCAAAGGAAACCCTTTACCAATTACTTGAATGGCCACAATGCATATGAGCATCTCATTTGAGACAGTTATACTAATACTTGAATGCGATGGTTGATAATCTTACATCAATGCATAATCTCTTCTCTATCAAGAGAGCCAACAAAATTGATGTAGGGATAAAGGCTAGCGATAGGTCTTCTAACTTCCATTCTTTGATATGAGATACAGGGGAGTTATTGCTAACATTGAGTGCATAGGATTGTTTTTGGGTTTGTTCATTACCCAAGAGGATGAATTTAGCATCTGCAAAGTTGTATCCATATTTTAAAACTAATTGAAAAAAACATGACTGATTTGTGTTTCACAAATTCATTGGGACAAAGCTCAAAATCATTGAAGAGATAAGTTGATGTCAAATGGGAAGAACTGACTTCAAACAATTCATGCCCTTTTCAGCCTGTTTTTTTAAGCATTTCCTTAATTTGGCCCGGACTTCCAATATCGCTATACCGACTTCTTATATCATCAGGCACCTCCACCTTCTCCCTCCACCCCCAAAAGAAACTCAAAGAGTTTTTTTCAACAGAATGGAATTGCTAGGTTGAGAGGACATCTGGGCCAACCCAAAAGACACAACACAACTACATTTGAAACTCAGTTTGTGTCATGTGTGGAATAGAAAACAGGTCATGCTTGTAGCCAGCCTTGACCCATGATTTTCATCCAATCAAAATGGAATATCTCATCTAAGTATTTGGAATCCCAAAAATCTTAGGAGCACACATAAAATATGCTAGGTGATGTCAAACGTGTTGTTCTATAACGGTTTTTCAGCCACCCCAACCAACCCAGGGTCTAACAACTCATGCAATACTTGCCCTTGGTCTTAAAGTTCACAAATATTGACCTTGGGTTTTAAAGTTCCATGCATATTTCGCCCTAGGTCAAAAAAATTATGCATATTTGGCCTTGGGTTGTTCACAATTTTATATATTTTATTTATGTATTTCTTAAAATATATTTCATACGTCTTCATCCATATTGGGGTTTTTCATCTAACTATAAAGCTTTGGCCTAACTCGGTAGTGTGTTGAAAATGGCATGTGCTCAAGGAGCCTAAGCCCTTGTCCAAGAAGGCTGTGCTTACTATTAGAATAAGGCTATGATTTTGGTCCTGGAATAGCCCATGTTAATGTTCAAGAAGCTTAAGCCCATACCCAAGAGGCTTGGGTCACCTTGATGCATATGTTTAGAAAGTTCTAGCCCAAGTGTAAAGTGCTAGAATTGATATAGCCTCTTACCAAGAAGCAATGAGCCTCTTGAGCTCAAGAGATTCATGGTTGCCCATCCTCCTATCCAAGAGCTTGGGGACAATGTCCAGGTCTATGTTTAAAAAGCCTAGGCCAATGTTCAAGAAGATTCAGATCTCATCAAAAGACTTGGACAAACCCCTCCTCAATTAAAGAAGCCCAAGCCCACACTTAAGAAGCCTCAATTGCTTTGACCCTATGTTTAAAAAGCATGAAACCTCACCAAAAAGACTTAGACAAGTCCATTCCCTATCCAAGAAGCTCAAGCCCATGCCAAGGAGGGAGGAATCATCTTGACCCTACGTCCAAGAAGACTAGGCCTTACCATAAAAACCTACACAAGCTCATATCTAGCTCAAAAAACCCAAGCCCATGCTCAAGAGGCCTAAACCAGCTACATATGTTAAGAAAGCCCAATGCCTCAATAAGCAAAAGGGTCATGCTATGTTCAAAGGTCTTTGCTAGATGGGAAGCCTATACATAACCTAAGGGGAAAGAACCCTAGCCTCTTGATAGCAAAATGTGCCCTAGGAATTCACCAATTAGCAACCTATGAAAACGTTTAGACAAAGGCCTAAGAAAATACCCATGAAGCCTATGAAAAACCCTAGGAACCTTAGTGTAAGCCTACTCAACTAATTAAAAAACCCATGCATCCTATGAAAAAGGTCTAAAATAAGGTAAGTACCTTAGGAAAAAACTCAAACAACCTATGAAAAAGTCTAGATATGTTAAAAAAAAACCTAAGCATTTTAGGAAAAAACCTAGACAACCTATGGAAAAAGTTAAATAACCTTTGAAAAAGCCTAGGCACCCTAGGAAAGAGCCCAAGTAACCTATGAAAATGCCTAGGCAACATGGGAAAAAACCAAGGTAACCTATAAAAAACCTTAATCACCTTAGGAAAAAGCCCAAAGCACCTTGGGAAAAAGCCTTAGTAGCTAGGAAAAAACTCAAATAACATGTTAAAAAGCTTGAGCAACTTAGGAAAAAAGCCCAAAGTGCCTATGAAAAAACATGGACAATTTAGGAAAAACCCCAAGATGCCTATGAAAAAGCCTAAGCAAATTAAAGAAAAACCTCAAGATGCTTATGAAAAAGCATGGGCAACCAACGTACCAAAGAACCCATGCAACTTATGAAATATCCTAAATAGTTTATGATAAATTCTAGGCACCCTAGGGTGTTGAAGAAAAAACACGTCAAAAAATTTAAGCAACCTAGGAAAAAGCCTTAGCATCGTGCTAAGAGCCAATTCAGGTAATTTATAAAAAGAATTAGGCAATCTAGGAAAGAGCCTAAACATCCTATAAAAAAGCCTAGACAACCTAGAGGAAAAAATCACCTTAATTTAAAGCTAATGCAAGGAAGAAAATATATAGGTAGCCTAGAAAATAGCCTTTGTAGCTTAGTCCACTTAAAAAAGAGCCCATGACTTAGACTGGGAGAGTTAGCACCTGGGAACACACTACCTACCCCGGTTCTTGGTTTTTCACCCTCAAATCAAATGAACCCCAACTCCATATAAATTATACTTCACATGTTTATCCCCCTACTATTTTTACATTCTTACATTATATTTTGTTTTAGTTAAACCTTTATCTTTTCAAGAAAACTTCTATACTTCATGGCTAAATCTTTATCTCTTAGCAAAACTTTTACCTTTTCACATTGAAACCTTTTCATTTCTTGACTAAACCTTCATCTATTGGCAAAATCTCTCCAATTTTTGGCTAAACCTTTACTTCTTGGTAAAACCTTTCTATTCCTTCACTAAACCATTATCTATTGGCAAAAACTTCTTTCTTTCATGGCTAAACATTTACTTCTTGGCAAAACCTTTTTACATCATGGCTAAACTTCCACCTTTAGGCAACACTTTTATATCTTCACGGTTAAACTTCTATTTCTTGGCAACCTTTCAAATTCATGGCTAAACCTCTACCTTTTGTCAAAACCTTTCTATTTCATGGCTAAACCTTTACGTCTGGGCAAAACCTTTCTCCTTCATGGCTAAATCTCTACCTTTTGATAACACCTTTCTACTTCATGGCTAAACTTCTCCTTCTTAGCAAAACCTTTCTACTTCATGACTAAACTACATTTACCTCTTGACAAAACCTTTATGTTTCATGGCAAAACCTTTCTCCTTCATAGATCAACTTTTATTTTTTGGCAAAACCTTTTGATTTCATGGATAAACCTTTACTTCTTGGCAAAACCTTTATACTCCATGGGAAAAATTTTAATTTTTGGCAAGACCTTAATGTTTTTTTGGCTAACTTTGTAGCCATTCACAAAATCTCTTTACTTATTGGCTAAACCTTCACATTTTTGCAAAACCTTTCAACTTCTTATCTAAACTTGTTTCAACAGAACCTTTTTAGTTCTGAAGTAAACCACTATTTCTTGGCAAACCTTCTCAAATTTTTGGCTAAACTTTTACCTTTTGGCAAAAACTTTCTATTTGTGCAACTAAGACTTTATTTTTTAGCAAACTTTCTTTATTTCATGGCTAAACTTTTATTTTGTGGCAACACATTTTTAATTCATTGTTAAAGTTCTACCTATTGGCAAAACCTTGGTATATTCTTAACTAGAATCCTACCTCTTAACAAAACTTATTTTCTTCATTGCTAAAATTTAACCTCTTGATATAACCTTTCTACTTCACAATTATGCCTTTATTTCTTAGCAAAATTTATTTATTTCATGTAGGGTTGTCATTGCATCCATGCATCCATGCATCCATCATGATGCAATGAACGAATTTGCATGCAAGCGCAACCCAGTGTCACATCAATATAGGGTCAACCTAAGTCAAAATGGGCTACCCAATATATAATTATGGGTGATTTACAATCGTATCATTTGATCAACCTAAACCATGTGGCAAGTTGTAATTCAAAAAACTTTTGGTTGCCACACTTTTATGACAACTAAAAATAATTTTTGTGGCAACTGATTTTTTTTAATAATGACCAAAATGTTTTTGGGCAAAAAAATAAAATTCAATTACTAGATCAATGGTGGAGATTAAACCATGGTCCATCAAATGGTTAAAAATCTTTGGAAGGTGATTGAAATTTTTTAGGCATTGCTCGAAAAATTGGGTGCCCAGATTTTTGATCACCAAGTTTGGCAACCAAAGCCAACTAGAATGGCAATTGAAAGCGACCAAATATTGGTGACAAATTTTGTCAAGTTTTTTCAATAAAAATGTTTTGTTGGCAATAATTTTATTTTTTTCAATCGTTGGATTAATGGCCACTATCAATTAGATAATTAAAAGTTTTCAAGCAGATCCAAAAAAATTAGGCAAACTCAATTTATTGACCGAAAGTTGGCGATTGACAATTTTTAATTGTTTTATTTAGTGATATGAAATTTGTGTGACTAAAAATTTTCAATTGTTTTTTGTTACTAAAATTAATTTGACCAAAAAATTTTAGTCACCAAAAGAAATGGTCGACATTTGAATGTGTAATTCTCTCTAAACATGTTACGATGAATGGACGTAATTTTAGTGCGTGACATCATTTTTGACAATTGTGACTTCATGGTTAAATTTCTATCACTTGGCAAAACCTTTTCACTTCATGGCTCAACCTTCACTTTTTAATCAAACCTTTAGTTTACAAAGCCTTTTTACTTCTTGGCTAAACCTTTACTTCTTCACAAAGCTTATATATTCCTAATTAAACTTCTAACTATTGGCAAAACCTTTACCTCTTCGCAAAACCTCTTTAGTTTTTAACTAAGCCTCCATCTCCTTGCAAAACCTCTTTATTTCATGGGTACACCTCTACCTTTGTTGAAGCTTTTGCAATTTTTTAATCTTTACTTCTTTACAAAATGGTTATTTTGTCATAGATAAACCTTTATTTCTTAGTAAAAACTTTCTATTTCATGGCTAAACCATATGTTTTGACAAAACCTTTACATTTTTAGCTATATTTTTATTCCTTCTAACTAAATGTCCACTTATTAGCAAAACTTATATTTCATCATGGTTAATCTAACATAATTTACACTATTGTTAAACTTAGCCTTGGCAAAACCTAGAATTCATATTTTTTATTCTATAGTGATAACTATAATTGAAATCAATTTAAATTGGACACAAATAGGACCTTAATGTTTCATCATTCAAATGTTGATTCCATGTTTCCAAAATTTTCCCTTTTTCCACCATCAATAACCAAAACTAATACCTACCTCACTCTTTTCCCCTTACCACCAACATGGATACATGATGAAAATACAAATTAACATGTGCCTTTTTCATGATATTTATGTAAATTCTGTTTTTTTTGTTTTTTGAAATCGACACTAATAATGATGAACTATTCAAAATCATATGAAAACATAAGAAAAGGAGGAAAGGGTGATCATCATTGGGATTGCAAAGCCCAAGTTTATTTAGGCCACATAATATTCAATTAAATTGTTTTGGCTACACTAAGTTAAACTAATTTATTTCATCTTAGAGGGTTAAATTAAAGGCCCCTTCATGTTTTTGAATTTTAAAAAAATTGTTCATATGTAGTAAATTATGTAATCACTTAAGTAATTTTGACAAAATGATTACAATCATTTAATTGAAACCATGAATGTAGTTGTTAAAATGGTTGTCACATGGTAAATATGATTATATGATTAGGTTTAAACAATGGTTGCAAATTGCTTTAGTCATGTGGATGCCACATTTTGGCAGAATGATAGGTAGCTTCAATTAGTATATTTATGCTATTACATTTAATATACCTAAGCTAATATACATAGATTAATTATGATAACATATTTACTTAAGTTTAAATTAATGATACTATACATAGCCTAAATTTTTATAGTTCATAAATTGGCACTAGGTACAATTTTTTTTCTTTTGGTACAAAGTTTTTGCCAAAATGTGAAATCAATTTTGGGATTGTAACCACACAAAGGTTGTTTTTTTGAATTTATGATTTTTTTTTGGAATTTTTGGCTTAGGTGTTTATAAAATTAAATGTATCTTGGAAACCATTTTTTCATAATAAATTAATATAGTTTTTAATTGTTTCATGTAGGATTTAAGAGTTTTGGTTAGATAGTGCAATTTGACTCAACACACAATGAAGGATTTCCATGATGTATGCATGTATTGCAATTCAAAAAATTGAAAAAGTTCTAAAATCAAATAGAAAGCTGAATAATCAAATTTGTAGAGTAATTAGTTTGAGATTAGAATGAGGTTAATTGATTATTTAAGGAAACTCTTTCAAAAGCCTTTGTGATCACTACTTTTTAACCCAAGGTGTTAATTCCCATATCCATAAAACAACAAAGGATTTTTTATGACATGCGAGTGTAATTACAATTTTGACTTCATTGAACCACAATGACAATCATGGTTCATTGAGTCAAAACTAGTTTAACCATGGTTAAGTTAATTTTAATTAATTTGGCAACAATTTTAATTAGTTTAATTTAGCCATGGTTTGTCTAATTATGTCTCATTTAGCCATAAATTACTTAGCAATGGTTTTTTTAGACATGATTCATTTGACCATAATTAGTTTAGCCATAAATATTTTTAGCCATGGTTCATTCAACCATGTTTTGTTTAGTCATAGTTAGTTTGACCTTATTAATTTAACCATAAATAATTTAGTTGTAATTAACTTATTTACAATTAATTTAGCCATGATTGGTTTAACCACAATTAAATTAACCATGGTTAGTTTAGTGACAATTATGTTGTTAACCACAATTTATTTAGCCACAAATAATCTATTCGTGAGTTACAGTTCATTAAGCCATAATTAGTTTAATCATTATTAATTTTTCCATATAGAGTTAATTTAATGATGGCTAGTTTACCCATCAAAACTTTAAGCATTGTAAATTTTGAAATATTTAGTTTAACCATAATCAATTTAACCATGGTTAATTTAATTAGGTTTAGGCTTGGTTAGCCTAGGTTTGCTTTAGATTTTGCGAAGGCTAGGCTTAACTTAATTTAAATATCATATGTTAAATTATATTAGCTTAATTTAACGTAGATAGACTTAGGTTGATAGTTTAACCATGAAGAAATACACATTTTGCTAATAAGCCTACATTTAGCTATAAAAAATAGAGGTTTTGTTGAGAACTATAAATATAGCTAAAAAATGTAAAGGTTTTATTAAGATCTAAAGTTTAGCCATGAAGCAAAAGGTTTTGACAAAATGTAAAAATTTGTCGAAAAATGAAATAGTTGTTTTGCAAAGAAATAGAAACATATATTTAATTAATTTTGAACTAAAATATTAATTTCAAACTTAACTCAACATGGTGGATGCAAGGAAGGCCACCTAGTGGCCACAAGATTCAAACAATTTTGAATAAAACTTGCAAAATTATTATTATTATTTATATTCATTTATATTGTTATGTGCTAAAAGAAATAATGTCTTTTGCAACCATGACTAAGTGTCCTCCATGGCTCTATCAATTATTATTGTCATATAATACAACTTCATTTCCTATGTGTACTTAGTAGAAGTCATACATTAGTCAAGCAAATGATTCATGGATGAAATAAAATCGAAAAAAATATATATTTTAAAAATTTCAATTGATTATTTTCATCCATTATTAACATGGAAATACTTAATTGTCATGTAATGATGGTTGTGAAATATATATGACTACTTAATGACTCCCCCAAATCAAGCAAGAAATTCTATAATGTCGTGTAAATATTCAATGGTAGTTTTAATTTTTTATGGTTGTTGTGGGACCCACCAAGTAGTGTGACATGCTCAGGTGGTCGCATCACTGGCATTTACATATGATTGAAAAATAAGTTCCAAATTACTTAGTTCATATAATCGAGGTCCCACCACATCAAGGGTCCCGCTAGCTCCAATAGAAACTTGACAATTACTACACAATGACTTGCCCTTCGCATGATGTGCATAAAAATTGTCATAATAACGAATAAAATACTACATAAGAGATGTGAATGCCCAATTCACATAAAAATAAGTAACACCAAAATTATGACATGATAGCATAATTTGCCAATTCTATAAATGGGTTTTCCATGACCTAACTTACCAAAAAGCTTTGTACAATAGTTTAAAGAATGTAATCAATCAAACACAATGTCTGTTGTGTTTTATATATATGTGAGAAATTTAATTTTGCAAATATTAAATAACTCAATTACGTACACTTTGATTAATGTATTCCCCAAACTTCTTTAGGTCAATCAAAACAGGTTTGAGCCTAAAGCTTTTGCCAAAATGATTATATATATATATATATATGTTTCTCAAAGACTAATAAAAAAACATTTCAACAATCCTAGTGAGAAAGAACATATGTAGCATGTGGAACAACTTTGTCACACAAGGTGACAAAACATTAGTCAATGGATAAGGCAAGAGCAAGAAAAGCAAACAAAACAAAGTAGAACAAGAGTTCAAAGCAAGTGATGGACATCATATATTGTTTACCTTTATTGTTCATAGCCCACAAGAAAATAGTACAATCTCTAAGAAGTAGAAGAAAAAGAAGAAATAGAGGCATGGTTTTGTCTTTTTTTCTCAGCCAAATGTAGTGTTCTCACCTTCCAGTTTTGTATTTTTCTTCACAACACAAGACATCTCAAAAGATCACCTGTCCCACAACCCCAAAATCAAGATTTGTGAATCACCAGGACATGCCCTAATCACAATTTGTTCTAAACATGGATCTTGGGTTTTAACATGATAACTATCATTCTTGAAGTTGATTGAGTGATATCTCTTCTTGATGAGTTAATGTTGCATGCATCTCTAGACAAACTATACTTCCACATTAGTGTTTCTCAAGGAAGATGCACCATAGGTATTGTTTTGTTCTCTAAAAGCATCTCCAATAGGGGGTCAAAAGGGGTTCTACAACAAAAATGTAGCACCACCAAGAATAAATGGCATTGGGAGCACACCCCAATAGTCATCACAAATTGCAAATAAGTTGTAGGCATTGAGAAATTTCATGTCAATCTCTAGAAGTTGGTGGGGAAAACATAAAAGCTTCGAAAGAACTATTGGCAAAAGTAATCAAATGTCATTGATTGTGTATTTGAACATCTCATGTGAATTTTGTTCCTTGTAGATATGGTAACTTAAGAACTTGATGCTACATAGTGGTTGCAAAAGCAAGAAAGGGAAAAAACTTTGCAACAAAGGAGGAGAAGAAATTGTTTATTTTAGTTTATCATGTGTCGCAAGATCCTATCACATGGAATGGCTAAATAAATCAAGCATTCTAAGAACGAATCACAACACACTACAACAAAAATCGCCATGCTTGCACTAGAAAGTGTTTGGCTAAAAGCTTGGAAACCAAGTGGGGTCTCATAAATCATGATGTGACAAAAATTTGTGAGAATTATCAAGTTGTAATTGCCTTCAACAAAAGTGGTGTTTCTAATGAAAGTACCTTCGAAAAAGCTTTGAAACATTTCAAGTTGAAGCACCCAAAAAAATGTCTTTATTTTCATACATTGTTAATTAATCTTCAAAGATGTGCTTAGATGGTCAAAAACTACGAGAAAGTGATCCCATGAAAAGGGAAACCCCCATTGACGCAAGAATAAACAAGAGCTTTGATGAGTATGTAAAAATTGATGAAATAGTTGTAAAACACATGGAGAATTCTAATCCAAGAAAGATTTCGAAGAGGCTACAAAGGTCGTGTGAAGCCAAGGATGAACATAAGAATCACCATATGAAAGAATGTGTTTTCAAAGCACAACCCAAAACAAGCACCAACATGGCAATTGTTACATTGAAAAATGTTAAGATTATGGAAAACCAAAATGCACTTGTGTTTTTTATGATTCTTGAATAAAAAAGGGTGCCAAATTCTAAAGCTTGAAAATACATAAAGTTACAACACCAAAAACTTGAAAAGCTTCAACATTGACTCCAATGCTCATCAATTTTTGTGAAAATCATTTTTTGGCACATACAACCACACCTCCACACATAACACCTTTGACACTTGTAACAATTTTTCCATGTGCAACAACACTTCCACTCACAATGAACACGTGGGTTACCTACATTGTTTCAAATCACACAAATAACTCGTTAGCTACAAATTCCACAATTTTCACACTTTTACATTACCATGTTAAACAAAAGTGTATAGCAATCCTCACAACACAAATTTGAAAATTTGGTAAAGATGTGGGATTTTTATTGCAAGAGATGTTATCTCACTAGAAAAATCTTTTGAATCAAATTAGTGCAAGCCCTTCATGGCCCACAAATGTTGACCAAGTTTAATATCAAATTGAAGTGTGTTTGAAAATTTCCTAATTCTTGAATGCCCTACATGTATGTTTGAAAATTCAAGCTGCACCTTACTTTTCCTACATTTGCTTGATCAAACAATGGTTCAAAGTTGTGATCCCTTTCATCTTCAATTATCATGTTGTGAATAACAAGCAATCATGATTTCATAAACTATATCCATTTGCCATAATCTAGATAGGTTTTGAATGATGCGAAAACGAGATTACAAGACACCCAAACATCTCTCCACATCCTTCTTCACTTCTTCTTGCATCTTTGCAAAATGTTGTTTTTTCACATCTTGAGGTTTGTGTATGGTTTACACAAAGTAAAACCATTGGAGGTAAATGTGAAAAGATAATATTGCAAATAGATTATTCCATTGAGCACAAAGTTGAAATCACTAAATGTTCCGTTTAACAAATAATGAATGGTGGGTGATCAATTCAAAACATTGATGTTTTCCTTGCCTCTAAAACACCTAAAACAATCATGCAAAATCCAAAGTAATTGGTCTACAATCATTTCCAAAATTTTGAACTTCCCCATTTTTATTTTGAAATTGGCCTTGCCAACTAATGAAGCAACTCTTCCACCTATAATGCATGCAATTGAAGCTTGCAAACATTTAGTGAATCATCTCTCTACATTAATGTAGAATTATTGTTTTATGTCTCCTTGAATCAATTATTTCAAGTATGTTGGTTGGAAATTGCTACCACCATTTACACAAAATGTTTGTGTCATTCCATTGTGGTGCTCTTTCTAAATTAGTATTATTCATCTATAGAATCTACCCCTATGCCATATGTAATTTGTTGAAACATTGTTGTGCATTTTTAGATTGAAAACAATTCAAACTTCCTTGTACAATTTGGCCATTGCACCAAAAAAAATTGTATTCACAAACATTAGCCATAATGTTACAATAAATTTTGAATCACCTTATACTTCCATCTAAATAAACCTATAACAGATGTCAATTCTATGAAGTTCATTCATTTGAATGTTCATCCATGAACCTAACTTTTAATTTAATTTTAGTTCACTCTTAATTAACTTCCAGTTAAGTTTTAATTCACTTTCACTTAACTCATAGTTCACTTCCAGTTGACTTTTAGTTCACTCTAATTAAATATTAGTTAAGTTATAATTAACTCCAAATTAACTCCTAGTTAACTCAAAGTTAACTCCTAATAACTTTTAGTTAATTCCTAGTTAATTTTGGTTAACTCCCAATTGACTCCTAATTAAGTCTTAGTTAACTTTCAGTTAAGTTTCAATTAACTCATAGTTGACTTTCAATTAGAAAGGTTTTTAAAAAGCTTCATTACTTGATGCACACATAAAAAACCTCCTTGGAAACTTCCTTGAGTTAAGTCCCCAAAGGGGTATAAATAGAAATAGGACCCCTCATTTCCTTCAATGTGTTCAACACTAATTTTAGGCATGATCTTGCACCATAGCCTTGTCATGTTCTTTTCATGTTTGCATATGTTAAGATAATAAAGATCCATTTTCAAGTTTGTTTTGTACATCTCATGTTCTTGTTATTGGTTCTTGTGTTTTTGTTTTTGAATCACATAATCTTATCTTGTTCCTTGTTTGAAAGTTAGACTTAGACATTTCTTTTATCCTTTGTTCTTGTGGATCTTCATGTCTTTAACAAAACCTTCACTAAACACCAATGAAGGTGAAAAGTAGTCATGGTAAATTTCTTTGTGGCATTTAATTATTGCCACAAATTTAACAAAACCTTCACTAAACACCAATTTAGGTGTGGGTTTGACAAATGAGGTGAGGGTAGAGAAGCAAACAAGAGATTTCTATTGTCAAATTCATAGGCGATCATGCTGCTCAAGAGCATGTACAATAACTTTGAGCATTAAGTATTGTTATTCTCTAGATTTATCCAGAGTCTATGGTTTCAAGCTATTCATGTAATGGTGTAATTATTATTATTATTA
>Ga0116231_10012209_pt1 | contig 12759 bp, 10 predicted proteins | sample S1TSphgellanicum_2_FD_89695 | JGI IMG/M metagenome (GOLD analysis project Ga0116231, IMG submission 89695) | Host-associated microbial communities from peat moss isolated from Minnesota, USA - S1T2_Fd - Sphagnum magellanicum MG | ecosystem: Host-associated > Plants > Peat moss > Unclassified... | reverse complement strand
GGGACGTAGGAGGTATTCATGGCATCGACACTGGCGCAAGTCGCAAAGCGGCACCCGCTCGCATATTGGCCGTTCCCGGCCGCGAAGCGGGTTGGGGATACCATCTTCTTGGGCGCGCAGGTTTGCCTTCGCCCGGTCGCCATGGACGGCACCATCGAACGGCCCAACGAGAATGCGATTGCCCTTGAAACGCACAAGGTGTTTCAAGCACTGGCATCGGCACTCCAGGCACAGGGCGCAACGATGTCCGACCTCATCAAGCTGCACACATATTACGTCTATGCGGCCGACGGGATCGAGGTGACCAAATACTGGGAACGCATGACCGAAATACGGCTTCAGTACCTGGCAGATCCCGGTCCTGCCGCCACCGCACTGCGTGTCAGCGCGCTCTTGGCAGCAGGGGCGTTGATCGGCATCGATGGAATTGCCGATCTTTCCACTGAACGCCAACGGATTATGCCCGCGCGCGCCTGGAATTGGAGCATGCCGACAACCTTTTCTCAAGGCTGGCTGATCGGCGACAAAATTTACGTAGGCGGCCAGATTTCCGCCGACCGAGCGGGCCGGGCCATGGCTCCAGGCGAACTGATCCCGCAAACACGCAACACGCTGGAATTCATACAGCATATTCTTCGTGACGCCGGGGCCGGCTGGGACGACGTTGTGTCGATCAAAGTGGCCTATCGATGCGCCGCCGATCAGGACGGCGCCAGAAGCGCGCTCAACCAGATATTGAAGGAAATACGCCGTATCTTCCCCGCTCGCCTGCCCACGCTCGTGGCTTTCGGTGTGGACCTGCTCTACGAAGGGCTGTTGCTCGAGATCGACGCGACGGCGGTCCGCGGCGGCAAAAACACCGTCGTAGCGCCCGCCGGAGCGATAAGCTGGGCTGGCACCGAGGAATATTTCCCGCCGGCCGTTCGCGCGGGTAACGAGCTGCATATCGGCGGACAGGGGGCGCCGGGCGGTGCCTCGCTTGCCTCCCAGATTGAGGCGACGATGGGCCGGATCGGTGAGATTCTCGCCGATGTTGACGCCAGCTTCAGCGACCTCGTCAAACTCAACGTCTATTATGTCAGCCACGGCAATCAGGATGACCGTAACCGCGACGTTGCCACCTTGATCGATACCCTGGAAGCCTTCCTCATCGAGAACCAGACCGTCGTTAGCATCGTCGAAGTGCCGGGGCTGATGCGGCCAGGTCAACGCGTTCAAATCGACGGTCTCGCCATCCTCGGGCAGAATCTTTTAACCCCACCCAAGCCATGGCATGAAGCCGATCGCCGAGGATAACTATAAGCGGTCGAACGATGCGCGGCCTAGTCCGTCCGTTTCGCCCCCAAGCTGGCCAACAGGCTTTGCGCCGCGGCCAAATCCGGCGCGCCGCCGCCTTCGGCGAACCGGCCGATCACGGGATGCAGCAGCGCCCTGGCAGCATCCTGCCGCCCTTGATCCGCTAGCAGCGCCGCAAGATCGATCGCGGCACGAAGTTCCCAGGCCAGTGCAGCCTGCCGCCGGCTCAATTCCAGCGATTGCGCAAAAAATATTTCCGCCTCGCTTGCGCTGCGCCGGGGCATTGCCAGATGCAGCCGGCCGCGCAGGCGCAAGACTTCCGGCAGGTAGCCAACGTCGCCGTTCGCTTCGATCATCCGCAGGGTCGCATCGCAGACCTCCGCGGCTTCGGCCAATTCCCCCAGCGCCATAAGGCCCTGGATCAGCGAAATACTGAACTCGGTGGTCAGCAATTCATAGCGTGTCGCATGAAACTCGGCGAGACAGCCGCGCAGCATTTGAACGCCGCCGGCCGGATCGTCCCGGCGGATCGCGAGTTCCCCCTGTCGCCCGCGGCCGACCGCCAGATAAGGCCCGAGCGCGTGGTGTTCGGCATGCGCGATGAACCGCTCGATATGCCATTCCGCGCTCCGCAGGTCGCCGTGCCAGAAGAACACGGAAATACACCAGTTCACCACGATGGCCGTGGTAACCGGATGGCCGATCGTTTCGGCCTCCGAGGTCGCCTGGCGAACCCGATCGATGGCCTGCACCCCATGGCCCTGCTGCCAAAGGGTTCTGGCCAAAGCGGCGCAGGCCCAAGGCCGGTAATCGAACCCAAGGTAGATCGCGTTTATCTGCCGCGACCCCGGCGCAGGCTGGATCGCCGCTTCCAGCGCCAGCCGCGCGCCATCCAGGCCGCCGATCAGATGTTCGGTAATGCCGGCCAGCGTCTGGCTCAGTTTAATCGAATTGGGGTCCGCCATAATGGCTGAGAGCGCGGCGCTGCGCCTGGCGTAATGCAGGGCGGTTTGGTAATCGCCCATGCGCAGGTGGAACATGTGCAGCGGCGCCAGCAACTGCAACTGGTTGAGCGCGTCTTCCCGCTGTTCGGCAATCGCCAGGCTTCGCAGCAGCGCCGCATGCGCCGTCTCGCTCATGCCGCGGGTGAACATCAGCGACATTCCCAGCGCCGCCTGCAGCAGCATCTCTTCACGGCCGCCGCGCGCCGCATCGTCCAGCGCCTCGATCGCCCGCTCGGCCCAGCGATGACACTCGGCGGGCAGCGACAGCGCGAGAAAAACATGCGCGGCCGCCGCGGCCAGCGCAACGCCGATCGGCAAATCCCCGCTGGCGCCAAAACACCATTCCAGAGCGGCGCGGACATTATGCAGGCCGGCAAGGCAGTGCTGCCGTTCCACGGCATTGGACAAATTCGGCCATTCCGCCCTTATCTGCTCCAGCCATTGCCGGTAATAATTGGCGTGGCGCCTGGCCGCGCCGCTGCGCTCGCCATCCTCGGCGCTCACCGCAATCGCGTAGTCGCGCGTCGTCTCCAACAGCCGGTAGCGCATCATCGCGCCAAGCGGGCGGGGTGCGACCAGGCATTTCGCAATCAGGCTGTCGATCGCGGCAAACACCGGCGACTGCTCAGCCGCATCCTCGGTCACCACCGCCAATGCGGCGTGCATCGTGAAATACCCGAAAAACACGGCGAGCCGCCGCAGCACCCGGCGTTCCAGCTCGGATAGTAGGCTGTAGCTCCAATCCAGCGTGGCCTGCAGGGTCCGCTGCCGCGGCGGCGCGGTCCGCTGCCCTTGCCAGAGCAGCGAAAGCCGCTGGTCGAGCAGTTCGGCGGTCTGCGCCAGGCCGTAAGCCCCCACCCGTCCGGCCGCCAGCTCAATCGCCAGCGCCACGCCGTCCAGCCTGCGGCAAATATGCGCCACCACCGCGGCCTCCGCATCGGTCCACGCCAACCGGGCGCCGCTCGCCACCGCCCGCTCAACGAAGAGCTGGGCGGCGGGAAATTCCAGCGCGGCCGCCATGTCCGGCCCGGCATCATCCGGCGCAAAGGCCAGCGGCTCCAATGTGTAGACATGTTCGCCCTCCACCCGCAGCGCCTCGCGGCTGGTCGCCAGCAGGTGGATCTGCGGCGCCGACAGGAAGATGCGTTCGGCCAGGGTGGCGGCGGCCTCGATCAGATGTTCGCAATTATCCAGGATCAACAGCGCCCGCTGGTCCCGCAAATAGGCAATCACCCCCGGCATCGCATCGTCGGAGCGCACCGATAGCCCAAGCAATGCGGCCAAAGCCGCGGCCGGCATCGTGGAATCGCTCAAGGCGGCGAAATCGACGAACAGCACCGCGTCGGCGAATTCGGCGATCCGGTCCTGCCCAACGGCGACCGCAACCGTCGTCTTGCCAACGCCGCCGGTGCCGGTGATCGTCACGAACCGGGAAGCCGCCAAACGCGCGCCAAGCGCCGCCACGCTTTCATCCCGCCCCAGCATGCGGTTCAGCCGGCCCGGCAGGTTGGCCGGAAAGCCACCGGCCGCTGCCGCATGGCCTGCCCGGTCCGGCGCGCCGGCTGGCGAAACCGCCCCGACGAAACGATATCCGCGGCCGGCCAGCGTGCTGATATAGCGGGCGCCATCCCGGCCATCCCCCAACAGCTTGCGCAGCTGCGCCATGTGAAAGCGCAGGCTGCCCTCACCCACCGTCACGTCCGGCCAGACCTGCGCCATCAGGTCCCGCTTATCGATCGTCTGGTTGGGGCGCGAAACCAGCGCAACCAAAAGCTCCAGCGCGCGGCCGCTCAGCGGCTGCGGCACGCCGTTTCGGGTCAGCAACCGCTCGGTGACCGACAAGCGAAAAGGGCCAAAGCACAGCGCCTCTTCCGCCTTCGCCCCCAGCCCCGTCATCGCGCCACCTCTTGCCGCCGCCTGTCCAAGGCAAGCCTAGGGAAAACCACCCGGCGGCACCATAGCAAATACCGCCGTCTCAAAGCCGCCGGGCCGCAACTGCCGCCGCTAACAACGTCTAACGGCTTTAACAAAGCATAACCAACCATAACGAGCTTGTTCCGAATCTCTCGCCTAAATCATCCCGGCAGGAACCCGCAAAGCTCCGCGCCGGGTCATCTCTGAACCGGAATGGCGCCGCAGAATTCCTCGGAATGATTGTGAATAGAACTCCAATTTGAAGGAATGTTGAAATGTCGACACGTATGAAAATCCTGGCAATGCTCGGCTTGGCGGCGGCCCTGTCGCCGGCTTTCGCGCATGCCCGCAATGGCGAGCGGACGAACCTCCCGGTCCGGCATCTGGTGCCGATCCCGGGCGCCACCGCCTCCACCGCGCAGGGCCGCACCGCCGAGCGGGCGCCGCTGCAGCCGGTCTATACCCTCACCGAGCCGGTGGAGGAAACCGCCGGAATTACTCCCGAAACACCGGCTGTCGCCGACGGCAGCTAGCCGAACCGTTCACCCTGATGCCTCGACCCGGCGGCAAGCCTGCCGCCGGGCCGTGCAAACGCCCCCAAATCCTGATTCATGACCGAAGGACAAACCGATGTCATCGATATCCCACCTGCCCACCCGCCGCGGCGTACTGACCGCGGCCGGCGCGGCCGGCGCGGCCAGCGCGGCCGGCCTGCTCCCGGCCGCATTGCGCGCGGCCGTGCCAGATACCAGCATCCGCCCGTTCAAAATCGCGGTCCCCGACGCGGTGCTGATCGATCTTCGCAACCGGCTGGCGATGACGCGCTGGCCGGACCGGGAAACCGTGAGCGGCCAATCGCAGGGCGTGGAACTGGCGGCGATCCAGCCGCTCATCGATTACTGGGCCACCGTCTATGACTGGCGCAAGGTCGAAGCCCGGCTCAACAGCCTGCCACAATTCGTCACGCAAATCGACGGGCTCGACATCCAGTTCGCGCATATCCGCTCGCCGCATGAAAACGCCTTGCCGTTGATCATGACCCATGGCTGGCCCGGTTCGATCATCGAATTGCTGAAAGTCGTTGACCCGCTGACCAACCCGACCGCGCATGGTGGCAGCGCCGAGGACGCCTTCCACCTGGTCCTGCCTTCGATGCCGGGCTACGGCTTTTCCGGCAAGCCGCAAAGCACGGGCTGGGGACCGGAGCGCATTGCGCGCGGCTGGGCCGTGCTGATGCAGCGCCTGGGCTACGCGCGCTACGTGTCGCAAGGCGGCGACTGGGGTTCGGTCATCTCCGATGTGATGGCGCGCCAGGCGCCGAAAGGCCTGATCGGCATTCACGTGAACATGCCGGCCACCGTGCCGCCGGATGTCGCAAAGGCGCTGGCGGACGGCGATCCAGCGCCGGCCGGATTATCCGCCCCCGAGCAAGCCGCCTTCGAGCAGTTGAATAATTTCTACCGGCTGGGCTGCGGCTATTCCGCGATGATGGTGACCCGCCCGCAAACGGTCGGCTACGGCCTGACCGACTCGCCGGCCGGGCTGGCCGCCTGGATCTACGACAAATTCGCCGCATGGACCTATACTTTTGGCAATCCGGAACGCGAACTCAGCAAGGACGACATGCTGGATGACATCACGCTGTACTGGGTCACCAACACCGCGGTCTCCTCCGCCCGGCTCTATTGGGAGAACAACGCCAATAATTTCAATGCGGTTGATGTCGCCATCCCCGCTGCCGTCACCGTCTTTCCCGGCGAGATCTATCGCGCCCCGCGAAGCTGGTGCGAGCGCAGCTATCATAATCTGATCTACTGGAACGAGGTCGACAAGGGCGGCCATTTCGCAGCCTGGGAACAGCCCGCGCTGTTCAGCGCCGAACTGCGCGCCGCCTTCCGGCCGCTGCGGCAGGCGAGCTAGCCGTCTGTCGAGCCCAACCTGCCCGCAGCATCCAAATGAATTTGCGAGACCCCATGATGACCGAAGCAAAAACGATCTTGTACACCGCAAGGACGCACACCACCGGCGGCCGGGATGGCGCATCCCGAAGTTCCGATGGCCGCCTGGACGTCAAGCTCTCAAAACCAAATGCCGCCGGCAACGGAACCAATCCGGAGCAATTATTCGCCGCCGGCTGGTCGGCCTGCTTTCAAGCCGCCATGGAGCTCGCCGCCGGCAAAATGCGACTCCCGCTGCCGGCCAACATGGCGATCGATGCCGAGGTTGACCTCTGCCTTGGCAACGGCGCCTATTCACTGCGGGCGCGCCTCAACATCAGCCTTCCGGGTGTGACGCGGGAGCTGGCCGAGGCATTGGCCGACGCCGCGCACCAGACCTGCCCGTATTCGAAAGCAACGCGCGGCAACATGGATGTGACCATCACCATCGTTTGAACACCGCACCACACCGCTGCAAACTCAACGTCCCTTAGGTCAGCCACGACAATCAGGATGTCCGTAACCGCGACGTTGCCACCTCTAATGGGCCACCGGCATGCTGCCATCGGATCTCGGGGGTTTTGGCGCGATCCAGACAATGGCGGCAGTGGCGGTCATCAGCGCTGCAAGGATCAGGAAGGTATGATTGGTCGCCAGCATCACGCTTTGACCCTGCGTCATGAGCCCAAGCATCGTCACCGCGCGATGCATTCCCATGCCGCCCGCCGCCGCGGCACTCAGCACGGTCTGGGGGTGTTGCAGTCCGGCGGCCAGCGCGGCGCCGTCAGTCACGGTCTGGTCATTCCAGAATGCCACAACCGCGGCGGCGGCAAACGCACTCGCCAGCGTGCGGATAAAATTGAATTGCCCGGCCCCTGCCGCAATGTCTTCCGGCGGCAACGAACTCACCGACATTTCCATCAGCGGAATCATGATCAGCATCAATGCCGCGCCCAGCAATAATTGCGGCCACATCAACTGCCAAAAATCCACCTGATCATCATCGCCGAAATACATCATGCAGGCGGCGGCGGCCATGAAAAGCCCAACCGAGACCAGCAGGCGAAGGTCAATCCGTGGCATCAGCAACGCAATCAGCGGCGCCACCGCAACGCTGGCCAACCCCATGAACGCGGAAACATACCCAGCCCAGGTGGAGGTGTATCCCATGCTGGTCTGTAGCCATAACGGAATCAAAACGATACAGCCAAACAGCACGCCATAGGCCAGCGCAATCACGGCCATCGAGACTGAAAATGCGCGATTTCTGAAAACTTTCAGATCGACGATGGGATGCCTGTCGGTCACCTCCCAGATGACGAAAACCACCAAGCATATAACCGTCACAATCAGCAGCGTGACGATGAAGCCGGAATTGAACCAGTCGGCGTCCTGGCCATTCCCGAGCATGACCTGCAGCGCACCCACCCAAGTGACCAATAGCGCGAGTCCGACATAGTCCATCGGCAGCTTTTGCGTCGGCGTTTCATATCTTGCGAGAATCCGCCAGGCAAAAAAGCCAATGATCAAACTGAGCGGCACCTTGAAATAAAACGCCCACTGCCAATCCAGATTGTCACCGATCAATCCGCCGATCACCGGCCCCAAGGCCGGGGCAAGGATGGTGGTCAATGCCCAGACCGACAGCGCCACATTGGCATGGCGTTTGGGCACCAGCTTTATCAGCAAGGTTTGCGACAAGGGGATCAGCGGACCGCCGCAGACGCCAAGCGCCACCCGGCAAAGGATCAGCACGTTCAGTGACGGCGCCAGACCGCAAAGCAACGAAAAGATGCCAAATCCGGCCAAACCGAATACAAATACCCTGACCGGTCCAAACCGTGCCGCCAGCCATCCGGTCAGCGGAACGGTAATCGCCTCGGCGACACCGTAGCCGGTGATCACCCAGGTTGCATCGCTGGGCGATGACCCGAACGCCCCGGCAAGATGCGGCACGAGCACGTTGGTAATGGTCAGATCAAGCAATGCCAGGAAGTTGCCGAGTGCCAGAATCAAAATGACCGAGACCAGAACAAAGCCTTTCAGCTCGCCCTCGGCAGCCTGACCGGACCCGGCGGGTTCAATTCGCATTCGTGACGTCGATTCTGGCGTTCAACGACAAACCGACCAATAGCGGATGCTGCGTCAGCTCGCCGGGATCGAGCCTGATGCGCACCGGTACGCGCTGCACCACGCTGATCCAGTTGCCGGTGGCGTTTTCCGCCGGAATAACCGCAAAGGCCGCGCCGCTGCCGCCGGCCAGACCGATAACGCGGCCGTGAAAAGTGACGCCAGGCCCGTACATATCACTGGTCAGCGTAACCGGCTGGCCCGGATGCACGCGGCCCAACTGGTCTTCCTTATAATTGGCGTCGACGTAGACCTGCGATGTTGGAACGATTGTCATAACGGGTATTCCGGCCTGGACCCATTGGCCAATCTGTACCTGGCGCTGGGCCACCACCCCATCGACCGGCGCCCGTACAACCGTGCGCAGCAGGTTAAGCTCTGCGGTATCAAGCGCTGCTTTGGCGGCCAGCACTTCCGGGTTGGTCATCACGGTGGTGCCTTGGGTCAATGCCCGGGCCGCGTCCAGCGCCGCCTTTGCGACTTCCACATTATCGCGCGCAGCGGTCAGATCCTCATTTGAGACCGCCCCGTCCCGGACCAGACCGTCGCGACGCCGGTAAGCGAGTTGGGCATTGGCGTAGTCGGCGCTCCGCGCCTCGACATTTGCAAAATATGTAGTCACCTTGCGAACCGCCAGCCCGTATGCGGCTTGTGCCTCGGCGCATTGTAATTCGGCATCTTGCGGATCGATCACCAGTAGAACTGCGCCGCGTTTGACCACCTGCGTATCCTCGACAGGGACCGCCAGAACGGCGCCACTGGTCAGCGGCGTAACCGGCGCCATGGAGGCGCCGACATAGGCATCATTGGTGCTGACAAATCCCTGTGAAACGAAGTACCACCAGGCAGCCCCGGCAACGGCGGCAACGGCAAGCATTGCCGCGAACGCGGTCAATAACCGCTGGCGCAATCGCTTCAGGCGAACCTCCTGCAACGCGCTGGCCGGTAACGGAGTCATTCCTGCATTCATTCTTGCATGCGCGCCCGCATAGGCGCCGGCATTGGCGCGCCGGTATGGCCGGGCAGCAATTGCGCTAACGCAATCCGGTGCACCTCGCGGCTGAGACGGTCAAGGCGCGCCGGGGTCATCTGGTCCCAGCCAAGCGCGCTCAACAGTGTATTCTGCATGGTCCGCAAATTAATGACGGAGGCGATGACCACCGCCACCCGTATATGCAACCCTTCATCACTGGCATCGCCACCCGTCGCGGCCAAAACCGTCTCCGTCAATGCCTGCTTGAAAGCGGTGATCAGCGCATCATGAATCATTCGAAATGCGTCATCGGCTTCTCGCTCACAGCGCATAAAAAACGCAATCCATTCGTCCGGCTCCGGGCCGCGGACGAGCAATTTGATGAAATCCGCCAAAGCCTCGTCGATCCGATCAACCGCGGAGGCGCGGTCAGCATCAACCAGACGCGTCACGATCGGCTCGACATTCGCGCGCGCATAATCGGCAATCACCTTGGCGGCCGCGCGGTAAAGGCCCTGCTTGCCGCCGAAGTGATATGGAATGGCGGCCAGATTGGCCCCCGCGCGCTCCATCAAAGCCCGGGTGCTGGCGCCCTCGAAGCCAAGCCGGCCGAAGACCTCAATCGCTGCTTCGATCACTCTTTTCTGGGTCTCCGCACTCAGTGCGGCCCGGCCATCCACCTTCCCGGCCCCCCTCGAATTCAACTTTTGCACGACTTGCCGCCCCGACGGAATAAATTAATTCGTTCGAATGAATTTATTCATATCCCGGCTTCAACAGCAAATCAACGCTCCCGGTTCAATCCTCTCCAGAGCGCATTGAGAAATCCCGGACAGCTCCGGGCCCGCGCCGGTAAGACGCGCTGATGGGACAAAGCCGATATTTCTTGGTATTACATTCTCCCTCATGACTCTGCCCGGAAACACCGCGGGGCTTGCCGACGCCGGCCGCGCCCTGCAGGCCGCCGGCATCGGCATCTGGCACTGGGATATCGGCGCCGGCCAAGTCGAGCTCTCGCCGCAAGCCGCTTCGTTGCTGGACTGCCGCGCCAGTCAGCCGATCGGCTACCAGGATTTTCTGGCCCTGGCGCAGCCCGAAGACCGGGCCCGCCTCGACTCCGCGCTGCGCAACAGTGCCGCCGCAACCGCCCTGGCGGTCGATTTCCGGCCGCTGGCGTCGAACCGATGGCTGAGCGCCCGCGGCCAGGTCTTCGCACATCACGGCGGGCCCAATTCGGCCTCCGGCGTGCTGATCGACGTCTCCTCGGCCAAGCATTCGGAATCCCGGAACGACCAGTTCGCCGCCATTTTCCTGACCAGCGAGGCCGCCATCGTCGGCAAGACCCTGGATGGCATCATCACCGATTGGAACGCCGGCGCCGAAGCCATTTTCGGCTACAGCGCCGCCGAAATGGTCGGCACCACCATCGCCCGGCTGATGCCGGAAGGCCAGGCCGATGAATCCCTGCAAATCCTGGAGCGCGTCCGGCGCGGCGAACAGGTCCAGCATTTCGAAACCCGCCGCCGCCGCAAGGACGGCGAAATCATCGACGTGTCGCTCTCGGTCGCCGCCGTGCGCGATCGCGAAGGGCGGCTGCTCGGCGCCTCGAAGGTCGCCCGCGACATCACCGCCGCAAAACGCGCCAAGGCCGCCTTGCTGGAACGCGAGGCGCATCTGCAATCGATCCTCGATACCGCGCCCGACGCCATGGTCGTCATCGACGCAAAGGGCCGCATCCAATCTTTCAGCGCCGCCGCCGAGCGGCTGTTCGGCTACCGCGCCGAGGCGATCACCGGCAAAAACGTCAGCCTGCTGATGCCATCGCCCTATCGCGAGCAGCATGACAGCTACCTTTCCCGCTATCTGGCCACCGGCAGGAAGCACATCATCGGCAGCAGCCGCGTCATCATCGGCCAGCGCCAGGACGGCACCACCTTCCCGATGGAACTCTCCATCGGCGAGACCGCCGGCGACCAGCAGCATTTCTTCACCGGCTTCGCGCGCGATCTGACCGAACGCCAGGAAGCCCAGCAGCGCCTGCACGATGTGCAATCGGAACTGGCGCATATGTCGCGCTTCACCGCGATGGGCGAAATGGCCTCCACCCTGGCCCACGAACTCAACCAGCCGCTCACCGCCATCGTCAGCTATCTCAACGGCTGCCGCCGGTTGCTGGCGCGCGGCCCGGAAGCCAACCCGGAAATGCTCAATGACGGCCTCGAGCGCGCCGCCGAACAGGCCATGCGCGCCGGCCAGATCATCCGCCGCCTGCGGGAATTCGTCGCCCGCGGCGCCACCGAACGGCAGATCGAAAACCTGCCGAAACTGATCGAGGAAGCCAGCGCCCTGGCGCTGGTCGGCGCCGGCGAATACGAGGTGCGCGTCAACTTCCATTTCGACCCCGCCGCCAGCATCGTCTTCGCCGATAAAATCCAGATCCAGCAGGTCCTGCTCAACCTGATCCGCAACGCCATGGAGGCGATGCAGGGCAGTCCGCGCCGCGAACTCACCATCTCCACCATCGCCGCCGAACCCGGAACCGTGGAGGTCCAGGTCGCCGATACCGGCTCGGGCATCGCCGAGCAGATCGCCCCGCAACTCTTCCAGCCCTTCATCACCACCAAGGCCAAGGGCATGGGGATCGGATTATCGATCTCCCGCACCATCATCGAGGCGCATGGCGGCCGGCTTTGGGTCGAGCCCAATCCGGGCGGCGGCACCCTGTTCCACCTGACCCTGCGGGCACTGCCGGAGGAAGCCGAGTCCAATGCCAACTGACGGCATCGTGCATCTGATCGACGACGACGCCGCGGTCCGGCAGTCTCTCGCCTTTCTGCTCACCAGCTCGGGCTTCGCCGTCCGCGCCCATGTCTCGGCTTCCGCCTTCATGGAAACCCTCGACCGCCTGCAACCGGGCTGCATCGTCACCGATATCCGCATGCCCGGCATCTCCGGGCTGGAGCTGCAACGGCTCCTGAAGGCGCGGCAGGTTCAATTGCCCGTCATCGTCATGACCGGCCATGGCGACATCGCGCTCGCGGTCGAAGCGATGAAGGCCGGCGCCGTCGATTTCATCGAGAAGCCGTTCAGCGACGAGACCCTGCTGGCCGCCATCCGCATCGCCATCGACCAGCACGCCCAGACCTCGAAGCGGCAGCAGGAGACGGCGGCGATCGGCGGCAAACTGCAAACCCTGACGCCGCGCGAGGCCGAAATTCTCGAAGGCCTGATCGCCGGCCTGCCGAACAAGACCATCGCCTACGACCTCAATATCAGCGCCCGCACGGTCGAGGTGCATCGCGCCAACATCATGACCAAAATGCAAGCCGCCAACCTGGCCGAACTGGTCCGCATGGTCTTCCTCTTCCGCTCGCACCAGCCCCCCACCCGGTCAGATGGGTAAGCGCAGCGCAACCCATCGCCTCCCCCATCCCACCGCCAATTTGCGCTGAGTCAAACCCCCCTCGCCCAAAACCCGCTATCTCCCAGTTTGGCGCGCGGGCCG
>Ga0116231_10012208_pt1 | contig 12759 bp, 4 predicted proteins | sample S1TSphgellanicum_2_FD_89695 | JGI IMG/M metagenome (GOLD analysis project Ga0116231, IMG submission 89695) | Host-associated microbial communities from peat moss isolated from Minnesota, USA - S1T2_Fd - Sphagnum magellanicum MG | ecosystem: Host-associated > Plants > Peat moss > Unclassified... | reverse complement strand
GTGTGTTATTCAAAGCATTAACCTGCTTCTCCATCATTGTCTCTTCAACTCCTTCCTCCTGTTCCTCCTTCAGAGGTTCGTATGGAGTTTCGCCAAGCTCCCCCAGTACCCTCTCGAGCTCTGTGGTAGCACCCACAAGCTTTTCAATGTCAGCGAACGTCCTGACTACGCATAACTTTCGAATCTTAGGCCTCAGCCTGCCCAAAAACCACCTTCGTTGTTCAGCGTCTGGTATCCTGCCTCTTTGAAACAACTTGTCGAGGCGTTCGAAATACTTCAGCACCCGCTCCTTGGGTTCTTGCTTGATGGCATCCAATTTTACCCGGATGTCATCAGTATCGACATTACCATATTTTTGCACAATCAGGGTCCTCAACTCAGCCCAATCGGCTGGTACAGGTTGCAGCCTCTTGAACCACTCCTTGGCTCGACCCCGCAAATTAAGCTTGGCGATCTTGAAAAGTTTGTCAGCATTGAGATCGCGCACTTCGGCTGCCATCGTGAGACGCTCCGCCCAGTCATTGACGTCCTCATGATCTCGTCCCCAAAACAATTCGTCCATTCCCTGGGGACTAGTCATCTGGCAAGTGTTTAGTAACAAACAGATTGCAACACTATCCAAGTGTCAACAAAACAACCAGCTTCTAAGTCTCTGCAGCTCTGTTCTAACTTAAAGGAAAAACACAGCTTGATCTCAGTCAAGGACAAAATTCCGACTGCACTCCCTCTACGACTGGACTCAGAGGTGAAACATTAGAAGCAAAAGTAGAAAAATTATGCTCATTAGTCGATTCCTGCTGGAACCGCCATTCTCCCTCCTGACTTCGCCATATCTTCCAGCTTATCAGGCGCGATCTAGACCTGCCATGTTCCACCCTGAGCAGATGATCGCCCTCCTGAAACAGATCTTCCATTCCAGGAATGTATAACCTGACAAAGTGATTGGGCGACACCACAGTCTTGGGTACCCATATGTCTCCTAGTCTCGGTATACCTCGCTGCCTCTTAGCAAACATAGGGGATATCTTACGCAAGATAGGAGGTGAAGTAGAATTGGGCCTGTCAGTGTGAGGTCAACGCCCACCCTCTTGTTCCATTTACTACCTTCACCCAAACTTCAGCTCGAGTATAAAACCCACTGTGAACTACCTCTACGACGATATCTCCAACTCTGGCTTGGTCGGGATCTATTCTTACAATGCTCACCACTCCAAAACCTAGAAAACGCAGAAGAACTGCCCCTCTTTGTGGCTCGTTCTACACAGTATAAAAATTAAACCTACTGACAAGCTGCTGCTCACGAACTTCTTGAATCACTTCTTCCATAGGCACTTCCTCTCCACTCGACGAAGACATGATCTTCAACACTCATTCTACCCAAGTTCCCACAGGTTCTTCCTAGGTTGCTAACACTGAACCACGCTCTGATACCAAAAAAGAAGGCTCAAGAACACCCTCACAACTGATGTTGAATTCCCTTTGACAGAATGTGGGTGATTCCCCTTGTCTGGTATAGACAGACTTACAATTTCCTAATCAAAGTCCATAGCTTCTACACCCTTAGCTCTGCTAATTCCCAAAGGCAGGCACACATCTAGTGCTTGCAAAGACGCACTACCAGTATTCCTACTAACATCACTCTGACGCCCGACTCTACAAACTCAGATCACCTTCTGTCCCTTTCCTTCCTCCACACCCAACCTTCATTTGTTCTCCTCCCCTCAGATCAAGGAGCTGCCGTCCAGTAGTTGCTAATGCAACGGAAGATAATCAGCAACTAGCAATCCTCTAGGCTCTCCTCCCTTCTCCAAAAAATCCCCAACTCTCTGTTCTCCCCTGCCAAAAACAAAAAGATGCCCGCTCCCCAAATCCTCTTGCCTTTTGCTTGCCTCCCCCATCTTGCCATTCTGCCTAGTCCTTCCTGCTCTTTTCGGCCCATCAAAGCACCATCACACATCCTCATCATTCGCGCCGCCATTGCCCTGTACACCTTCCTTCACACCCCAAACACAGACCTTCCATGCATCCCCATGCAGCCATCACGGAGAGTTATCCGCCGCCAAAAATCAGGACAACTAATTATACTCATAGCAAAGCTCAAGTCCCTAATGTGTTCACACTGTGAGCCACCCGTTTTCACGTTACAGTGGTCTTAGGTAGACAATACTAAGGTATTCGCAAAAATAATGATGGATCATCATGACCATGGATATCATTAATGATGATTAAATTGATAACAATTACCTAGGACCATGATGGATATAAACCATGGATTCAACACCAATGATACTTAGGACCATTGTAGTATATTAACACAATTAACATACTACAACAAAATAACTTAAATAAAACAAATGCAACATTTTTTTAGTTTTGGGTCTTTTTATGTTTTTTAACAATTGTGACACCACAAATAAAATAGTAAAGGCAAAATAAACTCAGAGAAGAAAACCTATATTTTTGCTATAAACAAATAACTCTAACCGAAATAGTCAAAATAAAAATCACCAAACCAGAAATCTTGGTTTATATCCCCAATATGGTCACCAAATGTTAAATCCACCCAATAATATTCTAGGTTTGGAAATTACAAACAATAGGGACAGGAAGTGTAAATACATTTTTGCATTTTAAAATTACAAATAGTCACAAATTATTTGAAAAAATAGTACAAATAAACTATCGAATGTTTGCAAACAATTCTTAGTAGGAAAAATGACAAAAATTGAACTTTAAAAATTAAAATTTGCAATGGGAATACAACTTCAAGAAATAAGAACTTGAATTACAACAACATCAAAATACAATACACAAGTTTTATCAAGCTTACAAAAAACCTGACCTTTAAGTACATTGAACAAACGATGCAAATCTAAGTCCAAAATGATGATTCTATTCGAAATAATAGATTTCCTAAAATCTTTTTAAAACTAATAGAAGTCAATCTTATCAACAATCTAGAAAATCCTAACTAGTAGTTGCATTTAATTATTTAGTTTTTGGTACTATAAATGAATAAAAATTTCATAACATAAATTTGTTAATCAGTTTCAATAGTGAAAAACCGATAATTAGTTTTTGGTAATAAAATTAGTGGTTAATAAAATTTGGTAATCAAAATTCATGTACAAAAAATCCTAACAATCTTTTATGACCTTTAACAACATTGAATGTTCAAAAGCTTTAGAAAGCCTATGTAAGAAAAGAAGGTTAAAGGTTAGGGTTTGAGGATTATGAAATATTGATTTTTCCTAATTCACAACTTATTAATAACTTAATAGAAAAATGTCGTCTTAGCCTCAATTAGGCCTTGGATGAACCAACTAGTAACACCTACAATGATACCATGATAAAAATAAAAAACCTTGTATTTTTCTTGGATTTCTTTTAAACATTATAAATATTTGACCATTAAAATATCATAGTACCTTGGCCAGTTTGACAACAAGGTGCCTAATTATTTTATTTTTTTTCTTAGTGATGATTTTCAATAATAATATATTATGCATTATACTAAATCATGAAGCTATTGTGCATAAGAACTTCATTCAAATTTTTGGCATATCATGCATTTATTTTTCAGATTTTTGGCAATTCCAAAAAATAATTAATTTGTGCTTTACTAGCTTATGCATTATGGTAAATTAAGGTCCAATTCAAACATTTCTCAAGTTGATGGAGGTTCAAACTTTTAGGAAGCTTCATTTAAGAAGGTTGATGTATTAACTTACCAATGTAATTGTTAATCCATTTTAGCCTTTTATCCAATGACAAATGTAGTTTTTGTTACATTTCTTTACAAGCCATTTTTTATCTTCTTTTCCATGCAATGGGCCTTTTCCCCCACTACATTTCTTTTGACATGCATAATGTTTTTTGACCTTTTTTGCCTTACAAATTACTTGTGATGGGTGCAAAAGAAGCCTTATATTTAATATGTAGCAAAAATGATGACATCTAAGTAGTCTAAAAATAAGGACAAAAAATACATTGATAGATATAGGTATGAACATAGGTAGGTACGATTTGACATGTGCTATGTACATAAGTAAGTAAATAATACATAGGTTGTAGAATGTAGGTAGGTACATTGTAGGGAGGTAGGTTATGGGTTTGTAACTAATAGGTAGATATGTTGAAGGTTGGTAATACAAGTAGGCTATAGGTAGGTAGATACATTCTGGGTTGGTAACATAAGTTGGTAGGTAGGAAATAGGTAAGTGGCTTCTAAACAGACATAGGTGTTTTGAAATATTGGCCATTTACTTACCTAAACCTATTATCCGACCTACTAATTACATAAGTAGTGTAAGAAGATGTTAAAATAAACATGTTCATAATAATAGTAATATGTTAACAAAAGGTATTACTTTATGAACATGTGATGCATTAGTTAAAGACTCGATTATACATTGTGGAAGCAAAGGGTTCAATTCCTTATATTTGCAACCTATTTACATGGAAGTTGGATGTAAAAGTATTTAGGTAGGGTAGCCAAATTAGGTTTGGCTAGGCTAAATAAAATTTATGTTTAAATTTAGTAGGTAGGTAGGTAGGTAACTAGTTAGGCTAGTTTGGTTAGCCATGTTAAGTTAAGTAAGATAAGTAATTAAACTAGGTAAGATTTATATTTAAATTCAATAGGTAGGTTAAATATTTGTTTAAATTTGATACAAAAGGTAGGTAAGTAAGGTTAGTAGGATAGTGGGGTAATTAAGTTAACTATGCTGGTCTAGGCTATGTAAAGGCCATGTGTCATGTCTATAATTGTATGTTCATCATGTCATGTGGTCATGTCCATAGCCATATGTTTGTCATTTTTACAATCGTACATGTCCAACATGACCATAGTTATGAAGGCCATGTGAACTAGCGTTTACAACCGTGACAATAAAAGCAACCAATTCAAATTAACAAAGTGGCCATGTAGTCCACTATGTCACATATAGTTGTAGATGGATTTCATCAATGCAATTATGATTGTAGTCATAAAACCATGGTTTTGGCATAATGGCACCAAAACTAGTGTTCAAATGTCTAGGGTTACCTAATATGCATGTAAATCTACTCATTATGTAATTAAAATTTTAAACAACTAATTATTACTTTTCAATATTTATTCCAAAGGAAAAGGTTGGGGAAAAGAAATAAATTGTTCATACATCCAAAAATAGTGGGAGGTTGACAAAAAACTAAGTATAGATGATGCAAAACAATAAGTTTTTAAGGGGATGGGGGGATAGGGTAGGTCTAATTGATGTACGTAGGTTTAATGGCATCACATAAGCAAACAAACTAAATGATTATTTTTACATAAATGTGAATGATTTGCTTGTGGAATTTAACATTTTGTGCATGTAGGTGATTTGAAAATGAATTATGAAAGGTAAATTTGATCAAATTCATCGAAATTATTTAACCATTGGTGAACAAAAACTTGATTCATAGGTGACTAATGTGGTGGTTTTTTGAAAAAATATCAAATGGAAGCTCACCCAGCCTCCCAATTAATATAGTGTTGTTAACCATTCATTTTTATGATTTTATATTTGTGCATCTTTTCAAAACAATGTTGATTTAAGCAATGATGTAAACAATGTAACCATTCTTGCAACTACTAATATCAATTAACCACATTAGTTTCAAGGACTACCTAAGTGAACATGTGTGATTCAAATTTTGTTATTTTCACTTCCATTAACTTTCATTGACACATTATTATATACAAATGTATGAATTAACTTTTCATGAATTCGTAAATTGATGTGAAGCGAAAATTCATAATACTTCTACCACATGTTTTTGAGAAAAATGTATCATATATTTTAATATACAACCATATATATATATATTCAATATTTCATTACAACAAAAGGTGTCCTTGTATGCTAAGTGAATTCACTGGTTGTAGTGAACAGGGACTAGTGAACTACACTCACATTTTGTACTAATGTTTATACTTTATATACAAATATTTATTTTCAGTATATGATTAATTAATTAATTAAATTCATGATAATTATAATATAATATAATGTATATTTATAAAAACATATTTACAAACTAATTATATCATATTAATTACAATCCACCCACTTAATATAACATTATGATTGTAGATTTTTTTTCATTTGTTCAACTTTTTATAATTTTATATTTACTAAAATCTACACATTTAATATCATATACATACACACATATGCAGTGTTATATGTACATAAATATTTATCGAAATATGTTATATATATTTTATAAAAAATATTTTAAAATAAAATTACAATTTCCAATTGTGTAAATTATACTTAATCAATATTTTTTTATAAGTCCAATTTATAAATTTAATATGTTGTAAATTTATGAAGTTTAAACCCATGGATAAATTTGGTAAAACTTTGCTAATTTTGGTTAAAATAACATAAATTTGTTGAACTATGTTATTTTGATTAAACAAAGTTTTTTAAAATTAAATTAGGATATTTTAATTAAACTTGGTGTGATTAAAACTAAAGTTGGTTTTTTTGAGTGAAAATAAATGAGGCTAAAATAGGTTAAATTAGGATAAAATTTATTATATTTTGATAAATTTGGGTGAAACTTTTTAAAACTTGGTTAAAAATATATAAATTTAACTAAACTAAATGATTTTGGTTAAATTTGGTTAAACCTAGAATTTTAAAAATTAAATTTGGTTAATTATTACTAAAATTGAATGCATTTGGTTAAACCTATTAAGTTTTTAATTAAAATTGGTTATCTATTTTGCTAAATTTGAATAAACTAAGCTAAACTTGCATATTTAAGTTAAACTTGGTTAAACTTGGTTAAATTTGAATAAATTGGGTTAAACTTGGTTTAAATTTGTTAAATGAAATTTAAAAAGGTATTTTGGTTGAACTAGGGCCAAAAATAAGCTAAATTGAGCTAATTAATCTAAGTTTAGCTAAACTTGATGACATCTAAAGGTTATTAAAGTTGGTACACTTGGCTAAATCAAACTAAATTAAGTTATATATGTTAAAGTATGCTACACAAATTAGGATGAATTAAATTAAAATAAACTAGGCTACTTGGGTAAATAAGCCTTAAGTTGGTTAAATTAGGTTAAACTAGGATTGGATTCAATTAAATTAAATTAAACTAGGTTTTAATTAGTTCATATTAGAATATATACCTAGTCCTATTTAAAGGCTACATATTAGGAAGCATTTGAATCCACCTAAGCCTATATTTAGGGGTTAGTTGGGACCTAATATGTCTATTTAAGCTTACTTAAGGTCTACTTAGTTTTTTTAACCTTTTTATTTAGCCTAACTTGCTTAACCTAACCTTTCATGATTACTAGTCATGTAGTTGTAATATTATACTCATATGAGATTAAAAGTTTTATAATCATGACTAAAATCATATATGATTGGGTCATATCGCTCCATGACTAAGTTTGGACATTAGTCACAATATGTCATAGTCATGGATGCTATGTTTTGGTGTAGTGTGTTTTACAAATTCTATAGAAAAAAATGCTTTCATAGTTCATAAGGACTTCACAAAGACAATTTTTTTTATAATGATTTTTAAAACTTAATTGAACACATTAAATGCTTGTGATGAAAATTGATGGAATTTTATTCAAAAATTTGATGTCCATATTTGTTTGAATCATCCTTCACATATTGCAAAATTATACACCAATTCAAACATATATTTTAATCCAAAAGTTTCAATCCTACAACTTAATTTGCGAATGAAACATTTTTGCTTACAATCTTAGTTCATGGTATCCATTATATTAAACATCACACATATAATTAACCATGTTAATTTAACCTTAGTGCCCTATGAAAATCCATTGGGAATAACAAGATTCTTAAACAATAAAGTGAAAAACTACATTCATTTATTAGTTCATATTTGCATAATGACAAAATTTGATAATTGATTTCTTTTTATTGTTAATTGTGAATTACAAGTTCATTTTGACATGTCCAAATTGATGTTTGAACCAATGTTGGCTAGTTCTTGTGGTTTAAAAAAAACCATTAGACCTAGGTGTAAAGTCTTTTATAAAATGGAAAACCTTTTGCTTTTGGTTTAAGAAATATTAAAAACAACTAAAAGTAATTGTCACTTTTGGAGTCAAGTCTAATTTTTAGCCTAATCGTCCTTTCCTTGGGTAAATTATGCAAGCTTTTATAAGATTTGTTGGTTTTGGGTTGAATGCAAGTTTAGTTTTAATTATTTAGACCAAAGACCACGAGGAGAATATTTTTTGAACCTCCAATGAGATGAACCAATATGTGTTTACATGTTTAGTTTTTCTCCTATTTAGGGGTAGGGATAGAGGATCTTGATTTTTTTTTGGATTTAGAGGTTTTGTTCCCTTGCATGTTCCCAAATGAAAGAACGAAAAAATACACAACATAACAAGTCAATGGATTAATAGGGAAGTGCAACATGAGAAGAATGAAATCAAAAACTAAAATCACAAGATTACACCAAGGCTACTTATTACAATTTTGTGTTCTCAAAAGAGTAAAAAGAAAGGGGAGGGAGGATAATTTATAATAAAAAACACTTTGAATTTAATATTTGGAATCCTCCCTAATCAAGTCTAATAGTAGACCACTTATGTGATTGCTTTGGACCTCCATGCCTTTTCCCAATATTGAGCCACTTATGTGGCATGCTATTTGTTTTTCTATCTAGTTGTTTATTTACCATATAGCTATCAAGCTATCTATCATGTGCATGCTCCTATTTAAAAAATCCTCTTTTAAAAACCAAAATTGGCTTTCTTTCACATTCAAACCTTCATCCTTCAACATTTAAAAAGTGGAATAACAAACACAATGCATGAATGCATAAAACCAAGCAAATTTAATAAAAACTCAAAAAAAAATTCATATCTCTTGCTATGACAAAATAAAATTTAACCTCATGCCTTAATTTATTGTATATATTAAGTACATTGTGAAGTAAATTTAAACAACTCCAATGTGCATATTAACTTTTTTCTCCTAATCCTAGTTTTTAGTTTATGTTTTAAAACAATATATCAATAGTTGACAATTTTAAAGTTATTTATGTGCATGTTACTTATGAATCAAACATACATGCAAAGTAAAAACATGAATTTTTTTCTTCAAATTGGTGCACAATGCTATCAAACTCAACAAATCCACACAAATAAAACATACACACAAGTGTAGTTGGGCATGACATATCAAGCTCAATGTTACATAATACTTGCACAACATGAACACTTTTCTTCAAATTTTGGAATGTACCCCATCTTATGACAAATTTTTATTTTGGGTATTTCAAGAACCTCAAAAAACCACAAGTTACATGAAAAAACAACTAATATTTTAGGTGGTTATTTGATTTTTTCAAAAAATAAAAAAAAATTACGTATCAAAATTTTAAAAATTGATTTAATGATAATAATACATTCACATTTGCAATTATCATTTTGTTAAATCTTTGTTCCAATAACTTTGCTCATCTTTGTTCAAGTTTAACAATTGGTAGTTGATGTGTACATATGGTGCGGCACACTAATAATGCACTTACCACTAACTGATAGTTCATTGATAACATAATTGAAAATGATGAAATCTATTAAAAAATGTAGATTCATGCATGCTACAACATGTTTTCACAATGGTAAACTAACAAGTTCAAAAGTAGTATGATAAAACTAGTTGAAGTTCCGAGACAACAATAGAAGTGTTCCATTGTGAAGGGAAGCTATAATTCTCCATCATGGCATCATGGAGGGAGGTTTTCAAGTAAGAACATTAGTGTTCCATCGTGGAAGGAAGCACTGAAATAGGAACAACATGAGACATTTTGCCCCCAAGAAAAACAATGTTCCATCACAAAGGGACACTTTGAAATAAAAACAACATGAGAAGTTTTGAAAATGGCTTCAAATTTGAATGCAAATGTGTAAGCAAATGCACGTTCACATGTAAGCACAAGTGCACAAGGAGGTGCAAATTCACAGACAAATTTTGGAGACAAGTCACCCACATGTCATGGATGAGGTCATGATGGTGGCAGATCAAGAGAACAAGGTGTGATTCTTTAACAATGACATAAGAATGCAGAAATGACATTGCAAAAACTATAAGGAACACTAGGGAGTCAATTGAAAATGTTGCGAAATGACAACGTTGCAAAACCCCATAGCAAAACAATAATTGATGATGCTACAAAGTTGCAAAGCAATACAAAAAAATGAAGATGAAAGTTGAGCTAACTTGAGTTGTGAAATGAACATGAAACAACCTACATGAAACAACCTTCCAGGGAACTATGATGATTGCATTTTACCACTTTTGGCCATTAGCAAAAAAGAGATACCCTAAACAATACTTGTTTGTCAAAACAAACTGTAATCAAGAGACCCAACTTTAATCCCATGTGTGAACAAAGATAAAATAAAATTAATGATCATAAGATAGATAATGTCGAATTAGAGCTAATGGCTATAATCCTACAGAATACTTTCAAGCTAGGGCCTATCATTGTGACAACCTATCCCTAAGCGTGAATCATCATTAAGTGATATTCTATACTAGAATTGGTATTTGATTGTTTCAAAACTATGGTTGTCAACCTTAAGAATTGCCTCCATACTCAACATGGGTTCAGTGCGGTTTCTAATACCCGCTCAACACTAGTATTGTCTTTACTACTTATCCATTCTCCTAGCAATCATACTTTCAAATGCCAACTTGTGTAAAATGTGTTAAAACTTTGCTAGAGTTTGGTGATGGATGAAAATGGTGATAACTTTAGAAAGTTGAACACTCGATGAAACTAGCAAAATTGAACTTGGGCTAGTAGGACAATTGAGGGGTTGATACACAATGTCAATTTCTTAAAGAAGTTGGAACAACTTTGTTGGGTGTTCATCCATTGTCCCACTTTCTTGGGGGAGGTTGGCCCCATTTCTTCACATTTTCAAGCTCAGCCATTTGTCCATTTTCTGCAAGAACACTTGAGCCAATTCTCCAGGACTTTTCAATCCATCATCCAACTTTTGCCAACAAATGTGTTCCTTTTCAAAGTGTCAACTTCCCCAAATTTTCACAACACTTTCTCAAAATTTCATCCATTTGTGCAAGTTCTCTAAATGCCTTCCCATAAGAAATGGGACCAACTTTTTTTCAGATTTTCATCCACTATGCAACTAGTCCAAGTGGTCAATCTAAACCGACATTCTATTTTCAGGCATACTTAATAATAAAATAATAAAATAATAAAGAAGATTACATTCTTGTTAGGCCCCACCAGCACCACTACCTTAACTTATGACATTTCGCACCAGAAATTGCATTATTTATTATTTATTTAATTGCGTTGCTTAACTCATTGCACCTTGGCAACTTGGATATTAATTATATTATTTGTAGAAATGTTGAAATTCTCAAAAAAAAGAAGATTTTTTCCAAAGAAAAAAGATCCGTTTTATGGGAAGTAAAGAATCTTTTAGAATATAAAATGTTTTAGACTTTTTGGCATGGAATCTTCAAAAATAAATAAATAAATAAATATTCAAGAGACATGTGTTGAAGCCTGCCCCTGTACTCTGGGAAGGTGACATAAAGTTGACAAATTATCAAAAGAACAATGTGACCTCCAAAGCAGGTTTTCTTTTAAAGAATTTTTGGATGTAGCCAAAAGTGACAATCATCCAGAAAATAATTTAGCCACATTTGGCTACAATAATACATATGAAGGTAAAAACAAAAACAAAAAAAAACAGAATCCTTGTATATTCTTGGCTACCTTCTGGAACTTATCATAAGACTCTGGCTATTTGGAAGTCTAGTTCAAGGACTTAGCGTGCTGAGGCCAACACTGCAGGCCCCCCTTTCTTCAAACCTTCACTCGCTGGCACCTACGAGGCTTGTGAGTATGTCAAACCGAGAGATGGTAATCTAGACCAACCACTTGGGAAGTTTGTAGCCAGTATTAGTCCCACCCATCTAGAGATTGGGGTTAGCCCAAGGTCGTGAGGTAAGCATGAATGCTAAAGCTTCACCAAGTGCGTGGCTTTCCATGTACATCTTACCTAAGTCTTTAGGGAGGCACGAGAATGGAATGAAATGATGATGGAACAACATCAAGATGTAACCACATGCAAAAAGTGGTATTTAAATTCAAAATCTTGCTAATTTCAAACACTTTTTTGGCATGAAAAATCCTTTGTATAGATTAAAATCGTATTTTTCGGGTCAAAATTTGACAAAAATTCGCCAATAAAATAAACTCTCCAAGTCCATAGGGTCAAACCACGAGAAAGGGTTGGCCACACAATCAACATAAACCATGTGAGGACGACAACCCCCTTAGGGTGAGTCAAAAATATTGAGGAAGATTTGGCAAAAATATTGGCTATTTTTTGTAATGGTCCAAAAATGGAAGCCTTTGCCAATATAATGCTTAATTGAATCATCACTCCTATCCTTTCAATCATGTTTAATTCACAATTTAAAAATGTCTCCCATTATATTTATATTTATATTTATATTTTGGCATTTGAGCACCTTCACAACCCAACATGGAAATAGTAAATAGCTATTAAAACCAACTTAATGGAAGAATTTTTTAAAATTCTAATTGGATAAAAATAACATTCTTTTTCCTTTGCAAATTTGCATTGAACCTTGGAATTGGAAATCTTATTTACTAGTTTGCTTTTTTTTTTTTTTTTTTTTGAATTCTTTTTTTTAATAGGGGGTTTTTTCT
>Ga0116231_10012206_pt1 | contig 12762 bp, 15 predicted proteins | sample S1TSphgellanicum_2_FD_89695 | JGI IMG/M metagenome (GOLD analysis project Ga0116231, IMG submission 89695) | Host-associated microbial communities from peat moss isolated from Minnesota, USA - S1T2_Fd - Sphagnum magellanicum MG | ecosystem: Host-associated > Plants > Peat moss > Unclassified... | reverse complement strand
GGAGACACATTATCTGGCGCCGAAGGATCGTGTGATAATCTGGTAAGCAAGAAAGCCCTTCTTTTCTGAAGAAAAGAAGCAAAAGACTTCTATCTCTCCGCTGCTCCCACGATCGAGGCCATGTCCCGGATCTTGCCGCGAGCGCCAGACATAAAAGTCTTTTGGTTCTTTTCTTCAGAAAAGAACTACTTCCTTTGTTCCGCGATGATTTCGTTGCGTAGCACACCGATTTTGCTGATCTCCACTTCAACAACATCACCTGGCTTGAGCCAGAGAGGCGGGGTGCGCTTCATGCCGACGCCGGCGGGCGTGCCCGTCACGATCACGTCGCCGGGAAGCAGCGGCAGGATCGTGGAAATATAGGCGATCAGTTGCGGCACAGGGGTGATCATCTGGTCGGTGCCCGAGTGCTGAACGACCTTGCCGTTCAGTCGGGTCTCGAGCGTCAGTTTCGAAGGGTCGGGGATTTCGTCGGCGGTGACCATCCAGGGGCCGAAGCTGCCGGTTCCCACAAAATTCTTGCCTGCCATGAATTGGCTCGTGTGACGCTGCCAATCACGGATGCTGCCGTCGTTATAGCAAGCATAGCCGGCGACGTGGGCAAGCGCATTCTCAGCTTTGATGTGACGGCCTTCAGTGCCGATGATGACGGCGAGTTCGCCTTCGTAGTCGAATTCTTCAGAGACCGAGGGCCGTATCATGGGTTGCAGGTGACCGACCTGGCAGCCGGAAAACCGCGGAAACATCGCGGGCCTTTCGGTGATGGTGCGGCCCGTTTCCCGCACATGCTCGGCGTAATTCAGGCCGATGCAGATGACCTTGTTGGGGTTCGGGATCACGGGCGCGAATATTATGTCGCTCAGCGCGAAATCGGGCGGTTCAGTGGCAAGGGCGGCGGCCCCAACCAGAGCGTCGGTGTGCAGAAACTGGCGCAGGGTGAGGGCGCCTTCCAGGCGGGAGGCGAGATCGACGACACCTTCGCCGTTGATGACGCCATAGCTTGTCTCACCATCGGGTTTGATAAACGAAACCAGTTTCATGGGCTTCCCTGGGGTTAGGTACGGGGTTTTGTGGCCTAATGGTTCCGGCGGCGGCCGGTTCTGGAGTGCAAGGCGCCGATCATCCTGGAAGCCTCGACTTTCGTCAAAGCGGGGGCGAAAGCTCCGCCGTTCTTGCACATGGGTATTGCTACGCACGAGCCCCCGGCTCTGTTCCCGGTCCGTGCATGCGCAAGGGCCAGGTGCCAAAGAAACCGGTAGGACGGCAAATTCGTAGAACGCTCTCAAGTTTGATCGAGGACGTGGCTGATGTCCGACGCTGGGTTTACCGAGGCTGATCGCGCGTTCATGACGCGGGCGATCGAGCTGGCGCAACAGGGCGAGCGCAGGCCGGGGGGATCGCCGATCGGCTGCGTGATCGTGCTGGACGGGGAGATCGTGGGCGAAGGTTTCAATGAGACGGCGTTGCGGTGCGATCCGACGGCACACGGGGAAGTGGTGGCGATGCGCAAGGCCGGTGCCCGGCTCGGCCGGATGGAACTGCGCGGCGCCACGCTTTACTCCACGCTGGAACCTTGCGGAATGTGCTGCATGGCCTCGATCTGGGCGAAGATTGGCCGGATCGTCTATGGGGCGGAGCGGCGCCAGGTGCATCCGATGTATTTCGAGGACCGAAACCTCGGCATTGAAGATTACTTGCGCGATGCCCATCGCAGTGACCTGATCTGGCAGGGCGGCCTGCTTTCGGGGCGGTGTGCGGCCCTCTATGCCGGACCGGAGGAGGACGTGCCGCCGGCGGAGCAGGTGAATCGCTGACAAGGCGGCAGGGAGCGGCGCATGGACGAACCCGACAATGACGCCGTCCCACGGATGAGCGGCATTCTGGAGACATCGCTGTATGTCGATGATCTGGAACGGTCGCGCCTGTTCTACCAGCGATTGATGGGGTTCCCGTGTTATATGCTGGATAAGCGCATGTGTGCGCTGGGTGTGCCGGGGCGTGGTGTGCTGCTGCTGTTCCAGCGGCATGGATCCAAGGAGCCCAGCCAGACGCCGGCCGGCACCATACCGGCGCATGACGGGATGGGCACGCTCCATCTGGCTTTTGCCATTCCGGCCGGTGCGTTGGAGATGTGGTCGGCCCGCCTTGCCCGGCATGACATCACGGTTGAGAGCCGCATCACCTGGGCACGCGGAGGTACAAGCTTGTATTTCCGGGACCCGGACGGCCATTCGCTTGAGATCGCGACGCCGGGGTTGTGGCCTCATGATGGGTCTTGATGCGCGCGCAAGGGTGGGCTGCGAAGTCGGTCGCCCTATTTGCGGAAAATGCCTGTCAGCTCGCGGGTTTCCTCGGTGTCGGGCAGGAGGCGCCAGCGCAGGAGGAAATCGATGACCACGAGGCTGACATTGAATTTGAAGCGGTCGGTTGTGCGCAAGGTCTCGATCACCTGGTCCATCCGCCACAGCGCGAATTGAGCCACTTCGCCGTCGGACGCGGTTGGGATGACGCCCTCAGGCAGCACCAGATCGTAGCAGTGGATTCGGTCGCGGCGCAGGCCTTCCGGGCGCTGCGTTATGTAGCGGAGCGAGCCGGCATAGACGGCGCGGTTGACGATGTCGGGGGGCAGGTTGGCCTCCTCACGCGCCTCTTTCAACAGGGTCTCTTCAGCATCCATGCCGGCGGAAATGCCGCCAGCAAAGATGTGATCCAGTTTGCCGGGGTCCAACAGCCGATCGGCGGCGCGTTGCGCGATCCAGAGGTGCAAGCCGTCTGGCCGCTGGACGATGCCGTTCACGTGAACGCCTTCCGCCCTGATGCCGAAATACGGCAGGGCGCCGCGATCCACGGTGGTCAGCACTTTCCCGTCGAATTCAACACACACATCGAAGGGCTCATTGCGCCAACGAAAGCCGCCGGCATCGGCAACGGCGCGCGCCAATTGCGGAAGGTCTTCTGCCCAGGGCAGAATCATGGCCCCTTCGCTGAGAAAACAGCCAAAATCCTGGGCAAGCAGCAGGTCGCTGGCCGCCCTCGGTATCCAGCCGACATGCTCCTCGGCGAGCCGGAAGGGCAGCCTTTCGCCCGGCAGCGTGACATTCTGAACAGCTTTCACGTGGCGCAGCAGGCTTGTCACGCAGCATTACCTTTGAAACCGGAGGCGTGCATGCCAAATGCCTGACCATGCGCGTGATGGCTTCTTCCAAACTGGCTTTGCCAGGCAAAACCCGGTCGTCCGGGCAAACGATCCGAACCCTGGCCCCTTATCTTTGGCCGAAGGACGATGCCTCCGCCCGATTCCGGGTAGTGGTGGCGATGGCGTTCCTGATTCTGGCCAAGGTCGCCAACGTCTATGTGCCGATTGTTTATGCCCATGCGGTGGACCGGCTTTCCGGCCGCGGCGGGGTGGCGCATGTGCTGGCGGTGCCGGTGGGCCTGATTGTTGCCTATGGGTTCATACGCCTCGCATCGGCAGGATTTGGCGAGTTGCGCGATGCGGTGTTCGCTTCCGTGCAGCAGCGCACGGTGCGGCGCGTGGCGCTGCAGACATTCAAGCACATGCACCGGTTGAGCCTGCGCTTTCATCTGGACAGGCAGACCGGGGGCGTTTCGCGCGCGATCGAGCGCGGCAGCGCGGGCATCGAGCAGGTATTGCGGCTGGCGGTTTTCAATATCGTGCCCACGATGATCGAGCTGCTGCTGGTGACGGCGGTTCTGTGGCGCATGTTCGATTGGCGATTCGCACTCGTCACTTTCTCCGCGGTGGCCGCCTATATCGCATTTACGCTCGCCTTTGCCAGTTGGCGCGTACGGTTTCGCCGCACGATGAACGACAATGATAGCGAGGCGCAGTCAAAAGCAGTTGACAGCCTGTTGAATTACGAAACCGTAAAATATTTCGGTAACGAACAGCACGAGGCGCGGCGGTTCGACCTGGCCTTGGCCGGCTATGAACGTGCCGCCGTGAAGAGCCAGGTGACGCTGAACATGCTGAATCTCGGCCAGGCCGCGATCATCGCTGCCGGGCTCGCGGTGATCATGCTGATGGCAGCGCAGGGCGTCGTATCCGGGCAGATGAGTGTGGGTAAATTCGTGCTGGCGAACACGTATCTGATCCAGTTGTATCAGCCGCTGAATTTTTTGGGGTTTGCCTATAACACGATCAAGCAGGGGCTGGTGGACATGGAACAGATGTTCCGCCTGCTGAATGTGGATGAAGAGGTGCAGGACCGGCCGGATGCGCTGATACTGAATGCCCATCTGGAGGCGGGCGAACCATGCTCGGTGACGTTCCGCAATGTGCATTTTGGCTATTCGCCGGCACGCGAGATATTGAAGGGCGTCGATTTTACCGTGCCCGCGGGGCGGAAAGTGGCGATTGTGGGGCCAACCGGCGCCGGCAAATCGACCATCAGCCGGCTGCTTTTCAGGTTCTATGACGTGACGGAAGGTGCGGTTCTCGTGGAAGGCCGCGATGTGCGCGACTATACGCAGGCCAGCTTGCGCGCCGCGATCGGTGTTGTTCCGCAGGATACCGTGCTCTTCAACGACACTATTCGCTACAACATCGCCTACGGCCGGCCGGATGCGACGCAGGCGGAGATCGAACATGCCGCGCGCGTGGCGCAGGTGCATGATTTTGTTTTGCGCATGCCGGACGGATACGATACCCGCGTGGGCGAGCGCGGATTGAAACTTTCGGGCGGCGAAAAACAGCGCGTCGCAATTGCCCGCACCGTTCTGAAAGATCCGCGTATCCTGATCCTGGATGAGGCAACCAGCGCGCTGGATAGCCGCACCGAGCGCGACATCGATGCAGCGCTGCGCGCGGTATCCGCGCGAAGGACGACCTTGGTGATCGCGCATCGGCTTTCCACGGTTGTCGATGCGGATGAAATCATCGTTCTGGTGGATGGGCGCATCGCCGAAAGAGGATCGCATCGCGACTTGCTGGCAAGACAGGGCGTTTTCGCCCGCATGTGGGATTTGCAAGCGCAGCAAGCCGCACCTGAGATTTTAGAAGCTGATCTGGAAGCCGCGCTGCAATCGGGAAAAATACCGGCACAATAGAGGAAGGCGACGCATGGACGCGCATGGCACGATGCCCGATGACAGCCTGCTGGCTGAGTTGAATCAGGCTGGGCAGGCGGTGGACAAGGCAATTCATCACATGCTGGAACATGGATTGAGCCCGGTTGCGGTTGCGTCAGCCCTGCTCGGCGGTTCGCTGTGCCTGATGTCGAAGAGCATGGGGGAGGAAGGCGTTATCCAGCTTCTGCGGAACGCCGAAGCCGGCGTGCGCGCCGGCGATTTACACGGATCGTGCAACACACGCAAACCATAAGAAACAAAAGTTCTTTGCTTCTTTCTTTCAAGAAAGAAGATTCTTCTTTTCTGAAGAAAAGAAGCAAAAGACTTTTGATTTTTATGCGCTTCTATCCGGGGGCAGCCTCGTCAATCTTTGTCGTTTTGCGGCCGCGCAGGGGCTGCATTCGCCCTCCACTTCCACGATCGTTCGAGACACGCGGAAATCGTGTTTGCCGGCGGCGGCTTCAACGGCTTTGGTGACCGCAGTATCCTCGAACTCGGTCACCGCGCCGCAGGTTCCGCAGATCAGGAATTGCACCGGGTGAGGGCGGTCGGCTTCCTCGTGGCAGCCGACGAAGGCGTTCAGGCGTTCGACACGGTGGATCAGGCCCTGGCCGAGCAGAAAATCGAGCGCACGGTAAATGGTGGGTGGCTTGCCGTGGCCGCTCTGGTCTTTCAGCCGGTCAAGTAGCGCATAGGCGCCGATCGGCTCCCGCGCCTCAAGGATCAGTTTGAGCACGGTGCGGCGCACATCGGTGAGGCGCGCGCCGCGCCGGGCACAGGCGGCCTCGGCCCGCGCCAGGCGATCATCGAAACGGCCCAGGGAGTCAGGCGGCATCATGACTGCCATTCTAACATCCAACATAGATGAGAGCGACTGGACCAGGCGTGAAGGGGTGGAACACCCCACTGGCGTGGCGCGGCTTCCCTCCCGACCTAGTGTTACGTTATATCGTAGCGCAAAGGAGAGTGGTCCGTGAGCGTGGGTTTGGTAGCGTCGTTGGCGCTGGCCGTGGGACTGAGCGGGAACCCAGGCACGATTGTCGCCGCGGAGAGCGCCTATGCCGATATAGCGCGCCAGGTTGCCGGGCCGGGCACCAACGTACACTCCATCCTGCGGAATCCGGCCACGGACCCGCATTTTTTTGAGCCGAGCCCGTCTGTCGCGGGCGAGGTAGCCGGTGCCGCGATCGTGATCGAGAACGGCATCGGCTACGATGGCTGGATGGACCGGTTGCTGGCCGCCTCGCCCGCGGCGGGACGGCGCGTGATTGTCGTGGCCGGCCTCCTGCACCGTGTTGACGGGGACAACGCGCATCTTTGGTATGATCCGTCTGCCATGCCGAAGCTGACCCGCAGCCTTGCGGAAGCGTTGATCGAGCAGGAGCCCAGCCAGCGAGGTGCAGTTTCGCAACGCTGCGACGCCGTGCTTGCCAGCCTGGCCATTTTACAGGCGCGCATCGATGCAATGCATGCGCGATTCGCCGGCGCCGAAGTGGCCGCGACGGAGCCGGTGCTTGGCCCCTTGATTTCGGCTCTCGGCCTGCGTGACCGCCATGCGCGCTTCGAAGTGTCGGTGATGAACGGCACCGAGCCGCGGGCAGGCGACGTTGCTTCGCTGGAAGATGATCTGCGGGCGCACCGTATACGCGTGCTGATCACCAACGCCCAGGCCAGCGATCCGGAAGCGTCGCGGCTGGCCGGTATCGCGCATGCGGAGAATGTACCGATCGTGCCCGTGAGCGAAACCCTGCCGGTGGGCAAGACCTATCAGCAATGGATCGATCAGGAACTCACCGCGCTGGCAAGAGCGCTCTCTCAGCCGGCCGCGCCACCGTGACCGATACCGCGCCTGCCGCGCGGTTCGATTGCGCGAGCCTGGCTCTTGGTGGCCGGACCATCCTGCACGACCTGGATTTTTCACTGCCGCAAGGGGCATTCATCGGTGTGCTGGGCCCGAATGGGGCGGGCAAGACAACATTGCTGCGTGCAATGCTGGGGCTGGTGCTGCCCGCTTCAGGGTCGATCACCATGCTCGGCCGGAGTGCCGCTTCCGGCCGGCCGAGGATCGGCTATATGCCGCAAGCCCGTTCGCCCCACTCTGATCTGAGGTTGAGCGGGCGCGACCTGGTGGCCGCTGCCGCGGGAAGGATTTGGAGTTTTGGGCCGCTCAGCCGGGCCGCGCGGCGGGGCGTGGACGACGCGATCACGCTGGTGGATGCAGCCGCCTATGCGGATCGGTCGGTATCGACACTTTCCGGCGGTGAGCGCCAGCGCGTGCTGCTGGCGCAGGCATTGCTGGGTTCTCCGCACATGCTGCTGCTGGATGAACCACTTTCCAGCCTGGACCCGCATCACCAGGCGACGACGATCGACCTGGTGAAGCGCCTGCAAAAGCGCCTTGGCATTACCGTGTGTTTTACGGCGCATGAGCTGAACCCCCTGCTGCCCGCGCTGGATCATGTGCTGTATCTCGGCAATGGCGAAGCCGCGTTGGGCAGCGTGGCGGAGGTTGTAACGCCCGAGGTGCTGTCACGCCTGTACGGCACACGGATCGAGGTTCTGCATGTGCAGGGGCGGATCTTTGTGATGGCCGATGGGCACGCGGTGGAACGGGACAGCCATGTTCACCTATGATTTCATGCAGAATGCGTTCCTGGCGGCGCTGCTGGTGGCGCTGGTGTCAGGATCGACCGGATACTTTCTTGTGCTGCGCGGGCAAAGCTTTGCCGGGCACGCGCTGGGCCATGTGGGCTTTGCCGGCGCTACCGGGGCACTTCTGCTGGGGATTTCACCCTTCTGGGGGTTGCTCGCGGTCACCACCGCGGGCGGTGCGCTGATGGGTTTCTTGGGCGAACAGTTGAGGGAGCGCGATGTTGCCATCGGTGTCGTGCTGTCGCTTTCGCTGGGATTTGGCCTGCTGTTCCTGAATTTTTTCACGGGCAGCGCGGTTCAGGCAACGTCGCTTTTGTTCGGCAATGTGCTTGGTGTGGACAGGGTTACGTTATGGCAGATGGCGGGGTTTGCCTTGGTATCCTGCGCTGCACTTGGGTTTTTGGCGCGGCCGCTGCTGTTCGCGAGCGTTCGGCCCGAATTGGCCGAAGCGCGCGGCCTGGATTTGCGCCTGGTTTCGGTACTGTTCCTGGCCCTTGTGGGCGTGGCCGTAGCCGAGGCCGTGCAGGTGGTGGGTGTGCTGCTGGTGTTTACGCTGATGGTGGGGCCGGCGGCAACGGCGCAGCGCTTGACTTGCAAATTCGTGACGGGCTTTTGGCTTTCCGTGGCGCTCGCGGCGTTTACGGCGTTTGCGGGGGTGGCTTTGGCTTATCTGACGGATTGGCCAACCAGTTTCTGGATCAGCTTGCTGGCGGCGGTAATCTATTTTTGCAGTCTTTTGCTGCAATAGGTAAGAATGTTCTTTTCTGAAGAAAAGAACCAAAAGACTTTTATTTTTCCGGTGGTTCCACGATCGAGGCCATGGCGGGCATCTTGCCGCGGGCGCAGGAGAAAAAGTCTTTTGCTTCTTTTCTTCAGAAAAGAAGACCTTTCTTAGTCGAATACGGCGGCGATGCGCTCGGTTCCGATGCCTTCCTTTGCGACCCGCAGATCGTAAAATTGCACCGAAAAAACAGTGTAGGAATAAGCCGCCAACACACCCGAGGCCAGGTAAGCGATGATCGCGCCCGCAGTGCCCAGGTGCCGTTGAACCGGCACCGCAGCGAGCTCCATGGCAACCGTAATCCCCGATGTTACCATAAGCAGCCCAAAGATACGCCACCTGTTGCCCTTGGTAAGCGCGGCACTGCGCGACATGCTCGCGATCGGCCCAAGCCGTTCCGCCGCGCAAACCTGCAAGGACAGCGATGTAATGATGCCCACGATTATGCCTGGAATAACCAGCAGAATTAACCCGCCACATACGGCGAAGGTTACACAAAATAAACATGCAAGCATCGGCAGCAGGCGGCGAAAAGCCTGCCTGGCCGCACCGCCGATGGTTACGACTTTGTTCTCCAGATCCTGAAGCACGACCAATAAAATGATCGCAAGGCTGATCGGAATAGTAAAAACCACGCTCAACTCGAGGGGCAGCAAAAGCAGGGATTGGTGCGGCGTGAGCGGATGACCGCCTGCCAAAAAAAGGCGCTGCACGTAATTCGGCAGCGCCACCAGCAGGCACAGCAAAGAAAACGGAATAATGTGCCGGCCACACACACCAAACGAACGGCTCAGAACACGCCCGATCCGGAAATCAATGCCCCCGCTGAGTGCCGCCACATCAAGCTCCCGCCCTTGCAGGCAAACAAGCCTGCGACTTGGCCGATGATAACGGTCAATCGGTGCGCCTTCCAATGAGAATCGTCGCCGATGCCGCGCCTGCGCAAAAGTAAATCGCCGTGCCGGCGTATCTCAGGCCTTCGGAGCGGTACGCCGCGGCACGACCAGTTTTGCCACAAATCGCTGTACCACATCGCCCTCCGCGGTTTTTGTCAGGTTCTCGCAGATCACCATGCCCCGGTCGGGCCGGGAGCGCGACGGCGTAACCTCCACCACCGAGGTTTCAACATGCAGCACGTCGCCAGGCCGCGTGGGGCGGGGCCAGCTGATTTCGCCGCCGGCGCCGATCACGCCCCCGGCCAAGGGCAGGCCGCTGGAAACGAGCAGGCGCATGGTGAACGAAGCCGTGTGCCAGCCACTTGCCGCGAGGCCGCCAAATAACGTCGATGTGGCAGCCCCCTCGTCCAGATGAAATGGCTGCGGATCGAATTGGGCGGCGAAGGCCTTGATGTCAGACGCGGTGATTTCCTCCGCATGGGTGACGAAGCGGTCGCCCGGCTTGAGGTCGTCCAGGTAGAGATGGATCTGGCGCTCTTCGGCCATGCTGCGTGTCCTCGCTGCTTTTTTCTGCCGTATGGGTGGTTGGGAGGTGGTGGGCTGAAGCCCACCCTACGGTTTTTAAGCGTTGCCGCTTACGAAATTTTCGAGCCAGTGGATCGTGTAGTCGCCAGACTGAAAATCCGGCTGTTCTATGATGCGCTGGTGCAAAGGCAGCGTGGTCTTGATTCCCAGTATGGCGAATTCATCCAGCGCACGGCGCAGCCTGGCAATCGCCTCCGGCCGCGTGGGGGCATGAACGATCAACTTGGCGACCATGCTGTCATAGAAAGGCGGCACAACATAACCAGCGTAAAGAGCGGAGTCGACGCGCACGCCAAGGCCGCCGGGTGCGTGAAAGGCCTGCACGCGGCCAGGGGTCGGCATGAAGGTTTCCGGGTCTTCGGCATTCACGCGGCACTCGATGGCGTGGCCCGCGAACTTGATGTCATTCTGGGTATAACCGAGGGGCTCGCCCGCCGCGATGCGGATCTGTTCGCGCACCAGATCGACGTTGCAGACCATTTCAGTCACCGGATGTTCCACCTGAAGCCTTGTGTTCATCTCGATGAACGCGAACTTGCCGTCCTGATAGAGGAACTCCAGCGTGCCGGCATTGCGGTAGCCGAGTTTTTTCAGGGCCGCGGTCGCCGTGGCACCGATCGCGTCGCGCGCGGCGGGGCTGAGCACGGGCGAACCAGCCTCTTCAAGCACTTTCTGGTGGCGGCGCTGCAGGCTGCAATCGCGCTCGCCGAAATGCACCACGTTGCCGTGGCTGTCCGCCATGATCTGCAATTCGATGTGGCGCGGCTTGTCGAGATATTTTTCCAGATAGACTTCATCGTTGCCGAAAGCGGCACTCGCCTCCGTGCGGGCAACGCGCCAGGCTTCCTCCAGCTGGGTGCGGTCATGAGCCACTTTCATCCCACGGCCGCCGCCGCCGGCCGTGGCCTTGATCAAAATCGGATAGCCAGCCGCTTCCGCGACACTGCGCGCGGTCTCCAGATCGGGCAGGGCGCCCACCGAGCCTGGCACTAGCGGCACGCCCAGGCTCGCCATGGCGGTGCGGGCCGTGATCTTGTCGCCCATCATGCGGATATGTTCCGGCGAGGGGCCGATGAACGTCAGGCCGTGCGCCTCCACCATTTCGGCGAACGCCGCGTTCTCGGAAAGGAAGCCATAGCCGGGATGGATGGCGTCCGCACCCGTGACATGTGCGGCCGATAGGATAGAGACCATGTTCAGGTAGCTGTCGCGCGCCGCCGGCGGGCCGATGCACACGCTTTCATCGGCAAGACGCACGTGCATGGCTTCCGAATCTGCGGTGGAATGAACGGCCACGGTGGGGATGCCAAGTTCGCGGCAGGCGCGCTGAACGCGAAGTGCGATTTCGCCCCGATTCGCGATCAGGATTTTGCCGAACATGCGCTTAGTCGATGACCATGAGCACTTCGCCATACTCCACCGGCACACCCGGGTTGACCAGCACGCGGCTGATCGTGCCGGCGCGCGGCGCCTTGATCTGATTGAAGGTCTTCATCGCCTCGATCAGCAACAGGGTCTGGCCTGCCGCCACCGTCTGGCCGACATTGACGAATGAGGGCGCCCCCGGCTCCGGCGACAGATAAGCGACGCCCACCATCGGGCTTTTGACGGCACCGGGATGCTGGGAAAAATCAGCCATGTCAGAAGCTGGTGGCGCTGCTGCTGGCTGAACGGCCGCCATGGCTGCGACCGGCGCCGCAACGGCCGCCTGTACGGTTGCGGGCGCGCGTACCACACGGATGCGGCTATCGCCCTCGGCGATTTCGATCTCGGTGAGACCGGTGTCGAGCAGGATATCCGCCAGAACACGAATCGCCTCGGCGTCAACGGGCAGCCGGCTCATTGATCTTCATCCAGAATCATTTCGGCCAGTGCCGTGAGCGCCAGCCCATAGCCGCGAATGCCGAGGCCGCAAATCACGCCCTGGGCCACGCGGGAGACCAAGGAGGTGCGCCTGAAATCCTCGCGGGCATGGATATTGGTCAGGTGGACCTCGATAACGGGAAGTTCGACGGCCAGCAGAGCGTCCATCAAGGCGACGGAGGTATGGCTGAACCCTGCCGGATTGATCACGATGCCGCGGGCTTTGTCGCGACACTCCTGAACCCAGGTGATCAGCTCGCCCTCGTGATTTGTCTGGCGGAAATCGATCGAAAGGTCCAGAGCCTCGGCCGTTTCGGCACAGAGCGCCTCGAGATCGTCGATCGTGGCCGCACCATAGAGGGTGGGTTCACGCGTTCCGAGCATGTTGAGGTTGGGGCCGTTGAGAACGGCGATGAGCGGAAGTGCCATGGGCCGGGGGCGTTAGCATGGGCGGCGCGGGTTAGGAAGGCAGGGCCGCCGATCTGCGGGAAATCAAGTGGGATGCAGACCCGTGGGCTTTGCCCCCAGACGCCACCAGGGCGGCCGATTTGTATGTCGGCCCCTAGCCCGGCATGTTTTGGCAGGCTTGGTGAAGCGGCGCGCAGTCGAAATGTGAGACAACGCCACCCTTTGCCGTTGGCGACTTGCCTTCCGGAAATGGGGTCTGGCGCCTCTAGGCCCCAGCTTGGGTCGGCCGCCAGAGCGCCAACGGTTTCAAGCGCCGGAGGCGACGGGTAGAGCCCCTGGCCTTCCTTCCCACAAGGCGCCGCGGTCGGGGCGCGTCTTCACGCGCCCGGTGGCCAGGCGTAGTATGCGTGACCTTGTTCTGGACACGCTGATGCTTTCATCCTTCCGCAGATTTGCCGGCACCTGGCCCGCCCGCATTCTTTTCCT
>Ga0116231_10012205_pt1 | contig 12764 bp, 7 predicted proteins | sample S1TSphgellanicum_2_FD_89695 | JGI IMG/M metagenome (GOLD analysis project Ga0116231, IMG submission 89695) | Host-associated microbial communities from peat moss isolated from Minnesota, USA - S1T2_Fd - Sphagnum magellanicum MG | ecosystem: Host-associated > Plants > Peat moss > Unclassified... | reverse complement strand
GTATAGGATCTATAACTCAAGAAACAAACAGGAGTGAACAAAAACCTCATCTTGTTGAGCCATGTATCTGCGAATCCAGTCCGCCTGCTCTGCTTGTGTATCCACTTGTTCCACCTGCTTCAATTTTGCAGGCACCCAACTTTCCAACAGAATTGCATCTGGTTCGTCATCCTCTGAAACCTTCTCTACAGGTTTCCAATCAGCACGAGCTGCTGTTATCAATTGTGCTGAACCCCCTACAAAATCACGCCAAACCACACATCAGAAAGCAACTAGCATTTTCAGAAGTGCAGTGCAAACCTTAAGGAAGCATCTAGAGGTTATCGAATTGACAACAAACTTTTCTCGCTCAAACCTTTGCAACATACACACACTACATCACTCACTGCTCCTCCTGACTAACATAAGGTCCAGGGTGGCAGATTACATCATTTTCTTGACCACATTAAATGACATAATCTTCCAGTGATGATCATACACTCATAACAGTGACCAAACTGTGTTTGTTGAACATGAAGTTGTCAAAAAACAGTTGAATCTGCCACCCCAGATCTTAATGTCATAGAATGGCCTCACCCTTGGCCATGATGTTGGGTGCATCACCTAGCTCGCCCTAATGGGCTCACCTGGCGCCTTACCCAACATAATGGGCAGGGGCTTGTCCATTCCATGGTACTACTACATACGCAAGATGGGAGTCATGATGATACCTTCAACTGATTCTGTCTGAAAGCCACTTGAAAACTTTGAAGGGAGTTGACTGGGAGGCAGATTTAGGCATAGCCAGTCTAGTGCAGCCTCCAATGTCGCCACTCCCTGACATCCATCATCATTGCACAAAGACACATACACATATCTCACGAAAAATGCCTAGTGATTGATGATGACCCCAGCTTCAAACATGGAGGAGAATCATCCAAACAAAAAAACTTGTTCAGAAATTTGTTTGGTGTATACATCGAGTATACCTAAAGCTCCTGCCAGCATCTTTGGAGATCTCAAAGGAGAAGACTGCAAGAACCAGGATTTGAGTGCCTTATATGTTCTCAACTGATTGATGCTCACACAAGAGTTTTCAGAGATTGTAGAAAAATCAATCTGAGAATCCTGATGATTGCATTTGCAGAGAGTATTTAACCACAAATTCTTCTTGTGGGTGGTAATAAATTGTGTTATTCTGAAAAGAATAAAACTGGGTAGGATTTAGGGGCTTATAGAACTGGATGGTTCGAAAGGGGTTTAGGGGTTAGGGTTTAGGAGGGAGAGCAATTTTGTTTCTGTTACCAGGGGAAGAGCTGCCAAAGCTTGCTCAATTTGCAAAGAAGAAAACCCCTCTGCGACAAGAGTATCGTATAAACTCCGGAGACGTCTTCCAGCTTGCTTTTTCTGGGTTTCAGTGAGATCCTCAACGGCAACGGCAGCAGGAGCTGAAGAAGAAGAAGAAGAAACGATTCCGCCTTTTGTGTTGTGCAGAAGACGTCGCAACCGCACCTCATTCTCCGAAGAAATCTTCACTTGCGGTGCTCCTGCTGCTGCTGCTCTTCCTCGAGACACCCGGCTACTGGTGGATTTTGCTCCTCCTCCCTTGCTGGAATCCGGTTGGGGCGTCGTCGTCCCCTTATTCCTGGATTTCTTGGGAGCCATTGTAAACGATGTGAGCAATTCAGGATGGCGAATTTGCCTCACTCATCATCATCATCATCATGCAGAGGTACACTACTAGGTCATTCTTCCACAAACAAAATCCAATGTGCACACACACACGCCACGCACACATTCCTCGCCTCTCTCGCGAGTCTCTCTCCTCCCACGAACGCACGTCTCCGACCATTAGGGTTTCCAGCTCTTCTGGAATTAGGGTTTCCGGCTCTTCTGGAATTAGGGTTTCTGGCTCTTCTGCAATTAGGGTTTCTGCTGCTGTGTTTGTACCAGTGTGAGGCGGGTATTTGATTTTTTGACATACCAGTCGGGTCTGGGGGTTTTTATAGAGATAAATTTTTAAGAATTGCCCAGGTCCAGTTATTTTTTTAAATTGTATTCTTTCAAGAAATCGCCGGGATTTGGGTTTTTTCAAAACCCACTCAACATGAGGTGTGATAACTACGATATTGTTGCAACAATTTCGTTGCCATGATTTCTTCAACTCAATGAATGAGTGATCAAAATATGCAAAGGAAAAAATGCAATGATGTTTTGCAATTATTGTTGCGACAATTAATGAACATGATTTTTTCAACTCAATGAATGAGCGATCAAAATATGCAAAGGAAAAAATGCAACGATGTTTTGTAGTTATTGTTGCGACGATTAATGAACATGATTTCTTCAACTCAATGAATGAACGATCAAAATATGCAAAGGAAAAAATGCAACGATGTTTTGCAGTTATTGTTGCGACGTTAATGAACATGATTTCTTCAACTCAATGAATGAGCGATCAAAATATGCAAAGGAAAAAATGCAACGATGTTTTGCAGTTATGGTTGCGACGTTAATGAACATGATTTCTTCAACTCAATGAATGAGGGATCAAAATATACAAAGGAAAAATTGCAACGATGTTTTGGAGTTATTGTTGCAACGATTAAGGAACATGATTTTTTCAACTCAATGAATGAGCAATCAAAATATACAAAGGAAAAAATGCAACGATGTTTTGCAGTTATTGTTGCAACGATTAAGGAACATGATTTTTTCAACTCAATGAATGAGCGATCAAAATATACAAAGGAAAAAATGCAACGATGTTTTGCAGTTATTGTTGTCACATTAAGGAACATGATTTTTTCAACTCAATGAATGAGGGATCAAAATATACAGAGGAAAAAATGCAACGATGTTTTACAATTATTTGATTCTTTGAAAAATATTTGATTAGGAAAAGCTTGTATGTTTTTTTTTAGGACAAAAAAATATCTAAGTGTTTGACATATACCCAAATTATTTTTAAAGTGCATAGGTGCATTAACAAAAATAAATAAAATTGAAAATTTTCCTTCGCTTTCTTATAACAAACAAATAACCATGTACTCCACAAAATGTGGAATGTGGACCTTCATCTCATAACATTTTTTATATGTCATGATAATAACAAAATTCAAAAAGTTTCATCCTATTGGGGGAAAGGACAAATCGAAACATTGTTTTCTTTTAAACTTTAAATTCTAAACCTAATGAATAAAATGAAAAAGTTTTGTCAAATTTGTTTCAATGGGCAGTTTTTCCTCTCTTCCATGTTCATCAATGCATTGTTCCATCTTCACACAAACACTCAATAAATAATAAACCCCATCAAAAGCCTTACCAAAATATAAATCAAACATGTTGATATTTGATAACTTGAACAATTCCAATCAAATCACATAAGAGCCCATCAAAACATATTGGAAACAACCTTTCACAATTAGAAAAAGAATAAAGAACTTTGACAAGCTTCATTAAAAGACAAGACTAAATTATGATAACAAAAAACGAGAAAACTTCAACAACAAAAAACATTGTAACACAAACACCAAAGAATAAATGCATCACATAATAACCAACACTAAGAAAATCTATTGATCCTCCCCATTTTGTCAATATGTTCATATTATTATATGAAAGACAAAGACAACAAACAATCAAAATTGTGCAAGAATACATTATTGAAAAACCATATAATCAAATAGTAATTAGATAAATCGCATCAAAAAAGAAGTTACACACTTGCCTTTGTATGGACACATTACAAAAATAAGTCTCATGGGAAGACAAAAACTAAATTATGACAACAACAAAAGAAAACTTGAAAGACCAAAAGGTCAAAAGACACAAAGAACAAAGTATAAAAGCATGACACAAAAACCAACACCCAAAAAATCCAAATTATCACCAATCCATTATTTTCCTTCACTCTAGCAATATGCCCATATTGTTTGATGAAAAACAAAGCTAGTAAACAATCTAGAACCTTGAAAAATGGCATTGTTGAATAACCCTAACATAAATCTCATTTCATGATTTTTAGTGAACTTCTAAACTAAACTAAAGTGGATCATGTGACTCTAAAAATTCCTCGCCAACTTCCAACTCATATGTCAACTCCAATTATACTTCATGTGTACATTCAACATCAAAAGGTTTCACACATCCAACACGCGAATCAAGGGACCAATTTTAATTCACAAATATCAACTTGTTTAAATTGTCTATTTGAACATAACATCTATGCAAAGAAATTATGATTCTAGTGCATTGGAAAATATTCTTTTCGTTCAATCTGGCTAACAAAATGTTCCCCAAAATGTGTCAAACTAGTATAGCCACAATGGGAAACTTAAGTTTTTCTACACACCACCATGTTAAAGCACATTTACAACTTTTTGCATTCACAAGATTACTTTGGAATGAATAGAACTTTCTATCAACAATTTCAAAGAAATTGTTTGCATTTGTGTCAAAGCTTTGGAACTAACAATCCACAACAAAGCCAAAGTTTTGAAATTCTTTAACCCTTACAAATATTAACAACTTGTACACATCCAACAAAAAAAAAACAACTTCTAATCATATTCAATAATTTGATTGGCAACATTTTCACACCCCACATAAATGTTGACAAGTCACGTGCATGTTTTTAAACCTAGGATCCAACATCAATGCTAACATTTATTTATTTATTGCATGTGAAATGTATGCAAAAAACAAATGAAAGGCTGAAAAGCTTCTAATATTTGGTATTTCATGCAAGCAATCAATTGTTCTATCTCAAAATTTTAAAATATATTTTTCCTCTTTAGCCAAATTATCAAGAACTTTTTGACATATAAGGTTTTCTCAAATTTCTTGACATGTCAATATGATAAACAAAAAAATGTTCCCAAAAAGCCAATGTCCCCTTCTTTAGTTTAAAACACAACCTTCACAATTGGAAAAAAATCATTAACAACTTTATAAATTGCCCATGTTTTTGAAAAAAGTATATGGCTTTTGAACATCATTAATTAGTGATGGTAACACAAGGCAATGGAGCTTGAAAAGCCAAAGCTTATTGAAACAATAATATTCAATTAACAAATGTAATCAAATACCCAACATGTGTATAACACCCAAGATGCACATAAACAATTTACAAATTCCAAGGGTATAATAGAATGAAGCAATTGAAAATTGAAAGGAAAAAAATCACTTACCTAGTCTTCACATGGGTGTTTAATTATATGGGCCTTGGTCCAAAATTTATAAAAGTTTATTCTCATGCCCACCTCCCCTTGCCAAAAAAAATAGGCTTATAATTCATTTTCAGATTTCACTTTGAGCCACTTTTATTTACATAATGCAACCCATGAATTATTTTTCATCATTTAAAATGTTAGGTTCAATACATGGGTGTTCACATCATCCATGTTAAAATTGAACATTTCAATTATTTCCATTGACACATAATTTGAATGGTAAACCAAAATGTAATACAAAATTATAAAGGGTGTTGTTGCAATGGTCATTGAATCATGTGCAAAATATCTAGAATGTAAATTTAGACTTGTTGAAACATGATTACATTTGAAAAGATAAACCATTTCGTGCATATGGTATGTTTCAATGATTTGATGCAACATTCAACAACAAAAATAAATAAACAAAAAATTGAAGGTTCATTTCAACTCTATTTAAACTCCTGATTGTTATTGTAACTCATGTAATGTGTTACAATGGTAGTTATAGACCATTGATAACTTGATAACTAGAGGTGACACCCTATTGAAATAAATTGTAATTTGAGTGACAAAAAGAAAAAAATGTTCTACAAAAAGCTTACAAACAAATGGGAGCTTATGACAAGATGATGTAACTTGTGACATGCCTCTTTTGAAAACAAGCATATCACAACTCTTTCATGTCAAACAAAATGACAAGTATCTTCATCCTTTCATTAAAAATGTGATTTTTTTTCAAAAAGGTCGTTGAATGGTGATGAAATCGATGGCCCCAATTCAAAGCAAGGAGGCTAAAAATGGTTTTTAAAATCAAATATATGAAAATTTCCCATTAAAAAAACATTAGTTGGGGTCCAACATTGATAGATGGTTGAAACATGTAATTGAACATTTGAATACATAATAAAATGACTAATTAGGAATAGTTGTTTAAAGCATATAATTAAATCAAATTTATTATGTGAAGTTACACATCAAGCATGTCATTTGGGGGAATATTGATATAAAAATATATTCAATTGTGAAATTAGGTTATGCAAAACAACAAAATTCATATAAGAAAATTTGGAACATTGTTGGTTTTTTCATGACCATGTGAAATGCATCAAAATTAAAGACCTTTAGAACTCATGTTTATAACATTTTGTATTAAATAATGAGCCATATGAAATCAAAAGATGAGATAACACAAACATTGTTTTAAGTAAAACTAAATACTTGTTTTTGCTGCAATGAGTATAAGAAGTGAAATTCATTATCTTTATGGTGAACACGATAATTTTAAATTAGAAAACAATGAAAGTCATTTACAATAATGGGATGAAAATGAAAGCCCTTAAACATACATAGGATTTCCATTGGGCTAATATATTTTACAAGCATATTAACAAACTTATACTAATGGAATATCAACATGAAGACGTAATTTTAGTCCATGCTTGGAAAAACATGTAAAATGATGAAGTTGAAGCAAATTATTAGTGTGTTCATAAGTGGTAGACCCCATTTGGTGTTTTTTCCTTGTATTTTATCATTAAGCTCAATTATTAACTAACATGGTGGCATATAAGGTTGACTCATAAAGGTGATTGGGTGCAACAAAAAATGACATTCTTTAAAAATATCATTATGTTGACATTATGTTAAATAAAACATATAATTTGGTCTAAGTTTACAAATAGTAGTTCAAAGGATAAAATAAATTTCAGATCTACAACCTTGCACAATCTTGTAAAAACATTTTTTTTGAACATAAAATATAAAATGTTCATAGGAAAATTTATGTAATTATTATGTTGAACAAAAATGTTTGTTGTGTTTCAAAACAACAACTTTAGATATTGGTTTTTTCCAAACATATCCTTAAATGTTCTTCAAAATTGAATTGATCTCAAATAATTTTACACATCTATCCATCAAATTTGACATAAATAAAAATGATAACAAGGAAATTTTAACATTTGAATGTTTTGGTGTTAAGCACAAGGGAACATAATCAAGTTTAAAGAGAAAAAAAGTCCCCACTTTATTTGATTTAATTTGGAATTAAAGCTTCTTGTGTGTCCAGATGGAAAAGTTAAAAATATTTGTTTAATTTTTGAAACTTCAATGAATGTGTTAAATTACAAGTGTGAATAGTGGTCAAGGTATACTTTGACCGCCTATGGTTTAAATGTTTATATTTAAAATCTATCGTTGAATTATTGTGAAATTTAATGAACATATTCCACACATAATTTTCAATGATTATTAAAAAATGAAAACCCATTAAAAATGATTTTCATGTTGTTTGAATGGAAAATGCAAATTTAAGTTGAAGTTGATAAGTGCAATAAAAGGTTTTGTGCACAAAAAATTAAAATAAAAGTTCAAATTAATTTATGTAAAAGTTATTAACTCATTTACTTTATTTAATTTATTTAAATTGTACTACTCAAAGTAGTATAAGGTTTTAAACCTAAACCTTAAATCTTTGACGAAATTACACACAAATAAAATTTTAGGACACATTTAAATTTAGTTTTTTAAAAGGCCATCTTAACTTATTATTAATTTTGATAAAATATACTTGTAGGTTATTTGTTTATAAATGCATGTGTTTTGCGTTACATCCATATAATTGTGTTCTTTTTCATTTAATAATGGACACCTGCTAGGGGTTGCAAATTTTAATTGTTTACACACATATTGTCACGAACATGAAAACAACCAAAACTAGAAGATTTTCTAAGAAAATGATAACAAATGTAGGCCTAGTTTCAAATCTAGACCATGAAACAAGAAAAACAAGAACAAGAAGATGACAAATGCAAATAATAATTCAACAAAATTTTATTGTAAAGAAGAAATAGAACAAAGTTATGACAAGAAAACATACCCAAAACTAGTGTTAAACAAACCAAAGGTAATGGAAAATTTTACTTTTATTTATACCATTAAGCATTTAATTGAAGAAAATTTATGAACAAGCTTCCAATCTACATGTGACACATGTTCACCCATGTGTGAATTATGAATGAATTAAGATCAATCGAAAATGAATTAAAACTCAACTAAAATTGAACTATAAATTAAATGAAAATGAATTAAAAGTTAACTAGAAATGAACTGAAAATGAACTAATACTTAACTGAGAATCAACTAAAAATGAACTAAAACTTAATTATAGACTAACTAAAAATGAACTGAAACTAAAAATTAAGTATAAATTTATTGTAAATAATTGATGAACATTCAAATGAATGAACCCCATGACATTGGCATTTGTGACACATATCATTAAATATTTTTAAATAAACTTTCTTTAAATCTTATAAGTGTGCGATTATTGTGTGAAAATAAAAATTTGCAAGGGTTTGGAAACAAGGTGAATAGGTAGGTCAAATGTGATTTTGACATCCCAAAAATATGTGCATTTGAATTTCGCAACAAGATTTCATTAAGGTAATACATGATAGTTACACACATGAAAATTTATAAATATATATTTTAAATAAACAATACTCATATAGGCCATCTTTATTTTGTGAGGTGCATTACAAATGTTTATTTTTCATAAGGCCTTAGGATGATTATGCAAATCCATTGAATATGTTTCAAAAATCCTATAATTATATTTTCATACTTAGAATTTTTTAATTTATAATAATGGTTGAAAATATTTTTCTTAGAATAAAACCAACATCTTAATAAATTATAATAAATTATATCTGTTAAAGTTATTTGATGATGGTAATATTAAAACTTCAAATTCTAAGCCAATCAATTTATGTGCATGTTTTTAATTCAAGCCCAAATAAAGTTACTCGTGAAAAATTAAAGATGTATAAATCATATTTTTTGATATTTGATTTTTTGTAGGTCACAATCATTGTTAACATGTTTAAAAAACAATTGTGCCCTTGTCATAATTTTGAACATTTTGACCTAAATCAGAAGCTCCATTGTCTTAGGTTTTCGTGTGTGTGTGTGTGTGTATATATATATAATTTGGGTATTTGCAAGAGCTTAATGTTGAAAGGTTTATCATGATTAATCAAAACCTTTAAATGTGAATGGTTTAGGGTTTAATTCAACAATGTTATGTTCAACACAACACATCAATGGTCATCACATAATAATGACACATAAAATTAATAATTTAAAAAATAATTCACAAATTGACAATGTTTTGATATGTTTTATTTGAATGTAAACATAAAAATCCCCTTGTTTATGTATGATATTAGTAGATTGAAAAGATGAAAATATCTCATCATAAAATTATTAGAAAAAAGTTTAAAAATTGCATGACCAAAAATAAGATAGGTTTTTAGTATTATCCATTGAATTTCAACTATAAACATCTTTTAATAAAAATTTTCCGAATTGTTTGAAATTCTCTACTTTGAGGTTTATTTTTTGTAAAATTCACATGAAATTAAGACGAATTAAGTTCCAGAAAATTATATACATCTATATATAATGATTTTGATACCTAATTTGATACACATATTTTCAAACAAATATTTTGTGTGCAAAACACTTTAATTTTTCTAATTTTTCAATGATTTTTGAATTTAGTTTGAATTTTTTGGTTATAAAGTTTCATAAATTGAATAAATAACATAAATAGCATAAAACATTTTAATCTTATTTTCCATTCACTTTGATGTTAATTGCATGTTTTTATATGCATGATACATAATAAAAATGAGTATTTTCATTTTTTGGTCAATTTTAACGTTTTTCCACCCATCCTTCAAAATGAATTAAAAATCAAATGTATCACATGACATCAAAGCGTAAAATAAAATGGTTTGGGATTAATTTCGCTTTACAACATGGTGTTGTCCTCTAGTTTCTTTCTTCTTATTTTTATTGTGTTAAAATTCAAATTTCAACAAAGGAATTCAAATTTTTTTGTTTTGAAGTTTCATTTCTTTGTCTTCAACTTATTATTATTATTATTATTTTGGAATGACTTTTTCTCATTTAATTTTGTCAGCCCAAAGTTTTTTCTTAACTCCCTGATTGGGATATTTTGATTTGTTTTGTTATAATTTGCCTTTCCAAATTTTCAATTTCATCTCCCACTTGTGTAATTTATTGTTCCATTGCATTACCATAGCACCTTGGCGGCTTTGTCACTAAAATAATTAATATAATTTGAAGTTAAAAATTCAGTACTTGAGTTTTTTATTTTGAAAATTTCAACATATAATGATTAATTGTAATAAAATCACTGAACTTCTCACAAGTTTCACACTATGCTTTTGATTAGATTGATCAAAATTTATGATTTTTGGTGCATAGATTGTGCATTCAAATCTAGCTATTTGGATTGAATTTTCAAAAGTTTCAACATTAAATACTATTTTTTCTGAAAATTTTGGCAAAACAAAAAAATCATATAATTTGTGTTGAAACCACCCACTTTTCCACATTCACAATCTTCCTTCTTACCACCACAATAATTTTTTTTTCAATGTCACAATTTGCATATAAAAATATATATAAGTTACTGAATCCATTAAAAAAATGTACATGTTATAATATAAAATAAAAAAAAGATGTTGTGATTATAAACATTGTAGGATTTTTTTGGGAGTTTTGTTGTGTGAGTAGCATAATTGAAATAGAATGACAAATTTGGATACTATTTTTCAATTTTAGAATTAAAATTTGTTCAAAGTTGTAATATGTGTATGCCAATTGTTTATGTGAAATTATGTACATGTTATGTATTGGTGTATTGACCATGTTTCAATTTTTATGTTAAGGTTTGCATGTCATGTCCATAAATCACATAAAAATAATTTGGATATGCATTGCATGAAAGCTAAAAATGTTTAAAACGAGGAGTTTTTTTCCCAAGAAGGTTTAATCATGTAAGAATTATTTTATATGTCAAATATGTGTTTTAGATAATTCATAATCAACATAATAAATATAATGAAATGAATATAACAACTCATGATTACATCAAGGAATTTAATTCAAACATCATTTTAAAAATATTGAATGTTATTATTTGTGATCAATTCATAAATTTATTGCCATTTAATTCCAAAGCTATGATAATGCACATGATCATGAATTTATATGGATTAATAATGAACCAATGTACAATATATATACAAATGAATACATTAAAAAGTTGTACATAAATTCATTTTTGTGATGCATCATTGCTACCAATCAAATTATAGCATGTTCAAGAAAAATAAATTTTTGTTTATAAATCTCATTATCCATTTTTTTTCTGCATGAAACATTAATTTTGTAACTCATAAAACATTATTCAAAAACATGCCATTTAAAAAAAATATCACACAAATTTTTTTAAATCAATTAATTTCAATTATTTTTAAAAAATTTAATTGAAAAAAATTTACATTTCAAGAAATTTGTTTTACATATTAAATTTAAGGAATCAATAAAAATGAAGTCACGTATATTAAAAAATGATAAAATTAAATATAAGAACCAACATGTTTAACATAAATGGTGTTCATTTCTGGTAGACAAGTATAAATATTTCATTCATATATCTATATATATACATATATATGAACTTGCAACATATTGAATATCATGCACAATAAACATCAACAAGTTAGTAAAATTAAAATTATATATTATAATACAAAAATGTATTGTAAAACAAATGCAAATAATAAAATAAGGTGTTTTTTTAATGTTTAAAAAAATGCATATTTAATCAATTTTTTTGTAATATTTTTGTTACCTTGGAATCATTCATATCAAACTTTCAAATTTGTCAACATTTTTCCATGTTAAAGTTATGTTTTTATACCCACCTTACAATTCGACAAAATGTATAATTACAAATATGATGTCTTAATATATTGTCAACAATTATATAAATTGAAGCATAAATAAGAATCATTATCATTATTTGAATATTTATTTAATTAAAATTTAAAATAAAACACAAATGTTTCAAGTTCTCATAATTATAAGATTTGTAAATTATAATAAAATGAAGGTTTTTTTTGGGGGATATTCACCAAAAGAAGATAATTCAATTTTTAAAAAATTCATAAATTGGAACAAATGTCACTTGACATAATGCGTATCAATAATTAAATAATTAAAACGAAAAATTAGATCAATTTCAATTGCAAAACACTATATACAAATATCACAAAAGATGATTATTTTGTTGTTTCAATATAAAAATCCTTGCATTCATTTATTATTTGGAACAATGATATTGATTATGACATGAATTTTTAGATTAAACAAAAGTGAAATCTTTGTTCATGGCATCCATAGGCGATGGTATATTTAATATTGATGATTTAACCATAAGTTAAACTTGAGACATAACAATCCAATAATTGTTATCAAATTACCAAACTTATCATCAACTTATTTAAAGAAATCTACATATTGAACCAATATTACAAACAATTTCAATGTCTTGTCTTTAAATGACATAACTTCTGTTGATATTAAAATGTTTAATGTGACGAATTATCAATTTAAAGTTCATAAAATATGTACAAAACCAAAATTTTAGTAACCTTCATGTTGTCATGAATGATGACTTTTATCACATGC
>Ga0116231_10012204_pt1 | contig 12764 bp, 10 predicted proteins | sample S1TSphgellanicum_2_FD_89695 | JGI IMG/M metagenome (GOLD analysis project Ga0116231, IMG submission 89695) | Host-associated microbial communities from peat moss isolated from Minnesota, USA - S1T2_Fd - Sphagnum magellanicum MG | ecosystem: Host-associated > Plants > Peat moss > Unclassified... | reverse complement strand
CGGCTCCGCGGGCGCCCTGCATGCGCATTGTGGACCTGTTTTTTTTTTTGCCCCCCCCTCTCTTTTTAAAAACACAACCCCCCCCCCCCCCCCCCCCCCCCTTCCCTCTTTCTTTAAGCTTCTTTTTTATTTAAATTTTGAAAAATTACTTCAGTTGGTTTGGCCTTGGGTTTGTTTATTTTTTATTTTCTTTTCAATACCAATATCTCAAAAGTGTGCAAAAGAATGTCCAAATTCACTCCACCAATCCAAAAAGTCAAATGTGGACCTAAACAAACAATTTTAAACTTAGATTATATACAATTTTTAAATGTATATTATTATTATTATTATTATATAATAGTTACATATTTATATAGGCCAAAAAAAATAAAAAATTGTAGAATTAGTGGAGAGTTAGAGCCTCTTTCCTTGATGCAACATTAGAGTAAGTACATCTTGTAAGAAGCAAAAACTATGGCAAAATGAATATGCAAGAGATAAACAACTTCAAATGGTGCATTCACACTTGGTGTTAAGTCCATGTTAAATGAAAATCTAGGTGGCATCCTAGGTGGCACCCAATGTTAAATGGGTGATGACTTAATATGTTAAGTGAATGTTAGCTTAATATAAAATCTTCATGATAAATGAGTTAAGTCCCAAATGACTAGCATGGTGTTAGGGGACTCGAAACTAGAGTCCCTAACACCAAAGAGTGAATGCACCTAAAGATGCAACAAAAAGATGCTCTGGTGGGTGCTGGTTCATCACTATGGCCTTCAAAGCTTTTAGGTTGAAAGGTGCAAAGTTGACATGCTTTTTGCTGCTTGTTTTATTCCATTTGCAAGTTGACATTCACCCACTCTTTTGTTGCAAGTGTGTTGATTATTCCTTTTGAAATGTCAAATGGAAATATACTTAAGTTGGACAAAAAAAGTGGTAGCCCTTTGTATACAAAGATATACCCATAAGTTTAGGGATATCAACAAATCAAAGCCTTAGGTCCAAAATAAATAAGTACTTGTGTTTTCAAAGTGTGTGGAGTTCCAAAAAGAGAACTCATTGGATCATTTTTCACATTTTCATACTCCATTTTTTAAATTTTAAATTGCTATATAAAGCTACGTATATGATGAGGCAAGTTCAATTCAATTACCTTAGTGTCCCCCATTTGTCCACCCTATTGGATTCACTTTGTGTTAATCCTTTGAATATCTTCCAAAAATATGTAATAACGACACATTCTTGAATAACCCAACATATTAAATGGAAATCCTAACCAAAAGCCATGCATATCAAATCCATCAATTAACAAAATTAGACATCTTATTGGCAAATGTACACCCCACCTTTGTCTTCCACAAATGTTTCCATTTCCATTAAGGTAAGTCTAATGTTGATGGATCATTTAGATCCATTGGACTACAATGCATAACATCTAAATGATCTAAACCCTAAACTTTGGACAAACCTTGTGGAATAAATCATGATGATGTTTAATGCATGTTGCATCATCAAAACAAATAATAGAAAGGTTGTGTCATTAAGATTTCTTTTGTAGTTTTATTTATAAATCTATCATTAGTCTAATGAACTAATGTTAGGTTGCTACTGACTCATTAGTTCCACTCTTTGTGAAATGGTTGCCAATTCATTAGTTCCCTTTTCCCAAAACACAAACCAAAAAATTCTGCTCTTCCCCGCAAAGGAGAAAGAAAAAAATTCATCATTTGCTAAGATTTTTTTCCTTCTTGTGCTCCTCCCCAATTTTCTCTTACACTTGATATAGCCCACTTCCATGAACATGGAGACCTATTTTTAAATTATTAGTTTAAAATTTGGATGCAATGTCATAAATGGAACTTAACTTGATTAAAAATAAAGTTAGACTCCAAACTTTTTCAAAACTCTTTGAAACCACAAATTCTATAAATCCCAAAAACCATTCTTAAAATTGTATTGGAGATTCTATTTTTTTTTAAAATCTAACAACCAAAACCAAGGTTCCTTTCAAAATCAATAACAACACAACAATGATATTAATTATAATAAAAGTATCAAATTGACTACCCAAGATATTCAAAAGTCAATTACACTTCACAAGATAATGCACTACAATGGGATGAAAGTACAATCAAGTAAACACTCGTGTGATCCTTGTATGTGTAAATGGAAAGTAGCCATAAAATATGTCTTAGTGTATTGAACTTTAAAATATTATTTGTCCCTATGATTAATACGAACATGTTGATTATTTTTATGCCAATGATATTAAAAAAAAATTGTTTAATAAGCATTTAAATAGTTTTTAAAAACTTTGCAGGCATGTATTTTTCAAAAGTAGGTCTCAAGTAAAAGAAATATTTGACAATTTTTGCTTTCTTGGATTTGCTACACTAAATTATACTTATGTGCTTTCAACTTATAAAGTAAAAATAATTATTTTTCAAGCTTCAAATGTAAAAGTATTTTTGAACACCATATGGTCAGTTTGTTTCAAAAATACTTTTCACCTACTTTTATTATACTAATTTTTTTCAAACTTTATATACAACAATTTATAAACTAACTTTTGAATGATTGATAGTTTGATAATGATTGAAAATGTTTTGACTTTACTTTCTTCCATTTGTTTAAAAATATGACTGCATGAAGTATAACTACTTTTTGTGTATAATTGATTGTACTTTCACCCAATGGCATAATGTTGTAATTTTAAATTGATTAAGTTATAATCAATTCCCAAGAATAACCATGAAATGTCCTTCTTGAAATGAAAATGAATGTTTGATAAATAATTGATCTAAGTGCAAATCTAAGATAAAGTGTGAATTGTTATCTTAAAAAAATGAAACACATTTTCACTCAAAGTGGGAGAAGTGTGGGAATGGGTGGATGTGTGACAATTGAGGTGAAAATGCCATAACCTTAGCTTTGGCCTTGCAATGAGCTTAAAACAAGACATGATTGAGTCGAAAATGAACCCATGGCATGACATCAATCATAAGAAATGAAACACATTTTCACACAAAGTTGAAAGTTTGTGAAAGTCAAAGGAAAAGATTTTTAAAATCCCAAGGGACATTACATGTTTTACAACACGTAAATCCTAATAGTTGAACAAAAAATACATTGTAACATCTACAAATTTTCAAGATCCATAAGTAATCTATCATTGATGGCAAAAAAAAATCCAATAAACAAACTTATGATTATGTGGTTGCCACAATATGATTTGATTAACTTGTATAGCTACAAGTTATGCAACCTCAAGATCAGCAACATTATAAGTTTTTAGATGGACACTTTCGACATCTAACCCACTGCCTTGCACATGACTAAAAGTTTATAAAGTCTATATATATATATATATATATTTGAAAACCCTTCCAATAGATTCAATAATGCAAACATCTACATCATCCATTGCAAAATCAAATAACCTACACATTTGATGTATCAAAAAACTAATAATAAAAGACTAGGAACAAAAGATCTAAGAACATAAGATTTAATTAGAAATAGAATCCCAAGGATAGAAAATTGGAAATAAAAGGCCAAAAACAAAAAAAACACCACAAAAATTTGCACCACAAAAGAATTTTGAACAACTTTTATGAGAATACCCTCGACAATTTGATGAACATATAATCATGATCTCTTAGAGATCTATGAGGTACCACATGACACAATTTACATTTTGGCTCACATAATTTGAATTTCTGAATATGAAGGTATCATGGTGTCGAATGACAAAACATTGATTTTTATTGTGAATTTGTTAACACCTTAGTACACATGTCTAAATATAAATGTTCATAATTTAGACAAGGAAAATTTTGAACACAAAATTTTACAACATAAAAAATGATGGGAAGACCATTTACTTGCATAGCAAAGGGGCATGAAAAGACCACAATGATCATTAGAATTAAAGCAACATGAAAAAGGTGAAAAAGTAGAAAAACTTGAATGGAACAACACATGCACATGCACATGACAAAGTGACAGTAGGGGTAAACAAAACAAATTGTCATCAATGATTAGAAGGACACCATGAAAAAGAATGTTGAAACATCAAGACCCATGACCATGGTGATACACAACAAAAAACACAACAATTTGAAGATTTCTTTCTTACACTACAAAAGAACATAATGAACAAACTTCAACCCAACTATTAATCGCTAACACAAGAAAACAACAACAACGAAATTGCATGCCACACATGCATCACACCATGTAGCCTTTAGTCTTATGAGGTTTTGGAATTTTTTGAATAGTCATGCAATGGATTTTTAGGGCTACTAATGTGTGGCCTTTTTTCACAAGTATTTGCCATATTTTAATTTGTTGATTTTTGAAATAAAATCGCAATAAATTAGCTCACCTAGCCAATTTTTTGCTTGGCTACTCTTCATCTATTCTCTAGCTATCAAGGGCACATAAAAAATTATCATATATATGTAAGTTTCCCTTTTTCAAATTTTACACTACCATAGAATTTTGGTTTGTGAAGAACAATGATTTTGTTTGGCGATTTATTGCCACTTGGTAACCAAAAAAAATAGAAAAATATTTTTTATTTAATGTAAATACTACCTAAAAAATCGCAAGTTTAGCTACACAAAAATTGAAAAAAACATTGGTGGAGAAGTGACAAATTTTTCACGTTAAAAGGTTTTTGAATTGCAAAAATTACCTCATATACCATATAATATATTAGGAATCAAGGTGTTTGTGTGTATTTTTTGATAAAACTCCTCACAACATTTTGTAGCATGCTTGTATATCATGGTGCTTGGATTTGTTTTTCTACAAACATAAAATGTTTTTTCTTTTATCTTCTCAGGTGTCATAGTTGGAATCATTAATTGTATTTGTTAACAACTAATCATTCATTTGTGGCAACTCAAAGCACAAGATTTATCATGGCATCCTATTTTCCTTTAGATATATGAGCACAAGATGCATGCTTTTGCTACTTGGCATTTGTTAAGAGAAACCCAATAACTAAGGCCCAATTTTGCATATTTGCTCTTTCTGAGAAAACTTCCCTTTTTTCCCTTATGGAGGTGATCGGTGTCTTTTGCAATGTTATTATTTTTTTAGCATGTGATAAAGCCTTTTCTTGTTGTCAAACACCAATAAACCAAGGAATTAACACACATGATGTGATAATGCACAATTTAGTTAACAAAATTCCAGCTAACTTGTCATATGCCATTGCAACACATTCAAATAGTTACAACAATTATAAATTTGAGTTTGAGAAGCCTATCTCCAAATATAATAGCACATGTCTTAAGGTACCAAGGGAAAATATTGTCACTATTAAGCATGGGGAAGTATATGCTATGATATTTTTGGATAATTTTCTGAAATTTTTAGAATTGTCTATTTTTGTAGTAATTGATGGAACATAGACATAAGAGAGGATTCTTGGAGCCCTTGGAGCAATTTGTGATTCTATTGGTTACAAAAGAAAATATGAAATCAATTATGGGGGAGGTTTTAACAAGTGATATTTTGATTAAATTTATAAAATGGGCACCTCTTATGACGTTCGTTCAAAAATTATGAAGATTGCATCCATCTCATCTCCTAAAATGGTAAGGTGAATTTTTACTTTTAATTTTTTTTTTGATCTTTGGTACCCATTCTATTAATATTGTGAACACTTTTTGTGCTCTTATGTACCTTTCCATAATTGAGCTCTTATAAACTTTGCTACCTTTCACATGTGCTTGTTCACGACTTTCACCACCCCTATGAAGCCATATTGGTTTTTGTTTGCAAATGCAAGGTTTGAAGTTGCCATGCAAGATTTGTACCTAAATCAATATCATCTTCTACATTTATCATTTAAGAGAGCCAGTGGCATACAATCTCTTTACATCTACTTGGTTAGAGTTGATGCGCCTTACTAATGGAATTGAAACTAAGTTCAACATCACTAACTAGTTTCAAGCTTGGCCTTTACGGTATAGATTTCTTTCTCCTTTTAACTGAAGGCACAATTTTAGGGATTCATATTGAGAAATGTAAAGCTAATATTTAATGTTTTCTCTAGTGGTTTCTAGGATGTGTCCAAGCTTGTCACATATTGCAAGTAGGTTGTCATGGATAGATCATCAACTTTAAAAAATGGTTACCAAGAAGTGAAGGTTATGCATGCACTTGTATTCCTATGGGGTGGATTTGATGACCTTTTACAAGCTTTTGTTGTGTCTTTGCAACATACTATTGTGAGCCAAGTGTGAGGCCTTTAGTGATGCCAAGTCATTGAACACAAAAAGGGAGAAAAGGAAGAAGCAAAAAAAGAAAGGCATACCTATTTTTTCACAGCAAGAAAATTTCTTTAGCATAGTGAACTTTGACCAATCAATGCATGCATGATTGAACCATTTTTTAATTAACTTGGGTCAAATCTTCCCTACATTGTTGCCCCTAAATGCTAAAGGTGTTCCCAATGCCACCAGTCTTGTTCAAATGTTTTTCATGCATCTAAGCACTACACCTCGTGCAAAGATAGGTTAAGAGGATTTCCTAGCATGATTCTATAACTCTATTTGCCCATTCCTACATATCACCCTTGTGCAATGTTTTGTAATGGGAATAGTTTTTTTCCTTGTCTTTCATAAGTTTCCTTTCTATTTGTGTTAGTCTTGAATTATTTCCTTTCTTGGAAAATTTTCAATTCTATAACTTGAACCTCAATTCCTAACCTAACTTTTGAGCTTTGAACATCATCTAAATTTTATACTTCCATTTACTTAGTTTCCCCCTATAATTACGTGGTTTTTTCTATTCCAAACTATTATAGATCAAGGGTCAACAAAACCTTTAATTATCTCATCGTCACTTTGAATCTTGTTGAGAATAAGTCAAAAATCTACTAGTAGAAGACAAGACCAAGAAGACCATTCTTGAAAATTTGTCTTCACAAGAGTTTTTTTAATGCTTGAGAAAAGTTGTTAAATCTATGTTTGAAAACCCCATGGTTGGCAATGGTAATCCTACAATGGTCCATACTTTAATAGTTGCATACACATTTTTTTCTATATTTGGTTATGGAGCGAGATGGGGAGCTTCCTAAACCTATAGAAGCACGTAAAAGCAAACGAAATTATAAGAAGTCCTCAAAGTCCACTTCAACGCCAAGTAGCACAAGGGTTGTGATTTCTTTAAGTCTTTTGTTCATTTTTCTAACATTTTCAATTGTTATCCACTCTATGAAAACATATTGGCCATACAATCAAAGAAATATTTCTTAGGAATTAAAGTGTGGTGTAATTGCTAATTTGTATTTTGAAAAAATTAATATCACCATTAGACCCATGAAACTTTATTGTTCAAAATACTTGTATTCAAGGCTAGCATTTGACTAGCACGCCTTTGCACTATAATATAAGGGATATGCAAGGAATGCTTTTGTGTACAAAAGATCCATACTAATTTATTAGCAAAATGTGTTTCTTTTGTGAATATTGATGTTGATCTTATCACCCTTATCAAATAGTTAATGTTGGCTAAAAGGCTGCATGTCTATTCAAGAGAGATCACAAATGATGATGGAAGAACTCATGGAGTGAACCATGCATATGATGGAAAAGTTTTCATCAAACTTGGAAAATGCACCCATTGCATCTCCTAGTAAGAAAAATAGCAAAAGCAAGGCCAATGCAAAAAATAGTGTGGCCAACACCATTAGAGCTCACCAAAAGGAACCACTTTCAGAACCCCCATCCAACACCAACCAAAGTATATGCCTTTCTCCTATCATTCTTTTGTACATACTGTTAAATGTTATTTCTTTTTTTGGACCAATATCTATGTTTTCTACTCTATAAGGATTTTTGGTTAGAGTAGCTACTTAGATTATTTTTAGCCTTTTTGGACCTTTTGCAATGTCTTGGCTCTTTGCTATGGATATAGTCAATTTCATGTCTCTCATCCTTGTTCACAATAGGTTCTGAATTTAGATGGTGATTGTAGGGATGATAAACAACCATTCAAATGCCATCATGATGTGCAAAACTTTCTAGACTTTCAAAGTCATCACATCTATAATAAAATTGATGGCGGATGTTGTGGCTTTGGGGCTCATTAAAACTCCATTGCTTTATAAAAGGTTTGTTTCATTTGTATTAGATTTTATCAGTTGGAGTTTGGTGAATGCAAATTATTTTTCGGATGATAAATCTTCAAAAAAAGAAATGAAATCTTGTATTCAAGCAAGAACAACACATGTTGTTAAACTCACATATCTCTTCACAAAATTTGCGGTTATGGGCATGGGTTTTATGATTGTTCATAGCCTTTTCAATGCCCTTTTAGTGCAAAAGTCAAATGTCCAAAACAATTCAAGTTGAAATCTAGGCCTTGGTCCAACAACAATTATTTGAAAGCCATTAATCCAAGATTGGCTTATAGATGTCCTCATTGTTATGGCATCAAAGGTGGAGGCTAAAGAATCAAAGCTCACATTACAAGCTTCCCATCCATAGATTCTTGAACTTGCTTCTAAATCTTACTAATCCTTGAATGATTCATTGGATCAAAACACCATTTCTATTAGTGAAAATTCTATTGAAGATGATTTGATTTTGGGAAACTCAAGAATAATTGTTTTTGAAGAAGCAAAATTTGGTTCCAATGATGCACAAATTTTGACAACAATTACTGGTTTGTTACATAGAGGGGATGTAAAAGTATTGAAGGGTTTTGTTCAACTATTTATTGAATTTGCAAGATCTCCTCTCAAAAATCATGGGTACATGAATATGGTTGGTGCCTTAGATCTTGTTTGTAGCAAGTTGTTATTTTGTAGATTGCCTTTACAAAGACAGCCGAGGGTCTCATTTGGAATCACCATGGTTAAAGATCTTGAGGTCATCATTGATGGGATCAATCTAGCCTTCCAATCAATTCTTGATGAAGAACTATGCCAAAAGCTAGAGTCCAATAAACAACTTGTGAACATGATACTTGTGGAAAACTCATCATAAATGTATTAGTAAAGGACATGTTTAGGGTGTAGGAGGCCTTAACCACTATTATGCTTTATGTATGCCTCTATCTATGCCTTAGGCTTATATGGTTGCTTGGACAATGGTAGGTGAATGTGAAATGAAGTTTATTGTCACAAACTTGTTGCATGTTGAATGAAACTTTGATTAATTATGTCTTTAGTTTGGTAGCAAATATCATGATTCCCATCATTAGAAATCTTCTAGAAAATGAGTTGATGTTTTTGGCCCAAAGACACCACAACCCTAAACGAGCTATCCTAAACTTTGGAGTTTTTTTGCAAATTGGTATGTTTAATAGTAGCGTGACAACATTTAGAATGTTTGTAACCACATGATTAAGGATACTTGGGGGGGACTTGTGTCAATTTCCTTCAAATAATGTGACTATGAACATTTTGAAATTGATTTTTTTTTGACCTTAGATGATGTAATAATTGTCATTTTATATGAGATAATTTTGAACATTAGATATTACGTACGAAATACATAAGCATGTGTTGGATTCAACAAAAGAAACCTAATGTGGTTCCACGTGCACAAAAAAAAATTATTTCCCCTCATCACAATAACTTTGTGGTAGAAAACATACATACTTAAAAGTTTGATCTAGTTTTGTTTCAAAGGGGAAGAACTTCCCCACTTGCAACTCAAATTTTCCATTATACTAAATGTTGCCCTATCACCATTTATGTGACAAAATGTCCCACTTGTAGTTCAGAAACATGGAATTATTATAAATCTAAGTTTTATTCAACAAATTCAAATTTATAAAATATTTTTTCAACAAGTTCTTTAAAAGAACAAATCCTTGAATTTGGTGGAAATTTTAAAAACATAAAAAACTCCACACGTGCATCAAACAAAGAGCAAGATTACACAACAACATGATGGTAGATTTTTATTTATTTTTGCACTATCAAGTGGGAACTTAGAGTGACCTAAAGTCGTGTGTTCATTTCCATGAAGTAAAAATCATTAGAGAGCATATTAATAATGAGTTTTCCACTATGCCTACACTTTCATATGCTCCTATTGCCATTTTCTAGATGCGCCACCCTATGCATGAATCCATATAAATTTTTTATAGGTTTTAGACTGCAACTCCCATTTCAGCAACTGATTTGACTAAACATGTGTTCCAATGAAAGAAAGAAGAAAACCAAGAGGGGTGATAGAAACCTTAGTTGTATCAATAGTTGCTTGTCATGTACGTTGGTGAAACTTTGACCTTATATGTGATTACACATATCCCACCACTCCCTTTGTTACCTCCTTTCTAGTAATGTGCCTTCACAATTGTTATCCAATTGGGCCAATATGTGACCAAAACTTGTCTTTTCTAGAGTCCATAAACTTATTACAGGGGCCTCTTTAATAATCTTTTGGTGTCATTTTTGCACATTGTAATCACATTCATTCAAGTGGACTACATTACCATGCTTGTTTCCAAAAAATTGCATATTTTCCAAACCCATCATATTATTGTGTTTGTTACCATCAACTACAAGTTTGTTGTTAAGTTATTACTTCATGCAAGTGAGGTAAACTTTTGTGTGGCCCTTAAAGTTGTTGGTTGCCATGGATAACCAAAGTAATTAAAAAACACCAAGTCCCAATATTAGTTGGCTTTATCCTTGTGCGAATATTCTAAATTTTAAGGGGTTTGCCACGTGCTCTTTCCAAGCCACAAAGTTGAGTGTGAAGGAGTTTGGCTGTAGACGTGTGAAACCACAAAAACTCAATGATTTTTCACATCCTTTCATTCGTTTGCCATGCTCCCTCTAAGTCAAGCACAAAGGAAGAAGTTTTTAATTGTGTTGTTGTGAAGCTTAAGATATTTTTTGTTGTATAGTTTGAAACCCATCTTAAGTGTGTGAAGTTCAGCTTCTTGTGAAGCTTGTGTTTAAGTTGCTTGAAGCTTAGTAGTGTAGTGCATGTAATTCAAATAATTGGTAGCCCAATGCATGTGTTGTAGCACATCATTAAAAGTTCAACTTTTGGGGCTTTGCAAAGGAGGTCAAGAAGTTGCATAGGAGGACATTGTTTTGGAGGTGCACACAATGTGTTAAAAGGTTGCACACAAGAGGAAGTCGTTAAGGGGAAGTTCAAAATAGGATTTGGTTGTAACTAAACATGCAAAAAACAATGCAATTATTTGGAAACTCAAGGTGAAGGTCATTCAACCCACATTTGTGATGTTTCATGGTTTGTAACAACTTAATTAAATTTTAACAACAAGTTGCGACTTCTTCTATCAACTCCTGATCGCACAAGGAAAGAAATCCTTGTCATAATCTATCTATCTTAAACAATCAACAAGCAAGATCGACATCCACTAAACCAACAACACAAATCTACCTACGTCAATCCAAAATAACTATGTGTTTGTTAGGACATAACTGATTTTTTTGCAAGTTCCTTGTACAATTATGTGTTGTGTCTAACATGAATACAAGCATTCCAAGAAGGATGCTATTGTAAATGCTCCCAACTAGCAATGGAAACCTAGCTATTTTGTTTTGAATTTTTTGTTCAATGGGATTAATATTAAGGATACCAAAAAAGATTTGGTAACAAATGGCAACCTCTTCCTAAAATATATCAGAAAAAATAACCCATGTTATTTGGCTAGAAATATAACATCTAGCAACATTGGAAGCTAGTTAAGTAGACTTGGTTTTGTTCAACATTTCTTGAAAAACTTCAAATTTTGTGTTAAAATAATGTTTCTTCTAAACATGGGAAAAATGAAATGAAGGTTACAAGGCCATTATAAGATTATCTCATCCTATTGCCCATTTGCAAGTTGCACAAGGTAATCAAATTATCCGTGTACCAAGCTCACCATAATAACACATGAGATTTCAAGGTTTACATTTTTTTTTAAGCCTCTAAACATCTTACTTGTGGGTTCATTCATTTTGCATGTGACTGATGACATTGTCATCCACCATATTTGGACCTTGATCTCACCAATAGAACATATGCTAGTAAATGCATCACAAGAGGATCGGATTTGTGTATTTAGTTTTTGGAAATAAACCTTTGGTGCATTAAAGGATTGGAGATTCATTTCCCAAGGTTGGAAGGGGCTTATTGCCACACATTTGTGGTGAATGGCATGTCAACTCGCCCATATTCATGTGGTTGCTTCAATTTGGTAGTTTATCATTGGGAAGGTAAAAGGTTCAATTCTTTATACTTGTAACTTATGTACATGCTTAAAGGGTTAAGATAAATAGGTTAGGCCAAGTAAGTTAAGTAAACTATATTAGGTTAGGTTAAAATAAGTCAAGTAGGATAGGGTAAGGTAGGCCTATTTACATGCCTTTTTACAACCTACCTATCTACCTACGTACCTACCAACCATAATTTTTTTTGATAATAATTAAAAAATAAATTATTTAAATATGGGCATAAATTTGACTAGAGTCAAATACTCTTTTATTTGCCAGTCAAAAATGACTAGCCAAATGGTCCGTACTTTACTATAAAAATAAAATAAAAATGAGAATAAGTATAAATGATAGGCATGAGAAAAAATGATAGAGGCATTAGTAGAATTCTTAGTTTTTAAAATTTTTAGCAAATATAATTTAAAATATCCAATTTGGATACGCATTAAAAAAAAAAAAAAAAAACCAAATATTTATTTTTAAAAAGTTAATTTTAAATTTTTTAATTATAATTTTTTTTTTTTGTATTTATTTTTTTTTTTAAATTTTTTTTTTTTTTTTTATATATTTT
>Ga0116231_10012203_pt1 | contig 12765 bp, 6 predicted proteins | sample S1TSphgellanicum_2_FD_89695 | JGI IMG/M metagenome (GOLD analysis project Ga0116231, IMG submission 89695) | Host-associated microbial communities from peat moss isolated from Minnesota, USA - S1T2_Fd - Sphagnum magellanicum MG | ecosystem: Host-associated > Plants > Peat moss > Unclassified... | reverse complement strand
GGGGCACAGCTTCTGGCTATTCCCATGCTGGATCATTTAATTTTGGGCAATGGCACCCATCAAAGTTTACGGGAGACAACAACTCTGTGGAATGAATGTCCCCAGGAGGATTGATTCAATTTTGGGGATTCCGATGTCCCAGGGAAGCCTGGCCAAAATGCACCAATGGTTTTGTCAAAGCCTGTATCCAGTTATCAGGAATAGTGGGAATTGATTCAATAACTAGGTATATGTTGACTTTTGTCTGTAAAAAGTCTATTTAGCCTTGCGCGAAAGCGCGTAAACAGGTTTAAGTCTCACTTCCCTTCTCCCTTGTCACTCGATATCATAGATCACCAAAATTTGGGAAGAACCGATTTCTCCTGATACTCGACAATGCGCCAAATACACATACTGCTTGCTTGGTAGCCCTTTCAGGGGGAGGTAAGTAACCGAACAGAAATATTTACAAACTAATATGTAGTCTTATCTAGACTGGATAAAGGATTCCAGCCCAGAGTTTGTGTAATTAATTCTGCTCAAGTACTTATATCCTATCGCAAGGGAGCCATACAAAGGTCGGGGTCGAGGTGTCAAATGTCAACTATCTTGTCCGGAACGCGACAATTATGTTGTCCAGATTGCTGATTTTTCCGATCAGCTAGGTATAGCAGATTTTCGGACGCTTCTGTTTTCTTGACAACTCTGCTAAGATAGCTGCAACTGCCAGCGACACTCTTTACAAGACTGAAAGATAATTCGTCATAATCGAAAAAATTTTACGCGAACTGGGAGTTGTGACAAGGCATGGGAATACTAAAACAAAGTGTCACAGATTCTTATTGCCATCAGCACAAAATGCAAATCAACCCTAATCAATTTCTACCACTGAGGCGACCACTACCAGTAATTGTGCTTGCTGATGTCAGTACTAGTATGGAAGGCGAAAAAATTATTACTTTGAATGCTGCACTGGCAGAAATGCACCAAAAGTTCCAGACTGTGCATGATACCCGTTCTGAGATTCATACTGCCATAATTACATTCGCCAGCAATGCCCAACAAATTCTTAGCTTAACCCCTGTAGAGAATGTTAAAATACCTACTCTGGCTGCTGGTGGGACAACTGCGATGGGAGCCGCTTTCAATATTGCTTTAGAACTGTTGCAGGATGAGCAACAAATGCCAAAACGCTCTTATCTTCCCACTCTCGTATTAGTTAGCGATGGTCAACCAAATGACCCTTGGGAAGAAGCATTACAAAAGCTTTTAGATTCCGATAGAGGTAAACGTGCAGTACGTTTAGCTGTGGGTATTGGTGATGATTGTGACTTTGATGTCCTCAAGCGTTTCGTAAATCATCCAGAAATTCCAGTGGTGCGTGCAACAGCGGTTAGCAAGCTGATGGACTTTTTCCGGGTTGTCAGTATGTCGGTTATGGCGCGTTCGGTAGCTCAAAATCCAAACTCCACCAGCAATTCACCACTACATTTGTTGAATGATGACGATGATTTGCCGTTTGATTAAACCGAAAGGATCAAAGTGCCTAAATTCTCTTTTCCAAAACCAGGTGCAGTTGTTCGAGACACAGAAGGACGACGCTATAAATTAGTTGCACAACTAAATCAAGGAATGCAAGGAGCAATATATACCAGTGAGGATGAAAGTATCCTTGTAAAAGTCCGCAAACCACCTGACTCTAGTTCGGCAGATTTTCACAAACATCTGCGTATTTTGATCCGCCGCAATTTAGAGGTTGATGCCTTGGTGTTGCCTCGTGCTGTTTTGGATGAGCCTTACTTGGGCTATGTGATGGATCGGGTTAATGACAGCATTTCATTGGTGGAATTAGTGTACCCCAAAATACTTACTACTAATTGGCACGTTGCTACAGGAGGATTGCGTCGTCGCTTGAGGATTGCTGCTCAATTAGCCAGAACCATACAGCAAATCCACCGCAATGGTCTTTGTTACGTGGATTTATCTTGGCAAAACGTCCTAGTATCATCAGACCCCAAGCAAACTTTTATTAAACTTATCGATGCGGACAACTTGATTGTTCCGGGCACATCATTTGCTGAAGTTATGGGCAGTCCTGGGTTTATTGCCCCAGAAATTTTGAAAGAGTCTCGTTTTCCTGATCATGCCTGCGATCGCTGGTCTTTGGCGGTGGCAATTTTTCATCTGTTAGTGCTAAATCATCCCTTTTTTGGAGATGAAGTCCTCGAAGGTGAGCCGGAATTAGAGGAAATGGCTTACCGGGGAGAACTGCCTTTTATAGACTCCAGAGACAACAAACAAAATCGCTCAACCAAGGGTTTACCACCAGGTCGCGTATTAACTAGGAAACTCAGAGACTTAAGCCGGCGAGCTTTTGAAAACGGTGTAGCAGACCCTTGGGCGCGACCATCGCCAGAAGAATGGCTAATTGCTTTGTTGGAAGCTGCGGATCAAACCGCACTTTGCCCCAAATGTGGTGCTACTACCTATTTACCAGAAATGCGAGGTACTCCCTTCGTTTGTGACTGGTGCGGAGAAACAAGCGATCGCCCAATTGAACTTGGTTTCTTTGATGTCGATCCAGCTATTGATAACTTAGACGAAGACGAGCGCAAAGAATTGATCAGAAATAAAAAAGCCCATCGGCTAGTTTTAGATAAAGAACAGAGGATACTTCCTAACCGCTTGGTGAATGGCGACCCAGAAGCAACTGGCGATGCCGGACAATTTGGGACAAAGCGGAATAGTAATAATGAGTCAATTTTTGGGATCAAAAATTGGAGTCAAAATACTTGGGCAACTAAAGATGCTGCCGGAAACAAACATACCTGTCCTCCTGGTGATTATGTGTGGCTATTCAATCAAACGGTAATTCACTTTCCATCTGGTATTAGAGCAAAGGTGCGTAATCCTTACCCAAACATGGGAGGTCAAGCATGAAATTATTTGACTTAAAATTTGGCAAAGAGGTAAGCGGACGTTTTTTGCTGCAAAGAAGTGCGGCACAGTCAGATTGGGAAGATAAAATAGTTGAATTACAACGAATTGATGAAGGTATTCTTGGCTTTGAAGTTCCCAACAGTAATGATTCCGATTTGGTAATCGAAGTTGAGCCAAACTCTGCTGATGCCAAGGTATTAATGTGGGAATTGCAATCAGGGCAGGTTAGTATACTTGCTTGCATTATGAAAGCAGCAGCCCAGGAAGTTGAAATTAAAGGACAAGCTTTTACTCTCCCAGAAGCTGAAATTCCTGTACAGTTGCAAGTGGCGCTGACTGACGAATTTATCGAGACAGTTGTGATGCGCCAGTGGTCTAAAGTAAAGACGTTTCAAGATGCGAAACGCTGTTTGGAACGGGAGTTTTTGCTTGATAAATTTGGCTATTGGTTTGTTAATTCCGGTGCTAGCGATCCAGACTTGGAACGGGGATTTACTGTGGTTGGGGCTGATCTCGCTCTTGATTTGACTTTTACTGATGATAAGCAACAACTGCTAGCAAAACGAATTGTTAAACATCGCGGGCAAAATCTTGATCGCCGCCCTATATATTTAATGCGCCAATCGTTAGAGTTCTGCGACAAAACAGCCGCTAGTACTATATATTCGGCAGCAATTGCAGCCCTTGACAAAGCTGTTAGAGAAAATAATAGTTGGATTGCCAGTTGGAAGCATTACAACTCAGAAGAAGGAAGAATTTTAGAAGAGCGTTTTGGATCTTTGCCACCTTTACGCTATCAAGGCAGACCAAAACTAAAATCTGATGACAGTAGTAAAACTTTACTAATTTTTAACTTAGAACCATCAGCCAACCTTAAGCCTTGGGTTGAGCATATTTCTGGTGATGGACTGCCAGTAATAATGCAAAGTGATGGAGGTAAACCAGAAGGATTAGCAGTGGATTGTGACCAGAAAAATAAGCGCCTCACAGTTGTTTGGGAAAGCGATAACGAGCCACCCAGTAATGGAATAATTTCTCCCTCTATGGCTTTGGAGGAGTCGAAACTCAAAAAACGTGATAATGCGCTTAAGACCTTGGAATCTGCACGCGCTGGCTTGCCTTATTTAGGCTTAATTTTTGAGGGAAAAACCTTTGAACGGGCAATTCCTCGCCAAAAAAAGATAATTACAAAACCAGCACGCAAGATGTTTGGCGAAACCGGGCCAACGCCAGATCAGGAAAAGGCCTTACGCATTGCACTGTCCACACCAGATATTGCCGTTATTCAGGGGCCGCCAGGAACAGGGAAGACAAGGGTGATTCAGGCATTACTGACCATGCTTAATGAAGGGCGTAATACTAATGATGGGTTGGAAACAGTTTTGGTCACGAGTTTGCAGCATGAGGCAGTGGATAATGCGATCGCAGGCATGAGCCTTTCAGGACTTCCTGTTGACCGACTTGGAGGCAAAAAAGGGGAAGATCGAGGAGCCGAGGTAATTCAAGCGTGGGGCGATCAAGTTATTAAGGTTGTGCGATCGCACTTAAAGAACGAACCTTCTGTAACTCGCACCCTCATCGACCAACTTAAAGGTAGCCTCTCCCATTGGCGCACTTCAGCAGGAGGAAGGGAAGGAACCCGTGAAATTATTTTAGCTTTTCGCAATGCGGCAGAACAGTTTTTATCTGCCCAGCGAATAGCCGAATTAGACCGTCTCGCGGCTACTGTTCCAACAGTGCAGACTCAGCCCAAGCCAGTGATTGAAGATGCCGAAGATAGGGAGGAACTAGAACGCAGATTAAATCAGCAGTGTACAGCAGAAGAAAATTTTAAAGATGATGGCAATCGACAGGCTCGGAGATTGAGACGCTTTTTGGAGCCTTATCTTGATAATCTTTCACCCGATATTATTGAAGCTGTGGAAGTTGCTGCTGCTTGGACAGAAGAAAATACAGCTTATCGGGAACCCTGGATATCCTTGCAGAATGCCTGTATTGGCATTCGCCAACAACTACTGGAGATTCCCTTTACCGCCCCGATCGCCGAACAAGATGTGTCCGATCAAGAAATTGAGCAATGCCTCCTAGCTGCGATTGAGGAAGTTGAAGTAGCCCGCGACCAAAGTGTAGAAGGACAGCAAGAAGCGCTGGAGCTATTTGTCCGCTATTTAGAAGAAGATCCAGCCCATGTCAGAGAAGTGATTGGAAAATATTCACCAATTCAAGCTACCAGTTGCGGACAAGCAGACTCAAAATATTTGGGAATGGCTAACCGGACTTTTAACTTAGTTGTGGTGGATGAAGCCGCAAGGGCAAATCCCCTTGATTTATTAATACCAATGGTAAAGGGACGGCGGGTTATCCTCGTTGGCGACCACAAACAACTTCCTCACGTTTTAGAAAGGGAAATTGAGCAGAGTTTGGCTAAGGAGGGGGATGAAAAGCTAAAGGATATATATGGTAAAAGTCTATTTGAAAGACTTTGGGAATCACTGCCCAAACAAACTGCTATCGATGGTATTGAGCGGACTGCCCAGCTAACGGATCAGTTCCGAATGCATCCGACAATTGGGCAATTTGTCAGCGATCGCTTTTATCCTGAAAGCCCCCTTAACTCTAGTTTTGTCAAGCCGGAATCACGACCGAATTATACAGGTGAGTATAATCTAAAACCCATTGCTTGGTTAGATGTGCCTAAAAGTATTGGGAGTGAAACTCGTGCTGGCAATCGTAGCTGGCAGCGTGCTGCGGAAGTTGACCGGATTATGTGCGAACTGCGTCGTGTACTTCCCCCCATAGCGGAAAAATACCCTAATTTCGACCCAAGTAAACCAACGGGAATGGTTGGGGTGATTGCATTTTACTCAGCCCAGGAAGAAGCAATCAAAGAGGCGATCGCAGACCTTCGCCACGGGTTGCCAGAACATTTACAGCGTCGGGTGCGAGTGGGAACGGTCGATGCTTTCCAAGGACGGGAATATGATGTAGTTTATCTTTCCACCGTTCGCAGCAATCAGGAGGTATCTATTGAAAAGCGTCTTGGTTTCACAGCACTTCCAAATCGGCTATGTGTTGCATTTAGCCGCGCCCGTTGCGTACTAATTGGAGTAGGAGACTCTGCTTGTGTTGCGTCTTTGCGTCCTGATGGCACACCTTACTCTAACAGCTTAAAAGCTTTTGTTGATTTGTGTCGAAGTGAGCAGGGCTATGCAGATGTCTGATTTTGATGATGAATTGCTGTTTGATGATGATGAATCTTTACCTGACGAACTGATACTGTTACCAAGCAATCAAGTATCAGATGCAAAACCTATAAATATTCTTTTGTTTGCCCAGCAGCAGGCGCACACTGATCAACAGCAAAACATATTATGGCCTGTTTATGGTTGGAGAATCGCTGCGCCACAAGTAACAGAGCGCAAATTAGACTTTTTGCAGCTAACTTCACTACGGCTAACCCATGCTGGGGTAACGCGCCACCAGGATCAAGCACAAATGCTGGGACAGCACAAAGATTTTCTTTTTAATGTCATGTTACAGCTAGAAAATCAGGGCTATATTGACAGAAAAGCTCGCTTGACTGATAAAGGAGAGAAAATTCTTCAGCAAGATGGAAAAGACGATGAAGAGAAAACAGAATATGGCTGGATTTTTCAGGACGCAACAGCCGGTGAACTTCTAAGTTGGTTTTACACTAAAAGCTTACGCTATGCTGACTCTAGTCGTTCAGATGTCTCCCAAGCTTTTCAACTTCCGTGGATACGGCAAACACTACCTACACCCAACGCTGCTGATGTGACATCGGCAATCAAAACTCAGCGTCGGCTGTTAAAACGAATTCAGGCTGATGGCTTGAATACAGAAGCAAATAATGCTGTTTCTGATGCCTATGGTTTTACTGAAATCAGCAAAGCAGATACTCTGACGCAAAGCAATAACACAAAAGTAGAGCAAACAGAAAATTTTGGTGTGCGTCTGTTAAGTAAACGACCGCAACAGTTTTATTTGCTAGTTTCTTGCATTATTGAGGGAACATCCGATGGTCAATTTTCTCTACGCTGTCCTTTTGGGCTTCCAGATGGTTTTCGTTGGGTACGCCTATTGAACTTTGCCACATCCCAGTGTGAAGAAGGCAAGAAAATTGTAGAGCATTTGCAGTCCAAGAGCCGTGAAGCGTGGAAACGCAAGCAACCCGGAGAAATTGAGCCGATCGGTTTAGCAAGGGAAGCCTACGACAAAATAATATTTGAAGTCGGCTCTGTGCCGGACAAAGTTTGGCAGCAAGTTTGGAAAGAATTGGAACGCTTAGAACAATCGCGTACCCTTCTAGGACGTGGTTTCGATGAGACAGACACAAGTATTACGCGATCGCAAAGGGTTTTAGAGCAGTTAATGTTTACTTTACTGCAACTAGATACAATTCCTGCAAATATCTGGGAACCATATAAAAGTAGGGATACATTACAACAATGTTTAAAAGATACAGTTGTTGCCTGCGGTGGAAGCGAAATACCAGAGCGGATTTTATTTACAAAGTTAGGAGCAATCCGTAATGTTCTTGATGGTGGTAAAGACTCTTTACGACCCTATGTTGTGACATTTTTACTATCAGCAAGTCGGCGTAACAGCTTACATCGCAGTATTTTGGAATATTTACTTAAAAAACATTTAGATTTTTTAGCAGATATAGAAAAAATTGCCCATATCCGCAACACAATTGGCGCTCATGCTGGTGGCAGCCACAATGAACCAATCATTTTAGTTGAGGATTTAGTAACAAAAATATATCAAATTGTCCGGTTAGTTGTTCAAGCATGGCGATTAACAAATAGCAAATTATCAAAGGAGGTATAAATGAGTAAAACAACTAGAAATTCAAATAGAAATCAGAACCGTCAGCAACCAAATACTCCTCAAACTAATACTCAAAATATTGCTGCTGTTGCAGTGAATCCTCAAAATGTGTCAACAATTAATGCACAGTCCCAGGATATTCATAAACTCGAAGACAAAATCAAGGAACTGGAATCTCAGTTAAAGGAACAAAAAGAAATAACCGCAGCAAAAGAAGCTGAGATTGCTATAAGAGAACAGGAATTAGCCCAACAAAAAATGCAAGCTATTAAGGGCTTTAAAGAATCAGAAGCTATGGCTCGTCAGGAATGGGTAACAGAAAAAGAACAGGGAATTATAGCAGAACGTCAACAAATTATAGAAGCAGCACAAACGGAAGTTAACAAAAATTTGAGTGCCGCACAAACGGAAGCTGAAAAAATTATCAAGGAAGCTAAAAAGTTAAAGATTGATGTCCAAAATCAAGCAGATAGTATTATTGAACAGGCAGAAACTCTAGCCAACGAACATAGACAACGAGCAAGAGAGCAAATAATTAAGGAAATTCAGACGAAAGAAGAAGAATTAGTAAATTTCCGTAAGGTACTTGACGATAAAGAAAGGTATCTTGAAGAAGAAGATAAAAAGCTGTCAAGGGAAATTAAGCAGATTGAACGCCGAGAAGAAGACTTAGAAGAGGAAAACAATTGGTTAGCTTCGCAAAAGAAAAAACTGCAACATAAGGAACAAGAACTAACTCAACGTGAAAATGCTTGTTCAGAAGAGGCAATTAATAGGTTGATAAAAGAAAGGGAATATATTGAACAACAACTTCAATTAATTCAAGATGAAAATCATCGTCTGAGGCTAGAATTAGAGAGCAATAAAAATATGCTCTTAAATATATCAGGTTCACCAGCGAAAATTTTACAAGATAACAAGCTGCTAGAGAATAAGCTTAGAGAATATGAGAAATTATTTGAGCAATATCCATCAGAAATAGAGTTAGCAGAACTTCGGAGGCGTGCCGAAGCAGCAATTGATTTTGAAGCTAAGTATCGAGATTTGCAAGCGAGGGTTGATGACTTAGAACGTATCCGTCGCCAGCAGCATTCAGAGAGGATGGAGACAGAACAACTTCGCAAAGAGAGAGATACTCTCAAGTTACTAAATCAGTATTTGAGTGAACAAATAGAAGAACTTAAACGGATGCTTGGTCAATTGCAAACCAGTCAAATACAAGCATTTGGTAATTTTGCTTCTATGGATAGAGAAAATGAAAATATTTCTGACAGACCTCATGGTGTTGCTGTTAATAATCTAAATGAATTAGCTACTATAAGTCGTGCTTGGATGGGTAGTTTACCAAGCCGCCAAGAGTTAGAAATGGGAGAAGCTGAAACCTCATATTTCGCTCATTATTATGATAAACATACGATTAGCGCTTTTATTGCCTCAATGGCAGCTTCCAGACTAATTATTATTCAAGGTCAGAGTGGTACGGGTAAAACCAGTCTGCCAGAATATTTTGCTTATGCAATTGGTGGTAAATTTGCCCGAATTGAAGTTCAATCTAGTTGGCGAGATAAACTTGATTTGCTCGGTTCTTATAACTCTTTCTTCCACGTTTTTAATGAGTCTCAGTTTTCTAGGGCAATCTATGAGGCAGGCACAACTCGTTACTGTAATCATCCTTATTTCATAGTTTTGGATGAAATGAACCTGTCACGGGTGGAATACTATTTTGCCGATTTACTTTCAATTATGGAAGGTCGCCCAGAGGATAGAGAAATTGAACTACTAAACCACGACCCTACAGGAGGTCAACTTCCCAAAGGAATTAGATTGAAAAACGGTGCAGTCCAGCTACCAATCCCTGATAATGTCTGGTTTGTTGGCACCGCAAATACGGACGAATCTACATATGAGATTACCCGTAAAGTTTACGATCGCGCTCAAGTTTTGCAAATAGATGAACCTTTCCCGCAAGAAAGTTTTGATCCCACACAACCAGCAAATCTAAAAATCCCAGATTTTCGCCAAGCTGTGCAAAAGGCGATCGCTAATTTTAGAGATACAGATCGAGAAATTGTAGAGGGTTGTCTTAAACTCATTAGTTCGGCATTGCACGAGTACTTTCAAGTAGGGTACGGACAACGCCTGCTAGACCAACTTTCTATCTTCCTTCCCACATACACTGCAACGGGTGGAAAACTTGGGGAAGGTTTAGACCACTTTATCGCCAGAAAGCTACTTTGGCAGGTACAAAACCGTACTGATCCAAATGTTCGTTCTGGTTTACAGGAAGTACGAGACATTATTGAGGTAAGTTTTACAGATAACCCACGACTGGGAAGTGCTGCAATTTCCTTAAAACTTTTGGAACGCGAGATTAACAAATTTAAACGGTAGATTATGGCACATCTTTTTTTACTCAATCGTTGGACAGGCAACCTAGAACCATTGCAATCGGGAGAACGCCGCCGTTTAGAGAGTATAGATGACTACCGTATTCAGATTAATTTCACCCCTGCTGATGGCGAAACTGAAATTACGCTCAATGATAATAACGATAATACTTACATCCGCACAAATGAAACAAGCCGTAATTTACCCATAACAGTTGATACTTTTGGGTGCTGTTCGGTACGTATTGCCTGTAGAGATTCTGGAAGTATTGGGCGATATAAATTTGAAGTGCCATTGCGAACACAATTGGATGAGACAATGCGAGTGGCTTTGGCACTTTTCGCCGACCAAGCAAAAGGGCTAGAACCAACTATATCAACAGAGCAATTACTCAAGTTGCCGTTTTTCTCTCCTGGTACTATTCGTGATTCCCTTACCAACAAAAATGCCCTGGAACTAGATGAGGCGATCGCAGAAGTTTTACCATCTTTACTCAGGGTATGTAGCAAACCCCGACGCACTTTAATAGTAGAGCGTCGAGTTATGCCCATAGACAGAGCAAGACGTATTCCGCCTGATGCAATTGAGCATTTAGCATCTCGACCGGAATTATGGCAATCTCGCACAGCAACGCGCATTACTCCGGCACAAATTAGAAGCGAAGTGCCAGAAGAAACTCTTGACCTCTATGAAAATCGCGTGGTTGCTACTCTAGTGCGAAGGTTGCTGCGCTGGATGGAACAAAGACTGCGGGAAATAGACCGCGCCTACTACCAAACACAAACGCTGCATGAAAACTTATTTACAGAATACCAATATAATCGCTTCCGTGAAAAGCGATTGAAAGCACTTTGGCAAAATCTAGATGCCGTACAAGACTATTTGCAGCAATACGAGCAAGCACAAGCACTAAAAGATAAAATTAGCCGCCTATATTCTGACACCAGTAGTTGTTTAGACTCAGTACTTTATAAGAGTTTATCTAGCAAACCAGATGTGATATCTCCTTTAAAACCAACTAACATTTTGCAAATGGATGCAGACTATCGGCGTTTGCGCCAGTTGTGGGAGATGCTGGACAGATTTTTTAGCAATCCCGACCAGCAAAATATAGAAAAAGAGCGAGATTTGTTATCAGATTACGCTAGTTACATTCATGGCTGCGTACTTTTGGCTTTGCGCTGGATTGGGTTTGAAACTGCAAAAGTGAAGCCGGAGAACTTTCCAGAAGAATTAGATTTTCAACAAGCACTCCAGTGGGAAGCATGGACAGCATTTGTGCAGCCTCCCGAATCAGGTAATTTCAAGATAAATATTGAGTTTATCTGGGAGGATCTGAACACTAATACTCATAAATGTTCTCATCCAACCCGCATTAGACTGGTACTGATTCCATTAGTGCAAGCGTTTTTTGGCGATCAAGATGAAATTAAAAGGACTTTGGACACTCTCTATGTTGCAGGTTTGACCCAAGGTTCATCAATTGGCAATACTTCCAAGCGTCAAAATCGCAACAACCAAGTGCAGACTTTTGTCGTCTTAGTACATCCCACAGATCCACGAGATAGAGAAATAAGTGAAGATGTTACGCCAGAGTTAATTCAAAAAATGCTGAATATCGGCGAAAACTTTATGAGTCCGGATGATTATAAACGCTTTGTTTCCACTTTTGATGGTAATGCTTTTGTTCGTAGCGTTGGTATGATGCCAGCTAGTCCACTAGATTTAAGCACTCTTGAACGTTTCCAGAGATTATTTCGCTTTCATACCTTAGGAGTCGATTTGGTTTATGGCATCCATCCTTCATGTTGTCCAGTGTGCAGTTTTGACCTGAGTGATGTGTGTTTGCAGTTTAAGGAAAATGAGGGCGATTGTCCTAACTGTCAAGCCAAATGGAGTTGGCGAACCTGTAAGAATTGTGGTGGTAAGACAGCAAAGCTGGAACCTATTAAGATAAAGCGACAAACTAAAACAGAAAGTAAATGTTCTTATGCTGTGAAAGCGATGGCTAGAGAGCAACTGCTAGGACGTGACTTACTTTCGGCATTGTGCAGTTCTGATGAAACACCAGAGTCGGGGAGGATTCGTATAATTTGCCCTCACTGTGGAGCTTGTACTGGGCAGGGTGAAACGTTATCAAGATGTAATAGATGCCGTAATAGTAGTTTTGGAATTAGTTAGTTTCGGGAGCATGTCACCTTTGAAGAGTGATTAATAATACTTGTATTGCAGAAACAATAAAGGGCAGCAAGTAACAGGATTGAAATTTTGACAACAAGGATAAACCGACCAAAATAGTATCAGTGGTTGGACAATTAATCTCAGATTATTTAGGGCTTGCTGAATAAGGATAAAACCTGTTTATGGTAAGGGTTTCAATCACTTTTAGCCCAAACAAGTGCAAGACTATGCTGAAAAAAGCTAGAACCTATTCTAAATAAGAGTTTCAATCGTTTTTATTCCAGATAGGTGCAAGACTATGGTAAATCAGGGTAAGCGCATCTAATTTTGTAATGAAGAATACAGAATATTTTGGCAAAATGTGGGTTACGCAGAGTAATAGCATATCAGTTTGGGTATAAAGGATACTTGACAAAAAAGATT
>Ga0116231_10012202_pt1 | contig 12768 bp, 6 predicted proteins | sample S1TSphgellanicum_2_FD_89695 | JGI IMG/M metagenome (GOLD analysis project Ga0116231, IMG submission 89695) | Host-associated microbial communities from peat moss isolated from Minnesota, USA - S1T2_Fd - Sphagnum magellanicum MG | ecosystem: Host-associated > Plants > Peat moss > Unclassified... | reverse complement strand
TAGTAATCTTATTTCATATCAAGCCTCGGGAGTGATAAGTTCTCGAGCATGTATAGTTACAATTATTCACGAACTTGAGTTTGAACTTATAAGAGATTGATACATTATTGCATATTAATGAACATTCCCGATTCTCCTCTCATGCACCAAACACATGGATGAGAAATGCTTTGTAACCTAAAGGGTTACAAAGTCGACATTTACTTAATGTCTATTTTGAAATTTGTTTGCGGAAGCCTAGATGAAATTAGGGTTTCATTTTTTTCGGTTGCCATGGTTGTGTAACACATATATGTAGGATCTTCTAGGTTAGTTGGAACTTGAGAGAACCCTAGGGGGGCTTGAGTCATGTGTAGACAAAATCTTGTGAAGATTCACATTTGGTGGGTGGGTTTGGTATGGTGCTTGTTAACTTATTGTACACAATTTGGTTGGGAGAATGTGGTGCAATTTTTGTGCCAAAATATCAGCCTGATTTTTGCACCTTAAAAGTGGTGGTAGTTGTTAAGACATATTTTGAAAATTCTTGAAGTAGTTGAATTAAAAGGAATTTTTTTGGAATTTTTCCCAACAATTGTCAATTTTCGGTGTTTAAATTTTTGTTCAATTGACTTCTCAAAGTAAAGGGGAACTAAAACAACTTTGAACTTCAAATGCCTAAACTTTCAATAAAGTTTTGTTTTGAGCAATTAATCTTAGTGTTGTGTAGTGATAATTTATTATTATTTTTGAAAGGCTCATGCATTACAATGGATGTGAATGGATGGACCACTATTTAGTGACTACATTCATTTAAGGACTTTGAATTGCAAGTGGCAAATTTAAATGGCACTAAAGAGTTTAATATTGAATGGGAGGAATGCAATAAACAAGTTCAAAATCAAAATTTATAACCATCACCAAATATCAAAGGGCTAGTTTTCATAATGAGTTTTAGCCATTACAAGTTTAGGAATTTTTTAAAATAAAAATTTGCATTTGCAACTGATGTTTTTTTCCCCAATTTTCTGTTGGAATGTCAGTAGCCAACATCGGAAGAAGGGTTTAGCCATAAATGGCTACCTATTATTATTAGAACCTATCCCAAAAAAAAAACCTTTTATAATATGGCTACCTACATCAGCTAGGGATAGATTTGTGCAGTTTGAATGGGTAGTGGTCCATTTATAGGGGCATTCATTGATGATGACATGATTGAGTACATCATCCATTTTTTGGGGTTGATTTTTCATATTGTTGATGGATGAAACTTTCATCTTTTGAGAAGCAATTTTCAGTTGAATATGCCGAAGATGGTTTCATGTGCACACTTGGTGCTTATTACTACTACCTTGAGTGACTTTGTCATGTTACATATGTGGATGAATTACATCCAAATTGGGTGCAATTTCATTTCACATTGGGAACATGCACGTACAACATTTAGAATTTTTGACAAGTGTCCTCAAGGTCTCATGCACAAGACAACACATTCAAGGGTTTGAAATTTATTATTATTATTATTATTTTAATTTGAAAAAAAAGGTTAAAGAACTAGAAATTTTTTTTCCAATTATTTTATGAAAAATTGTTGATACTTTCTATCTTGAAGGGGTGTGTGAAAGAACCAAAACCGACGATTCTTTAAAAATTTCAAAGAGCTGCCCAACACTCGTCTCACTCATGGTGGTGAGTTAGGTGCTTTCTTTCTCCCTTTAACTCAACAAACTGGTGAAGCCAGTGACCACCAGACACAAGAGAGAGAAGGGATGATGAAAAAATTTGTCAGAAACAATGGCTTATTATGTACACTCAACCACAAAATTTGTCAGCAAAAACTGGCCTACAACACCAAACTGATCATCCAAATTGTGTGAAGCAGCAGCAGGCAAAACCCTAATCTTGGGGCTTTCAAGTCCTTTTTAATGCAGAGAAGGAAGTAAGTCAAGTTATGGGCACTTCTGTCATCTCTTCTGGCCATTGAAGAAAGTGAAGCAGGCAAAAATGAAAGGGAACCAAACCTCCTGACAGCCAGCAGACCAGAAGAGCCTGTTGATCAACACCCATCAGTGCACCCCTGAAGTATGGATGGATAGATGGATGGATGAATAGATGGATGAATGGATGGTGTGTGGACAGGATAAATGATCAGGGTGAACTTACCCTTGATGGTTATCAGGCTGGCTCTTAAGGTTCGTAACCATAGTTCTCAACACTAGTCCAAGGAACCATGGTTTTTATATACAACCCGTGGTTCTCAACACTAGTCCAAGGAACCATGCTTTTATATACAACCCGTGGTTGACTAGTCAAAGGAACCATGGTTATATACAACCCATGGTTCTCAACAATAGTCCAAGGAACCATGGTTTTATAAACCATCCATGGTTCTCAACACTAGTCAAAGGAACCATGGTTATATATACACCCCGTGGTTCTCAACAATAGTCCAAGGAACCATGGTTTTATATACAACCCGTGGTTCTCAACAATAGTCCAAGGAACCATGGTTTTACATACAACTTGTGGTTCTCAATACTAGTAAAACGAACCATGATTTTATATACAACCCATGGTTCTCAACACTAGTCAAAGGAACCATGGTTTTTATATACAACCCGTGAGTCTCAACAATAGTCCAAGGAATCATGGTTTTATATACAACCCGTGGTTCTCAAAAAAGAACTTGAATAATCAAACGCTATCAATTGTGTGATACTATTATTGTGAGTTTTACTACTAATTAGTTGTGGGTGCAAGTTGATCAGCCCACATCACAAAATAAAGTTCCTAAACTTTAATCACTTGTAAGATATGAGTGGTATACCATGTTCACATTCCATACAACTATGAATGTATAGAAGGTATTCATATCTCGCAACTATGTGGGTCAAAAACATAGGACTTTGGGCAATGAATATAGGACAAAATGTGGGGGTTGTTGGGAGCAACTTCGGTGACATATGGGAACTATGGGAAATGAAGGTGTAATATACATGAGCTCCATGCCATATTGATTTTACTTAGTTTAAACATAATTAAATTTCAGATCACTTCATTTACTTTAAACATAACAAGTTTATATTCCTTAAAATAAGATAATAACTCAATTAAACCCAACATTGCACATAAATAAAATAAAAGAACAAATAGATCTTTGAAATAAATAAAATATCAATCATCAACATTTCATAGATACTTCTAAAGCTTCAAGTTCAAAGTATTTTTAAAATCATTTCTAACTTACTAAAAGTATCTTTACATTTGCCTTGGCAATTATCCCTATTCTTGCAAAATGGCTTTGCTTTTGGAGGAGATGGCTCATGATGTAATAATGAAAATTTGTGTTGCCCTTACCCTTTCAACAACCATTAACTTTTGCATGTCATTTTTGTCTCTCAAGCTTCAAAATTCAATTTCATGTGGTTATTTATGTGTCATTTCCGTTGTTCACAGTTTATTCAACATTGTTTGTGTTGTGTTTTGCTCATATTTTAATTCACTCTATTTACACATTGTCCATTGAGTTGAAGTGATCAAAATTGGTCACAATCTGCGCATTTGTTTGTTATGTTTGCACATTGTCAACCTTGTGCTTTTGCATGTTGGGATATGGAGCAATGGTTAAATTTTTTACTTCCGCAATTATATGTAGGTTGAACTTGAGGACAATGAAGAAAAACAATTGATATTTGATGTTGCACTTGGCATTCAATTTGAAGCTAGAAGTAAAGCATAAAGGTAGCCAAAAATAAGTTTTAGTGCAAACATTTTGAAAGAATGGGAAAATGGTCGTGATTAAATATGGCAAGATTATTATGCGATGACCCATTTTCTAATAATTGTTTCTTCAAGCAACATCATTAGATGATGTAGCCTTTTTACACACATTATGGACGTCATTGTTGCACATGATTTTTACTTTCAACTTTAACATCAAATGATTGAGAAATTTTTGGTTTATTGCACAAATATGCACTTGGGATGCTAGCTTATGTTGTAGATTTTGATGCATGCAATGAATATGGTAGGCTCATGAAATCAACTATGATGGAGGCATTCAAAAGATTCTTTAAAGCTATAAAGGAGTGTTTTGAATTGAAATATCTATAACAACCAAACATGGCCAACAATAAAAAATTTGTCCATTGTGATAGTAGTTTCCTTGGGATGTTTACTAGCATAGATTGCATGCATAATGTTTGGAAATTTTGTTTAGCTTTGACAATACCAATTTAAGGACAAAAGAAAAAAACAATAACATTATCCTTGAAGCATTTCTATATCAAAGTTTGTTGTTTTGACATGCACATTTTGGTTTTCCTAGGGCAAGAAATAACTTGAATATCCTTAATTGTTGTTTCCTTGTTGATTTACTACAAGGTGTGGGGTTTATTGTTGCATTTGTGGTCAATGGGAATAAATGTTTTTGATATTATTTGCTTGTTGATGGAATATATCCATGCCAGTCAATTTTGTGCAACCTATTCATGAACCTTAGGTGGAAAAAATTCACTTTGTTATCGCTTAATAATCTTGTAGGAAGGGGGGTGCTACATCTTTTTGTTTTCACATTGTTGTGAATCTTATTCAACAATGGGATTGTCACATAATTTAGAACATCCCTATGATAAGAATGTTGCTTCACAACATGATTTTAAAAGAAAATTAGAACGAAGATTTGGAGCCTTTTGAACCCACTCAAGACATTCATATTAGATGAAGATTGTTATTTGCAAATCTCAAACAAAACATTTAACATATAAAAAACATGGGGTTGCATTATCAATTGAAAAATGATTTCATTGATCACTTGTGTGCATTCAAAGGCAATAGACAAGGTTTAAAATAAAGGCCAATTACATTTTCTTTTATTGTTCTAATTCATTAGGTTTGGAATGTGTAGTGCTTCAAATAGTTTGAAAATTTTCATCCCTTTATTACAAATGGAATTGCAACAATGAATGTTGCTTTAGGTTGCATAGAGACTAGTCAATCAAACATTGAACCTTGGCCATGGCCATATGAGCTTCCAACTTTCATAACTTTTTGTTGGCCGTGCTTTCTAAGGCAAGGATATTGTGTTGATAATCATTATAGAGTATATAATTTAGTTGTAAAACAATTCACATTCATCTTTTGACATTTTATTTTCTTTGCAACCTCCTCAAATGTGCATCTAGCCCAATTGACTTTGTCATCAATCTATAATCACAAAATTACATATGAAAATATTTTCTCCAAAAATGATTATGGCACCCATCATACACAAAAATTCATGTAATTCTTTCAAAATGTGACAGTGTGATTGAAAACATTCAACTACACATGTCATGATGAGTCTTTTTTTTAAATTTAAAAGTCTAGATAAACGTGAAAAATAAATATGAAAAGACAATATTTTGATCATTTTTTTTTGACAAAAAAATTGTTAGATTTGCAAAAAATTAAAAATTATGTTGCAAAATTTCCCTTTTGGTTTTGGTTTGGTAACAAATTTTTAAATGTTTAAATAGGTTCCTAGAACACATCATCATTTAATGTGAGATCCCTTTTGGGTTCCTCATAACTAATGTAATGTAAAAAAATGAAAAATAAATTTATTATTATTTTTTCTTTTACAACAACATGATGTACATTAATATATATATTAAAAAATTTCCCTTAGCTATGAGCAATTCATCATAAATATCAATTGTTGATGTCAAATTGATGGCAAGGTCATTGTGCATAACACACCTTGTTGTATGATGCAACTGAAAATATTATTTTGTTTGAAGTAAAACAAATTATTCATTTCGTAGTGTGAACAAGGCCATGATGATGCTTGCATTGGCCTAGAATTGGTACATTTTTAATGTTGTGACAACCATGTCTTGGGTCATGTGCACTTAAGCTTGCATGGCACTTTCATTCACTTTGTTCATTCTTTTTACCTCTTTTTCCCCTATTGAATATGGAAGCATGTGAACTAGGATCCTTGATTGTTATTGAAAGGTGTATGTGATGTCATGAATTTGTTGCAAAGGTCGCAAGGTTGCTCTTGAAATTGTGTGACAATTTACAACGTGAAAGGGAGATTTTCACTAAATTCAAGAACACATTTGGGAGATGCATGGGAACACGGGGAACAACATAGGGACATTGGATAAAATTCAAGAGCACATTTGGGAGATGCATGGGAACATTGGGAACAACATAGGGACATTGTTCCAATGCATATGAGATAAATTAAAGAACATATGGAGAACCTAATTAATTGTAAGGGGGTTTTTTTGTTTGAGCTCATTTTCACCGACAATATTCTTCTTAAGGGGCATGGCCATCATCTAGAATGTTTTAATTTAATTTAATTTAATTAATTAAAATTTGAAGAACATGAAGCAAGATCTGACCTGACACAAGCTGTTGGCACTACAAGTCAAGCTCATTATTGGCAGACCTCCAGCATGAGATTCACCTGCACACAGCCTCTGGGTTTGAACCTGGGACCACTTGGTTCCAGGGTTCCAGAAGGAGCTATACCAATGAGCCATCATCCTGTGAAAAGCATTTAAAATTTTTTTTTGTGTATTTGTGGGGTGTGAAGGGGGGGTTGGTGGGGGGCATATTTATGATCATTGTACTAGCCTACTACTTCAAAGTATGGGTTTAGGGTTTAGGGTTTACTTCATTTCAACACAAGTTTATCTCACACATGTGTCATGAGCCGAAGACTACTATTGCCGTACATACATACGAAAAACCATATTCTGTTGTACTATTGATTTCACCCCCTCTACGGATTTCTTTGAGAGGCAAAAACTCTAGGTATGGGAAAAGACAAGCCGAAGATGTGATGATAAAAGTTAATGGAGCCATATGCGTCACATGTGGTGAATATTATCACCGTGGACATGTTGGAGTGGTCACGGAGAAAACTTTTCAATGCTCTACGGTTGGTCATATTGCTTCACAACAAGTTGCATGTTATCCCTCGTCTACTCCAACCCTTGATTATTGTGTTTTCTAGTGCCTTCTTCTACTAGTTCTTTTTTTTAAAAATTATTTTAAGAAAAAAACTTGTTTAATTTTCTTAAAAATAAATTTTGTGATGTAGTAGTAGCCACAAACCCTACATCACTAGATGATTAAATTATCATTTTGTGATGTAGGGTTTTGTGGATGATGGCATCTACATTTAGTAGTAGCCATCACCCACAATAGCAATTAGCCAAATTTGACTATAGGTCACGGAGAAAAGAAGTATAATAATATTTAATGGAACTTTGTGGTCTAATTGTGTGAATTCACGGAATTTTTTTTCCCTCAAAATCTGGTGACTTTGGTGCTTTTTTTTTCCACAAAAAAATCCTTTGAATAAGAGAGAGTCTACATCATGAATGACATAATCCCTCATTTTTCGTATAAGTTTTTTTACCAATTTTGTTGAAAACCTAATCAACTTGGTTTTTATTATTATAATACGATAGTTTTGTCAAGTAGGTGGACTGGTGATCAACCACAAGAGGAATGAGTCAAATTTGGCTACAGGTCACACAAGAAGAAAGCCTTAATTTTTAAAAAAGCTTGCTTTATTCTGGTGGAGACCTTGAAAAACTCGTTGTCTAAATAAATATGGCAACCTTTTTTTCTTTTTTTTTCCCCCTCTCAAAATATGGCGATTTTTTTCTTAATTAAAAAAGAATTTTTTTTGCAAGGGTTTTCTTTTTGGGGATTTTTTTTTTGGGGTCGCTGTTATGTGAATTTTTGGTCCCCTCCCCCCCCTGCCCCCAAATTTTTTTTTCAGGTACATGCCTTCCTTTCATTCAACTTGCTGGCTACACTTGAAAAAACTTCTGCTTTCAGGCCCAATAATTTTTTTAAAATGCTATTTGTCTGCCCAGTAAGCCTCCCCAGAAGGCCTAGCTTGATTTGCGGGCAGTGGGTAAAAGTTTTTGATGAATTGGGGAAGTATTTTTTTGGGTTGCTCGGGCTTCCTTTAAGCTCTATTATTTAAGCAAAAAATGGCCCCCATTTTTGGTAAAGCTTCCCATTGTTTTTTTTCCCATGGTACCTAGTGCACACTCTCCAAATACCCGCCGGGTAAAAGAAACAACACAATGTGAGGTAGCTCTTTATGCTCTAGTAAAGGAAGGCATGCGAATGAGGGCATTCCTGTGTTACTTTTACACCTTTGGGAATCGCCAGCACTTCAATGGTCAACAAGGGAGGTCATGAAGCATCATCAGAACATATCTGCAAGGGAAAGAGATCAAGACAAAATGTGTACACACACACACACACACACACACACACACATATGGGTCCCTTGGTGGGTGGTTAGTTGCTACGCCTTCTCTTGCATCTTGTCACACAAATGACTTGTGGGTTATGGGTAGCATATATACTTACCATTAGAATTATCTGTAAAGTAAGAAAAAATTCAGCACCAGAACCTTGAGTTTGGTCATTCAAGGGGGGGGGGTGAAACTCAGAAAACCATCAATTTTGGTGGTAAACTGAGTTTCATCCTGTCTTTCCTTTTCCCTGAGCGCCTCCACTGCTGCTGCTGCATGTATTTTCACTGCTCCTAACTGTACAACTACTAGGTATAATTAGTCTCGAACCTTGTGCATTAAATGCTAAGAGTCAGCATTTCATACTGAGATTTATTAAAATGTCTTTACATTGCAGATACCAGTGAAAGAGGGCATAGGGGGGTGAAAGGAGGCCTAAACACAGGGTGGAGACAGGGCTACTTTACGGATAACTCTAATATGTCCCTCCTGATCTTCATCCCTTTGTTGTGTTTGAAACAAATGTGGATTGGTGTTTTGGTACTTCGGGACATGCACTTAATACTTATCCATCTCTTTCCATCTTTCCCAAAAAAAAAGAAAAAGAAAGCAAAACAAAAACAAAACAAGGGGTGTGTCCCACTCTGGCCTTTGTCATTTACATTTAAAAGTATCTTAATGCAAAAGAAGAATTATGAAAACTCAAATATTTCACTTTGCAAAAATATAATCTTCAAAAAAATCCTCTAAAAGAAACCAAAATCCTTCAAGATATTAGGACTCTATAACTAATTTCAAGTTTCAACACAAACCAAAATATCATCTTTCTCAAATCCTCATGTAAAAATAGACCTATTCCCTAGGGGCCAAAATCCATTAAGCCATTATACTCTATAATGAATCTAAACACAATATCCTTGCCTACCAAGGCAAGGCTAACAAAACACTTAAGATGTAACATATGGATTTGGGAAGTGGGGTCTCCTAATACTCATCATGTGTGAGTGAATAACATGGGATATATATATTTATATACCCAAGTGTTAATTCCTCTTTGTGTGTCAAAATTGTGTGGATTTTTTTGTTTGTCATTACTTCAAGATGTGCACTTATCCATTTGTTCAACTTCCCTTCAAAGTGATAATTATATATGTGATAATAAAAAAGCATCTTTTTGGAGAATTGCCCGATGACCCCCCCCAAAAAAATAATCAAGCAAGGCTCATTAAAAGGGTTTTTGAAGAAGAAAAAAAAAAGTGCGAAATTTGTCAGATTTCAAGGGAAAAAATTCTGAAATTTTCATATTTAAAACAATAGGTTCCAACAGGTTGCCAAAATATAGTAGGATTCTTAGGAAAAAAATTAACTGTCCTCTTTGACCTTTAGCCAAGTTTGGCTAATTCCTTTTGTGGATGATCACTACTAATAGTGGCTACAACACAAAATTGAAGAAGGAAAAAAAAAAAGAAAAAAAAAGGGAAACCTGAGTAATAACCCATTCAATGCTTATAGACTCTAGTAACCAGGGCTCCTAGGATAATTTAATAGGGTTAAGATGGAATAAGAAAAGCTTAGTTCATAATAATTGGGGAACTAAGTGGGGCCTCTTTATAATCATCATTCATGAGTGGGTATATGTTTCTCTCTCTCTCTCTCTCTCTCTCTCTCTCAAGGAGCTTTGCAATCCATATTGAGATGCACATTCCAACAAACAATTATATATATATATATAATTCTCAAATCCAATCTATATGGCATGTACTAAGATTTTCTTGCCCTATCCTTTCTAAGAGCAAGTCCACTCACAAGTGGTATGTGGGCCATTAGCAAAGTGTAGCACATCCAAAATAGTAGTAATGTGTAAGCTATTCCCTCAATTTCTCACCATCACATGAAAGAATTAAAGAGTTTCATTTCACCCCCATGAAGCCAATCAATCAATCAATCAATCATTGGGACTTGGAAATTGAAGTCAAAATGATATTTCTTTACTAGCTCTTTTGAAGAGCACTCTATAAGTCCAAACTCAATGTACATCACCTTCACCCACATCATAGTTTACAAGCCAATTAAAGGAAGTTCACATTAGGTCAAAGATGAAGTTGGTTTACTTGAAATGACCACAAGAACTACTAGGGTTAAGATTGAGCCTTTTTAAGCTAGAAAGACTCCCTAGCATTACTACTTTGATCCCAACACATCATTGCTTACTTGTTCCCACTTCAAGTATGGGAGTTTTGATGCTCAAATTTTCCCAAGTTTGGAACCTTCATTTTGGAAGTATTTGTTGCATGGGTCCTCCCCATAGCATAAAAGTAAAGAGATTTTGAATATTTGATTTGAATCATTGGGTACAAAGTTGGGAACCTTGTAACCTGCCTTGGGAACATTCAGTAACAAGTAAAGATAGCAGTAGAATGAGGGCTTTGGATGATAAACTTATTTTTAAATTGATTGAATTTTCAATGACAAAAAAAAATCTCAAAATTCAATAACTCCCACACCATAGGTCTGAAAATTATGAAACCACCTCAGTGTTCTCATACTCATCAAGGGCTATATATAATGGTGGCAAGAGTACACACCCAATTTTCTTTACAAAAATATTTTTGTTTTTAAATTGAATTTAGTGATGAAAATAATAAAATTTCAATTAACTATTGCATTAGAAGTCTATAAACATTACAAAATCATATGGGGAGGTCTCAATGTGACAAAAACAAAACAACCTACCTTCTTCCTTACTAGCAAGATGTGGCACAAACTAATGTCCAACTCTAATGTTAATGTAAGGGTTTTTTCCCCATTACCTTGCTATCATCATAGTTTTTCTTGAGAAATAGTGAACCGATCCCCGCCCACAACATGAAGGACGGAGGAGGGTATGTCAACATGAGAAACACTTTTTCATCCTATTCCTTGTCCCATAGCTAACCACGGTGGTTAGCTATGTGAATTAACCATCCACATGCATCTATGTACTAATCTACATTAGTAGCCACCAAGTGCCACACCTACTTACTTACATACATACATACATACCTACTACTAATCACTTACATTCTCCACCGACTTACCGATGATACCTAAACCCTAAAACCCGAGCCGGTGTGAGGTAAGGGAGTAGGGTTAATGGGATAGGTGTCCACTTTCGACCTTGGGTAAAGGAAACAGGTTAAAGTACTTAATTTTTATGGTCTTCGATTTTCGGAAATTACTCTTCTTAGGAAGAGTTTTTTAAAAAAACTTACTTTTTAATCTCCTTTAGGAAGAGTAAAAAGAAAGGAAGAGAGAGAGAGAGAGAGAGAGAGAGAGGAGAGAGATTGTGATCACACTTTGCTTGTGGTGGGTCCAGTTATCAATAAACTCTGGTATATGGTGGGTCCATATCCATACCCTGTTCCACTTATTATTATTATTGTTTCCACTTGTGGGTGTCAAAGGCAAGGCCGACAAGCAATCCAGTTATGAGCCATGGGTGGCGAATATGAACCTCCAATTTTGCACCCGTGGCTTGCTGGCTGGTGAGCTTGGCTTGCTGCAAGAAGCCACCACCACACTGACACCCGCAAAGTTTGTAAGAGGGTGTTTAGTGTCCTGAAGCAAGCAAGCAAGCACGAAAGGAGAAAGAAAGAAAGAAAGAAAGGCCAGGGGATTCTCATCCACCCAGGTGCAACCGTTTGTTTGTTTGTTTGTTTGTTGCAGCATGGTCGTTGAACTGTCTGTGCATGTAGTATGGCCGCACACTGGATGCTGTCCAAGAAACTGGCATTTGGACATTGGACACCAGTCCAACACAATTGACAAGTTGCTTTGGGAAAAACAAAAACACCCCCCAACTTTGAGACTAAGATCACTGTCTGTCCAATCATCCAACCACTCATCTATTCAACTATTCATCCAACCATTCATTCATTCATCCACTCATTTATTCATCCATTTATTCATCCATTCATCTATCCATTTATTCATCCATTCATTCATCCATCTATCTATCCAAAATGGTAGGGTTATCGGTCTCTTAATGGAGTTGAGGAAGACTCACCCACCCACCTTCCCTCCCTCCCTCCTTCCTTCCTTCCTTCCCAACTCAGTCCTTTTTCTTCATTCCTTTTGTTGGCCTTGCCTACTACCAAAGGCAAGGATATTATTATTGTGTTTAGATTCATTGTAAAGTATAGTAGCTCAAGGGATTTTGGCCCCTAGGTAATAATAATAGGTCTATTTTTTTTTATATGAGGATTTTTGAAACATGATATTTTGCGCTTGTGTTGAAACTTGAGATTAAGTTATTATTATAGAGTAATAATAATATCTTGAAGGATTTTTTGGTTTGTTTTAGAGGATTTTTTTTGAAGATTATTATTTTTTGCATGGTGAAATATAATTTGAGTTTTCCCATAATTCTTCCTTTTGCCTCAAGATACTTTTTTTTTTTTTTTTTTTTTAATTGCAAGGGCACAATTTTTTTTTTTAACACCCCTTTATTTTTTTTGATCCAATTGATTTT
>Ga0116231_10012201_pt1 | contig 12768 bp, 9 predicted proteins | sample S1TSphgellanicum_2_FD_89695 | JGI IMG/M metagenome (GOLD analysis project Ga0116231, IMG submission 89695) | Host-associated microbial communities from peat moss isolated from Minnesota, USA - S1T2_Fd - Sphagnum magellanicum MG | ecosystem: Host-associated > Plants > Peat moss > Unclassified... | reverse complement strand
CCACTTCAAATGCCCCTACATATCACTTAACAAAGAAAAGCTAGAATTGGCTAGAAACAAATATAATTTTGAATGATTGTTTCTAGTTCCCCTTTTGAATTTCTTACACTACAAATTATTTTCCATTTTTTCTTTTAGGGTCTTCTCATACAAATGTAAGTAGAAAATATGTTCTATGAAAGTAGAAAATGTCCCCCAAATGAATCCCACAAAAGTAGTTCAAGAAACAACATCCTTGAAACCCTAATGTTTGACAACCAAAAATTCTTAGTTAAAAAAAACAAATCGACCAATTTTTTAATAGGCATATTCCCATCACCTTTTGTCATTGGCCTTGGTACACCAAAAACCGTTCCATCTATGCATTATGACCACAAAAGTGTAGGACCTCCGGGTCGGCATATCCTCATGTGATGTGGCCTAGGATGAGGTAGTAGAGGAGTTTAGGGTTTAGGGTTAAGCTCCACATTTGGGGAATGTCCCCCACGTGTAGGCTTTAAGCACTATAAAGCACAAGATGAACCTTGTCATAAGCATACATAGATCATGAGGTGATAGGAGTGGGAGGAATATTAAGCCTAATCTTTAGGATTGCAAAGGGCTTTACACTATCTTACGCCTAATATTTAGGAGTGGGACGGACACATAAGATCCATCCTCTTTTGTTCAAAGGGGTGTAAGGGTGCCCTTCAAATGCACTAAGAAATTTCTCCAAGTGCATCAAAGTTCAAAAAAATCACATTATGAGTTTGGATATTCCTAGTTTGGTTTGGCACATTAGAAACAAAATCCACAAAATAGGCTCAATTTTCTAAAAATTCAAATCTAGAAAATTGGCCAAATAGGAAGAAGAACAAACCAAAATTTTAATTTTTTTTACTATTTTTGCTAGATTGCGGAACAACATCAGATTTTTCTTTAAAAAAACATTTATTATGATAAGTCTATCCAAAAATATTTTTTATGCAAAGTGATCCAATGAATACATGAAAGAATATTTATTATCTTTTTGCACATGGAGGAACAAAAAGCACAATTTTATATGGAATCATGAGAAATAATTAGGTATTGTTTGAAAAATGATGTGGATTTTTGTTTTATTTTTGGACCCACTTCTTTGAGGAGTATTGAAGAGTCTAATTAATCACCTTAAGGGGGGTTCCAAAGGCTATATAAACACACACACGTAAGGGTAGGTTTGCTAAGGATCATCTTTCATTTTCAAATAACTTGAAATCACCAATTTTTTTAAATTTAAAGCATGCAAAAATATTTACATAATAATGTAAAATCGTATATAGTTTTTGTTTGTTTTGATGTGAACTTGTTGTAACCCTCTCAAATTGTGGGGGCCCTAAGTCCACCTTTGGTACCACCAAAGAGCCTTGGATGAGGCCGTGCACTCATTTTGCTATTTTATAATTTTCAGACCATTGGAGTAAATTTTAGATTTTTTAAATTTATTTTATTTGTGCATGGAAATTAATTCAAATTTTTTAGAAATATTTTTTTCACAATTAACTTAACAAGGTTTCATAAGAATTCTAAAGTTAAACTCACTTTGATCAAAAATAGTATGGGGATGGGTGACCTTACAAGAGGTTTAATATACTTGGGCCAACCCACATAGGGGACCAAATATGCAAATTACTTATGAAGTAAAAATCAATACATTAGGATAGATGTTTATTTGTTTGGATGTGAACAATATATATTTTTGGATGAAATTTGGCTACTTGGCAACAACAAAGAAAAGGGGGGGGAGGGGGAGGGGGAGAGGGAATTATAGAATGGATTTGGTCTCTAAAAACTAATTAATTTTTTAAAAAATGGATTATTCACAAAGAACCCTAAAGTTAAGCCCATTTCAACATGAATAGTATGGGGATGGGTGACCTCACAGGAGGTCTTAGCTATTACAAATAAACAATAAACTACCTACCTAGTTCCAGTCTGCAGGCACCTATTGCAAAGAACCTACATACCTACCTGCCTACAAAAAAAAAGAGTAAAATCAGGTACCGACTACAAAACTAGGTGGCTCCTAAGTCAGTTACTCAGTAGGCACGAAAATTTATTTGTAGGTCAGTTACTCCTAGGGCAAGCAAGTCATAGGTAGCAGTAGGTAAGTAACTTGTAGGTGGCAAAGTCGTAGGTAGGTACAACGTGGTAGGTAGGTGGTAATAAGTGACACACAGTAAAAGTTGAAAAGCGCACCCTCATAGTCGGCATGCGGAAAATTATCTGCATGTCACTTACTGGTAGGTTGGGAAAGTCGTAGGTAGGTAAGTAAGTTGTAAGTCGGGAAGTTGGTAGGCAGGGATAGTAAGTGAGTTGTAGGTGGGGAAGCTGGCAGGTAGGTAGGTAATAATAATAAGTTATGCACAGTAGTAAAAGTAAAAAGCTTGCCCTCACCGTCGGCAGTCGGAAAAATTTGCAGCTTAGTTACTATACAGGTTGGCAAAGTCGTCGGTAGGTAAGTAAGTAATTATAGGTCGGGATGTTAGTAGGTAGGTTAGAAAAACTCGTAGGTGGGGAAGTCGTAGGTAGGGAGGTAAAAAATTACTCATAAGCGGGCAAGTCGAAGGTAGGTAGGTAGGTATGTAGGTAGGTTAAAGAACTAGTAGGTGGGGAAGTATTAGGTAGGTTAAAAAACTTACTTACCTACCTACCTTCGAACTCAGTCACTCACTCGTAGGTAGGTGAATAAGTTAAGCACAGTAAAAAGTAAAAAAGCGCGCCCTCATCGTCGTCGGCAGGCAGGCAGTGTGCGCTGCTCATAATTGGGTTGGAGGCTCTGCCTTGTGTGCTTTCTCTTGTTTCTTCTTCTTTTTCTTTCAGTTTGCTGCCGCTGTGGTTTGTGCGCCGGAATCTGAGCTGCTCTTCTTCTTGTCCTGTTTCTCCTTCTTCTCGTCGAAGAAAAAACCCCCATGGAGGAAGAAGAAGGTACCAAAGCAACAAGAAGCAGCAGCAGCAGCAGCAGGAGGGATTGATGCGTGAACAACAATGAGTAGTAGTAGTAGTAGTACTAGGTGCAGTAGCCGTAGCAATAGTAGTAGTTTTAGTAGTGAGCTGCTTTAGTGGGGAGGAGGAGGAGATCTTGTCCGGTTTTGAGTTCGTGCTGCTTATCATGATGATGATGAACTCCTTCGTCCATTGCACTCTTCTTCTTCTTTATTGATCCAATCTGCCCTATCAATCAACCACACTCCTTTGTTTGTTTTTGTCTTCTTAACAGTGTTGTTGTTGTCGTTGTTGTTTGCCTCCTCCTCTCTCGTGTGTTTCTTGAAGAGCACAGCCATTTGAAGAAGAAAAAGAAGGAAATTTTGTTGCGTTTTTTTGTTGTTGTTTCGTGTCGTCTTGAGTGAGTGTTTGTGTTCTTCTCCTCTGATGTTTCTTTGAAGACCATAGTCATTTGAAGACGATGATGATTCTGTTAGTTGCTGTTGTTGTTGTTGTGTGAGTGGAGAGTCTCTTGTTTGTTCTTGTTTGTGTTCGTTTTTTCTTTAGGTTTAGAAAAGGTGAGTTTGTTTTGCTTTGTGCGTGTCTCTGTCTCTGTCTCCGTCTCTTGTCTGTGATATCCGAAGAGGAAGGAAGACGAAGAAGAAGATTCTTCCTTAGGTCGCTTTCTCTTGTTCTTTTGTTTTTTGTTTTCCGTGCTTTGATAGCTTCGGGAGACAGGCCTCTATGAAAACCACCAAAAAAAAAAAATCCGTTTCTATGTGTCCTCGGCGTCTCTTTGTTTTGTTTTGGATCTGATGCGTCTGTCTGAGGTCTTAGGATTTCGCTGCTTTCTTTTGGTTTTCTCCATCTCATCAGTGCTCTTCTTCTTGTGAAGAAGGTGGACGACTCCTTTGCTTTCGCTTCTTGTGTCTCTTAAGAGTTATTTGGAAGATCAAAGCCATTTTTTTCTCAGGAAAGATCTGCCGTCAGTTCCAGCGTCTCAGTCCCCCTTGTCTCTTTCCCTTTCCCCCCCCGGCCACGACGCACTTGAGAAAACGCGCATCATCTGTTCTGAGAGGTCAGATTCTCCGATGATCAAGATCTGCGATTGCAGATTGTTCTCGCCTTTTGCAAGCTGCTCACAGTCATCCTCTGTATACAACAACATCTGCTGCAATCATCTGTAGACGCCGCAGCAGCAAACGCTAAGTCCTTCGATTGCACTTCACCGTCTGCGTTGGTTTCCATACTCCCCCTTCTCTCAACGACATTGCTGCCATTGTTGCTGTCTTTTCTGGCTGTGAGGTAAAGCATCCATTCTACTGCACTTTCCTTTTTCACCGATACCCTGTTCCGTGATTCCTGAGAGTTTTTTCTGCATCTCGAATTCTTTCGCTTTGTTCTCTTTCTTGCCATCGTTTTGTCCTAGTCTGATTCAAATCTCCACTTGCTTCCAGTTCGAGGTGCGTTGATTTCTGTACTCCAAGATCTGGATTCTCCTCCTCGCCTGTAGCAATCCTGTAGCGAGTGTGCATTGTTCCGGGTGCAGCTGGGGCGTGCAAGGACTGTGTTGGTGCTGCCTTCTGCAGCAATAATAGCACAGGCGGCCATGGTGACGGAAGACATGTGGTCGGGTCCGGTGGAGGAGCCAACATCGTGGCGTATCACCAAGTTAGTGGAGACGGTGATGAAGAGTATATTGTTTTTCATAGTTGCGTTGCTGCCGATGGTGATGAGCTATGTTCCTCCCCCTGAATCTGTTTTGCGAATGAAGGAATTGATGGCAGAATGGTGCACTCCGTCGATCTGTTTCGTTTTCCTTGTGGTGGGGATTATTGTGGCGACTTCGGGCGTTCTAAATGGGGCACAATCTTCTTCTTCTTCTTCTCGAGGTTTGTACGACAGAGGAGATGTTCATCAGAGACATGTTACGGTAGTTCAGCGAGAAGCAGCTCTGCGTATGCCTGATATTTTCTCGGTGGGAGAAAGCGTTAGACCTCTCTCAATCCCTACTCCCGCTCCTGTCCCTTCTTTCCCTGTTCGTGATTTCCCTGCTGTCAGACCTTTTCCTGTCTATCTCAAGCGTGACGTCTCATCCAGATTTGAGAATGAGTCGCGTCGTGGAGGACTTGGCAAGAGCATTTCCTCCCCTTCTCCACGACTTGAAACCCTAATTCCTGGTGCCAAGATCTCTGCCACCCAAAGTATGGAACGCGAAGCTTACTTCGCTCGGCCCCATGAACCACTGATGAGGAGCAACAGCAGCAACAACAACATCAGCTTCCAACAAATTCCAGTTATGAGCAGCAATAACAGCTTCCGGGATCATCTTGCAGCGAGAAGGGCTCCCCCTGTTGTTGCTGTACCTGTGTTTGAGCATGAGTATCCTCCTACTTCTTCTTCCCTTGCTCCTCCTGCCTACTCTGTGACCACTTCTTCTGCTGCTGCACCTGCAGTATCACCACTTGAGATTCCTGCATCTCCTTCCCCTCGTCCAACTTCTGCTCGCTCTTTTGAAGCTCCTCCTCGAACTCCAAGCCCCACCTCTACTACCCATGTGATTGATCATGACCTCCTTGCATCTCCCACCATGCCCCATAGTGATGTAGTTACATTGCCTCCTCCTTCCAGTCCATCTCCAGCACCTGCCTTTATCCGGGAAATGCATTCTGTAAGCAGCATGCGTCCCCCTACCCCTTCTTCAACTCGACCTGCAACCCCTGCTTCCACACGACCATCAACCCCTGCTCCTCCCTGCACTCCTCCTGTGGCCTCCCCTGTGGCAGCTGTTCATGAATCTATGGTAATCCGATCACCTCTTGCCCTTCCCCTTCGGAGTAGTAGTCCCCCAGACTCTCCTGTGGATGACAATGGCCCTGAATGTCCAGTTCCCGAATCCCCAGTCGAGGATTCCCCCCCTGCTACTCCTACAGCTTCTCCTCCACCCCCACCACCAGATTCTCCGCCTGCCACTCCTATTGCTTGGCCCCCTCCACCTCCCCCTCTTCTTACCCCATCTACTCAAGATTCTCCACTGGATGCCAATGTAATTGCTCCTGTTGAAGTGAATCTGTCTCCCATTGTGACCCGCAAACCACATTCAGTTCGCACAAGTCGAAGCCTTAAGCAGAGTTCTGGGAGGAAGCCACCTTCCCACCCTGATTCACATCACACTGGAGAGCCTATGTCAGTACCTGCAAAGGGCTCCACATCTGCAGCTCAGAAATATGAAGGAGAATCTTATTTAGCAATGAAGGCAGCAGCAGCAGGTAATCAATCACGGAATGGTGAATTGGTGGTAGGAAAGGTCACAACAGATTCCATGCCGTCTGCAACAAGCTCTCCGAGAGTTGCAGCAGAGAGTGCAGCAAATGAGGAGACAGATTCGAAGCCAGCAGAGGATGATGTCAATCAGAGAGCAGAGGCTTTTCTTGCAAATTTTTGGCAACAGATCAGATTGCAGAGACAGGAGTCATTGCAACGCCATCACAGAGGCGAAGAATAGAGATTTTTGTAGCCAGCAATTTATTTCTTTTCTCTGATATATTTGTCTTTGTTGCATGCTGGACCTTTTTGTGAGCAATCCAACAAGCAAAGAGAGCTGCTCATCTGCAAAGTTCTTGGAGGGACAGTTTTCATCAAGTACAGAACAAAGGCTTTCAGCTGTTGCTTTTAAGAACACAACTAGTGTTCACAATCTGGGAAAAGCATGTCTAGTGTTTTTCCAATGCACTGGAGAGAGCCACCCTCCTTCTCAGATGAGCAAGGTCCAGCACAAGACATATGCATTTTTTTTTCGTGCATCTGCATATGACGAACTAGCCAGAGCAGCGCTGCTAGAAGAAAGACAACAATTTTGGACATCAACAACACTGCTGTCTCAACTTGCCCCCTTTTTCAGGTTCCCTTCATGAATGAGAAGCTTGAGTAGGGGTGATTTCCATATTCTTTCTTGTTAGAGTCATGGCTGCCACAGTCTGCATACACCATTGTATAGTTTGGAGGCGCAAATTGTACATTGTCAAATAAAGCAGGGATAGGTGGTGAACATCCATTATTCCCTTGTATGTTGAGACCTGCACATTTGAAAGTCTGGAAGGGTGCAATGTCATATACCTAGTTCCACCGAAGTTTTCAGACAACTTTGTAAGAGAGTGAGTGAGTATGTCGAGGGTCTTACTTAAAGAAAGGTTGAGAGAGGAGACATTGTGTCTTATTATTGTGCGTCGATTAAAAAAATGTCAAATGCAAAAAGACTTTTGAAACGTTATGTCCTGTTGTCAATGGAATGTGTGTTGTGTGAGGCCATGAAGTTTTGGTGCTACTTTGTTTTGCAACTCTCTAGCATGTGTCTATCAAAAGCAGGTTATTGTGCTGTTTTAGGTCAGCAAAGCAGATTCATGTTGGCTCTGAAAGAGTGGAACTTGGACTTAGACAGCAAGTTCTACATCACATGGCCACAAAGTTCCCTAATAAGTTTTCTGCTCACTGGTCTTTGTAGGTGCAAAGTCTGTGAGTAGGAGGAGAGGGGATCTTTCTAGTGTGAATAAGGATAACTAGTTGCAAAACCAGATGATGCTTTGATATGATTTTGTTGGTACTATTTGTCATATTGTACCTAATAATCTTTGAAATCAATGGACTTAGTCTCATTTCATTGCAATTCTCTCTCTCTCTCTTTCTGCTCATCTCTGAGCCTCAGACGTATTGCTTGTCTCTCAAAGCATGTCCATGGGATGTTTCATTGCCAAGAGCTTGGACTTGGCAGTTTTCTCAATGTTTGTCTAGTATTGTACAGCTTAATCTACTTTTCTTTTCTTCCATTCTTATGTGGGATCCAAGGGAATTGGCTTATATTGTTCTGAGCCTTTCAAACTCGAATCATTTCCTGCAGTTTGTAACTCTGAATATAAGGTAAAGGCTTCAGCATGGTTGGAAGCATATGTATGATCTGTTTGACACAGGTGCAAGTGCAAGCTCTTATGTGCAAATGACAGAGGTGCCTGCTCCCTGAGCACATGGATTAATGGAAGAGATATATTTCCCTGGAGCTCATGAGTAATTTGACATAAGGAACACATGCAAATATGCAGCTGGGTCTTCAACAATTGTTGGACACAGTACTCTTGACTGAAAGGAAATGATTGTGACTGAAGAAATGGTACTTCAACCTCAACTTATCTCTATTTCTGGACACTGGGTCTGTGAAGATGCAGGTACTCAAGACTAGCAGCTGATTTGGTGAGCAAAACTTGATCAGGTCGGAGGTATGTGACTCATGTTTTTACACCAGTTTCTCTAATATTTGTTCTCTGCTGTGAACATTTCTCTGCCTCTTGAGGGAAAGATGTAAAAAGATTGCTGGCTGAGGTGGTTGTTGCAGAGTCAACTACTCTTTGAAGTGGTTGATTCCAAAATGTTAATTACTAAACTAGAGAATGTTGTAATTGTTGCTTTCAAATGCCCATGATATTATCCAAAGTGATTTGAGAACATGTATCATATCAATTAGTTTTTGCTGATTGATGTTGCGATAGATTAGTCACTATCATACATGTTACGGTTAATAGTTCCTGAACAACTGAGAGACTGTCACTGCTGTTCATACTACTGGTTTTATTGTTTGTTTCATTCTTCTTCTTCCTGGTTTTTCAGTTCTTATCTGGGAGTTTTCTTTCACTTAAAAGGAATAGTTTTGGAAATTTCTCGATACGAATGAGAGTTATTTCTGCTGATTGAATGGTGAACTATATGTATTTCCATATGGGAATTATTTTCTGCACTTGCAACCATTGTGTTCAGCAGTTGGTTCGCTTGTTTGTTGAACCATGGTCATCTTTCTTATGCCTTGATAACAAAAAATGTTGAGGGGTCGTATCTTGCTCAGAGCAATACATCGTTCCTGAATGGCCAAATGAATCAATACATCTGTTTTGTTGCAATCAGAAGTAATGTCTGATGCCATAGTTGACACTGAAGTTTTGATGATTATAAGTGTGGGAGGCATGAAGCATCATGAACTAGGAGGGGAAATGGGCGATTTCTCACGATTTGTGTACACGATATTCTAATGCAATTTCAGTTAAACAGTGCAGGAATCAGTGAGTGTGAAGAAAACACAACATTCACAGAGGTGGATAAACACACTGTTTTTTATTTCAATCAGTACATTCAAGCCCATACCCATATACATATATATGGAAATCCATGCTCTCACATTAATCTCTATTTATTAAAATGTAGTAGTTTTGTGCCTCCTCTTTGGTAGTAATATTATCACATTTGGGAGTTCCACTCTGATGAATTTGCATCATGGCAGTCACAGGGATGGAGGAGGATTGTAGCTGCGCACATGGAACTAATGCAAGGGGCATTAACACAAAGCTCCATGTCTTCCACAATTCTTTGGACCAGTCATGGTGTTGTTGACACAAGTTCCATTGCAGCATTTGGAAGAAAAGTTGTATTGGGTTGTGCAGGCAGATGATGTTCCTTGTGGTGATGGTGGTGATGACGATAATGATGATGATGTGATGAATTTTGTTGATCCATGACCTTTCAACATTGATTTACTAAGCAAGAGATTCACACTATTTGACTCCTATTCTTTGTCCAAAATGTATTGAAAGGCCATTTTAGTGCTGTTGGTGGAAATGCTATACTATCAATGTTTCTTTTTTGGGTGAATTTTTGCACTTTGGCCACAAAAACTTTTGGGAAATTTCTTTTCAGTGGAAAATTTGAAAAATTTGCTAAAATTTTGAAAACATTCACAAGACTTTGGGAACCAAAAAATTGGGAATTTTTTTTTAAAAATCCTATACACCATGCTTGAGATTTTGGGTTATAACCAGGTTTTTTTTTTTCTTGGGCAAATTTTCACAAGGTCGAAACAAAAAAATTTGGAAATTTTTTAGTGTAAATTTTTTAAAACTTGTGGAAACAATTAGAAATTTTTGCCAATCTTTCAAAACCGCAAAATTGGAGGGAAAAACATTTTAAAACGTGGTTATAACAAGCAAAATAAGCATGTTATTAAATATTGTACTAAAAATCTGACTCCTTACAAATATCACTCTTGTAAATGGTACCAAATTGAGTTATCATATGTGGAAAATTGTAAATATTAGGAAAATTCCCTACTGTACTAAAACCCTGAACTCATAAACCACTAAATGGACGGTTAAGGAAATTTGAGTGCATTAGGTGAAACTCAAAAAAACATCAATTTTGGTGGTAAACTGAGTTTCATATTGTCTTTCCTTTTTCCTGAGCGCCGCCACTGCTGCTACAAATATTTTCACTGTTTTTATCTATACAATTATTATAATTATTCTCCAACCTTGAAAGCTTGGTTTTAGACAAGCTTGTGGTTAAATGCTGAGTTTCAGCATTTCATAATGATGATATAATAAAATTTCCTTACTTTGCGGATACCACATTTCATAATGATGGTCTAATAAAATTTTATTACTTTGCAGATACCATTAAAAGAGGGATAGGGGGTGAAAGGAGCTGCAAAGACAGGGTGACATTACAGATAACGCTATTTGCTTCACCATATTGGTTACAAACATTAGAAAATGGGTCATGGTTTTAGACTTAAGAGGAACTTCCACCTCTAAAAACTGTTAGTCAAGTTACATTTTGCAATTGCAAAAAGCCATAAAGATGTGAAGATTGAACTCATTCCAATTTCACACCAGCAAAAGTGGTAAGGATGTTGGAACCGTTTACAATGTACAGGAGCTACTTTGTGTGAGATTCTAATCATGTTCAGATCGTTTGGTGATGTTGGTTAGGGTTAGGCTAAGGCTTTTCTTTAATCCCAAGACATGGAAGCTTGGTTTTAGACAGTGGCTTTAATCCATCTTCACCCATTTTCAGCACACTGAGAGTTTTCATTTTTTAAGTTTTTCAATTTTTAAGTTTGGGTTTGTCAAAATTGAAGGTTGAAATTTTTTAACCTAACTTTGAAATTTTGTTTTGAGCCTGACCATTTCAAAACATAGTAGCCAACCAAATTTTGGCAATGAGAACATTTTTTTCTAATTAAAAAAGCAGCTTGAAGCAAAGTTGTAGCTTGAATTGAGCTAACCACCTACTACTTTAAAGCCACATTGATAACAATACATTATAAACATTTAAAAATGACAATTATAGCAGCCAAAATTTAAAACTAACAATTGTAATTTACTTAATAACTTTGAACTAGACCCTATCTTTAGCTAAGCAAAAATTGCCCATCTAAACAAGAAAACCCCTAAAACCCTAAACCCATTCAAATAAAAAAATCTTGGTCAATACAACAAAATTGGATATTAATCAATCAATATTTGTAGATGGATGAAAATCTGAACCTTGAAAATTGATTTGTAGAGAGTTGAAACTCTTGTTCTCTTTAGAAGGTTTCACTATATTTTTTTGCAACTTTCAAATTTTATTTGAAAAATAAAAAATCTTCTATGCATATGGTGGTTGTAATTGTAATCAAATTTTGGTTTGGGAACTTGATTTATTTATGTCCATTTCAAGAGCCTTTGTTTGACCAAATTTAACTCTTCAAAAAAATCAGTGGATTTTTAAAAATAGAATTTTCATAAGGGCATAGGACATTAGTGGTTCGTAGGGCGTTTTTTCATGATTTACAAATTGATATAATTTTTTTAAATTCTTGTGACCCAAGAATATATTACATTATATTATTATCTAAAGGTGTACATAAAAACTTTCACATAAAAATGATTTGAAATCTTTTTAAAAAATTCTTTAAGAAATTATTAACATTGATTACATTTAAAAAATTCTTTTAGGTATTGAATATTCATTAAATTCATTTTAAATTTATCCAAATGTTCCCATAATACCTTAAGAATATTGTTATACAAATTTATCCAAAAAATTAGACTTCAACTTAAATTGTTACTTATCACAATGAAATTAAGCAATGGTTACATCTTGAATTGGTTCCTAATACCCAATTTGGACTTGATACCAAACTTTAAGTGAAAGTTTACATTTAAAGAAATTCAATAAAGATTCAAACAAATCATAAAATTGATAAGATAAAGTTGAGTAGATTGTAGATGACTACCAAACAAACAAAGGAAAGCCATGATGCTAAAATTATAAGAATGACACAAACTTGACAAAGTATGAAAGGTGTTGTTATGCCAATTTTCAAAGTTCCAAATTTGAATGTGAGATCAAAGACAAGGGAAAAAGGACATAGTGTTAATGTATATATTTATACACGACTTTTATCAACTTATTGCTTGGACAACTTGGGAGGAAAACAACAATCTAGCAATCATTTGGTGATTATGTGAACTTGACCATGAATCATGTGGTTTTTAAGGTGAGAGCTTGTGAAAAAATTGCGTTGCATGATATCAAGAAATAACCTTCTCTTTACCCATTGCGTTAGGCAAGTTTTGAAATGTTTTGCTTGACAAAAGAAAGACAATATACATGCGCCTTCCAACTTGCAATGAAAGTTAGTTGACCACAAACATTGCATATGTAAGGACTAGTTACCAAAACATGAATTTGCAACATGGATATTATCACAAATCAAGTGATATTGCAATATTGTAAATTACAATAGAAATAAAAAAGATTGTAGAGCACATATCTTTTGTGTTATTTGACATATCGACCAATACTTTGCTCATTACCATGTTATTAAATATTATTGAAACAACATCACATGTTTCATAATAAGATCATGTGATCTACTACCACCTCTCCTCCACCCACCCCCCCCCCCACCCCCCCCCCCCTCTTTTTTTTTCTTTTTCCCTTTCTTCTCTTCTTTTTTTTCTT
>Ga0116231_10012200_pt1 | contig 12768 bp, 14 predicted proteins | sample S1TSphgellanicum_2_FD_89695 | JGI IMG/M metagenome (GOLD analysis project Ga0116231, IMG submission 89695) | Host-associated microbial communities from peat moss isolated from Minnesota, USA - S1T2_Fd - Sphagnum magellanicum MG | ecosystem: Host-associated > Plants > Peat moss > Unclassified... | reverse complement strand
GACCAGGCCAGTGCCGACGGTGTCGGAGTTCTTGTCCATCTGGCCGACGTTGCGGGGATTGTTGTAGTGATCGATGACCTTATCGCTGTATGCCATGATGATGACCTCCTCAGGTCGGTATTGCGTTTGATTCCAGAAACTGCGGCAAAGATGCCGTTTAGTGAGCTGCCCACTCGATCTTGGTCAGATCGATGCCTTCTTTGACCATCTCATAGAGCGGGGAAAGCTCGCGCAGATGCTTGACGATGTGGATGACCTTGTCGCCGACGTAGTCGACTTCCTCGATGGTGTTGAAGCGGCCCAGTCCGAAGCGAATCGAACTGTGCGCCACGTCGTCGCCCAAGCCGAGGGCCTTGAGAACGTAGGAGGGTTCAAGCGTTGCCGAGGTGCAGGCCGAACCGCTCGAAACCGCCACGTCGTTGATGCCCATCAGAAGGCTCTCACCTTCGACGTAGACGAAGCTCATGTTGAGGTTGCCGGGCAGGTGATGCTCCATGTTGCCGTTGACTTCGACGTAGTCGAGAGCGGCCTCGAGCTTGCGGCGCAGATGGTCGCGCATTTCGGTTAGACGGGCGGCTTCGGCGGCCATCTCCTGGCCGGCGATTTCGCAGGCCTTGCCCAGCCCCACGATGCCGGGAACGTTCAGCGTGCCGGACCGCATCCCGCGCTCGTGGCCGCCGCCGTCGATCTGAGCGGAAATCTGCACGCGCGGATTGCGGCGGCGCACGTAGAGCGCGCCCACGCCTTTCGGCCCATAAATCTTGTGCGCGGTGAGCGAGAGCACGTCGATCTGCATCGCGTTCACGTCGACGGGAACCTTGCCCACGGCCTGAACGCCGTCCGTGTGGAAGATGACGCCCTTCTCATGACACAGCTTGCCGATTTCGGCGACCGGCTGGATCACGCCGATCTCGTTGTTGGCAAACATGATGGAGACCAGAATCGTCTTGTCGTCGATGGCCCGCTTCAGATCTTCGATGTCGATCAGGCCGTCCGCCTTCACCGGCAGATAGGTGACGCGGTAGCCGTGCTTTTCGAGGCGCTTGCAGGTATCGAGGACGGCTTTGTGCTCGGTGACCTGAGTGATGATGTGGTTGCCGCGCTCTTTATACATCTCGGCAATGCCCTTGATGGCCAGATTGTTGCTCTCGGTCGCGCCGGAGGTGAAGATAATCTCTTTCGCCGTGGCGCCGATCAATTTGGCGATCTGCTCACGAGCCGTTTCGACCGCCTGTTCAGCTTCCCAGCCGAACGAATGATTGCGGCTGGCGGCGTTACCGAATTTGCCGCTGAAGTAAGGAATCATGGCTTCAAGCACACGCGGGTCCATGGGGCTGGTCGCGTGGTTATCCATATAGATGGGCAGGGTCACGCCCGCGGGTATGGCAACTTCATTTTCCAAAACGCTCATCTTCGTCTCCAAAACTTGCCTTCAGGCTTTCAAAAAAAACGGCTGTCACCACTCCGGTGAAGCGGAAATTTGTCTTACATAGTCACCGACAGCGAAACCAGGCCATGCATCTGCGCGGCCCTCGACATTGCGGTTTCGTGATCGACCAAGTCATATACAGTGATGCTTTTGAGCACGTCCGCGATGCTCTCATTCACGCGCGCCAGCGGTTCTTTCACCGTGCAGTTCGGTTCGAGATCGCAGGATTTTGTTCCCTTTACGCAACTGGTGATGAAAAGTGGCCCGTCGATGGCGTGAATGACCTCAAATGCCGTGATTTTGCCTGCATCCTTCGAGAGGGCATATCCGCCGTTCATCCCGGCATGCGATTTGAGCAAACCCACCTTGGCCAGCCGCTGCAGCACTTTGGCCAGAAGCTGCGCCGGAATTCCATAGGTGTCTGCGATATCCTTCGCGCTCACCGAAGGGGTTTCCGGGTGCTCGGCGAGGTACTTGAGCGCCATGAGACCGTAATCCGCTTTTTTGGTGAGTCGGAGCATGAAGGGTGACCCCCCGAGGGTCGGACCGCCTCCTCAGTATACGACCAATTCTGTCGCTATTTCAATGGGCGGAAAAGAATTCCCAACCACTCGACTCGCGATTCCCGCTGTCCAGAAGGAGCTGAACGATACTTTTCCTCGTTTTGACACAGAAGTGAACAATTCTTTATCAAATCCCTATTGGACAATGTGCCAAGGCTCGATACAATCGGGCGCAAAGGCCCTCACTCCGAAACGGTCAAGAATCCCCAATGGCGAGTCCCTGCAAGCACCCAAAAGTCCGAGTCGTCTCCCGCACGGAAGATGCGGAATACGTTGAATGCGTGGAATGCGGCGAGGTCTTCGACTCCGACGAATTCCGCGATATGGAGATCGAAGAGAAGGTCACCGGCGGCGGCACCGACGATCCCGATGACTGAGGCCGGTTTTGCACGAGTTGCGCGACCTACGCCGCAGGCTCCGAATCGGTCACCTTGCCGATGCGCTGCGACGCCACCCATGCGTAGTGAAAGCCCGAGGCCACGGTAAGGATCATCGTCGCGTCGAGCATCGCCTCGCGGGCGGCAAAAATCCACGGCCGCGCATGGATCAGGTCCAGCAGCACCATTCCGATGGCGCCTACCTGACTGAAACTATTGGCTTTACCCAATAGCGAAGGGTGAAAATCGCGCAGGTTGGTTGTGGTGTAGAGGATCACGGCGGTGGCCAGCATGCCAATGTCCCGGCCAAACACCAGGATGGCCACCTGCGGCTCCAGAATGCCCATCCAGGTGAGCGCGAGGAAGAGCGAACTGAGCATCAGCTTGTCCGCTACCGGGTCGAGATATTGCCCGAGCATGGTGCGCTGGCTGAGCCAACGGGCCAAAAGGCCGTCCATCGCATCCGTGCAGGCCGCGATCAGGAAGAGCGCGAACGCCACCTGGAATCGCCGCTCCAGGACAGCCACAATCAGGATCGGCACCAGACAAATCCGCAGCAGCGTGAGCAGGTTGGGCGCCATCCGCAGCGGATTTCTGCGGCTCGCATGCGGCATCGCAGCAAGATTCAGACTTGAAAGATTAGTGCTGGTACTCATCACCAAGCATGTTAACGCAGTCTTACAATCGCTGCCCATCCTCTCGGATACACTTTCCCCGCGGGGAGGGATCCGGCGTCAGAGGCGTACGATTGGCGGTGTGGCCAGGTTGCTGCTAAACTAAGAAAGTTGTACGACAGGCGCGTAGCTCAGTTGGTTAGAGCGCTACCTTGACACGGTAGAGGTCAGGAGTTCGAGTCTCCTCGTGCCTACCATATCTTTATCGATTTAAGGCTTCACGATGCTCTTCGCCGCTTTTTGACTTGAAATTCAGCCGGGCGAACGGTATCCGGTTGACTGTCAGTAAGCATGAGCCGGCATTTGCGCCTGAACCGCACAACGGCTACAGATGTCCGGTGAAGTGGTACGATCCCGACCCCAAGACCCACTTCTCAACGGCTCGAGCGGTGCCCGGCAAAACATCCTTCTGAGGTTCTGCGCCGTGAAGTCGCGCTTCGTCGGAATTGGCTCCCGCCGGTAGGATTGCCGTAGCCCGAGCGCCGGCAGGAACGATGAACTCCGCCGACCAGTCTTTGCCGTTGCGGCGCCAGGACGAAGCGATCGTTCCGAGGACCGTGTGTAACGTGGCCGAGGCATCCGGCGCGCCGGAGTCCAATGCCGGCATAAGACGGATACGCTCTGCTTCGCCGCGGCTGAGGTCGAAGTCGACACCCGCGAGCCCGCGATACAACCATTCCTCGGCATGGCCCAGCATAAAGTGGTTTTGCGACGAGTCGGGATTCGTATCCCAGGCCTCGGTCAGCGTTGTCGCTCCCTTCGACAGCTGGTACCCGTAACTGGGCGAGTCCGTGCGGGTCACCATGTCGTAGAGCACATCGGAACGTCCATTCTGCGAGAGCGCCCCGACAACGTAATGGAAGCCGATATCCCCGGCGGTGACGTGATGGCGGTGGGCGCGAATATCGGCAACGAGGTTGGCCAGAACGGAAGCCCGATCCTCCTCTGGAACCAGGCCGAGGTAAAGCGGCATGGCATTCGCCGTCTGGCTGCCTCGATCGTAACTCTTGGTCTTGGCGTGATACAGCGCGCGATTGAAAGCCGTCTTGACGCCAATTGCCTCGTCTTCGTAACGCTTCTTGTCCGCCGGCTTGTGAAGCAGCGTTGCTATGCGCGCCAGGGTCTCCAGATCCTGATAGTAGATCGCGGTTGCCGTCAGGCCTTTGCTGGTCAACTGGGATTCGCCTGGAGCGCGTGGCCCGACATCGTACCAATCTCCCAGCCCGAAGGTCAGCATCCCAGCGACAGACTTGCTCTTGAGATAGTCCACATAGCGGACCATCGAGGTGTAATGCGCAGCCAGATCATCAAGGTCGCCATAGAACTGGTAGGCGGCCCAGGGACTGAGGATCACGGCGCTGCCCCACTCCGGCGAATCGCGAAAGACGGTACTCTCGCCGTTGCTATGCACGAAAGCGACGTACTCCGGCGCGATGCCAGGCACCATGCCATCGGCCAACTGCGCGTCGGAAATATCGTCGGATATTTTGCGGTAGAGCTGCGCCACCCCGTAGTTGTCCATGATGGAACGGGCGTTGAGATGCGTCTGTTCCAGCCAGCCGAGCTTCTCGCGGGTTGGGCAGTCGGTGAGAACGCTCGCAAGGTTGCTCAGAATGGCCTGATCGATGAGGTGATGGATATCGTTCAGCAAGGGCGCGTCGGAGTGGAAGACGCCATTGACCGCGACATCATCGTGAACGAAATCGCCTGCCAGAGCAAGAACTCTCGGTGGCCGCGCACCCACAAGAACGGCCACCGCCTCCACCTGAACATACCGGAACCCATAGTAGGTAAAACGTGGATGCCAGACCTCTTGACCATCGCCGCGCAAAGTATAAGTGAATAAAACGGGATCGCTCTTGCCTGCCGCGGCGCTTCTTTGCGTCACTTCGCCGTTCCCGTCGAGAAGCTCACCCGGAAGCATGCGAACGGTATCGCCCGCGTGGCCTTGAACCCTGATCTCTGGCCAGCCCGAAAAGTTCCTTCCCAGGTCGTAAACGCGCGAACCGGGGCGCAACTCAGTTTGACGCACCGGTTGGATGACCTCCATCACCTTCATGGGCGGAATTTGCGATGACCGCAGAGTATCGCCCAGAGTAAGGGATCCGCTAGGGGCAGCGACCTCAATCGCCTCGTTCCATAGCCCGTTCTGCGTTGCATCCCATCCGGGCGTTTCCTTGCGCGCATCGTAATCCTCGCCGCCGTAGATGCTCGAGAGCACAATGGGACCCGGAGCGGTCTGCCACGTATGATCGCTCGCGATGACCTGCTGAGTTCCGTCCACGAAGGTCACGTGCAGTTGCAGGATCATCTTGGGATTGCCGAAGGAGCCGATGAACTTGGTATAGCGGTCCTCGAGACCAGGGACGTTGTACATGCCATTGCCAAGCATGACGCCGAAGGTGTTGTCCCCTTTGTTCAACCCATCCGTAATGTCATAGGCGTTGTAGAGCACGTGCTTGCGGTAATTGGTCCAACCCGGGGTCATCACCGCGTCCGTGACCGGGCGCCCGTTCAGGTGTAGCTCGTATTGTCCTACTCCCGAGATATAGACAATGGCGCGCTGCACTGGTTTCGACAGTTGAAACGTGTGCCGAAAGAGAGGCAAATCTTCTGCCCGGGCGTGCTGGTCGCCCACGCCTTCGCGCGCTTGCGGCTCCAGGGGTCCGTCTGGCTTCGCGGCAATCCACTTGGCAACCCAATCCGCCGGATGCAGCAGTGCGGTCGTCCAATGCGAGGGCGCGCTGCAGGCTGAAAGGCCAACAGTATCGCGCCAGACACAAACCTTCCAATAGTACGTTGCATGGGATTGCAGAGGGAGTCCACCATAAGGCACATGAACGTAGTCATGGCTCTTGATCCGTCCAGAATCCCACATATCTCCGCGGTTCCGATCGAGCAGTCCGGGAGCGGAAGCCACAAGGATGCGATAGCCCGTCTGTTCGACGTTATATTGGCCGGTGCCGCCGGCGTTGAGTTGCCATGCGAAGAATGGCCGTTGATCCCCCAGACCGACGGGAGCTTCGAGCCCTGAAACGCGGAGTTGAACCGGCGTGACGCTGTCGCTGGCGTTCTGGCCAACCTGTGCGGTTAGCGGCAAAGCGTAGGCGAACGACAGAAAGATCAGCGCACGCGCGAGGCGAGGCGAGAGGCCGAGTGCTTGGGAGATTTTGGGCGAAGGCATGCGGAGGGTTCTCGAAGTTGACATTGAGTTACACACGTTCCTCAATCGAGCAGTCTCAACTCAGAAGCGAAAAGGCTGCCCGTCATTCTACGATTTCCAGCACAGGCAACTTCCAATCGATGAAGCCTTTATGGCATCGGGCCGCCCGATCTCCGGACGATGGTACTGGTTTATAGAGCCGTTCACGCGAAGATCGAGAGCGAGCTATTCTATCGCCTTGACGGCAAGCGCAGCGGTCACCTGCTTAAAACCATACCGCGGAAGTGCCTTCCAGGCGAAGTAATTCACGACGATCCATCCCGGGCCAGGCCAGTTGCCGGGCTTGGAACTGAAAGCAAGAGAATCCATCGACTCCATTCAAGTGAGCGAACGAACTCTCCGTTGGGCGAACTCCCTACCGGCTTCATCTGGAAGATCTCACCCTTCTTCCGGATAGCGAGGGAATCCGGTCATCGCGGCCGAAACCACCAGCTCTGCCAGAATGCCGGCTCCACTAGAAAATGGATCGTTGCTCCGCCGACAAAGCCCTTATCGGCTCCCACCTGTCATGCACGTATTGCGCGATGTCCTTTCGCTCCCGGCCGGCAACAGGATGTGCCTCTCCGGTTACGCTCCCTTACAACCAATCCCGGCGTCAGCGATGCCCGGCCTCCGACGCGATCCGATGCGCCACCACACCGCCGCTGATCCGCCGGTACACCTCCGGAGTCACCACCCCGTTCTGCACCAGGTCCAGCTTCGTCCGGTAAGGCCGAAAACGCACAATCCGCGCCGCCCACGTGGCCGTCATCCCCGGCACATGCATCAGTTCAGCGACGGAAGCGCGATTCAAATCCACAAGCGCAGCCGGACCGGCGGACGCGACTGAAATTGCCCACGCCGCTACGACCGCGAACACCGCCAACCTGCGCTTCATCCCGCCATTTTGCTCCAAAAGGCTCCGATGCGACAAGAAAATTAACCAATTCCCATTTGACAAACCCCGCCAGCTTTCTTAACCTCGATTCCAGATGCAGAGCCACCTCCATCATCGTCATCACCACCATCATGAGACGATCATGTCGGCGGACTGCCACGGACTGAGCTAACAGCCAGCACCCAAAGCAGATTTTTCACGAAGCCCGCCGGCGCAGACGCCAGCGGGCTTTATGTTTGCGCCGGCTGCGCCAGAATCCAAGCCTCCAACCACAAAAAAGAGAATCCCAATGACCACCGAAGTTCCTCAAATCGATTTCGAAAAAATGGATGGCCTCGTCCCCGGCGTCGTCCAGGACGCCGCCACCGGAGAAATCCTCATGCTCGGCTTTCTCAACGAAACCAGCTACGCTCAATCTCTCGCCTCCGGTTTCGTCACCTTCTGGAGCCGCACCCGCCAGAAGCTCTGGATGAAGGGCGAAACCAGCGGCAACCGCCTCCGCATCGTCTCCGCAGCAACCGACTGCGACTACGACACCCTGGTCTTCAAAGTGGTGGTCGAAGGCGATGGCCTGGTCTGCCACGAAGGCACCGTCTCCTGCTTCACCAGGCAAATCCCGCTGCAAGTCGAGGAAGAGGTCACCAGTGGCCAATAAGATCCGCCTAGGCATTCCCAAGGGTTCGCTTCAAGACGCCACCATCGCCCTCTTTAAACGGGCCGGCTGGAACGTCTACGCCGATGGCCGCAGCTACTTTCCGTCGATCGACGACAAAGAAATCGAGTGCATGCTCATCCGCGCCCAGGAGATGGCCCGCTACGTCGACCACGGCGTCCTCGACGCCGGCTTGACCGGCATCGACTGGGTCGTCGAAAGCGGCCTCAATGTCACCAGCATCACTTCCCTGACCTATGCCAAGCAAAGCCGCCGCAAAGTCCGCTGGGTGCTGGCCGTCCCCGAAGGCAGCGGCTTCGAAAAAGCCGAAGACCTCGAAGGCAAGACCATCGCCACAGAACTGGTCGGAGTCACGAAGAAGTACTTCGCCGACAAAGGCGTCAACGTCAAAGTCGAATTCAGTTGGGGCGCGACAGAGGTTAAACCTCCGATGCTCGCCGACGCCATCGTCGAAGTCACCGAAACCGGAAGCAGCCTCAAAGCCAACCGCCTCACCATCATCGACACCGTCATGGAAAGCGAAACCCACCTTATCGCCAGCCAGGCCGCTGCCGCCGATCCCTGGAAGCGCCAGAAAATCGAGCAACTCGCCATGATGCTCCGCGCCGCCATCGACGCCCAATCCCAGGTTGGCCTCATGCTCAACGTTGAGCGCCAGCACCTGCAGACCGTCCTCTCCCAACTGCCGGCGCTCAACTCACCCACCATTTCCGAGCTCAGCAACCCCTCCTGGGTCGCCGTCAACACCATCCTCGAAGAAACCAGCGTCCGCGACGTCATCCCGCGCCTCAAAGCCGCCGGCGCCACCGGCATCGTCGAATACCCCCTCAACAAAGTCGTTCTCTGACTTCAATTCAGCTTGTCAACCTGAGCGAAGGATCTGTTTTTCGCCGCAACCAAAACAACCACAGGTGCCCCACATCTCGCTTCTGAGATGTGGGGACCAGCAACTTTCAGTTCCAGGAAAAGTACGGGCTTCAGCCCGTACCTCCGGGAATCCAACCAGACAAGGCTTTAGCCCCTGAAGGCAGCACTCCCCATGAAACTCCTGAAAACTCAAGGCCGCACCGCCAAACAAACCGCCCTGATCCTCGCCCAACTGGAGCAGCGCAGCGGCTCGTCCCTCGAAACCGTCTTGCCCACAGTGCGCAAAATCCTCAAAAACATCCGCGCCACGGGCGACAAGGCCCTAAACAGCTACGCCAAACAGTTCGACAGCCTCGAGAAGGGCCGGCCTGTCCGCGTTTCTGAAGCCGAGACTGCCGCGGCGTGGCAGGCGATCGACCCAGCCCTGCGGCAAGCTCTCCAAACGGCGGCGGACAACATCCGCGCCTTCGCCCAGCGCCAACTTCCCAAATCCTTCGCATTCCAACCAACCCCCGGCCTGACCACCGGCCAGCAGGTTCGCCCGATTCCGTCGGTCGGCTGCTACGTCCCCGGCGGCCGTCATCCCCTGCCCAGCACCATGCTCATGACCGTCATCCCCGCCCAGGTCGCTGGCGTCGCGCGCATCTCCGTTACTTCCCCGCGCCCCGCCCCTGAAACCCTGGCCGTCGCCCACCTGCTCGGCGTCATCGAGTTCTACCGCATCGGCGGAGCCCACGCCGTCGCCGCCCTGGCCTACGGCACCGAATCCATCCCCAAAGTCGCCAAAATTGTCGGCCCCGGCAACCTCTACGTCACCGCCGCCAAGCGCGAAGTGGCCTTCGACTGTGGCATCGACATGCTCGCCGGACCCACGGAAATTGTCGTCACCAGCGACCTCGGAGTCGCTTCCAATATCGCCGCCGACCTCGTCGCCCAGGCCGAACACGACCCCGCGGCCCTCGCCATCTTCATCACCACCAACGAGTTACTGGCCAAGGAAGTCCTCGCCCAAACTAAGCTCCAGGCCGGCAAGAATCCGGTAGCCAAACAAGCCATCGCCCAAAACGGCTACATCTTCCTCGCTTCCACCCCGGAAGAAGCCCAGCAAATCACCAACCGACTGGCCCCCGAGCATCTCACCGTCGACTCCGAAGCCGACCTCGCCTGGGTCCAAAACGCGGGCAGCGTCTTCATCGGCCAGCACAGCCCGCAGCCCATGGGCGACTACATCAGCGGCCCCAACCACACCCTCCCCACGGGAGGCATGGCCAGTATCCGCGGCGGCCTGAGCGTCAACGACTTTGTGAAGCTCGTCACCGTCCAGCAGTACGCACCGGAGGCGCTAGCCAAACTTGGGCCCGAAGCCATCCATATCGCTGAGGCGGAGGGACTTAGAGGCCACGCGACGGCGATTCGCGAACGAATGGAAACCAAATGAGCCAACCTCAGCCAAGAGCCCGCGTCCGGCAAATGCCCGAGTACCACCCCCCACTCGGCAATCGCTCCTCCCTGCGCCTCGACTTCAACGAAAACACGCTCGGCTGCTCTCCAGCCGTTCTCGCCGCCATCCAAAGCCTTACGGCAGAAGAACTTACGCGTTACCCCGAGCGAGGACCGGTGGAAGTTTTGACTGCGGAATACCTTGGACTTGCGCCGGAGCAGGTCATTTTGACCAACGGCGTCGATGAAGCCATCCACATCCTCTGCCAGGCATTTCTCGACGCCGGCGACGAACTGCTGCTGCCGGTGCCAACTTACACCATGTACGAGATTTATGCCGCTTCAACCGACGCCGGCATCGTACGCGTTCCAGCCGGCGCGGACTTCGCCTTTCCCTTCGAACAACTCCTCGCCACCATCACCCCCAGAACCAAACTCATCGCCATCGCCAACCCCAACAGCCCCACCGGCAGCGTCTGCACCCGGGAGCAAATCCTCCGGATCGCCCAGGCAGCGCCCCAGGCAGTGGTGCTCGTCGACGAAGCTTACTACCATTTCTTTGGCAAAACGGTGATGGATCTGGTTGGAAAAATCTCAAACTTGATCGTGGCCCGCACGTTTTCCAAAGCCTACGGATTGGCCAGCCTGCGCATCGGTCTGCTGGCCGGCCCGGAACCGCTGCTCCACTGGACTCGCCGCGTCCTCTCGCCCTACAGCGTCAACAGCGTAGCCCTCGCCGCGCTCACAGCGGCGCTCGGCGATCAGGCCTATCTCCACTGGTACGTCTCTGAAATCAAAGAGGCTCGCGCCCAATTCCTGCGCGATCTCACCCAAATCGGTTTCAAATTCTGGCCTACCGAAGCCAATTTCGTTCTGGTCCAAATCGGCCCCGCCCACAAGGACTTCTGCGCCGCTATGCGCAAGCAAAACATCCTCGTCCGCGACCGCTCCGCCGATCCCGGCTGCGACGGACTGGTCCGCATCACCATCGGCACCCGAGAGCAAATGCAGCACGCCGCAGCCCAAATCCAGCAATTCAAACTCGCCGGAGTCTCCGCATGAGCGCCCCAAACCAGATTCGCAGCCAGGCAACCCGTCAAATCCGTAGAGCCGAAATCATCCGCCACACCACCGAAACCAAGATCGACCTGCAACTGACCATCGAGGGTCAGGGCCAATACCAGATCTCGACCGGCATCCGCTTCTTCGACCACATGCTGGAGCTCTTCACCCGCCACGGCGGCTTCAACCTCACGCTCACTTGTAAGGGCGATCTCGATGTCGACCAGCACCACACTGTCGAAGACGTGGGCATCGCGCTCGGCGAGGCTTTTGGTCGAGCCATCGGCGACAAGCGCGGCATCAACCGCGCCGGCTACTTCCTTATGCCTATGGACGAGACGCTGGCCATCGCCGCCATCGACCTCAGCGGCCGCACCGCCTACGCCGTCGAAACCAAAGTCCGCACCCGCCTGGTCGGCGACCTGCAATCGGAGTTGGTCACCGACTTCTTCGAAGGATTCGCTCGCGGCGCGCAAGCCAATGTCCACGTCAAAACCATGTACGGTCGCAGCAACCACCACAAGATCGAAGCCATCTTCAAAGCCTTCGCCAGAGGTCTGCGCGTAGCCGTCTCCCGCGACCGGCAGTTGGCCGAAATGCTGCCCAGCACCAAGGGGCTACTCTGATTTCGCCGCACATGCCGATATCGCTTACAATGCTGACAGGAGCTACACCATGCCCAGAGCCAAATCCGCGCCTTCCACCGTGATCAGTCTGCGCCTTCCGCCCAAGTCGACCGAGCGGCTGAAGCGCATGGCGCTCCGCCATGGCTGGACAGCGAGCGATACCAGTGCACGCCTCGTGGAAGAGGGCCTGCGCCGCGCGGAATTCGCCCTGATCGACTTCCGCGACTCCCCTGTTGGCAGGCAGGCGTACCTCCAGGGCAGCACCCTCGCCGTCTGGGAAGTCGCCATGCTGGCGCGGGACTACAAAGGCGACGTCGCAGCCATCGCCGGCCATCTGGAATGGCCCGAGACCAGGGTCGCGGCGGCACTCAATTACGCCGAAGCATTTCCTCAAGAAATCGACACAGCGCTGGCCGAGAACGACAGCGTCACATTCGCGGACCTCAAGCGCGTGCTGCCCAATATCGAGCGTTTCTCCGTGGGCCTCGAAGACGGACGATGACGGGGGATTCTGGAATTCATGCTCCGCCTGCTGCTCGACGAACACATCCCGCCGGCGGTCGCTGAAGCCGTGAAACGCCTCTGTATCGAACGTAACTATGCCCAGGCATCCATCGTCGCGCTTCGGGATTGCCGCAACGGAGCTTTCCTAGGCCTGGGCGACCACGAGATTCTTGCGGCGGCATACAAACTGGGCCTCACCCTCGTGACGTATGATCTGCGCACCATCCCGCCCCTCCTCAAGGGCTGGGCGGAGTCGGGCATCAGCCACGGAGGTGTTATCTACGTCGACCAACGGACCATCCACCCATCCGAGATTGGCCGGCTCGCCCAGGCGCTCGCCGTCATCCTCGCGCGATACTCTGGGCGAGACTGGACCAATCAATCCCTGTTTCTGGAGAAGTAACCGAATGCGAGTCACGGTAATCGACTACAAAGCCGGCAATCTGACCTCGG
>Ga0116231_10012199_pt1 | contig 12772 bp, 12 predicted proteins | sample S1TSphgellanicum_2_FD_89695 | JGI IMG/M metagenome (GOLD analysis project Ga0116231, IMG submission 89695) | Host-associated microbial communities from peat moss isolated from Minnesota, USA - S1T2_Fd - Sphagnum magellanicum MG | ecosystem: Host-associated > Plants > Peat moss > Unclassified... | reverse complement strand
TCACCGTCGAGGGCAAAGCCGTGACGACGGCGCCTGTGATCCTGCCTCTCACCACGCCCTATAGCGGTGGCACCATCACCGCCCAGGAACTCTCGGAACTGCCCGATGGGGCCAGTCTCAACCTTGAGACCATGCTGCAGAATCAACCCTCGGTATTCGCCTATTCGGACGGCCCCCTCGGGGTCGGTACGAACATCTTCTATCGGGGCTTTGACAGTGGACAGTTCTCCCAGCTCTTCGATGGCGTGGGCCTTGATGACGTATTCAACGGCGGCGTCACCGGCGGCGCTGATACGGTGAACAAGGTGCTTCTCCTGCCGCGCAATGTCGACAGCGTCGAGCTATATCGCGGGATAAACAACCCGGATGTAAACTCCTATAACTCCCTGGGCGGGACAATCAACTTCTTGCCGAAAATGCCCTCGGCGACGCCCGGGGGCGAGATCGGGGCTGGGGTCGGCAGCTTCAACACCTATGATGCGCACTTCACATATAATACCGGCGATATCGATGGCGTACGTCAAATCGTGAGCTACGACCACGCTGAAAGCGACGGCTGGGTACCCTATACGAAGGACCGCAACACGAACCTTTTCTATCACGGCGTCTGGGACCCAGCGCCGGACAAGCATGTGGGGTTCATTTTTGTTTATAATCTGAATGACGGTCATACACCGTTTCAGATGCCCCTCCCGCTTCTGAACGCCAACGGCGGCTATTATCAGTATGCGCCCTCGGTGGCTTATGAGAATGATCGGGATGCGGAATATCTCGGCATTCTGGACTTCGATTGGCAGATCAGCAAGAATATTGATTTTGATCAGAAATTCTTTGGCGGCGACAACAATTATGACCGCACATCCTTCGCCAACCCAGCGGATTATGAAAGCGCGACCCAGCCCTATGAACTCTACAACCAGGGCTTGACCTCCTATTTCTGGAAGCCCGCCTACGGCTATGTGAATGGCCCCAGCTACGTGCCCGCGTCCGTGTTTGGCTCCACGGTGAACGGCACTGATTATCGCCTCTATAAGTACAGCGCCTGGGCATTCGGCTGGCAGCCGACCCTCACCGCAACGCTTCCTAGCAACACCGTCACTTTGGGCGGTAATGTCACTGTCGCGCGCCTGCACTCCGCCGAGTATTTCTATGGCGCGCCCGATGTTCCCGCGACACTCGGCTATGACAATGCGTGGGACGAACATGACGAGCGCATTCTCGCGTCCGTCTACGCTCAGGACGACATCCATCTTTTCGATGACCGGTTGCACATAACGCCGGGCCTCAAGTTCATCTATGCCTATACGTCCGACGTTGACGCCGTGGGCATATACTATCCGTTCGCCGGCTCGCCCCACATCAATGACACCTTCCTTTCGCCCACCATCGGCGTGAACTACAAGGTGACGGACGATTTCGCGGTGTTCCTGGCCTTTGGGGAGAACTTCAAGCTACCCGATATCACCGCGCTCTATAATGGCGTGGCTGGAAACGCCGATGAGCTCGCCAATGGAACTTATGTCGCCTATGCGCCGACCGTGCCGAGCATCAAGCCTGAATACGTCTATGACTATGAGTTAGGCGGCCGATATCAGCACGGCGGCGTCTCGGCGGAAGTTGATTTTTACCGGGAGGACTTCTTTAACACTTTCATTGACGCGAGCGACGAGGCCACGGACACGACCATCGTCACGAATGGCGGTAGTTCACGCTACCAGGGCGTGGAGGTGCGTCTGCAGGATGATATCAACCTCTCCCATTATGGCGATCTGCGCGCGTTCATCAATTACTCCTACAACGACGCCCGCTACACCTCTTCCTTCCACACCGACTCCGATGGCGCCACCCTGGCGGACTCCGGCGCCCTAGTGACCAAGGGCGAGGAACTTGGCGACGTTCCCGAGCAGCTGGTAAGCTTTGGCGGAACCTGGACGGATAATGGCTGGCGCGTGACCTTGCGCGGTCGTTACGTCGGCCCGCAACAAACCCTGGACTACAACACCGGCGTGCCCGACGGGGAGAAAATCGAAGGCTATTACCTGATGGACCTTGGCCTCGCAAAGACGTTCACCCTCCACGGTATGTGGGTGAAGACTTTCAAAATTGGCGTGGATATCAACAATATCTTGAATAAGTACTATTTCAACTATGCCGATACGAGTACGAAGGAAGACTACTTCAAACAGCTCACTGAATTTGCATCGCCTGGCGCGCCGCGGAACGTCCTCGCCAAGATGGATTTCGGCTTCTGAAGTTAAGGTCGGGCCGTGGGCGGCGGCCCACCGGCATATCTCAGGCGTCCGAGAAGACCCGCGGCGCGTTCGGCGAGCTCGGCTGTCCTTGGCAACCCCCCTTTCCACCGCTCGAAGCTCATCACGCCCGCGATTCGGCCCTCCAGGTGTGCCTCGGCCGCCGCCTGGCCCGACGCGAGGCGGATGGCGAGGGTCGTCACCAGAATCTCCGCCAGCAGCAGGCGCTTGGTGTAATGGTTCTCGTCGGTGGCGATGTCGCCGGCCCAACGCCAAAACGCGTCGGCGCTGGCCCAGGCCAGGCGCAGGCCCAGCGGCGCATGGGGCGCGAGGGCGAGGAAGCCCACCCAGCGACGAGTCGCCGCCTCGTCCTCCAGGGCCGCGTCCAGCCACGCGAGGACAGCGGCGGAGATGCGCTCGCGCACCTTGAGGCCCGCGGCGTTGGTGGCGCCCAGGGCGGATATCGCCGCCGCGTCGAGGCGCTGGGCGTAAAGCGCGGCCAGATCGCGCGGCCCGTGGGGCAGAAGCAACTCGACGTCCGCGGGGCCGAGGCCCGCCTTGGCGCCCGCCGCCCTCATCAGGCGCGCGGTCCAACCCAGGCGCGGAATGAGAGGCAAGGCCGCATCCAGCACGGCCTGTTCGGTCCGGCTCGCCCAATCACCTGTTTCGCTCATGGCGCTCTCATACACCTTGCCCGGCCGATGGACAAAAGCCCCTTGGGCTGCTATGCGCGCCCCTCGCTCTTGGACCTGCCCTCCTGGAGATCGGGTTTTCGTGACCTTTTCGCGGGGCTGGCCTCAAGAGATCTTGGTCTTGGAGGACGAGTGGTTCAGATTTTCGTTCGCGACAATAATGTCGATCAGGCGCTGAAAGCCCTGAAGAAAAAGATGCAACGCGAAGGCGCGTTCCGCGAAATGAAGCGGCATGTCCATTACGAAAAGCCCTCCGAGAAGCGCGCCCGCCAGAAGGCGGAAGCCGTGCGTCGCGCCCGCAAGCTCGCGCGCAAGCGCGCCCAGCGCGAAGGCCTGATCGCCGCCCCGAAGAAGGTCGTTCGCGGAGCGCCTTAAGCTCGCGCGGCGTCGCGCACCCGCGCGACGGTGCTGACGATAACATCGGAAAACCGCGGCCCCAGCAGCGAGGCGTGGGTCGCGCCTTCCACCCGAACCACCGCGCCGTCTTTCAGTCCCAGGGGGGATGTCGCGCCTTGGCGGCCCGCCAGAACCGCCATGACGGGCATGTCGTCGTCGAAAGCGCCCACGCCCAGAGCCTGCTGGGCCGAGGGAATCCAGGCCTCCACCTCCAGGGCCGCGCCGTGATTGTGTCGCGCGTCGCCAAAGGCCCAGCGCTTTTCCAGATCCGCCGCGCCCTTGACGCCGATGGCGTTGCCCACCCCCAGCATCGCCAGTGGCCTCAGGAGGCCCAGCCACGCCCCCGTCGCCGCCGCGCGGCAGAGCAGGGCGAAGGCCCCGATGGCGCGGGCGAGACTGGGGGATTGGGTTGCCTCGGGCCGCGAGGCGTCCACCAGAACGAACCCCACCAGGCGCCCCGCGTGGCGCGCCGCGAACAGCGGCGCATGCAGCCCCGCCATGGAATGTCCGCAATAGATGAAGGGGCCATTCTCGCCGAGCACCTGGAGGAGGAGCTCCAGATCGGCGGCGATCGCCGCGGCGTCCCGGGGCGGAGGCGCCGGGTCGGAAAAGCCAAGGCCCCCCCGGTCATAGGCCATGGACCGGAACCCGGCCGACGCGAGGCCGTCCTGAACCGTCTCCCAATCCGCCGAAAACCCGAAAGCGCCCGCCTCCAGCACCACGAGCGGCGTGGCGTCCAGGGGCCCGGCGAAGCGAACATGCAGGCGCCGCCCGCCCTCGATCTCCACCAATCGCCCGCGCGGGGCGGGGGCGGCGGACAACACGGACATCGGCCCCTCCCCTTTCCAGTGTGGATGGCGTCTCGACAGATTCGCCGACTTAATAGCCCGCCGCCTCCTTCGGAAGTGTCCTGGGCGCCACGCGTCAAGCCGATTGACTGAACCCAATCCAAGCTAAGCCGTTATGGTGGCGGTCAAGGAGATCTCAGCATCATGGACATCGTCCCCGCCCCATCACCCTGGTTACGCATCGAGGCGATCATCCTCATCATCCTGGGGATCGCCGCGCTGATCATGCCCCTGTTCGCGGGCGTGGCCCTGACCCTGACCCTGGGTCTTATCCTCACCGCCGCCGGCGTGATCGGCCTGATCAGCGCCATCGCCGGACGCCACCACGTCCACTTCGGCTGGAGCCTCGCCTCGGCGATCCTGGCTCTGCTGCTGGGCCTCTTCCTTTTGATCTTCCCCCTGGCGGCGGCTGTCGTCCTGGCCGTGCTCATCGGCGCCTATCTGCTCTTCGACGGGGTGACCATCATCGGCCTCGCCGTCAATCGCCGCAATCGGGGCGACAAGCCCTGGGGCTGGCTCCTGGCGGCCGGTATCGCCGACCTGGTCCTGGCCGTCTTCCTGATCACCCTGGGCGCTCTCGGCGCGGCGAGCCTGATCGGCGTGATCCTGGGCATAGACCTCATCTTCGCGGGGGCGGCGCTGTTCATCACACACGCGAGTGGGTCGCGGGCCGCGCCAGCCACGCTGGTTTAGGACGGCGGGAAGAGGCGCGCTTGGCGAAACCGGACCTCGGCTTGACATTCATTTTGATAATTAGCTAAATATCTTTTCATGAATCGCGTTTTCAAAGCCCTGTCCGATCCGACACGCCGCCACGTGCTCGAGCTGTTGCGTGAGCGGCCGATGAATGCGGGCGACCTGGCCGGGCGATTCCCCGTGGCCAAGGCGACCATGTCGGCCCATTTCGCGGTCCTGCGCGAGGCTGATCTGGTGAGCTCGGAGAAGATCGGCCGGGAGATCGTCTACCGCCTGAAGCTTTCGGTGCTGGAGGAAGCCATCCTGACATTCTCCCAGGCTTTTGGTCTCAATGTGGGCGCGGCGGCGCCGGTGGAACACGAGAAGGAGACATCGATATGAAACGAAATATCCTGGGCGCCCTCGTGGCCGCGGCGGCTATGCTTGGCGCGGCATGGGCGCTGCGGTTCATGCACATCCCAGGCGAGGAGGCTAAGCTCCGCGCCATCAATATCATCCTGGGCATTCTGGTCATCTGGATCGCCAACAACACGCCAAAACAATTGGCGCCGCTCTCCGCCCTCGGCTGTTCCGCGGCGCGCGAACAGCGTGTTCGCCGGATGTCAGGCATGCTGATCTTCGCTGGCGGCCTCGTCTACAGCCTGGCCTGGCTCGCCGCGCCGATGTCGCTGGCCTTCCCCCTGTCAATAGCGGCTCTGGGCGGCGCGGTGGCGGCGACCCTGGCGATTTGCCTCCTCGCCATTCAACGCCGGCGCGCTTAATCGCGGACTTCAATCAAAGCGCTTTAACGATCCCTTCGACCATCTTCTTGGCGTCGGCGAAGAGCATCATGGTGTTGTCGCGGAAGAAGAGTTCGTTCTCCACGCCGGCATAGCCCGACGCCATGGAGCGCTTGATGAAAAGAACGGTCTGGGCCTTTTCCACATCCAGGATCGGCATGCCGTAGATGGCGCTCTTGGGGTCGGTCTTGGCGGCGGGGTTGGTGACGTCATTGGCGCCGATGACGAAGGCCACATCAGCCGTGGCGAATTCGGCGTTGATGTCGTCGAGCTCGAAGACCTCGTCATAGGGCACATTGGCCTCGGCCAGGAGCACGTTCATGTGCCCCGGCATGCGACCGGCCACGGGGTGGATGGCGTATTTCACCTCGACCCCGTTTTCCTTCAGCTTGTCGGCCATTTCGCGCAGGGCGTGCTGGGCCTGGGCCACGGCCATGCCGTAGCCGGGGACGATAATCACCTTGGAGGCGTTCTTCATGATGAAGGCGGCGTCCTCGGCCGAGCCCTGCTTCACGGGCCGCGTCTCGACCCGCGCTGGACCACCCTCGCCCGCATCCGTCGCGCCAAAGCCGCCCAGGATCACCGAGATGAAGGAGCGGTTCATCCCCTTGCACATGATGTAGCTGAGGATGGCGCCGGACGAGCCCACCAGGGCGCCGGTGATGATCAGGGTGATATTGGCGAGGGTGAACCCCAGGGCCGCCGCCGCCCAGCCGGAATAGCTGTTCAGCATGGAGACCACGACGGGCATGTCGGCGCCGCCGATGGGAATGATGAGGGTGACGCCGGCGGTGAGCGCCAGGACGAAGATCAGCCAGAACGCCCAGAGGGCATGGCCATTGCTGATCACCAGGATCACGATGAGGGCGACGATCGCCGCCGCCAGGGCGAGGTTCAAAAGGTGCCGCGCCGGGAGCAGGATCGGCGCGCCGGACATATTGCCGTTCAGCTTGGCGAAGGCGATGAGGGAGCCTGTAAAGGTGACGGCCCCGATGGCGAGGCCGACGGAAAGCTCGATCAGGCTCTCCAGCTTGATCCCCGTCCCCTCGTCGATGTGATAGGCGGCGGGCGTATAGATCGCCGCCACGGCCACGAGGCAGGCGGCCATGCCCACCAGGGAGTGAAAGAAGGCCACGAGCTGTGGCATGGCGGTCATGGCCACGCGCCGGGCAATCACCGCCCCGACAATGCCGCCCACGGCGACCCCTACGGCGATGAGCGCCAGGGTCACGGCGTCCAGGGCGCCGGTGGCCCAGAGCAGGGCCAAGGTCGTCGCCACGGCCAGCGCCATGCCGATCATGCCGAGCTGATTGCCCCGCCGGCTGGTCACCGGGCTGGAGAGACCGCGCAGGGCCAGGATGAAGAGGACGCCGCTGACCAGATAAATCAGCGTGGCGAGATTGGCGTTCATGAGCCCTGGGTCCCCTCAACCTTGGGGGCGGGCCGGTCCTTCTTCCGATACATGGCCAGCATGCGTTGGGTGACCAGGAAGCCCCCAAAGATATTCACCGAGGCCAGAGCCGCCGCCGCGGCGCCGGCGCCCTTGGAGACCCACACGCTGCCGCCGCCAGTTCCGTGCGCGGCCGCCGCCAGCAGCGCGCCGACGATAATCACCGAGGAAATGGCGTTGGTCACGGCCATGAGCGGGGTGTGCAGGGCCGGTGTGACACTCCAGACCACGTAATAGCCGACGAAGACGGCCAGGACGAAAATCGCCAGGCGAAAGAGGGTGGGGTCCACGGCGTCCATGCGCGCTTCCTTTGGGTCAGGCGGCCGGTTGCAAGGCGGGATGGGAGATGGCCCCGCCACTCACCACCAGGGCGGCTTTCAGAATCTCGTCCTCGAGATCGGGGGCGATCTGGCCGGTCTTGTCCGCCAGCAGCCCCACGAAGGCCAGCAGGTTACGGGCATAGAGGGCGGACGAATCGGCGGCGATACGGCCCGGCAGATTGGCGATGCCGACGATCTTGGCGCCGCCCAGGGTCACGATCTCATCAGGTTTGGCGCCGGCCACATTGCCCCCCTGCTCCACGGCCAGATCGATGATCACCGATCCCGGCTTCATGGAGAGCACCTGTTCCTCGCTCACCAAACGGGGCGCGGCGCGGCCGGGGATGAGGGCCGTGGTGATGACGATATCCTGCTTCTTGATGTGTTCGGAGACGAGGGCCGCCTGCTTGGCCTGATATTCCGCGCTCATGGGCTTGGCGTAGCCGGTGGCGGTTTCGGCCGCCTTGAACTCCTCGTCCTCCACGGCGATGAACTTGGCGCCGAGGGACTCCACCTGCTCCTTGGAGGCGGGCCGCACATCCGTGGCCGTGACCACCCCGCCGAGACGCCGCGCCGTGGCGATGGCCTGCAGGCCCGCGACACCGGCGCCCATGACGAAGACCTTGGCGGGGGCGATCGCGCCGGCCGCCGTCATCATCATCGGCATCGCCCGGCCAAAGACCTCCGCCGCCTCGATCACGGCGCGATAGCCGGCCAGATTGGCCTGGCTGGAGAGGGCGTCCATGACCTGGGCGCGGGTGATGCGCGGCACGAACTCCATGGCGAAGGCGCCGACGCCCCGCGCCGCGAGGGCCTCCAGGGCCAGGCGCTCCAGGAACGGATTGAGCAGCCCCACGACCCACGCGCCGGGCTTTAAGGAAGCCGTTTCCTCCGGCGTGGGGGTGCGCACCTTCAGCAGCAGGTCAGCCTCGCCAAGGGCCGCGGCGGCCGTCGCCGCGATCTTGGCGCCGGCGCTTTCGTAATCGGCGTCGGGGATCGAGGCCCCCGCCCCGGCCCCGGCCTGCACGGTGACCGACAGCCCCAGGGCGATCAGTTTCTTGACGCTATCGGGCGTCGCCGCCACGCGGGTCTCACCCGCCCGGCTCTCCGTGATCACCGCGACAACGGCCATGGCCTCGCCCCCTGTCCGACGGCCTTAGCCGCCGTGCCCTGTCTGGGGCTTCTCGCGCAGAAAATAGATTCCCGCCGCCACCAGAATGGCCGCCGGGATCAGGCCCGCCAGGAACGAAAGGCCCACGCAGAACCACAGCACCAGCGCGAAGACGGCCGCGGCAATAGCCAGGGAGCCCCACTTCGACATGGTCCCGAACAGCCGATAGGTGGCCGCCTGCTCGGAAATATCCTGCTCACCGCGATGATAGGTTGAGGCGCCGTCGTCCATGTTCCGCCGATCCTGTCGTGTCTCTTCGTCTTCCCACCCGGGACGCCGGGCGTGGCTACACCACCCCGCCCGTCCGCTCAAGCGAAGCTATAGCCCCCAGAGGGCCAGGACCGCGCGCAGGGCGGCGACCAAGGCCAGGGGCTGGTCGACCATGACGTGGTGTTCGCTGTCGGGGATGATGATGCGGGGAATATCGGGCCCAAGAGGGTCCGGCTGACCACCGTTGGACGCCTGACGGTTGATGATGGCCGATCTGTCCCCATAGATATGGACAAGGGGCACGGCGACCGACTTGGCCGGCTTGTCCCAGCCGGAGCGGTCGAGCTTGGACCACAGGGACGGATCGAACTTCCAGGTCCATCCGGCCTCGCCGCCCTCGGGCATCGGCGCGCGTTTCAGCGACCGGCGCGCGATGAAATCGGCGATATAGAGATTTCCCGGAACCTGCGGCGGCATGAAGCGAAAGCGGGTCAGGGCCATTTCGAGGCTGGGATAGACCCGGTGCGGTCCTCCGCGCGGCTCCCGCCAATGGTTGGGCGGGCGCCCGGCGGCGATGGCTTCGCGGTTCATCCGCTCCCGCTCTTCCGGGGACGGCGGGCCCCCGAAACCGGAGTCCACCAGCAGACAGGCGCTCATCCGCTCCGGATGGCGCGCGGCCGAAAAATAGACCTGCGCGCCGCCAAAGGAATGGCCGACGTAGACGGGCGCCTTGCCGCTGGCATAGAGGCCCGCGGCCTGGGCGGCGGCGTGGATCTCGCTGGCGAAGGTCTCGAAGCTATAGGCATCGCGCCAGTCCGACCCGCCCATGCCGGAGACCGACAGGGCGGCCACCCGGTGGGTCGCGGCGAAGAAAGGGGCGATGAAGCTCCACCAGTCGGCATGGGCGGTGTTGCCGTGGACGAAGATGAGCCCGGGCCGGCCGGTCTCGCCCCAGGTCAGAAGCTCGATCTCCGCGCCAAGCACCGGGATTCGGGAGCGTTCGGGTTCATGCCGGATGACCTGAGCGAACCATTCGGGCGCCGGCGGACGCTCTCCCCCGAAGGGCGCCAGGGGCGAGGCGATTTCGGGCGGCAAGCCGGGCTCCAGGCGCCGGGGCTGGTCGGCGTCGTGATCGGCGGGATTGAGGTCAGTCATGACTCGTCCCGTAAGCGTCGCGCGGAATTTCGCAAGAGCGTGGCCGTGCGGGAGCTCTAAAGCCCCGCCGCCGCCAGCGCCGCCGCCTGGCGGGCGGCCAAGGCCTCCTCGCTGAAGCCCTCCAGGGAGGCCTCGAAGAGGGCGCGCCAGTTGTGCCGGGCGCCCAGATGCAGGAAAGCGGAGCCCAGGCCGATGGCGGCCCTGTCCATGAACACGAACTCCCGGGGGATCGTCACCGGCCCCTTGGTCTCCAGGGCCTGTTTCACCTGAAAGGCTTCGCGCCGCCCATAGTCGCCGGGCGCCACGCCGTCGGCCACCGTGCGCACCCGGTCATCCAGCAGGGGGCCATAGATGAAGCGGGCCCAGATCCCCAGGACGTCGATGAGATCCTGCGAGAGATCATTGAAACCCCAGGCGCGATAGGCCTCGGCTTCCCCCGCCTTGTCACCTGCTGAAATGGCGTGAAACAGGCGCACCACCCCGCCGACGAAAGCCGGGGGAAAGATGCGGATGCAGCCGAAATCCAGCAGATTGATCCGGGAGGCGCCCTCGGTGAAACTGTAATTGCCCAGGTGCGGATCGCCGTGGATGACGCCCAGGCGTGTCAGCGGCGTCCACCAGCCCTCGAAGAGCAGCTTGGCCACCCGGTCGCGGGTTTCCTGGTCGGCGCCCTTCAGGCTGAGGAGGCCCTCGCCTTCCAGCCACCCCATGCTGATCAGCCGCCCCGTGGAGAGTTCGAGGCGCGGCTCCGGCACCTGGATATCGGGCCGGTCCGAAAAGAAGGCGCGATAGAGGGCCATGGCCTTGGCCTCGCGCCCATAGTCCAGCTCTTCGCGCAGGCGCGCGGCGATTTCCTCCACGGCTTCGCGGGTATCCAGGGATTTGAACAGGCTCCTCTGAAAGCCCAGGAGAGCGCGAAGTTGGCCCAGATCGCTCTCCACCGCGCTCTGCATGTCGGGATATTGCAGCTTCACCGCCAGGGGCGCCCCCTCCAGGTTCGTGGCGCGATGAACCTGGCCCAGCGAGGCGGCATGGGCGGGATTGAGATCGAAGGACCCAAACCGCGCCGCCCAATCCGGTCCCAATTCGGCGGCCATCCGCCGGCGCACGAAGGCGGGGCCCATGGCCGGCGCATTGGTCTGAAGCTCGGCGAACTCCGCGGCGAATTCGGCCGGCAGCAGATCGGGGATGGTGGCCATGATCTGGGCCACCTTCATCAGCGGGCCCTTGAGTTTGCCCAGCGCCTCCTTCAGCGCCCGGGCGTTGCGCGCGTCCAGATTGCCGCCGGTAAAGAGGCTGTTGGCGCCCATGGCCGCCGCCGCGCCCGAAAGCCCGGCTCCGACACGCGCAAAGCGGGCCACGCGGCCGCTCAAACGGTCCCGTTCGGGATCCTTATCCATCCAGGTCAGACCAGGGCCTCGAACGCGTCCACCAGAGCCTCGATACGGCGAAGCCCCGCCCGCCAGAAGGCCGGCTCGCGTGGGTCCAGGCCAAACGGCGCCAGTGCCTCTACATAGGTGCGCGCGCCGCCGCCGGCCAGAAGCTGCTCATAGAGGGGGGCGAAGGCCACCGGGTCGTTCGCCCGGGCCTCCATCAGGGCCTCCACCAGGAGGTTCCCGAAGGCGTAGGCATAGACATAGAAGGGGGCGTGGGCGAAGTGGGTCACATAGGCCCAATAGGTCTCATAGCCGGGGCCGAGACGCACCGCGGGTCCCAGGCTCTCACCCATCACCTCGCGCCAGATCCGGCCGATGGCCTCGGCCGAAACCTCGCCCTGCGCCCTTGCCGCGTGAAAGCGGGTCTCGAAACGGTGGAAGGCGATCTGGCGCACCACCGTGTTCAGCGCATCCTCGATCTTGCCGGCGAGGAGAGCCTTGCGGTCCTGCGGCTCCGCCTCGGCCAGCAGACGCTCGAAGACGAGGCCTTCGGCGAAGATCGAGGCGGTTTCCGCGAGGGTCAGGGGCGTGTCGGCCAGCAGCGACCCCCGCGGGGCGGCCAGGGTCTGGTGCACCGCGTGGCCCAGCTCATGGGCGAGGGTCATGACGTCCCGCCGCTCGCCGAGATAGTTGAGGAAAACATATGGATGGCGTGGGGCGGTGACGGGGTGGGAATAGGCGCCCGACTGCTTGCCGGCCCGGGGCCGCGCGTCGATCCAGGGCGCGGCGAAAAACCCGGCGGCCCGACTCGCCAAGCCAGGGGCCAGAGCCGCGAAGGAGTCGAGCACGATCTCCTTGGCTTCATCCCATCCGTAAAGGCGGGGCGCGGCCTCATCGAGCGGGGCGTTGCGATCCCAGTATTCCAGGCGCCTCAGACCCATGACCTTGGCCTTCAGGCGATAATAGCGGTGGCTGATCGCGCCATAGGAGTCTGCCACGGCAGTCTCCATGGCCGTGACGGATTGCGGGTCCACCTCATTGCTCAGGTGGCGTGCGGCGGCGGGGTTCGGGTAGTGACGCCAGCTATCCTCAATGGCCTTCTCGGCGGCGATCGTGTTGAGGCAGAGCACGAAAATGTCCTGCTTTTCGCCCAGCGCCTTGGCCAGGGCCTGGGCGGCGGCCTTGCGACGGGCGGGCAAGGGATCAGAGAGCCGGTTGAGCACCTCCGGCAGGGTCAGGCGCTCGGGTCCCACCTTGGCGACGAGCTGGCCCAGAGTGTCGTCATAGAGCCGCACCCAATTGGCGATGGCGGGCGCCCGATCATTGAACAGGCGCTCCAGTTCGGGGCTCAGCTCATGATCGCTGAAGGCCCGTACGCGGCGCAGCCAAGGACCCCACGCGGCGGCGCGCGGCGCGGCGGCCAGGGCCGC
>Ga0116231_10012197_pt1 | contig 12773 bp, 5 predicted proteins | sample S1TSphgellanicum_2_FD_89695 | JGI IMG/M metagenome (GOLD analysis project Ga0116231, IMG submission 89695) | Host-associated microbial communities from peat moss isolated from Minnesota, USA - S1T2_Fd - Sphagnum magellanicum MG | ecosystem: Host-associated > Plants > Peat moss > Unclassified... | reverse complement strand
TGGCTTGTGCCGGTTTCCACAAGTTTGTCGCCGGGACCAAAGTTGTCTTTGAGCAGCTTGAGAACCCAGAAGCGGGCGTTGGGCTTGGCATTGGTCCAGTCCATCATGCTTACGCTGGGGAATTGGGTGGGGTAGCCGACCAACTGCGATTCGCCGACGATGTCGATTTGCATTTTGGCGAGTTCGATGTAGAGATAGGCGTACATGCCGCCGGCAAGGTTCCAGTAGGCGGCGGGGATGGGCTTGGTGACGTGGCCGGGCTGTTCCTGGCCTCCGTCGTCGGCGGAGATGACGCCGAGTTCATCGAGATCGACTTTGACGTTCGGTGCGAGGCGCTTGCGGATGGCCTCAGCGTACCGGACGGTGTGCAGGAATCCGTCGGCCTGATCGAAAAAGGTGTATTGCCAGTCGGCGATCGTCTCATCGGGTGAGGGCGTGGCGTAGAAGTGATAGGAGATGTAGTCGATGGGGATGCCGGGCTTGTGATTTTTGGGGTTTAGGAAGTATTCAAAGTACTCGGGTACGCTGCTGGGCTGAGCCAGCGCCATGCCCATAAATTTCGTATCCGGGCTGACGGCGCGGATGCCGGCGACGATGGCGTCGTAGCGCTCGGTGTATTGCTTCGGGGTGGTGTGATGCTCGAATTCGGGCTCGTTCAGCACTTCCCAGATAGGCACGGGATAGTGGTAGCCGGAGTTGTGGCGGACTCCGTTCTCATCCGTGAATCCGCCTTTGGCGTACCAGCTTACCAGGCGGCCATAGTAGTCGCCGAGCTGTTTGCCGGTGGGGTCGACGAGTTCGGTGCCCTGGGTGTAATTCCAGACGGGCTCGGCTGGGTCAGATGGGTAGGTGACCGGCTTGTCGGTTTTGAACAGCCAGGCGGGGATGGTGCTGAAATTGAGAATATTGGGGTGCCCCGCGGTGGCATCCAGGAAATCCTTGGTCATCGGGTCGATTGCTTTGAAGTTCCACGAGGTGCCGGCGGCAGTGGGCGGTTCCAGTTCGGCGACCGCCCATTGAGGATAGGGCAGCCACGGAACATAGCGGACGTAATCCGCACCGAGGGCCTTGAGTGCGGCAAAGGTGCCATCGTGGATAGGGGAGCCAGGCGCGGTCATGGGGTTGACGACAACTTGCAGGGTGGGCGTGGAGCGCGAAACGACGATGGTCTTGTCCCAGTCCACGCGGACCGTGCCGGTTTGCGCGGTTGCGGAAGTCGGCGTGAAGGCCAGCAGAGAGGCCGCTGCGACGAAAGTGAGAAGACGAGAGCAGGGAATTGGATTGGATCGGGACATGACAAGCCTCACTGGCGATTTGCCGGGTTCAGGACTGGAAACTCTACGTTCTTTTCGCCCTGTAGAAGTATCACAGGGAAGTTCGTATAGGCAAGAATTTCTGATTCGAAATGGCGGGACAAGCAATTTGTGCTTCAGTGTTATTTTAGTTGCATGGAATCTTTGGGGCTTCCGGTTTGAGAGCAGAGGTCAGGCAGAATCGTTTGGGGCAAGAATTCGCGTGTTGACGAAATGCAATAGAAACTTTATATCTTTACAGAATCTGTTTCCCGGTAGAAATTCTTAGGCATCGCGATTCGGCAGATTCCGAGCCGGCGATCAAACATTTTCCGGGCTCTGAGTGCCTTGCGCCGGCTTGAGCGCAGCGGAGGAATTGGAATGAGTCGCACTGGTTTGGGGTCGGAAGGAGAGCTACATGAGCGGGCTTTCCGGGTTCTGGATTCCTTCGATATCGAGATCCCGTCCTGGGGATTTGCGAATACCGGCACGCGGTTTGGCAAGTTCAATCAGCCGGCGGCGGCGGTGACCATTGAAGAAAAGTTTGCCGACGCGGCTGAAGTTCACCGTCTGACGGGGAGCACTTCGACCCTGGCGCTGCATGTGTTGTGGGACTTGCCAAACGGACTGGCGGACGCTGATGCGGTGCAGGCTCTCGCGGCCGAGCACGGAATCCGCGTGGGTTCGATCAATCCCAATCTTTTTCAGGATCAGGAATACAAATACGGTTCGCTATGCAATCCGTCGAAGGAGATTCGCGGGCGGGCGGTTGCGCACATGCTGGATTCGATTGCGATCGGGGTCCGGCTTGCGTCGCGGGACGTGTCGCTTTGGCTTCCGGATGGGTCGAATTATCCGGGCACCCAGAGCATCCGGCAGCGGATTGGCTGGCTCGAAGAGGCGCTGGCGGAGACACACGCGCATCTGGCGCCGGAACAACGGCTGCTGGTCGAATACAAGCCGTTTGAGCCGGCCTTTTACCACACCGATATTGCCGACTGGGGCATGGCGCTGCATTTGGCCAAGGCCGCGGGGCCGCAGGCGCGGGTGCTGGTGGATACCGGCCACCACTATGCCGCGCAGAATATCGAACAGTTGGTGGCGTGGCTGATCCACACCGGGATGCTGGGCGGGTTTCACTTCAACGATCGGCGCTATGCGGACGATGATCTGACGCTGGGGTCGATCGATCCTTACCAGATATTTCGCATCTTTCACGAGATTCAGGCTGCGGAGGCCGAGGGGCTGGCGCTGGATGTGGCGTTCATGATCGACCAGAGCCACAACCTCAAAGGCAAAGTCGAGGCGATGGTGCAGACGGTGATGAGCGCGCAGGAGCTTTGGCTGAAGGCTTCGCTGCTCGATCGGGAACGGCTCGGCGAGCTGCAGGAGCGGTGCGACCTGGTCGGCGCGGAAGAACTGTTCCGCGGGGCGTTTTACCGGGATGTGCGGCCCCTGCTGGCTGCCTGGCGCGAACAGCGGGGACTGGCCGCCGATCCGTTGAGCGCGCTGCGGACGGGTGACTATATGGCAAAGATTACGCGCGAGCGCGGCGGTCGAAAAGCCGGCGGCGGCAGCTACGCGTAAGAGTTCCATGCGCGTTTCGGCGGTCGAATGAGCCGCCGGAATGCTGCGTGGCCGGTGTTTCTCTGAGAGTAAAAATTCAATAAGCAAATATAGAGAAGTTGAAATCCTTTTCCACGCGCAGTAAATGCATTTTCTAAATTGTCCTTTGAATTGCCGATTTCTCCCTCCTGCCATCGGGGCTGCGGTCCGTTCCGCGAATTCCTAGGGGGTTCGAAACCCCCGATCTTGAAACCTTAAAAATTTCAATCAGAAACTAATTTCTGTGTTGACAAGCGTGGAATGGAGTGGGTAGTCTCCGGCTGCGCTGGATTTCACTCATTGGATAGACACGAACCGAGTTTGAGATGTCCGGCGCGTTTAGGTCTTCCGGACGTGCTCTTACCAAGGTTGGAGTAAATCCCGGTGCCGGAAGAAAGAAAGTTTCAGGAGGTTTGACGATGATGCGAAAACGAAGTCTCGTTCTATGGGCAGTGCTTCTGGTTCTCTTTGCCGGTCGCATGTTTGCTCAGTCTGGAGCGACTGGCACAATTCTGGGAACTGTCTCGGACAGCTCGGGTGCCGTGATGCCCAATGTCAAAGTCACGGTCACAAATGTCGAAACCGGTGTTGCCTATCACACCCTCACCTCCTCCTCAGGAGATTACGACGCTCCTTCGCTGAATCCTGGAACTTACGTCGTCTCCGCGGAGCTTGCCGGTTTTGAACTCTCCAAGACGAAATCCTTCACGCTGCAGGTAGATCAGAAGGTTCGCATCGATATCGCGATGAAGCCGGGCGCGGTGACGGTGACCGAAGAGGTGACGGCCCAGGCCGTCGAGCTGGACACCGACAGCGCGGCTCTCTCGCAGGAAATGAGCGGAGACCAGGTGGCGAACCTGCCGCTGAATGGGCGCAATTTCATGCAGTTGCTGCTGGTTGGAGCCGGCGCGGTCACCGTGGGCGGCGAGCAGGGCACCATGCGTCAGGGTGAAGGCGCGGCGGTCAGCATCAACGGCGGCCGTCCTGAGGGCAATAACTACACGCTCGACGGACTCAGCAACACCGATCAGGCGCTGGTCACGCCTGCTGTGATTCTCTCCCAGGATGCGATCGGCGAGTTCAAGGTGGAGAGCGGCATTTATCCAGCGGAAAACGGCTTCGGCGCCAGCCAGGTCAACATTGTGAGCAAGGGCGGCACCAACTCGCTCCACGGAGTCCTGTTTGAGTCCGACCGCAACAATGCGTTCGATGCGAAGCCTTTTACCAACTACAGCTATAGCGGCGATACCCCGACTTCGAATCCCGTCCTGAGGCTGAACCAGTTCGGCTTCGTGGCCGATGGGCCGGTCTACATCCCGAAAATTTACAACGGGCGCGATAAGACGTTCTTCATGGCCAACTACGAGGGCTGGCGGATGAACAACGGGCAGTCGATTCGCGAGGTGGTGCCGACTCCTGCGGAGCTTTCCGGCGACTTTACGGCGACGACGCTGCCCCAGATCAACGACTCGAACGGGAATCTGTTGCTTCCGGCCGGCTCTCCTTTGCCCGCCTATGCAGGCATGGACGGTAAAGAAAATCCCATTTGTCAGGCTGTCTTGAATGCCGGCTACGACTGCCTTCCGGCAGACCCCGCAACTGGAGGCAACGACTGGGGCGGGAAGGTTCCCATGTCTGCCCAGACCAGCCGCATTGGCCAGCTTGGCGTGACCAACGGCTACTGGGGCGCACCGACGGTGTTGGGCACCAACGAGGGCATTACCAACTTCATCAAGAACGTAGGAGCTCCCTTGACGAGCAACCAGCAGACCTACCGAGGCGACCAGAATCTGGGCAAACTCGGCTCCGTCTTTGGCCGCTACACGCACGCTACCTATGTGAACAGCAACATCTACAACTCGGGTTCGATCAACTACGGTATCGAGCAGTATTTCCAGACGGAAAATAGCTGGGCCATCTCGCACACCATCAACTTCGGCACCAAGAACGTGAACAACTTCCGGATGGGCCATCTGAGCGCAAACGCGCCGGAAGGTTCTGCGGCTCCGCCGGCATCGGTAATCAGCGCGCTTGGGGAAACGGGAACGTTCACGACCTTTGGCGCCTTGCAGCAGACTTGGCCGAATATCGGCTTCGGCACGGGCGGATTCGCATCTGGCGGCGGCCCGGTCAACTCCTACAGCTCGTCCAACAATCCCAGTTGGGAATATGCGGATGGGTTCACCAGCGTCCACGGGCGGCACTCGCTCGGATTTGGTGCAGATTACCGTCGCTGGCAGTTGCTCCGCAACCTGGATGACGACTTCTACGGCGACTGGACCTTCAGCGGCAAGACGGCTCCCAGCAACGGCGAACCGATCAGCCCCACCAACCCCGCCAACAGTTGCACCACGCAATATGCTGGCGTGGCAGTCTGCGGAACCGGTAACTCTGTGGCGGATATGCTGGTGGGTTACTACAACGGCGTCAGCGGATTTGTGCCCGGCCCCCTGAGTCCCAAGAACACGGCAGGCAATCCTCAGGATCACGTCTTCAGCGCCTTCGGACCATATTTCGAAGACGACTGGAAGGTGAGTCAGAAGCTGTCGCTCAACTACGGCCTGCGTTGGGACTTCCGCGCTGCGGCGTATGAAGCGTCCAACCACTTCTTCTGGCTGGATACGACGAACCCGAATGGCGGCTTGTGCTACGCCGATCCGCAGTTGAGCCACGATGGAGTGGCTCCCGGTCACGGCATTCTCTATCCTCAACAGAGCGATCCGATTCTGCGCTACTGCGGTTCGGTGCCTCATGCCGGTTCGAAGAAGCCATTCGCTCCGCGATTCGGTTTCAATTACCGTATCACCGACAAGATGGTTGTCCGCGGAGGATATGGTATCTTTTTCGACTCGTTCGAAGGGCGTGAAATCGACGACTCGGCGGACATCTACCCCTACAGCGTGCGCAACAGCCTCACTCCCACTACGGTCGGCTCCACGCCAAAGCTGAGCAATCAGCAATTCAAGTCGTACAACACGCTTACACCTTTCCCGGAGTCGTCGCTTTCGTTCATCGCGGTCATCGAGTCGGAAAATCCTCGCACTCCGTACGTCCAGTCGTGGACGCTTTCGGTGGAGCGGGAGCTGGCGCAAAATACCACTTTGGAAGTGAACTACATCGGGACCAAGTCTACCCATCTTCTGGATCGGCGCGACATTGCCCAACCCAATCCCATCCCTACAGGCAGCTTCTCCTTCTGCCGGCAGCAGGATGAGTCTGGAAATTACGTCAACAAAGCCAAAGCGCCTTGCAGCGTGGTGAGCCGACTTCCGTATCCGAACTTCAACGGCACCTACATCGACAGCGACTTCAGCGGCTATGCCAACTACAACGCGCTCAATATCAAGTTCGAGCATCGGGCGCACGATCTGGCGGCCACGGCCGTCTTTACCTGGGCCAAGAGCATGGACGACAAGTCGGCGGCAGCCGGCGTGGGCGCAACCGGCAGCGGGTACCAGGGCTTTATGAACAATCAGAATCCCAACCTGGACTACGGGCCGTCGGACTTCGACGTGGATCACCGCTTCGTGGCCAGCTATGTATGGTCGTTGCCATTCGGCAAGGGCAAGAAGTATGCGGGTAACATCAATCGCGCTGCGGATTTGGCAGTCGGCGGGTGGCAGTTGAGCGGCATCACCACCTTCCAGACCGGCTTCCCGTATAGCATCGGTGCCTCCGATCCGCTGGGCCTGACCGGCAGCAACGGCAACCGTGCGAATTACGTTCCGGGCTGCAAGCTTCACGGTGGCCTCACCGGCAAATTTGCGCGCATCAACCCGGCCTGCTTCACCAATCCTTTGCTTGGGGCGTTCGGCGATACGGGTCGCAATTTCCTTCGCCAGCCGGGCATCAACAACTGGGATATGGCGGTTGGCAAGGACTTCACCATTGCCGAGCGGCTCAAGTTCGAGTTCAAGATGGATACCTTCAACTCCTTCAACCATCACCAATATGCGGGCGACGTGGGCGGTCTGATCGTGGCCGGATCGGGCGGCAACGCGGCCATCTCCAACAGTGTGGGGTCGGCGAATTTCGGGCAGATTGTCTCGGCTTCGTCTCCGCGCATCCTGCAATTCAGCGGCAAACTGAGGTTCTGACGCGCAATTGCCAAACCACGAAAAATCCGCCACGCCCGGTCAAACCTCAATCGAGCTTTGATCCGGCGTGGCGGTCCTTTTCGTGCGGGAGATACACTACGGCGATGAAAGCAATACGGATACTACGGGATGGATTACTGGTTTTCGTCTGCTGCCTGCCTCCCATGAGCCTGACGGCGCAGGCTGGCGGGAGCGAAGATGCGGCAAGCTATGCGGATGCGGGCCAGAGGGCGATGGCGGCGGGGCAATACGCTGAGGCGCAGGCGAATTTTGAAAAGCTGGCAACCCTTGAACCGAAGATTGCGGAAGTTCATGCCACTTTGGCCGTTGTCGATTTCAAACTGCGCGACTACCGAAAGGCCGTCGACGAGATTCAAACCGCGAAGAAGCTCAAGCCTGCGCTGCCGAAACTCGACAGCCTTCTCGGTCTTTCGCAGGCCGAACTGGGCCGTTATGCCGAGGCATTGCCGGGTCTTGAGAAGGGATTCAAGCAGACCGCCGACAGCGAAATTCGCCGTATGTGCGGCCTGGAGCTGATGCGCACCTTCACCGGCCTGCACCGCGACTCGGATGCTGTGGAAACGGCGCTGGCTTTGAACAAAATTTATCCGGAAGATGCGGAGATCCTCTATCAAACCGGACGCATTTACGGGAACTTTGCCTATCTGGTGATGGAAAAGCTGCACGACGAAGCGCGCGGCTCAATCTGGATGGTGCAGGCGCAGGGCGAAGCCTACGAGAGCCAGAAGGACTACGCTGCGGCCATTGTCGCTTTCGAGCGAGTGCTCGAACTCGATCCGCATCGACTCGGTATCCATTACCGGCTGGGCCGCGTGTATCTCGAACGATTTCGCGCGGCGCAGAACGATAAGGATCGCCAGGCCGCACAGGAGCAGTTTCGCGCGGAACTGGCCCTCAGCCCGCACAACGGAAACGCCGCGTATGAGCTGGCGCAGATGGATAACGACCAGGGCAAGCTGCCTGAGGCGCAGCAGGAGTTTGAAACGCTGCTGGTCGACCATCCGGACTTTGAGCAGGCTCGGGTTGGACTGGCCGGCATTCTGCTTGAGAACGGCAGAGACGCGCAGGCGATTCCCCTGCTGAAGAGCGCCATTGATTTGGATCCGAACGATGAGGTGGCCTGGTACCGCATGGCGCGCGCGTTGCGCGCTACCGGCGACGACGCTGGACAACAAAAAGCCATGGCCGAGTTCCGGCGGCTACACGCGATCGAACTGGCGCACACAGCGCCCGTCGGCGCCACGAATCCAGAGGATGACATCACCCCACAAAAGTTAGGCGCTGAAACCCAACCCTGAATGCGGGTGCAAGGCCCTTCAAGAATTGCACTCGCAAGCCACCCGGTTACAAGATGAGGAATGAACGGTATGTATCGATCTGCACATAGGAACCTAGCGCAACACCTGACGGCCTGCCTGTTTGCGTGCCTGGTAACTCAGCCGCTCGCAAGCTTTGCCGCGAAGCCTGCATCGGAGCCGGCAGGCGCGCCGCAGATGCTGCGGACCGACGATCTGGCGAAGCCGCTGGGTCTGGATGATCCTGCGCCGAAGTTTGCATGGATTCTCAAAGATGCCGGCCGAGGCGCCAGGCAGAGCGCCTACGAATTGCTCATCGCCACCAAGCCGGAGCTGCTGACGGCGGCCCATGCCGATGTTTGGGATAGCGGGAAGGTCGCTTCCGGCCAGTCGGTCGGCGTGGTCTATGCCGGCAAGCCTTTGACTGCGTCCACGCGCTATTTTTGGCGAGTGCAGGCGTGGGACAAGGACGGCAAGGAGTATCCCAGAAGCGAGGCTGCCTGGTGGGAGACGGGACTCCTGGACCGGTCCGCATGGCAGGCCAAATGGATTGGCTATGAAACCTGGGATGAAGCCGCGGTGCGGACCGCGGGAGCGCAGTGGGTCGGGAGTCCGGACGGAAGCGCGTTTCCCAAGGTGGAGACAGACCGGCACAAGGTCGCGTATCGCATGCCTTTTGCTTTGAGCCAGCCAGTGAAGCAGGCGCTGCTCTACGTGACAGGCCAGGATGTTGCTTCGGCGTGGATGAACGGGACGCAGGTTGCGACCGGCGCTGCGCTGCCGCCGTGGCATCAGTTGCCGTGGAAGAAGTATGTTCGCGTGGATGTGACGCCGCAAGTGAAGACGGGCGCCAATCTGCTGGCCATCGAGGTGACGCATTATCTGGTCGACAGCAACGCGTTCAAGGCGGCGGATGCCTCGGTAATGAGCGCAACGTTGATCGCTGAACTTCAGGACGGCACGGTGGTGCAATTTGCCAGCAAGCCTGGCTCGGATGTTCTCGCCTCCATCCAGCCTGCGGCGGGATGGCAAAGCGCAGCGCAGGTTTCGGACCCCTCTTCGTGGAAGCCAGCGGTCACCCTGGCTTTTGACGCTGGACCGAATCCGGAGCTGCCCGGCAATCCCTGGCCTGCGGAGACGGTGAAGTCGCTGCGGGGTGAGTTTGCGGTTCACAAGAAGGTGGTTTCGGCTCGGCTTTACGCTACGGCACTGGGCGCCTATGAGATTTTTGTCAACGGCAAGCGCGCGGGCGACGACCGGCTCGCGCCAGGTTGGACGGACTTTCGCCTGCGGTTGAAGTACCAGACTTACGATGTCACGGCGGATGTTGCCGCCGGCAAGAACGCCATCGCCGCGCTGCTCGCACCGGGTTGGTACTCGACCCCGCTGCAATGGTTCCAGCAGCCGAATGTCTACGGCGACACGCCGCCCTCGCTGCTGGCGCAACTGCGCCTGCAATATAGCGATGGCAGCGTGGAATGGGTGGTTTCCGACCCGAGCTGGAAGGCCGATGTTTCGCCGACTTTGAAGGCTGAGATTTACGACGGGGAAACGCAGGATGCGCGGCTGATCCAGACGGGTTGGAATACGGCCGGCTTCGACGCGAAGAGCTGGAAGCCGGTGGAGTTGCACGCTCCGGACCTGGCGAACGTTCAAATCGATAGCCAGGATTTTCAGCCGATTCGCGTGGAGCGCGAGTTGGCGCCCAAAGCCCTGACGGAGCCGACGCCCGGAGTTTTCATCTTCGACATGGGGCAGAATTTTTCTGGCGTGGAACACTTGAAGCTCACCGGGCCGGCGGGGACTGAAGTCAAGGTGCGGACGGGTGAAATCCTGAATGCCGACGGCACTTTGTACACGGAGAATCTGCGCACAGCGAAGTCGACGGACCACTTCATTCTCGCGGGAAAGGGAAGCGAGGTATTCGAACCGCAGTTCACGTACCACGGCTTCCGCTATCTGGAACTTAGCGGCTTGCCGTCCAAACCAACGCTCGATTCTGTGCGCGGCATCGTCTTTCACACGGATGCTCCTTTTGCCGCGCAACTGAAGACTGGAAGCGCCATGATCAATAGCCTTTGGAGCAACATCCTGTGGGGCCAGCGATCGAACTTTGTCGGTGTCCCCACGGATTGCCCGCAGCGCGACGAACGGCTTGGGTGGACCGCCGACGCGCAGGTCTTCTGGCGCACGGCGAGCTACAACATGGACCTGGCCGCGTTCTCGCGCAAGTTCACGGGCGACATTCGTGGAACGCAGGTGGGCAGCGGAGCGGGGCCGACAGCCGGCGCGATGTTTGGCATCTACGCGCCGGGGATCTCGACGACGTCTTCCGCCTCTGGCGCTGGATGGAGTGATGCCGGCGTGATTATCCCCTGGACTTCTTGGATTCAGACCGGAGATACCAGCGTCGTTCAGCAGAACTGGGCGGCGATGAGCAAGTATCTGGCGGCGATCGAAGCTACCAATCCCGATTATCTCTGGAAGAACAATGCCGGCATTCCATTTGGGGACTGGCTTTCGCCGGAGGGTCCTACCCAATTCCCGCTCGTCGCCACCGCCTCATGGGCCTACGACGTGACTCTGATGCAGCAGATGGCGCATGCCCTCGGCAAGACTGAGGATGAAGCGCATTACGTGGAGCTCTTTGCAAAGATCAAGGCCGCCTTCGCCAAGGCATTCATTCACCAGGACGGCTTTGTGGCGGGGGAAGACGATGGTCCTTCGCCATTCGGCGCCATCAACAATCCCAACGCCAAAGCCAAAGGCGGCGACACGCAGACCGGCTACGTGCTGGCGCTGCATATGAACCTGGCTCCCGACAACCTGCGCCAAGCCATCGGGGACAAGCTGGCGGCTAAGATTGAAGCGAATCACGATCTGCTTGGCACCGGATTTTTGGGCACGCCCTATCTGCTCTCGGTGCTTACCGAGACGGGGCATCGCGAGCTGGCGTATCACCTGCTGCTGAACACGCAGTATCCGTCCTGGGGCTATCTTGTCGGCCATGGAGCTACGACGATGTGGGAACGCTGGAACGGCGACCAGATGAAGAGCGACCCCAGCATGAACTCCTATAACCACTACGCCTATGGCGCGGTTGCGGACTGGATCTATCGCTATGCCGCGGGCGTGGATACTCTGCCGCTCGATGCCGGCTTCCACACCATCAACCTGCATCCGGCCTTTGATGCGCAACTGGGCAGCATCGACTTTACTTACCCGTCACCCTACGGGCAGATTCACTCGTCTTGGACGGTCCACGATGGCGTGGCTCACTGGACGCTTACGATCCCGGCCAACGCTTCGGGATGGTTGCCGCTTACCGATACGGAGGCGCAACACTACAAAGTCGATGGCGTTGCCATTGCGCAGAGCAAAGCCGTAGCCAGCGCCCAGGGTGGATACAGGCTTCTGGCTGGCTCGTATGTCTTTGACGTAGACGGAGTGAAGTAACGGCAGAAGCGATGGATGCGGGACCAGTTGGCACTCAGTCGCACGCGGGCTGTAGAGTCAGGCGTTACTCAGAACGCTTTTTCGCGGGTTCGCGTGCCGAGGAAGATTGGCGCCGGGATGGCTCGTGTCATCCCGGCACCTGACAGTTCTGGTCTTCTTGCTTGTACCTGTGCTGCCGCAGAGCGGAGTTGCGCTCACGACTCTCGATGCCGGTCAGCCCCAGTATGCGCGCAGCCTGTGGAAGGTGCAGGATGGGCTTCCTGAAGGCACTGTGCAAGCCCTGGCGCAAACCCACGATGGATATCTTTGGATCGGCACTACGGGCGGCTCGATGCGCTTCGACGGCACACACTTCGTATTGATTGGATCGAGCACGCTCCCGATTCCCGCGGTGAACAGCATCTTCTGCTTGCATCCCGCGCGCGATGGCTGCCTTTGGATTGGCACTGAAGGCGGCGGTCTTTTGCACTTGAAGCAAAACGCGATTGCGACTTACGCGGCTGCGCAGGGACTTACCGTCGGATTTGTCGGCGGCATTGTCGAAGATAGCCGCGGCATCGTTTGGGTGGGGACAGACAATGGTCTTTTTCGAGTGCAGGGTTCAGCGGTCAAACGCGTGGAAGTGGGGGCCACCGGGCCCCTCGCGGTGCATGGCGTTGCGGAAGATCGTCAAGGCCGCCTCTGGGTTGGCGGCTCGCGGCTCCTGCGTATCGAACGACCTGCTAACCTATGCGCGAGCCCAGGTGCGAACAACCATTGACGAAGCGCGCAACGCCGTTTGGGATCTGAGGCACGAAGAGGAGGAGGTTGAGATGGTCAGTGTTCCTTTGAGCGCAGCGCTCGATTCCACCGAACGCGAGAGGGGCATCATGGACGCAGCAGGAGCATAGCGGCAGCGGAATCGGCTTGGCATGCGTCGAAAGTCGGATCGCCGAAGTTTCATGCGGCATCCCGGCGGTGCGTTGTGGAATTAAATTTATACGGGCGGCAACTGCTGCGTGGTCCAT
>Ga0116231_10012196_pt1 | contig 12774 bp, 9 predicted proteins | sample S1TSphgellanicum_2_FD_89695 | JGI IMG/M metagenome (GOLD analysis project Ga0116231, IMG submission 89695) | Host-associated microbial communities from peat moss isolated from Minnesota, USA - S1T2_Fd - Sphagnum magellanicum MG | ecosystem: Host-associated > Plants > Peat moss > Unclassified... | reverse complement strand
GGCTCCAGGGCCGCCGAATTCAAAGTACCCCGCAAGATCCTCTTCATGGAGGAGATCCCTAAGGGCGCCACCGGAAAGCTTCAGCGGATCGGCCTCGCGCAGAAACTGGGGTTGGCCTAACCTTCCCTCATGGACCGAGCGGTGAACGGGGGCTGAGCCGCCTCCTCTCTCTCGCGGCCGCGCCAAGGCGCCGCCGCGAGAGGATCGCTTCGGGCTGGAAGAGGCGGAGCGGCGCCCGCGCCGAGGTCGCTCAACGACCAAGGCTGCTGACCTTAATGAACTAGGGCGCGCCCCTAGACGGCGTTAACGATCTCGTAGGGATACAGAGGGGTTAATTGCAACCCCGCAATTGAATGATAAGTGGGATTAAGCCAAATCTTTAATTTGGCAGCATCCGTTAACGGCGTTTTTTAGCGGAATATTTCATGGCTTGCCGCACTGTCGGTTCAGAGACTTGTGTCGATCTGAGCCGCAGGAGTTGATGATTTCGACGCGCCAAAAACTGTCGCTAGGAGTCGATCCTTCCAATGCGGCGGCTGCTTCACCGGGCGCGTGGGCCCTTGAGAAGATCGCGGTGACCCTGGTCTCACCCCGGCCCCATGCGCCTCAGGAGATGAAGCCCATCGTCGACGCCGCCGTCGGCGCGAACTGCTTTTTCACGTGCGCGAGCGCATCGGGCGCCGGACCGGTCCTGCGCTCGCACGAAATCATGGGCCGCCGATCGGGCGTCTTTTTGGTCGATTTGCGCGGCCAAGCCACAAGTGAGCAGGCGGGGGAGATCAAGGGCCTCCGCAAGGCCTACCCTGAGGCGAGCGTCATCGTGATCACCACCAAAGACGAGGTGGGCGCCCTCGCGGAAGCCATCCAGTTCTTGGGTCCCTTGGACCAGGTGTCCTTTCTCATGTCGCCTATCCATCATCGCCTCGCGTCCGAAACGGTCCGGGCCATGGCGACGCAGTACCTCACCCGCGTCAACGCCGCCGCGCTCGAGCAATCGCACGCCGTCGCGCAGGCCGCCCTCCGCCAGGACGTGGTGGAGCTTGAACGCCGGCTCTTGATCGCCAAGCACGCGGCCCGGCACGACGACCTCACCGGCGCCCTTAACCGAACCGGGTTCATCGAGGAATTGACGGCGCGTCTGCTTCGCGACCGGCAGCGCCAGAACGTCATGATGATCGACCTTGATCGCTTCAAGGCCATCAACGACACCCTCGGCCACGCTGCGGGGGATGATCTCGTCCGCAAGATTTGTACGGGCATTCAGGGGGTTATCCCCTCAGACGCCATTCTCGCCCGTCTCGGCGGGGATGAGTTCGGCGTTGTGGTCGAATCCTGCTCGCCCAGCCGGATCGCCAGCATCTGTGAGGACATCCTCAAGGTCTGTTCCGCCTCGCGTTATATTTTCGGCAACGAAGTGCAGGTCTCCGCCTCTATCGGGGTCGCACAACAGGGCTCGCTTCACAGTGAATTCGAACTGATCCGCCAGGCGGACCTCGCCCTCTACGCCGCCAAACGCGAAGGCCGGAACCGCTACCGCGTGTTCGACGAAGCCCTCGACAAGGCCACCCAATACCGCCTTGCCATTGAGGGCGGTTTGGAGCGCGCCCTACGTACCGGCAATCTTAAGATGGTGTATCAGCCTATCGTCGGCAGCCGCAGCGGCGGCGTCCTCGGCTTTGAAGCCCTGGTGCGCTGGGACACCTTCGAACACGGGCCCATATCGCCGGCGACCTTCATTCCGGTAGCCGAGGAGAGCGGCCTGATCTTGGACGTGGGCGACTGGATCACCCGTCAGGCTCTTCGCGACTGCAAGAAGTGGGGCGCGCCCTACGTCTCCATAAACCTCTCAGTGCGCCAATTCCTCCGACACAATGTCGGAGAGAGGATTTTGCGCTACGCCGCCGAAGCCGACGTTGCCCCGAGCAAGATCCAGATCGAACTCACTGAGACGGCGATTATCGACGACGTGGAGCGGGCCGCTTATCATCTGAAGGTCATGCGCGATGCGGGCGTGCGCGTGGCGCTTGACGATTTTGGAACCGGATATTCCAGCCTCGTTTACCTCAAGCAGTTCGACATCGACTGCATCAAAATCGATAAGTCCTTTGTCGACAACATCACGCGCGACCGCCAATCATCGGTCATCGTCGCCTCCGTTTCAAAGCTGGCCTGTTCCTTGGGGATGAGCGTCGTCGCCGAGGGCGTCGAGACCGAGGCGCAGAGGAAGATCCTGATCGCCGCCGGCTGCGACATGCTTCAGGGTTATTACTTCAGCCGGCCCATGGCCGTCGCCGACGCGGTGACCATGGTTGACGCACTACCCAACGTGGCGGATTGAGCGCACCGGCCATCATGGGGCCAGGCGCCCGAGGCTGAAAAAATCGCCCGACTAGGAGACCGTTTTGGGGCTGCTGAGGGGATTGACGGGTGTGCCCGAAGACGTGCCGGAGGAGACGGATCTGCGCTGAAAAATCCAAGGACGCGGACTGCGAGTTGACGATGCCCGGCGCAAAGCCGTTGCGCCGCGCTCCGCCAACGTCCTCGGCACGCGATCCCCCGGCGACGTATCTGTCCGTTTTGAAGGCCAACCCCTTACGCTCGCCCCTTCATGGGCGGGTTTTCATGCGGCCCTCTTAACCCCCCGCCTGAAACCGCCGTGTCTCAGGGTATGACTTACGCACGGTCGGCCTTAACGCGCGTCACCCCTTTTCGGTGGTCGGCCCTTTTCGGTGGTCGGCCAGGACGTGTCCCTCAGGCGTTTTTTGCACTCCGCATGACCGCAATCTAAGGCGCCCTCGGCCCACGGCGTCTGGGGGAGCCTAGGCGCCGCCGCCGAACCGGTCAGAAGGACAGTCGGCCTTTTAGATCGTCGAAGGCGGTCATGACATGCGCCCGGTAAGCGGCGCTCTTGCAGGCGCGCGTACCACGCGTCCACGTGCGGCGTGGCGGGCCGATGGATGTCGAGTTCGAAATACCGGTAAAGGCTGGCGCCGAGGGGAATCTCGCCGAGGGAAAATGCGTCCCCGCAGAGGTGACCTCGCGCCTCGAGCGCCGCATCGAGCAGGGTCATCAACTGGCCGGAACGCGCCACATTTTTGCCTATCTCCACAAGGTCTCGGTCCGCTTCCGGCGTTCGGTAGTAGGCCCAAAAGATCCCGGCGAGGAAAACCGGCTGCCATGTGGTCAGGCACCAATCCATCCAGCGGTCGCTGTGCGAGCGATGCATAGGATCGTCGGGCCAGAGCGCCGGAGCCCCGTAACGGGCGGCGAGGTAGCGCAAGATGGCGTGGGACTCCCACACGGCCTCCCCCTCGTCCTCCAAGACGGGGACAAGGCGGTTGGGGTTGAGCGTAGCGAACTCCGGGCTCGCCAAACCGCCGAAAGGGCCCCCGGCGTCAATACGCTCATAGGCGAGGCCGAGTTCGTCTAGGAGCCACAAAACCTTCTGTACGTTCAGCGAGTTGCGTCTGCCCCAGAGTTTGATCATGGCGGAAATCCTGGCCGGTCGCCCTCGCCTTCGTCAAGCCTCTTGAAAGTCCCCTGGCGCAGGGGCCGGCCCCGTATGAAGGGCCATGAGGCTTGAGCCGCGCGCGGTCAGATATTCCTGCACACGGCGGCGGAGACTGAGTTGTCGCATGGGCCTGACCGGCGTTAGGTCGGGCCTCGAGGGGTATGTTTGAACCTCGGCGCGTTATTGAGGCGCAGCTAGTCTTGGCGGAATTTTGCGCGTCGTCTCACCTCCCTGTCGGGGCCTTTAGGCGTTCTCTTGGAATCGCCAAACTTCGGCCCCCTTGTTTATGACTTATAGCCGCGACAACGACTTGCCGGAGAGCAAACGATGATGACCCTGAGACCGTCGGCCATAGCCGTCGCAGCCATGGCGGCCAGCGCCCTCAGCCTCGGAGGATGCGCCACAGAAAAATATGTCCGCCAGCAGGTGGGCGTTGTGGACGCCAAGACCCAAGCCACCCAGGCGCAGGTGACCAATCAACAAGGCATGCTGCAGGCGCACGAGGCTCATCTGGGCGAGCTTGACCGCACGACGCGCGAAGCCCTCGAGCGCGCCACCGCTGCGGGGAAGCTGGCGGAGGGCAAGTTCCTCTACACGGTGGTTCTGTCGGACGATTCGGTGAAATTCCCCGTGAGCGGAACTGAGCTTTCGCCGGAGGCCGAGACCCGCCTCACGGACTTCGCGAACAAGCTGAAATCAGAAAACAAGAACGTCTACCTTGAGATACAGGGCCACACGGACAACCGCGGCGCCAAGGCGCTCAATCGCCGCCTCGGCCAAGAGCGCGCGGAAGCGGTCCGTCTGTTTATGAACCGTCAGGGCGTGCCGCTTAACCGGATGTCCACCATCTCCTACGGCGAGGATCAGCCGGTCGCGTCTAACAAGACCCGCGAGGGTCGGGCGCAGAACCGGCGTGTTGTCGTCGTGGTCCTCGACTAAAGGCAGAAACGACGGCGCGTCACGCCGTATGGAGCCGGGCCTGTGGCCCGGCTCCTCCTGGCCGAACCGGGTCAGCGATGCGCGCCAGGCGGCTCTGCGCCTACGCCCTGCGGGTTCAAGAGATCCGACCAGCGCCAATATCCTGCCCCGAGGGCTAAGCGCGAGACGCCGGACTCGCTGGGCAGGGAGATCAGGACGAGCCCACGCACCTCTTCGGCGCGGCACGGCGCCGGTGCGAAACCCACCTCCCACATGATGGCTTCGCGAACCGCCGCGAGACCCTTGCCGTCTTCGCGGTCGTCGCGCACCCAGTCGCCGTTCCAAACCAGAAGCGCCTTACCCGCAGTGCCGGCGAGGGCCGCCAACACCAGCCTGTCGCGCCTGAGAGCCGCCTGGATCCACCGCGCCATATCGCACTGCCGGCCTGTGGGGCCTTCGTCGGCGTTGGCTGCGCCAGCAATATCCGCGGCGCTTAGGCCGGGACCTGAGCCAGGGTGGGATGCGCGCCCCGACTGCCGGGTGTCCTGCGAAACGGGCGTCGGTTTGGGCTTGACGATGGTCCGTTTGGGCGGGGTAGGCACGGGGGGGCCGCCTGCAGACGCCTGCGCTGCGGGCTGCGGGGTTGGGGTGGAGGCGAGCGCGATCTCCACCGCCGGCGGTGAAGGCTTGGGCGCGTCCCGGTGAAGTCCAAAGAGGAGAAGGATCACCGCCAGATGGACAAGACTGCTGCAGGCCAGGCTGACCTGACGCCCGCGTCGGCGCAGCCAGCGCCGTGTGCGACGGATCAGCCGCGCAATGTCCATCACGGCGGACACAGTCGCCGTGCGCAACGCGGGGCGACGCTGGCGGCGGAGTTCGACATGGACCAGGGCATCAAGGGGCGCGGGAGCACCATCTTTAGGTCAGGAACGGTGTAAAAATCATGCATCCGCTTCAGCATCGTGGCGCGTGGGGACAGGCCTGACCCAATGCGTCCACGGCGCGCCGTTCGAGGGATTAAAGACGGCTCCCCGCTTGCTTGCGCGCGGGATTTTGCAGCGCAAAGGGCTGACGGCGGCCCAAACGCCGCTGCCGACGTCGGCCTTAGGACCCCTGGCTATGCAGAGCCTTTTCCACAGCGGTGGCGACGATCTCATGCTGCGCCGGTGAGCAATTGTGTTCCGCGCACGTCTTCTCAACGGCCGCTTTCAAGATCTGCGGCATGGCCTGGGCGACGAGCGGCATGACCTTCGCTATGGTGACCTGCATCAGCTCAACCTGTTTTCGCGTCATCGCCTGGCCGGTCGGACTTTCCTTGAAGGCGATGATGTCGCTGAGTTCCTGCTCAGTGTAGACCTGCGCATAGATCTCCGCCGATGCGTCTATGAGCGCCGGGGCGATGCCGCCGAGGGCGTCGGCCATATTGTGTTGAAGCGAGGCCGCAAGCGCGGTCTGGCTGGCGGGAAGCTGCTTGGAGACCGCCTGCGCCATGCCGAGGTAGGCGCTCCGCATCACTCCCGTCATGGCTTCGTTGCCCCCATTGAGGGAGATGAGCTTCTTGGCCAGGGCGAGGCGCGCCGGATCGACAGCGCCCGCCGCCGTCGCGCCAGGGGCGGGCGTGGATGGCGTCGTCGTCTGAGCCAGGGCGGCGTGCAGACTGAGACCCGCAAGAAAAGCAGCCACGCAAAAGGTACGCCACCTCATGAGCCTTCCCTCCCTATTGAGGTTGAGAGAGTGCCTAAATCCAGGCTTTTGGACAAGCCGTCCTGGGTCAAGGCGTACGGCAAGATCTTGGGTTTCTCGCGGCCTGATCTTGTTCCTGCCCATAGAAGCCGCCAGCGAGGCGGCCAGTGAACCTTCAAGGACCGCTGAGGGCGACATGCCTGGCCATGGCGCCCCCATTAGAAGGCCAAAGCGCGTCCTATGACGGTCTTCGCTCTGGGCGCGGGGCTGCTGCGGGGTTAGGCGGGGCGCGCTGGAAACGCAGTGGGCGCGTTCCCCAGGGTTTTTCGCCTCGGCGACAGGCGCCGCGGACCGCTGCAGCTCCGTGGGGATCGGCATGTCTTGCCAAGCCTATGGGGGCCTATAGCCTAGAGGCGCTGCGAAGGATCAGGCTCATGGCTTTCGACCGCGCGAAAATCCTCGTCCAGGCCCGCAAACAGGCGCCAGGGCTGCTCGTTGAAGCCCTGGTGAACTTCGTTCTCCCGGCTGTGATCTACGCCCTGGCCAAACCCGCCTTGGGTGAGGTCAAGGCGCTCCTCGCCTCCTCGGCGCCGCCCATGATCTGGGCTGTCTTGGAGTTCGCGCGCCATCGCCGCATCGACGCCCTTTCCCTCTTGGTTCTTGCCGGCATCATCCTCTCCCTCCTGGCTTTTCAGGGCGGCGGATCGGCGAAGTTCCTGCAGCTACGCGAAAAGCTGGTGACGGTTATTATCGGCGCAGCCTTTCTCCTGTCCGTGGTCTTCGACCGGCCGCTGATCTACGAGCTCGCCCGCGCCTCTATGAAGCGTCAGGCGAGCCCCGAGCTCGCCGCGTTCGAGGGGCTTAAGGACAATGCGGGGTTTAGGCGCGCCATGCGGCTGATGACCTTGGTCTGGGGCCTCGGCCTAATTGGCGAGGCGGCGCTTTCCATGGCCCTGGTCTTCATCCTCTCCATCGGTCAGTTCCTGATTGTGGGACCCCTCTTGGGTTATGCGGTCATGGGCGGCCTGAGCCTTTGGACCTTCCTTTACGTGCGTCGCCGTCGCGCCATGCGATCATCCCTTCTGGCCGAGGTCGGCATAGGCCCGCAGGGGCCGGGACCTGACAGCTAAGACAGGGATCGGCGAGCGAGGGGAAACGCGGTTTGCAAACCGCCGCCCCGGCGCCATCCTTAGCGCCCGCACGCCCCGGCGCCTTGGCCATCGGGCGGTTGCGCCTGCAAGGAGCGCCGTCATGGATCTTCAAACTGAGTGGCCCTCCCGGGCGGAGGATCTCCTAAACGAGATGATCGACCTGCGACGATCCATCCATGCCGACCCTGAACTTGGATTGTCGACCCCGCGGACGACGGAAAAAGCCCTGAAAGCCCTTGAGGGGCTGCCGCTGGACTATCGGAGGGGGTCGTCCACGACTGGTTTTGTGGCCGTTCTTCGGGGCGCGAATCCTGGACCGACGGTCCTCCTGAGGGGCGATATGGACGCCCTTCCCATGCCGGAAGATACCGGCCTCGCCTTCGCCTCGCGGGTCAAGGGCGCCATGCACGCCTGCGGTCACGACGCGCACACGGCCATGCTTGCGGGCGCGGCCAAGCTCCTATGCGCCCGTCGGGCCGCCCTTTCCGGCACCGTGCTCTTTATGTTTCAACCCGGGGAGGAAGGCTGGCATGGCGCCCGATACATGATGGGGGACGGACTGCTGGACCCTAGACCGGACGCCGCATTCGCCCTGCACATTCTGCCCAACGCCCCCCACGGGGTGTTCACCAGCAAGGCCGGACCTTTGATGGCTTCAGCCGATAAGATCCGCATCACCGTTCGCGGTCGGGGCGGTCACGCCTCCATGCCCCACGACGCGCTGGATCCTATCCCCATCGCCTGTGAGATCGTCCTCGCCGCTCAGACCTTCGTCACCCGTCAGGTGTCTGTAGTCGACCCGGCCGTGGTCACCTTCGGAAAGCTGGAGGCGGGCACAACCGATAACGTTATACCCGAAACCGCCTTTCTGCTCGGGACCATAAGGACTTTGTCGGCGCCATCGCGCGCCGCCGTCCAGGCGGGGTTGCGGCGCATGGCTATGGGCATAGCCGCGGCCCACGGCGCGAGCGCAGATGTGGCGTTTGAGGAGGGTTTTCCGGTGACGGTTTGTGACGCCAGGGCCGTAGACCTCGGCAAGAGGGTTGTGGAGGACCTGTTCGGCCCCTCCGCCTGGCGCACCATGCCCGCGCCCATGATGGGCGCTGAGGATTTCTCCTACGTCCTCGAGCAGACGCCGGGCGCCATGTTTTTCCTCGGCGCCGCAAAAGCGGGCGAAGACTGGAGCGCCTGTTGCGGCCTGCACTCCAACCACATGATCCTCGATGAGACGGTGATGGTCCGCGGCGCGGCGCTCCACGCCGCTCTCGCGCAGCGGTTTCTCGCAACCGGTTTCGCCCTCGGATGACCGAGGCGTACCGGCGGTGGGACGGGAGCGCCGCGGTTCGCCTATAGGTTTAGCGCGACATGTTTGTGTTCCCGGCAGACGGGCCGCTTACACAATATAAACACGAACACCCTTACGCTCTTGTTTCATGCGGCGTTCAGTATCCCAACGTTTCCTGATCGGCCTTGGACTGACGTCCTTGGCGTTCACTTTGGTGACCGCTGTCTGCGCGTTCGCGGTCTTCAAACGTCAGCTTGAAGACCGCCAAATTCAATTTCTTTCTCAATATGTTGAGGTTCGCACGCTCCACGTCGGGCGCCGCTTCTCCAACCTCATCACCCTGCAAAGAAGCGCCATCGACGCCCTCGCCGCGCAGATGGACAGCACCACGCCGCAGGCCGCGGACGCCATCCTCAATCGCGAGACCCGCCTCTTGCCGGACGGTACGCGCCGCAGCCGCGACCGTGATTTTACCGGCTATACGGATAGGGCGGGCGGGCGGATCTATGGCGTCGCGGTTTTCATCCCCAAAGCGAAGACGCTGAGCGACCAAGACAAGGTCGTTCTCGCCTCCGCTTTTCCCATTGTTTCGCGCTTCGGCCAGGCTGCGCACGGCGACTACGACAACTTCTATTTCGTGGCGCCGTACACGAAACTTGTGATGTTCGGTCCCGATCGTCCGGACCACCTGATGTTTTATCGCAAGGACGCGCCCGCAGATTTTGACGTCAGCAAGGAGGAGATGTCGCGGTTCATCACCCGCGAGGCCGATCCCCTTGGCGAGACCCGCTGCACATCATTGCAACACCTGGCTCAGGACACGACGGCCAAACAGCGCGTGGCCACGGCCTGCATGACGCCCGCCTATGTCCATGGGCGGTTCGTCGGCTCCTTCGGCTCCTCCATCCGCCTTGACAACTTCCTCAACGGCGTCGTCGGCGAGGGGCTCGCTGGAGCTGATACGCTCATCGTCCGCGCGGACGGCCAGCTGATCGCCGCCCCAGGCGCGCCCCTCGCGGCCACCCGCACAGAGGCTGCCGTCGCGGCGTACGAACACAAGCTCGGCCTGACCGCGCTCACCGCCCGCATCGGTCGCGAAGGGCGCAGCTTTGGAGTTCTGCGCAGCGCCAACGGCCGCGACATTGTCGCTTACGGGCGCCTGAAGGGTCCGGGCTGGTACCTGTTGATCACCTATCCTGCGGCGGCGGTCGCCTGGTCAGCCGTCCAGTCCGCCTCCTGGGTCCTGGTTCTGGGCCTTCTCGGCGCTGCGCTGCAGACCATCGTCGTGCTCAATCTCGCGCGGAGCACTATCGTCAAACCCCTGGGCACCCTGGCCGCCTCCTGTCAGTCGAGGGACCTTGAGGCCCTGAGCGATCTCTCCGCCCGGGAGGACGAAATCGGAGTGCTCGCCAGCTCCCTGTCGGCCGAACGCCAGAGGGCGGATGAGCTCCTCGCCTCCCTCGAGCGGCGGGTTCAGGAGCGGACCGCGGAGCTTGAGCACGCCAACGCCGAGAAATCGCGCTTCCTCGCCAATATGAGCCATGAGCTGCGCACGCCGCTCAACGGCGTCATCGCCCTGGCTGAAAACCTTTCCCAAGAGCAGATCACCCCGCGCAACCGCGAGTTGGCCGACCTCATTGTCGCCTCCGGCCGTCTGCTTGAGCAGGTCCTGACCGACATCCTCGACTTCTCCAAGATCGAGGCCGGCGAAATGCGGATAGAGCGTCACCGGTTCAATCTTGAGACGACGGTCGCCCGGGTGGCTGAGCTTCACCGCGCCTCCGCCGACGCCAAAGGCATAAGCCTGAGCTGGAGCGTGGATCCGTCCCTGGAGGGGGACTACGCGGGAGATTCGGTCCGCCTCACACAGGTCCTTTCCAACCTCCTGAGCAACGCCGTCAAGTTCACCGAAGCGGGCTATGTCCGCTTGACGGTGACGTCAGATATGGACGGCGGCGTCGTGTTTAATGTTCAGGATACGGGGATAGGGTTTGACGAGAGCGCCAGGACCCGCCTCTTCCAACGGTTCGAGCAGGCCGACGTCTCCATTCGCCGCCGCTTCGGCGGCACCGGCCTTGGGCTCGCCATCTGCCGATCCCTCGTCGAGCTCATGGGCGGCGCCATCAGCGCCTGTTCGGCGCCGGGCGAGGGTTCGGTTTTCAGCGTGGTCTTGCCCCTGGAGCGGCGCGCGCAGGTGGAGGACCACGCTGCAGAGCCTCAAGAGGAGGAGGGGGAGGGCCTGGAGGGCGTGCGCGTCCTCCTCGCCGAGGACCATCCCACAAATCAGAAGGTGATCCAGCTCATCCTCGATACGGTCGGGGCGGATCTGGTCATTGTGGATAATGGCCGCCGCGCCCTCGATGCGCTCGCGAGCTCGAAGTTCGACATCGTGCTCATGGACATGCAGATGCCCGAGCTTGACGGCCTCTCAGCCACAGCTCAGCTGCGCGCCCTGGAAGCGGAAGGCGGGCTGGAGCGCACCCCCCTGATCATGCTGACGGCCAACGCCATGGACGAGCACGTGGCTGCAAGCCTTCGCGCCGGAGCGGATCGACATATCTCAAAGCCCGTGCGCGCCGCCGAACTCCTCGCCGCCATCAGCGCGGTCCTGCGGGCCACATCAAGCGGCGCTTTGACCGCGGCCGCCTGAACCGGCGCGCGCGGCGACCGGTTACGCGTCAAGGCCCCAGATCGACCACCCCGGCGGCTCCGTCTTCGGCGCCCCACGCCAGGCGATGGCCGTCCGGCGAGACCGCAAGGGCGGAGATGGGCGCGCCGGTCTCCTCACGCAGAAACCTAACCCCAGACCCGGCAAGGTCGGCGGTCCAGACCCGTCCGTCGTTGCGTCCTGCGCAGATCCTCCGGCTTGGAAGGGCGGCCGCCACTAGGGTCACGAGGACATTGTCCTCAGCGCCGATCTCCACCGCCTCCTTACCCATAGGACCGCCCGCGCCGGCGAAGGGCCAGACCACGGCGCCGTTGGCTCCTGAGGTGGCCATGAGAGCGCCCTTGGCGAGGAAGGCGAAACTCTTAGGCTTGGCCGGATAGCCCCCCATCCGCAGGTCCCGGGCGTCGGCCAGACGCCAGCCGTGCAAGGCGTTCTCTTGCATGGCGGAGAGCAAGAAGCGGCCGTCCGGCGAGAAGGCAAGGGCGATGTGGGACCCTGCCCATCGTAAGACTTGCGCCTTCTGCTCCGCGATCCGCGCGTACCAGAGCGCTACGCCCCCATAGCTCGCGGCGGCGAGGCGGCGCCCTTTTGGATCGAACCTCAGGGCGGCCACGGACCGCTCGTGCTCAAAGGTTCGGGTAAAGGCTGCATCGGCCGCATCCCGCACATGGACGGTGCGACCTGCACAAAAAGCAATCAGCCCCGTTTCGGCGCTGACGTCCAAGGCGTCTATCCACCGCCCTTTAACGGCGGCGATTTCCTTGATCGCCTGAGGCGTCGTCCACACGAGCCGCCCATCGTCGCCGCCGGTGAGGATCCCCTCGCCCGAGGGGTGGGGCGCGGCGCATAAGACTGCGCCGTCATGCGCGGCTATGGGATCATGGCCGGAAAACCTGACGGTCCCATCGCCCAGGGCGAAGGCAGGCTCACCAGCGAGGGCGGAGCCGGCGGGCGGAAAAAGGGCGGCGGCGACAAAGGCGTCGAATGGCGGGCGCATGCGGTCGGATTAGAGGCGCCGGGACCGATCGCCAAGGGGGGAGAGGGCGATACGGCATCTTGGCACTTTACTTCGAGAATGATCGAGGCGATGTCTACGCTTGTGAGAGGTCGCGGCCCATAAGGGGCCCCATGGGAGATGGTGCAGGATGGCGGCGAAGCTTGCCGGCCCCGGTGGTGAGGGCAAATTCGATCTTCGGCAAAATGCGGAGATTAACGTCACCCCGTTTGTGGACGTGATGCTGGTGCTTTTGATCATCTTCATGGTGTCCGCCCCGCTCGCCACCGTGTCCATCAAGGTGGACCTGCCGCCGGCCACGCCGCCCAAGGACGCGAACCCCAAGAAGCCGACCTACATCTCCCTGCAAAAGGGCGGTCAGATCTTCGTCGTCACCAATAAGACCACCCTTGAGGGACTGGGCGCGGATCTGTCCCGGGCCCTCGGCGTGCCAAATCCGCAGAACGAGGTCGTCCTCATCCGCGCCGACCGCGACGTGAGGTACAAGGACTTCATGGCGGTAGTGAACCAGCTCCAGACGGACGGTTTTTACAAAGTCGGCCT
>Ga0116231_10012195_pt1 | contig 12776 bp, 10 predicted proteins | sample S1TSphgellanicum_2_FD_89695 | JGI IMG/M metagenome (GOLD analysis project Ga0116231, IMG submission 89695) | Host-associated microbial communities from peat moss isolated from Minnesota, USA - S1T2_Fd - Sphagnum magellanicum MG | ecosystem: Host-associated > Plants > Peat moss > Unclassified... | reverse complement strand
TCACCGACGTGCGGCAAGGCTGTTCGTTCGGCTGGGCGTTCGCGCAAATTGGGGTGCTGTGGTGGCTCTGGACCTCCGGCCGGGCGGCGCGCGTGCGCGATTACCTGCGGCGGCGGTTTCGCAATCGTGTCTACGAACGCTTCGGCCTCGGCGTCTTCGTGGCGCTCGCGACGCGTGCTGCGGCGCTCATCTTCGCCTTCGTCTCCTATCGGATCGGCTTCAACGTCGGCTTGACCGAGCTGCCGATGCAACTCTGGCTCGCCGACTATGCGCTGGGCGCGCTCGAGATCGCGTTCTTGACCGGCGTCGTGTTCGCGTACGTGCTCTGGCTCGTCGATCGGACGCGTCTGTGGTACCTCGTTATGGCGGCGACGGTCTTTGTGGTCGCCTTTGCCGGCGCGGTGGTGCAGCCGATCGTGCCCGCGACGTGGGCGCGCACACCGTATCCGTTTGCCGGCGCGGCGGCGCCGGTCGTCGTCGGGAGCGGGGCCGCGCGGTCGCGGACGCTCGATGCGCGGACCCAGGGCATCGGGCCCGTGACGCGTATCGTGCTCGGTCACGAACTCGTGGCGGCAGCGACGCCGCCGGAGATCGCCTTCGTGATCGGCCACGAATCGGCACACGTCCGATTCAACGACGTCTCGAAATTGGTCGCGATCGCCGCGGCGCTGATCGTGTTCGCCGCGGCAGTGGGCGTATTCGTCAGCGATCGAATTCGCTTCCGGCGCGATGACGACGTGCTCTCGCGGTTGACGCTCGTTGGTGCGATGGTCGGGATCACGGCGATGATCGCGTTCCCCGCGTATAATACCTACGCGCGGCTGCTCGAAGCGCGCGCCGATCGTAGCACGCGCGCGACGTTTCCGAACGTCGCCGCGGGCGTGCGCGAGCTCGTGCGGCGCGCCGACCACGACATGGAACCGCTGTGCTATCGCCGCTCGACGAATTGGTACTTTGCCGACGACGTCGCGCTCGGCACGCAGATCGCGCTCTTGCGCGGCACGTCCGATCCGTGTCCCCCGTATTCGCGAGAACCGTTCGCCGGTTGATTCATTGGGAACCGAAATATTGACGTAGCCGCTTTCGCGCGGTAGAGTTGCCTGCACTAGCCGCCGCAGGAGACGCTTCGTGCCGATCGAGACACCCGCTGCGCCGCCGCTCCGTCCCTCGGATTTCCGCGGGTTCCGCCTCGATGTGGCCGCGCGCGAGCTCGTTCGCGAGTACAATCGCCGGCTGCGGCCGCACGGCCTGAGCTACGTCCCGTATTTCGTGTTGCTCATGCTCGCCGCGGCCGACGGCGGCTGTCGACCCTCCGATCTGGCCGCCGAACTCCATCTCGACGGCTCGTCGCTCAGCGGCCATCTCGATAAGCTCGGCGAGGCGGGCCTCGCGGAGCGCCGTTCGGACCCCGCCGACAAGCGCGTGATCCGCGTGCATCCGACGGCCGCCGGATTGCGGCTGTTGGACGACTTGGCGCCGCTCGGCCGCGCGCTGAGCGACCTCGAACCGGATCTCGCGCCCGCGGCGATCGCGCGGATCGAACGCGCGGTGCGCGTCGCCCCGCCGCCGCGTCCGGCCCCGGCCCGGCCGCGCGGCGGGCTCGTGACCACGCTGCGCGTCGCGACCTTGACCTCGCCGCATTCGACCGTCGGCCGCGTGTTGACGCGCTTCGCGGCGCTGCTGGAGGAACGCAGCGGCGGCGCGATTCGCGTCGCGCTGGACCTGCCGTCGCTTGCCCCCGGCGGCGAACTGCAGACCCTGAGCGACCTGCGCGCCGGCGATCTCGCGCTTGCCTCCGTCACGGTGCCCGCCGCGGGGGCGGTGATCCCGACCGCGCAGTTGATCGAATTACCGTATCTGCTCGAGGACTTCGAGCACGCGAACGCCTTCGTCGACGGCCCGTTCGGTGCCGCCGTCCTCGATGCGGCGGCCGAACATGGTCTGACCGGTCTCGGGTTCATCGTGAACGGGTTCCGTTCGCTCACGACGCGAGACGATGTCCCGGTCACCGGGCCCGAAGCGTTGCATGGCGTTCGTTTGCGCGTTCAAGAGTCGCCGATCAACGTCCACTACGCGGAAGCCTTTGGTGCGGTGGCGGTTCCGCTGGCGTTTCCGCTGCTTGCCGAAGCGCTCGCAGCCGGCGAGATCGACGCGCAAGAGAACGCGCTCGCCAACGTGGCGGGACTCGAACTTTGGACGTCGCAGCGCCGCCTGACGCTCACGCGCCACGCGGTCTCGGCGCACATCGTGCTCGCGAACGCCGATTTGCTCGCGGCGCTCGGTTCGGGTGCGGCGCTGGTCGCCGAAGCGATGCGCGATGCACTCGCCGAGGGCCGGCGCGGTGCCGCTGCGCTCGAAGCCGAACTTACGACGCTCCTCGCCGCGCACATGACCGTTGCGCAGATCGATGCGGCGACGCGCGCGCGCTTCGTTTCCGCGACGCACCTCGTCCGCGATCGGCTTGCGCGAGCGCTCGGCGACGAGCCGATCGTCCGTGCGCTCGCGGCGGCCGCTGCCGCCGCCGCATCCGCCGGTGAGACGTTCCTTTCACCTCACCCGTCACCCACCGCTTAGGAGGTCCGCATGTCCGCCCGCGCTCTCGCCGTCGTTCTCGCCGCCGCGTTCGGTCTCACCGCACTGCCGGGCGGCGCGCCGCGCGCGGCCAATCCACCACCCGATATCGTGATCGGCTCGATCTTGCCGCTCACCGGACCCTTGGCGCAAACCGGCGCCGGTCTGCGCACGGGGCAAGAGCTCGCGGTCGATCTCATCAACGGTCATGTCAGCTACCCGCTACCGGCCGTCGGGCACAGCGGTCTGCCGCACCTCGGCCATGCGCGCATCCGGATCGTGTTCGCCGACTCACAGGGCAAACCGGATCAGGCCCGCGTCGCAGCCGAAGAGTTGATCTCGCAAGAGCATGCGGTCGCGCTGATCGGCTCGTACACCTCGTCGACGACCGCGACGGCCTCGCAGGTTGCCGAACGCGCCGGCATCCCGTTCCTCAATTCCGACTCCTCCGCACCGGGGCTCACGACGCGCGGACTGCACTGGTTCTTCCGCACCACGCCGAGCGATGCGACGTTCGCTGAAAACTTCTATCAGTTCATCGCCGACCTCGAACGGACGCGCAAACAGAAGACCGTCGTGAAGAAGATCGCGATCGTCGGTGAAGACGGCTTGTTCGGGACCGGGGCGGGCGATGCGGAAGCCGCGATCGGCTCCCAGCGCGGATTCACGATCGTCACGCGCGTCGCGTATCCGGCGACCACGACCGAAGTCAACGCGGAAGTGCAGCGCGTCAAGTCGGCGGCACCCGATGCGATCATGATCGCCTCCTATCTGCCCGATGCGCTCTTGTTCATGCGCGGCTTCAAAGATCAAGGCGTTACGCCGCAAGCGATCCTCGCGCAAGATTCCGGCTTCATCGATCCGGGCTTCGTGCGCGCGCTCGGACCGGATGCCGAGGGGATCTTCACGCGCGATGTGTTCTCGCTCGATATCAAGCATCGCAATCACGCGGTTCCGCTGATCGACCAACTCTTCCGGCAGCGCTTCGGCGGCAAGCCGCTCGACGGCAACAGCGCGCGCGATTTCATGGGCGTGCTCGTGCTCGCCGATGCGATCGACCGTGCCGGTTCGACCGCGCCTGAGGCGATCCGCAGTGCGCTCGCGGAAACCAACATCCCCGGCGACCTGACCTTGATGCCGTGGTCGAGCATCAAGTTCGACGCGCAAGGCCAGAACGTCGGCGGCGCGGGGATCATCGAGCAAATCCAGGCCGGGAAATACGAGACCGTGTGGCCCTTCGACGTCGCCGTGAAGCCCGTCATCTGGCCGATGCCCGCGTGGAAGCACTGAGCACCTTCGGTCAACTGCTCGTCGCCGGGCTCCTCACGGGGCTCGTCTTCGCGCTTGTCGCGGTCGGCTTGACGCTCGTCTACGGCGTGATGGACGTGGTGAATTTCGCCCACGGCGAGTTCGTCATGCTCGCGATGTATGCGGGCTTCGGCCTTGCGCTGCTCGGGATCGGTCCGCTCGTCGGTCTGCCGCTGGTCTCGATCGCGCTGTTCTTGTTCGGCATCGTCGTGTACCGGCTGTTCGTCCGGCGGCTTTTGACGGGGCCGCCGGAGGCCTCCGTCTTCGGCACGTTCGGGCTGCTCGTGCTCATGCAGGGGCTCGCGCAGGCGCTCTTTACGAGCGATTACCGCTCGGTACCGAATCCGCCGTTTCAAGGCACCGTGCAGCTCGGTGTGTTCGCGCTCCCGCAAGCGGCGCTCGTCGAAGGGCTCGGCGCGATCGTGCTGACCGCGGCGCTCTTCGCGTTCATCGAATATTCGTCGGTCGGGCGCGCGATGCGCGCGGTCTCGGAAGACCGCACTGCGGCGACGCTGATGGGCATCGACGTACAACGCATCAATTTGCTTGCCTTCGGCTTGGGTTCCGCGTGCGCGGGGGCGGCGGGCGCGCTGCTGCTGCTTTCCAATCCGGCGTTTCCGGATGTCGGCGCGTCGTTTGCGCTCACGGCGTTCGTCGTCGTCGCGCTGGGCGGTTTCGGCAGCATCGCGGGCGCGCTGCTCGGCGCGCTCATCGTCGGCGTGCTCGAAGTGCTCGGCGGGTACTATCTCTCGCCCGAGCTCAAGATGATGCCGGTCTATCTCGCGTACCTCTTCGTCGTACTCGTGCGCCCGCAAGGGCTGCTGGGCCGCCGGTGAACGCGACGCGCGGTCACCTGAGCGCCCTCGCCGCGATCGTCGCGGCGGGGATCGCCGTTGCGTTCGGCGTGCACGACCAGGTGACGCTCGAACTCGTCTTCACGTTCTTGCTGTACGCGGTGCTGGGCCAATCGTGGAATTGGATCAGCGGCTACGCGGGCAACATCTCGTTCGGCCATGCGATCTTCTTCGCGTGCGGCGCGTACGCATCGGGTCTGCTTGTTACCGCGGGCGCTTCGCCGTGGCTGGCGTTCGTCGCGGGGGCGCTGGCGGCGATCGTGCTCGCCGTCGTTACCGGTTTCCCGACGCTCGCGCTGCGCGGGCACTATTTTTCGATTGCGACGATCGCGGTCGCGGCGCTCGTCGAAGTGACCGTGCGCGTCGTACCGTGGCTCAACGGGGCCAACGGCTTCGAGCTCCCGATTCGCACCGGCTGGGGCGCGCTCGAGTTCGCGGACAAGGGGAACTACGTGCTGCTCGCGCTCGTGCTCTTCGCGGCGGTGCAGCTCGCGACGATCGGACTCGAGCGCTCGCGCCTCGGGTACTACTTGCGCGCGCTGCGCGCGAACTATGCCGCGGCCGAGAGCGTCGGCATCGACGAGCGGCGCTGGAAACTGCTTGCGTTCGCCGCGTCCGCGGTGATGGCGTCGGCGGCCGGCGTGCTCTACGCGCAGGATACGCTCTTCGTCGATCCGCCCTCAGTGCTCGGGCTGTCGGTGTCGATCGATATCGCGCTCATCGGGGTGGTCGGCGGGCTCGGCACGCTGTGGGGTCCGGCTGCGGGCGCGCTCGTGTACGTGGTGCTCGCGAAAGGCGTCGCGTTGCATATCGGCGGCAGCGGCAAAGGCTACGATCTCGTCATCTACGGCGCCATCATCTGCATCATCGCGGCGCTGCGTCCCGACGGGATCGTCGGCGCGATCGTGAACCGGCAGCGCCGCGTACGCGGCGCTGCCGGTTCCGACGCGTTAGCGGCGGAACCCACATGAGCGCGCTCCTGACCGTCTCGGGATTGTCCAAGCGCTTCGGCTCGCTGCGCGCGCTCGACGGCGTCGAGCTCACGGTGGAAGCGGGGCGGCTCACCGGTCTGATCGGACCGAACGGTGCGGGGAAATCGACCGCCTTCGGCTGCATCGCGGGCGCCCTCAAACCAAGCGGCGGCAGCGTCCGCTACGACGGCCGCGAGATCGCCGGGATGCCGTATCATAAAGTCGCTCGCCTGGGGATCGGCCGCACCTATCAAATCGTGCAAACGTTCGCGGACATGACCGTGCTCGAGGCCGTCACGACGGGTGCGCTCTTGCATCGACCGCGCGTGCGTGAGGCAACCGCTCACGCCGAAGAGATTCTCGCCTTCGTCGGCCTCGACACCAAACGTCACCGGCTGGGCAACGCGCTCACGATCGCCGATAAGAAGCGGCTCGAAGTTGCACGCGCGCTCGCGACTGATCCGGCACTCTTACTGCTCGACGAGGTGATGGCGGGGCTGACGCCCGCCGAATGCCGCGATGCGGTCGATTTGTTACGTCGCATCCTCGCCCGCGGGATCACGATCCTGATGGTCGAGCACGTGATGGAAGTGCTGATGCCGATCGCCGAACATATCGTTGTGATCGCGGCCGGGAAGACGATCTTCACGGGCAGCGCGCGCGCCGCCGTGCGCGATCCGGCCGTCGTCGAAGCCTACCTTGGCGCGCCGATCGAGCACGGCGCGATCGGGATGCCGTCGTGAGCTTGCTCGCCGTTCGCAACCTTGCCGTCGGTTACGACGGGATGCGCGCGCTCCAAGACGTCTCGCTCGACGTACCGGTGGGCGCGATCGTCGCGCTGGTCGGCGCGAACGGTGCCGGCAAGAGTTCGCTCTTGCGCGCGATCAGTGGTCTGGTCCGGCCGCAATCGGGCACGATCGCCTTCGACGGCGCGGACATCACGCGCATACCGGCCCACGCGATCGTGCGCGCCGGGATCGCGCATGTCCCCGAAGGCCGGCGCGTGTTCGCCTCCGCGACCGTGCGCGATAATCTTTTGCTCGGCGCCTACGTCGAACGCGATCGTGCGCGCCGCGATGAGCGGCTCGAAGCGGCGTTCGCGTCGTTTCCGATCCTGCGCGCGCGGCTCGATCAACGCGCCTCGACGCTCTCGGGCGGCGAGCAGCAGATGCTCGCGATCGCGCGCGGGACGATGAGCGGGCCGCGACTCTTGCTGCTCGACGAGCCGTCGCTGGGCATCGCACCGATTTTGATTCCGCACATCTATGCCGGGATCGCCGCCATCGCCGAGCGCGGCACGGCGGTGCTCTTGGTCGAGCAAAACGTGCGCGAGGCGCTGCGCGCCGCGCGCACCGCCTACGTCATCCAAACCGGCCGGGTCGTCTTGAGCGGACCGGCGTCCACCCTGATCGGAGATCCTCTCGTGCAAGAAGCCTTCCTCGGACTCGGTGCCGCATGAGCTGGCGCGTCGGCATCGATATCGGTGGCACATTCACCGACCTCGTCGCGCTCGCGGACGACGGCCGCCTCGTGCGTTCCAAACTTCCCTCCACGCCGCGCGCGCCCGAGGACGGTCTGCTCGCGACGCTCGCTGCGCTCTTGCGGGAGGTTACGCCCGAGGAGATCACGCTCGTCGCACATGCCTCGACGATCGCGACGAACGCGCTGCTCGGCCAGGTCCATCTCGAATTACCGCGCGTCGCGTTCGTCACAACGGCGGGGTTTCGTGACGTGCTCGAGATCGGGCGTCAGAATCGTAGCGCGATCTACGACTTGAACGTCACGCGCCCGCGGCCGCTCGCGCGTCGTGAAGACCGGCTCACCGTTCGCGAACGGCGCACGCACGAGGGCGCCGTGCTCGAAGCGCTCGATCCGGCGAGCGTCGCGGAGGTGGTGGAGACGATTCGGTCGCGCGGCATCCGCGCGGTTGCGGTCGGGCTCTTGCATGCCGATGTCGACGGCGCGCACGAGCGCGCCGTCGGCGAAGCGCTCGCGGCGGCGATCCCCGGCGTCGAGGTCTCGCTCTCATCGGTGGTCGATCCACAGTATCGCGAGTACGAACGCTTTTCGACCACGGTCGTCAACGCGGCGCTCGCGCCGATCGTGCGCGCCTATCTCCAACGCGTCGCGGCGGGCGTGCGCGCGAGCGGCGTGACCGCGCCAATCTTCGTGATGCGTTCGGACGGCGGGATGGCGGCGCTCGACGTCGCCGCCGAACGGCCTGCGACGCTGATCGAAAGCGGACCCGCAAGCGGTGTCATCGGCGCCGCGTACGTCGGCCGCGCGCTTGGGATCGAGTCGGTCCTTTCATTCGACATGGGCGGTACGACTGCCAAGGCCGGCACCATCCTTGGCGGCATCCCCGAGGTAAGTCCGTCGTTCGAGGCCGCGGGTGCGACGCACAGCGGCCGCTCCGTGAAGGGCAGCGGCTACCCGGTGCGCTTTCCGTTCGTCGATCTCGCCGAGGTTAGCGCGGGCGGCGGCACGATCGCGTGGGTCGATGTGGCGGGCTCGCTCCGTGTCGGTCCGGTCTCGGCCGGCGCCGATCCGGGCCCGGCGTGCTATGGATCCGGCACGCAGCCGACCGTCACCGATGCCAACGTCGTCTTGCAGCGCCTCAACCCGCGCGCGCTGCTCGACGGCGCGTTTCCGATTCACGCGAAACGCTCGTATGAAGCGGTCGCGCAGGTTGCCGGGCCACTCGACGGCGATGTCGAGAAAACGGCCGCCGGAATCATCAAGCTCGTGGATGCCGAGATGGCGAAGGTGCTGCGCATCGTTTCGGTCGAGCGCGGCCACGATGCGCGCGACTTCACGCTGCTCGCCTTCGGCGGCGGCGGTCCGCTCCACGCGTGCGCCGTGGCAAGCGACATCGGCGTTGCGCGCGTAATCATCCCCGCGTCGCCGGGCCTCTTCTCCGCGTACGGTCTCTTGGCGGCCGACGTCCGCGCGACGGCGGTCCGCTCGCTCGTCGCGCCCGCGAATGAGGCCACGTACGCGCGCGTCGCGGAACTCTTCGAGACGCTCGCCGACGAAACGGATGCGGCCCTCGCCGCGCAAGAGATCGCGCCCGCCGATCGGTCGTTCGTGCGCGAACTCGATCTGCGCTATGTCGGTCAATCGACCGAACTCGCCGTCACTGCGACCGCATCGCTCGCCGCCGCGACGAGCGCGTTCCACGCGCGCCACGAAGCGCGCTACGGCTTCTCCGCGCGCCACGATCCGGTTGAGATCGTCACGGTGCGCGTCACCGGCGTCGGCACGACACCGAAGCCCCAGCTCATCGCGGTCGCCATGCCGCCGGCGCGACCGCCCGCGGTAGCGGCGCTGCGCGAGCGGCGGCCCGTCTATGACGGCACCGCGTTTGTCGACACGCCGGTGTACGCGCGTACCGCGCTACAGCCCGGCGATGCGTTTGCCGGCCCCGCCGTTATCGAACAATACGACGCCACGACGTACGTCGCGCCCGGGTGGGACGCGCGTATCGACGGCTTCGGCAATCTGGTTTTGGAGCGCTAAATGTCAACCGTTCAATCGAAACTCGATCCGATCACCGCCGAGCTCGTCGCATCGGCACTCATCTACGCCTCGGAAGAGATGGGGATCGCGGTGCGCGATGCCTCCTACTCACCGAACATCAAAGAGCGTCTCGATCACTCGTGCGCGCTCTTCGATCGCAAGGCGCAGCTCGTCGCGCAAGCGGAGCACATCCCGGTCCACCTCGGCTCGCTGCCGTGGGGTCTGCGGCGCTCGATCGCGTGGCTTGCCGAGCGTGGCCGCGCGTTGCAGCCCGGGCAGATGGTCGTGCTCAACGATCCGTTTCTTTCGGGCACGCATCTCAACGACATCACCGTAATCCGCGCGATCTTCGCCGGTGGGCAACTCGTCGGCTACGCTGCAAACAAGGCGCACCACACCGATGTCGGCGGTTCCGTGCCGGGCTCGATGCCGCCCGATGCACGCGATCTCTTCGCCGAAGGCTGCGTGCTGCCGCCGCTGCTGTTGCTCGAAAACGATGTCGTCGTCGATTCGACCGTCGATCTGATTCGCGCCAACTCGCGCACGCCGCATGCGCGGATCGGCGATTTGCGCGCGCAAATCGCCGGCAACGTCGTCGGCGAACGCCGGTTTCTGGAACTGATCGAGCGCTACGGGATCGACGTCGTCGAAGCCGGTCTCGAGCGCGCGCTCGATGACGGCGAGCGCCGGACGCGTGCCGCGCTGCGGAACCTGCCCGACGGCGTCGTCGAGCATTCCGACGTGCTCGAAGATGAGCACGGTGAACCATCGATCGTGCTGCGCGTGCGGCTCGAGAAGGCGGGCGATACGCTCACCCTCGATTACACCGGCACCTCGCCGCAGCTCGCCTCACCGCTGAATTGCGTGTACGGGGTGACGCTCTCAGGCGCGTACTACGCGATCCGCGCGGTGACCGATCCGCACATCCCGATGAATCACGGCTCGTTCCGACCGCTCGAGGTACGCGTGCCCGAGGGCACGCTGCTCAACCCGCGCCGGCCCGCCGCGGTCAGCGGCGGCAACGTCGAGACCTCGATGCGCAACGCCGATCTCGTGCTCGGCGCGCTTGCCAAACTCGCGCCTGGCCGCGTCCCCGCGCAGAGCGGCGGCTCGATGAACAACGTGATGATCGGCGGCGTGGACGGCGCCGGTCACGTCTGGGCGTTCTACGAAACGACCGGCTGCGGCATGGGCGCGCGACCGAATGCCGACGGCATCGACGCGATCCACGTGCACATGACGAACACCCTCAACACGCCGATCGAGTCGATCGAACGCGACATGCCGATGCGCATCACGAACTACGAATACGCCGAAGGCACCTCCGGCGACGGCCTGTTCCGCGGCGGCTCGGGCCTCGTGCGCGGTTTCGAGCTCGTCTCCGGAAGCGCAACCGTCTCACTGCTTGCGGACCGGCATACGGTGCGCCCGCAGGGCACGAACGGCGGCGCATCCGGCGCGACGGGGACGCACACGCTCATCCCGCACGGCGCAGCACCGCGCGCGCTCCCCGCGAAGACGCTGATCTATCTCGAGCCGGGCGACGCGGTCGTGCTCCGCACGGCGGGCGGCGGCGGCTACGGCGATCCGGCCGGCCGCGATCCGCACGCGCGCGTGCGCGACGATCACGATCAGATCGGCAGCGCCCCGTGACGGCGGCGGAGGTTCGCGCAGCGATTCGTTCCGGCACGATCGGCACGCCGACCGACCGTCTCGCGCCGGCGTACGTGCAAGCGAACCTCGCCGTCGTGCCGCGCGCGTACGCCGAAGAGCTCGAAGATCTGTGCGCGCGCAATCCGACCCCGTGCCCGCTCGTCGAAGCGCCGCTGCCGCCGGGCGTCTTCGCGCCGCGCTGTGCGCCGGATGCCGATTTGCGCACGGATTTGGGCCGCTATCGTGTCTGGCGTGATGGTGAACTGGTGGAACAGCCGCGTGACGTGCTCGCGCACTGGTCGGACGATCTCGTAGCGTTTTTGATCGGCTGCTCGTTCACGTTCGATCACGCGCTCACCGCGGCGAATCTGACGCCGCGCCACTCCGCGCTCGGACGCAACGTGCCGATGTACCGCACCCGCGTACCGCTCGCAGCCGCCGGCCGGCTCAGCGGCACGATGGTCGTGAGCATGCGTCCGTATAAAGAAAACGACGTCGAACGCGCGCGCGACGTCACGCGCCAGTTTCGCATCGGCCACGGCGAGCCCGTCGCGTGGGGCGATCCCGCGCAACTCGGGATCGACGACATCCTGCGTCCCGATTACGGCGATCCGCCGGTGCTCGAACCCGGCGACGTCCCGCTGTTCTGGGGTTGCGGCGTCACCCCGCAATCCGTCATCGTTGCGAGCCGCCTCCCGTTCGCGATCACGCACGAACCCGGCTACATGTTCGTCACCGACCTCGTCCACGACGCCCTCCGCACGCGCGAGGCGGTGCGCTGAACCTTTTCGGTGCCGACCCCGACATACGTGCCGAATGAAATCGTACGTGCGGTGGTTCTGCATCATGCTCGGAGCATCGATGAGCCTGTTGCTCTCGATCCCATCGGCCCGCGCGGTCGAGCCGAGACCGTCCAATCAGCTCTACGACGTGGCTGGACTTCGGCGAATGGTCGCAATCGTCAATGCGCTCTTTCCGGCGACCCGTACGGCGCTGGACGCTGCGCGTTCGCTCGGCGCCGGCGAGGCGGCTCGTCGCGTACGCGTCGCGAGCGCCGGCGGACGCTGGAGCGACGAGACGAACGCCTTTCTCGTGCCGTCGCTCAGAACGGTGGCAGCGAATACGGCCGACGTGTCGGCGCTCTTCGGTTTGACGATCGACGGGTTTCCGACCAATGATGCCGGTCGCCGTCACTTGGCGGCATTGCTCGGCAACGATCGTCGACTGATTCCGTCGAGCGGCTCGCTGGAGTATCTGATCGTAAGCAACTGGGCCTTGTCGTTACCGTGGTTCGAGCCATTCGATACGAATGCTACCCGGTCGAGCCCGTTCTTCGGCGGTACGCGCACGACGAGCGTGCCCGCAATGCATCTGATCGCGACGCTGTCGTCCACGCAGGACCCCGATGGAACGTTCGTGATCATTCCGTTGCGCGGCGGTTTCTCGCTTCGAATCTACCAACCGTCGCCAGGCCACGTGCTCCATGGGATGAGGTGGTCGCCGCTCCTCACGCCGGCGCTCGATCCGCAGCCGCATCGCGTCGCGCTACAGTTGCCGAAGTTCCGATTCGTCCAGGCGGGGCGATCGGTGCTCGACCAACTCTCGAGTTTCGGCGTTCCGCCGATCCATTCGCGCTTCGGGCCGGACGAAATCATTCAGTCCGCCACCCTGGACGTCACCGAGGGCGGGCTCGACGCGACGAGCCGGACGATCGCGTACCGGATGAAAGTGAAGTTCAACCTGCTCGCGCCCAAACCGCTCGTCATCGATCATCCATTTGACTTCGCCGTCATGGATGAAGAAAAGCACGAAGCGATCGTGCTTGGCAGCGTCTACGATTTGCCGGGAACTCCACCGTGAGTCCAGGCCGTACTCGCCAGCCCGCGTATGATACGGGAAC
>Ga0116231_10012194_pt1 | contig 12776 bp, 11 predicted proteins | sample S1TSphgellanicum_2_FD_89695 | JGI IMG/M metagenome (GOLD analysis project Ga0116231, IMG submission 89695) | Host-associated microbial communities from peat moss isolated from Minnesota, USA - S1T2_Fd - Sphagnum magellanicum MG | ecosystem: Host-associated > Plants > Peat moss > Unclassified... | reverse complement strand
GCGGCGGAACTTTATAGAAAGGCCCCGGCGTTTTTCCGTGTCTCTACGGGAGTCGTTCATGCGTCGTCTTGTGCTTTCTCTGCTAGCTACGAGTTCGCTCGCGCTGCTTACCGCGTGCGGCCAGGGCGGTACCGCCTTCGGCGGCGGCTCGAGCGGTAACGCGTCCTCTATCGTCTTTTCCACGGGCGGAACGACCGGGGTCTTCAGCGTCCGCGCCGGATTCCCGATCGTCATGTCGGCGACAGCGGTCGCCGGTATCGAAAATGTCGTTACCACCAATCAGTCTTTTGCGTTCAGCTGGGGCTTCGCGCCCTCGGGAACGCTGTACAACAACGGCTCGGTGAGCGGCGCTCAGCAGAGCGCATGCGCGGCTCCGCCGGTCGGTTTCACCGTTCCCCAGGTCTCGATTCTCTCGAATGCCGGCTCCAACTTCGTTACGGTCACCCCGCCTGGAACCGTTGCGGGCTACGGCGCGGGCACGACCCTCGGCGGTAGCGCGACCGCCGCTGCTCCGTATTGCGTCGTCCTGATCGCCACGCATCAAGGCGACGGCGTCAAGGGCCGCGCGGTCATCCTCGTCACCACCTAGACCGATCACCGTTTCCAACCGGCGAGCGGGGGGCGGCGACGTCCCCCGCTCCTTTTTGCAGGGCATCTACGCGATCGTCGAGCCGGAGCGCCATGCGGGCGCGCTCGGTGCCTACGTCGACGCGCTGACCCGCGGCGGGATCCGTCTCGTCCAGGTTCGCGCCAAGCCTCGGCCCGAGACGGCGATGGTGCGGCTCATCGCCGAGCGCGTCCACGCGGCGGGCGGCATCGTGCTCGTCAACGACGACCCGGCCGGCGCGCTGCTCGCCGACGGGCTCCATCTCGGCCAAGAAGACCTTGCGCGCCACGACCCGGCGGCGCTGCGGGCCCGCCTGGACGGGCGGATCATCGGTCTCTCCTGCGGGACGCCGGCGGAGGCGCACGCCGTTCCGCTTACGCTGCGGGCCGATTACCTCGGCGTCGGGCCGATCTTCGCGACCGGTTCGAAGGCGGATGCCGGCGGGCCGATCGGGGTCAGCGGCGTTGCCGCCGTCGTCCGGGCGACCGCGCTGCCGGTGGCGGCGATCGGCGGGATCACGCGGGCAAACCTGGGCCGGGTGCGCGAATCGGGAGCGGTGATGGCCGCGATCATCTCGAGCCTGGCGAACGCCGCCGACCCCGCCGCCGAAGCCCGCGCGTGCATCGCGGCCTGGAACGCGCGCTGACGCCCTGGATCGCGGTCGCCGGAACGACCCACCCGCTGGGCTTCGCCGGCCTGACGCTCTCGCTCGCGCTCGCGCCGCGCCTCGGCGTGCGGGCGGCGGCGATCGTGACCGGCGTCAGCGCGCAGGGCTTGGAGCCGGCAGCCGGCTCCGAGATCCGCGTCACGCCCTTCCCGATGCGCTTATCGCGGCCCAGTTCCGGGCCGTCGACGAGGTCGCGCCGGCGGCGTTCCACCTGGGCGCGCTCGTCGATGCCGCGGCGGCGCGCGCGGTCGCCCGCGGCCTTGCGGGCCACGCGGTCCCGGTCGTGCTCGATCCGGTGATCGCGGCGAGCGACGGCCGGCGACTCGCCGACGACGCGACCATTGCCGCGCTCGGTGCGGAGCTCTTCGCCGGGGCGATCGTCACGCCGAACCTCGATGAAGTGGAGCTCCTGCTTGGGATGCCGGTTCGCGATGAGCCGGCGATGCGGGCGGCGGGGGCCGCGCTGCGCGCGCGCTTCGGCGTGCGCGCAGCGCTCGTCAAAGGCGGTCACCTCGCCGCCGGCGTCGTCGACGTGCTGGTGAGCGAGTCAGGGATCCGCACCTTCAGCGGGCCGCGCGTGCCGGATGCGATGCGCGGAACGGGCGATGCGCTCGCCACCGCGCTTGCCGCGCAGCTCGCGCTCGGCGCACCGCTCGAGCTCGCCGTCGAACGCGCGCGCGCGACCGTCGCCGCATTGATCGCCGGCGCGATCCGCATCGGACCGCAGCGTGTTGCCGCGCTCGGCGACGGCTGAAGGGCCGCTTTACCGCGCGCAGGAACGGAGTGCGCGTTGCTTCCTACCGTTCGCCCGCGCGTCATGTCCGGCATGCGCCCGACGGGGCGTCTCCATATCGGCCATCTCGTCGGCGCCCTCACGGCATGGGTCGAACTGACGCATAGCGCGGATGCGTATTTTGAAATCGCCGACTTGCATGCGTACACGACCAGCTACGACGATCCGCAAGCGATTCGCGATGCGCGCGACGAGTTGGTCCTCGACTGGCTCGGCGCCGGACTCGATCCCGACCGCTGCACGATCTTCTTGCAATCCGCGTTGCCCGAGATCACCGAGTTGCACGTCCTGCTCTCGATGATCACGCCCGTCGCGTGGCTCCAGCGCGTGCCGACGTACAAGGATCAGATCGAGGCGTTGGGCGGCGAGATCGCGACGTACGGTTTTCTCGGTTACCCGCTCTTGCAGCTTTGCGATATCGCGGTCTTTCGCGGCGAGCGCGTCCCGGTCGGCCGCGATCAGCTCTCGCATCTGGAATTCGGGCGCGAAGTCGTGCGGCGCTTCAACTTCCTCTACGGCCCGACGCTGGTCGAGCCGGAAGCGACGCTGACCGAATTCCCGGCCGTCCCGGGCACCGATAATCGCAAGATGTCGAAATCGTACGGCAACACGATCGACATCGCCGACGACGACGCGACGACGACGAAAAAAGTCCGCTCGATGATCACCGACCCGAACAAAGTGCGCAAGCACGATCCGGGGAATCCGGCGATCTGTCCGGTCTTCGCGTTGCAGCATCTCGCCAACCGTGCGCGCGTTCCGTGGATCGACGAAAACTGCCGCAGCGGCGCGCTGGGCTGCGTCGATTGTAAGACCGAACTCGCGTCAACGCTCAATGCGTGGCTCGCACCGGTACGCGCGCGGCGCGCCTCGTTCGACCGCTCGAAGGTCGCCGCGATCGTGAGCGCCGGGACCGAGAAGGCGCGCGTCGTCGCGCGCGAGACGCTCGCCGACGTGCGCCGCGCCATGAAACTCGTGCCGTAATGAAAGTACTCGTCCGCGAAGCGATCGTCGACGACGTACCGCGCGTCGCGGCGCTCTTCGATGCCTATCGCGTCTTCTACGGCCAGAAGGCCAACGCGTATGCGGCGCACATTTTCTTGAGCGAGCGCTTCAAACGCAACGACTCGAAGATCTTCGTCGCCGTCGATAGCGACGCGCATCAACTGGTCGGGTTCGTCCAACTCTACGCGACCTACGCATCGATCCACTTCGCGAGGTTGTACATCGTCGAAGACCTCTACGTGCGCGAGGACGCGCGCCGCACCGGCATCGGCATGGCGCTCATCGACGCCGCAGCGATCTACGCCAAGTCCAATAATGCGATCGGCCTCACCCTCCAGACCGCCCAAACGAACGAACGCGCCCAAGCCTTTTACGCCAAAGCCGGCTTCGCCGAAGAAAAAAAGTTCATCACCTATAACAAGTTCTTCGAGAAGAGTTAGCTTCTCGAGCGGTCGTCGTGACCCGCTAGTCGCGATAGTCGGGCAGGTGTTCTTTCATGCGGGCGAGGGCGGTGGTGATGGCGTCGATCGAGGCGGCGTAGGAGAAGCGCAGATAGCCGGCGCCGGCGGCGCCGAAACACGAACCGCCGAGGCACGCAACGCCGGCTTCTTCGAGCAGGAACGCGGCGAGCTTCTTGTCGTCGTGCGTGATCTTCGAGATGTTGGGGAAGGCGTAGAACGCGCCTTCGGGGAGCGTGCACGACACGTTCGGAATCTCGTTGAGGCCGGCGACGATCGCGTCGCGGCGGGTACGGAACGTCTCGTTCATCTGCACGACGGCGTCGTCGGGGCCGGTGAGCGCGGCGATCCCCGCGCGTTGCACGAAGGTCGCCGTGCACGAGTACGTGTTGTTCGCGAAGAGCGTGATCGCGCGGGCGATCTTCGGCGGGGCGATCGCGTAGCCCAGTCGCCACCCCGTCATCGCATAGGCTTTGGAGAACCCGTCGATGACGATCGTGCGGTCGCGCAAGCCCGGGAACTGCGTGATCGACGCAAATTCGGGGCCATAGATGTTCCGGCTGTAGATCTCGTCGGCCATGATCAGGAAGCCGTGATGCTCGGCGAGCCCGGCGATCACGCGCAGATCGTCGCGGGTCAGCACGCCGCCGGTCGGGTTGTGCGGCGAGGTGATGACGACGATCTTCGTGCGCGGGGTGATCTTGGCGGCGAGCTCCTCGAGGTCGAGGCGCCAGTTCTTACTCTCGCGCAGCGGCACGGGGACGGCCTTCGCACCGAGGTAGCCGGCGGCCGCCGCATACGCGGGATACGCCGGATCGGCGTAGATCAGTTCATCGCCCGGGTCGAGGAGCACCGAGAGCGTGTTCCAGATGATCGGCTTCGCACCGGGCGAGATCACGACGTTGTCGCGCGTCCAGGGCTCGACGCCGCGGAAGGCCGACGCGTACGCGGCAACCGTGTCGCGCAGGTCGGGGATCCCCGCTGAGGGCGAGTAGTGCGAGTAGTTTTCCTGGATCGCCGCGATGCCGGCCGCCTTGATGTGCGCGGGCGTATCGAAATCCGGTTCGCCGATCTCCATATGGACGATCGAACGGCCGGCCGCTTCGAGCGTTCGCGCGCGGGCCAGCACCTCGAACGCCGTCTCGCTGCCCAGCCGGGAGATCGCCTCGCAGAGGTACTCGGGATCGCGCGAGAGGGCGGTCGTCATGGTATCGTCCGGTCTTTCTATGAGTCAAGGTTGGGGACAGGGAGCTGCCGAACCGGGTTACGCCTATGCGAAGCTTGACGGAAGCTTTTGCGCCCGGGGCGCCTTCGTTACCCGAAGGTTTGCGAACGCTCGTCGTTTCACCGGATCGAATTGTCGAACCTGGGACGACCGTGCGCGCGACATTTGCTTTCTATAACCTCGGTGGCGCCGCGGCGACCGGTCTGCGCGTGCGCTTCGCGCTCCCAGACGGGTTGCGCTATCTTGCCGGCAGCGCGCGCATCGACGATCAGGCGCTTGAGGAAGTTCGCGGCGAAACGACGCTGCTCGCGTCGGCCGGCGCCGACATCGGCGAGGTCCCGCCGGGCGTCGAGCGCCGCATCACGATCGGGTATCTGGTCAACACGACGATCGACAACGGCGCGGCGATCGAATTGCAAGCGGCGCTGCTCTCGCACGAGACCGGGGTCATCGGTTCGAACGTCGTTACGCTGGTCGCGAAATCGACGCCGATCCTCCAGAACCCGGCGACGATCGTCGCGCTCGAGCCGATCCGTTCGCCCGAACCCGGCGAAGACGTCCGGATAACGGCGCGCGTCCACAATTCGGGCCAATCGGCCGCGCGCGACGTCGTCGTCGTTTTGCCGGTCCCGGATCGGACCAAGTTCGTCGTCGGCTCGGCGCGCGTCGATGGCCGCGATTTCATCCCCGACGACGACGGCGACGATCCGTTCGGCTTCGGACGGGCGCCGGTCGTCGCGCGGTCGCTCCCCGCCGGGGCAACGCTCGTTCTCGAATATCGCGCGACGATCGATTCGCCGCTCGAAAGCGACACGCGGTTGTACGCCTCCGGCGCGGTCGCCTCGGCCGAGGTCGCCGAGTTCGAACTCGCGCGTGCCGAGATCACGGTGCGCTCGGAGTCGCGTTTCGACGGACCGTCGACCGCGCTCGTCGTCGATGCACCGAACGAGGTCGAGCCGGGCCGCCGCGTGCGGATCGCGCTGACCGCGACGAATACCGGCACCTGCGCCGCGAACGACGTTCGCGTGCGGCTCACGCTTCCCGACGGTCTGCAATACGCGAGCGGCTCGCGCGCGCTCGACGGCCGCATGGTCAGCGAAAACGGCGAAGCAGGCGCGTTCCACCTCGACCGCATCGAAGCGGGCGCGAGCGTCGAAGCGGCGGTCGACGCCTATGTCGTTTCGCCGGCGATCGACGGCACGCAATTACCGATCGCGGCGTCGCTGCAGTGGTCGACGGGCTCGCGCACGTTCGATCGTGCGCTCACCGTGCGTTCGAAGCCGCGCTTTCTCGAATCGCGCAACCGGATCGTCCTCGACGGCTCATCCACGGTTGCGCCGGGCGCCGAAGTGCGCATCGTCGCGCGCATCGTCAACGACGGAACGACCTCGGCGGGCAACGCGCGCTTGACGATCGACGCCGACGACACGCTGCAATCGCTGCGCTATATCATCGGCGACGAACGCGAATCGCGCGTGCAAGGCGGCGTGATCTCGCTCGGCACGCTCGAAGCCAACGCCGAACTCGAAGTCGTGTTGTTCGGTACGATCGCCTCGCCGATCGCCGATCGCAGCGAGATCCGGTTCTCGGCGACGCTCATCGCGAACGAGACGCCGCCGCAGCCGCTCGGCGTCATCGTGCTCCACGCGCGTTCGCGCGCGCGGTTCTCGCCATCGGGCTCGATGCTCACGTACGTCGGCGACGGCCCGATGCGCCCGTCCGGTTCCGGGTTGCTCACGATCGTGCTCGTCAACGAAGGCACCGACATCGCGCGCGACGTTCGGCTCGTCCTCGATCTCTCGCCCGAAGCACGGATCGAAGGGGTCGACGGCGCGACGCGTGACGGTCAGGCGATGATCTTCGGCGATATCCCCGCGGGCGGACGGCAGGAAGCGATGCTGCGCCTGCGGCTCGCGCGTTTCGTCGCTCGCGGTGCGACCGTCGCGCTGCACGGACGCGTGACCGGCGCGAGTTTGTTGCCGGTCGCGCTCGAACCGATCACGATCGAGACGCTCGCCGAGCCGAACTTCGTCGACGGCGCGGGGATGCGCACGCATCCGCAGGATTCGGTCGACGCCGGCGAGCCGCTCTATGTGCAGATCGTCGCGCGCAACACCGGTGACGGTGCGGCGGCAAAACTGGCCATCCGCGCCGCGCTCCCGCAGCATACCGCGTATCTCCCCGGCTCGACGAGCATCAATGATGTGCCGCTGCTCGATGCCGACGGCGGATCGGTCCTCTGGACGAAGGACGGTCTCGTGCTCGAAGACGTCGATCCCGGCGTCGAGATCGCGATCCGGTACGGCGCGGTCGTCGTCACGCCGCTGGCTGCCGGAACGCTCATCGATGCGTCGGCGGATTTGGCGTGGGACGGTGGCCACACGCTGTCGCTCGCGGCCCCGGCCGTCCGCGTGCGTTCGACGCCGGCCTTTGCCGTGCGCGCCTCGGGCCTGCCGTTCTCGGTTGCCGGCGTCGCGCCGCGCACGAGCGACGTGCTGCGCGAGATCCGTTCCCCCGCGCGGCCGCTCCCGCCCCTGCCGACGCCCGCCTCCGCGCTGCCGCCGCCGCCGATCGCCGCCACGCTCGAGCCGCTGCCGGTCGCCCCGCCTCCGCCCGCCGCTCTGCCACCCGCGCCGGCCGTCGCGGTGGAAGCGGCGCCGGAACCTGCGCCCGCCGTCGCGCCGCCCCCGCCGCCGCCGGCTGCGCCTGCGCCCGAACCGGAACCGGCGGCTCCGCCGCCGCCGCCGCCGCCGCCCGAGCCGGTCGCTCCGCCGCTGCGCGTCCAACTCGCCTTCTCGCGCGAAGGTCTGGAACGGGCGCTCTCGCTGCTCGAACAGAGCGATTACGGCGGCCTGGTCCGCCACCTCTTCGCGCTGCGCATGCTCTTCCCGGATCGGATCGCCGGAATCAACGGCGAACTCGAGTCGAAATTCCTCGCCGAACGCGAGGTGCTGCGCGGCGTCGTCGACCGCCTGTTCATCAAGATGCGCTTGCCGCGGTATGCGCTCACGGCCAAGGATCTCGAAGACCGCACGTCGCGCATGGCACTGGTCGAGCTGGTCGCCGCACTGCGCGTTGCGAAGCCCGGCGAGGAGATCGTGCCGCCGCGCGATCCGGTCCTCATCGAGGGCACGATCGATCGCGACCGCATCGTCGCAAACCTTGCCGGCCTCGAGAGCGAACCGCTCGGCGGGCCGCGGCCCTGGCTCGTGATCGCCGAACTGCTCGGCGAGCGGATCTCATGGCCGGGCGGGGGCGTCTCCGAGGTGCTCGGATCCTATCGGAACGCGCTGATCGCGACGCTCATGAACGTCGGCGCGCTCCCGATCGATGAATTCCACCGCGTCCTGACCGGCAGCTCCAATGCGTCGCTCGACGCCGCCCTCGGCGACGTCCGTGCAGCTCTTCGCGATGCGGTCGAGGCGACGGCATCGGACACGCTGTCCGGGGCGGGCGGCGAACGCACCTAGAAGGGGAGCGCGATGGCCACGTTTCTCGTCGTCGGTGCGATCATCTTCACCGTGGGCGTCTTGCTTTACGTCGCGCCCGCGTTTTTGCCGCCCAAGCGGTCGCTCTCACCCTCCGTCATGGAGACGAGCGTCCCGCTCGTGACGAGCGGCGAAGAGACGGGTCCGGTCACGAAGCTCGCGCGCTCGATCACCTGGCCGCAGCTGATCGATCCCGACGCCGACGCGCTCACGGTCGACGAACGCCGCTCGATCATCGACGGTCTCGCGCTCGTCGGTGATGCCTGGTGTGCCCAAGTGCTCGCCGCGGCCTTCCCCGAGGAGGGTGAACCGCTCCGCGAGAGCGTGATCGATGCGATCGGGCGCTGCGAAGGGGTCGTGATCCCGACGCTCGAGCGCGCATTCAAATCGCATCGCGTCGGCGAGCGGTATGCGGCGGTCGATGCCGCGTCGCGTCGCGGCGACGTCGAGCTGCTCGAACGCGGGCTGCGCGATACCGACGGGACGGTCGCGCTCGCCGCTGCCTACGGGCTCGTGCGTGCCGGGCGCCGCGATTTGGTCGACGCCGGACTGTCGGGTCGCGACGACGTCCGCGCAACCGAAATTCGCCGCGCGCTGCCCGCACTCGCCTGATGCACTTCGCGCGCGCGCTTGCGGCACTCGCCGTCTTTGCGGCCGCGAGCGCCCAGACGCCGCCGCCCTCACCGGTGCCGAGCGCGGCGCAGGCACCCGATGCGAGCGACGCGCGGATCCATCTGCATCGCCCGGGGACCGATGTCGACGCCGACCGGCTGGCCGGAAATCTGGCGGCGAAAGTCTACGAAGTCAGCGGTAACGTCGTCGTTCACGATAATCCCGCGCTCGACCGCAACCCCGATACCGATCAAACCGAGAGTCAGCTCCCGATCATCTTGCACGCGGACCGGATGGCGGTCGACGAGGCCAACAAGCGCTACGAAGCGCATGGCGGCGTGACGTTCGAACAGGGTGACCGGCACGGCTCGGCCGATTCCGCCAAGCTCGACGACATGACGCACGAACTCGAACTCACCGGAAACGCGCGCGTCTCCGAAGCCGATCGGACGCTCGCCGCCGATACGATTCGCTACAACACGAAAACCAAAGCGTACGCGGGTTCGGGGAACGTCGAGATCACCGCGCCGGTGCCGACGTCGGGTCCCGGTGCATCGCCCGCGCCGAAAAAGAAAAAGTCGAAGGTTCCGGTTCCGCTGCCCCTATAGCGGCGGCAGCTTCTTGCCGAAGTATTCCGCGATCACGTGCTGCGCGATCGGCGCGGCGAAGGTCGCGCCGTAGCCGCCGCTCTTCTCCATGAAGACGGCCAGCGCCACCGTCGGATGATCGGATGGTGCGTACGCAACGAACCACGTCGTGTTCGCGCCGCTGCCGTTCACGCCGGTCTCGGCCGTTCCGGTCTTGCCGCCGAACGGCAAGCCGGCGATCTTGAGCCCGTACGCCGTGCCGCCGGGATCGGTGACCTGATCCATCCCGGCTCGCACTTCGCGCAGCGACTCTTGGGTCACGTTCACTTTGCGGATCACCTCGGGCGGGAACGACGCGACGATCTTCCCGCGCGGCGAGCGCACCGCTTCGACGATGTGCGGCCGATAGAGCGTGCCGCCGTTGACCACGGTCGCGGCGATGTTCGCCATCTGCAGCGGCGTGGCCAGCATCGCGCCTTGACCGATCGCGAGCTGACACACATCCGAGGGTTCGAGCGGCAGATGATAGACCCGCATCGACCATTCGTTGGTCGGCCAGTTGCCTTCAAACTCGCCCGGGATGTCGATGCCGAGCTTCTCGTTGAGCCCGTATTGAAGCGCGTAGTAGCGCAAACGCGCGTGACCGAGCCGGTCGCCGAGTTGATAGAAATACCCATCCGACGACGCGGCCATCGCGTGCTCGAAGTTCGTCGTGCCGAGCCCGCCGGCGGCGATGTCGCGAAACGTTTGCCCGTGACAATTCCACATGCCGCTGTCATAGAGCACTTGATGCGGCTTGATGACGCCGGACGAAATCGCGCCGGAACCGGTGACCATCTTGAAGGTCGAGCCGGTCGGCGACGACGCCGCGATCGCCCGGTCGTAGAGCGGCCGCAGCGGATCGAGCACGTACTTCGCGTAGTTCTTGGCGCTGATCGGCGTTGCGAAGTCGTTCGGATCGTAGGCCGGATACGACGCGAGGGCGAGCACGCCGCCGGTCGCCGGATCGATCGCGACGACCGCGCCCGAGATCGGATGGCCGCGCAGTTTGCTCACGTGCTTGAGCTGTGCGCGCAAGTTGCGCTCGACGATCTCTTGCAGCCGCCAGTCGATCGTGGTGACGAGCGTGTTGCCGGGGACGGGATCGGTAAAGTTGAGTTTGCGCACGAGGTCGCCCGACGCGTTGACCTCGATCTGCTGGCCGCCGATCTTGCCGCGTAACCAGCGGTCGTAGACCGACTCGAGCCCGTCTTTGCCGATCACGTCGTTGGGCGAGTAGCCGTCGCGCTTGCGCTGCGCGTATTCGTCTTCGGTGATTTGGCCGACGTAGCCGAAGAGATGCGCGCCGAGCGTGCGATACGGATAGTTGCGAACCGGCTGCTCTTCGAGATCGACGCCCGGCAGGTCGTCTTGCGCTTCGGCGAGCCGCGCCATCTGCGCGGGGCGTAAGTCGCTGGCGAGGATCACGGGCCCGTACGGCTCGTAGGTTTGCACTTCGGCGAAGTCGCGGTAGTGCACGCCGCGGTGATTGAGCAGCCGATCGACGAGCACCGTGCGCCCGACGTGCAAGATGTCGGCGAGCGCCGAGAGGGTCTTGTCGATGTCGGTGATCTGCGATGGGATGAGCGCGCAGACGAACGACGGCCGGCTGCGCACGAGGATCGTGCCGTGCCGGTCGACGATCAATCCGCGCGGGGCCGCGACCGGAATCAACTGGACCTGGTTTGCTTGCGCGGCGGCGGCGAACGCTTCGCCCTGCACGACTTGCACTTGGGTGAGCCGGAAGAGAATCGCGACCAGCGCGAGGATCAAGAGCGCGATGAAGCCGGCCAGGCGAACGGGCGCGGGTGCCGGGACGGTCACGGATAGCGCTCCACGCTCGTGCGGTCGACGATGAATCGTCCCCGCGCGACGAGATAGACGATCGTGAGGAGGCCGGTCAGCGCCGCTTGGATCAGGCCGGCGTGCAGATGCACCAGACCCAGACCGTGCGGAAAGCCCTCGAATCGCTCGAGCGTCCAGTAGATCAGATCGCGCAGCGCGACGGCCAGCGCGACGAGGAACCCTTGCATCAGAAACCCGTCGGAGAAGAAGCCGCGGCCGAGCGTGCCGACGCCGAGTGCGACGAGCGGCGTTGCGATCGTCCAGTTACCGGTGGCGGCGCCGAACACATCGTCGAGGACGCCGGCGACCAGGCCGGCGATCGCGCCGCGCCGCGCGCCCATGCGTACCGCATAGCGCACGACCGGAATCATCACGAGCGCCGGGATCGTGCCGTGAACGGCGAGCAGTTGACCGAGCGTGGCCTGGACGAAGACGGCGAGCGCGATCCAGCCGATCGTCGGCCAGAGCGCGGGCCCGGCGACGATCTCGATCGAGCGATATTTATTTCGGAAGGACGACGACACGCGAGAGCGATCCGAATTCGACGGCGGGCGTGACGACGGCGGTCTGATCGAGCGCGCCGGCGGGTTCGGGATAGACGTAGGAAACGGTGCCGATCGGATAGCCGGCGTGGAACGAGCGGCCTTCGCCCGTGACCACGCGATCGCCGACGCGCAGGCGCGCATCCTGCGAGACGTATTGCAGTTTCACGCGCGTCTGCGTTCCGACCGCGATCGACCACCAGCGGCCGCGTTGCACGACCGCGGGCAAGCGACTCGTCACATCGGTGATGAGCAAGACCTTCGACGAGAGCGGCGCGACCTCGACGATGCGCCCGACGACGCCGCCCGCGGTCACGACGCCGTCGTCGACGGCGATCCGATCGTGCGTCCCTTTGTCGATCGTGACGATGCGCTGCGCGGCTTCGGGATCGTAGCCGATGATCGTCGCCGCGATGCCTTGCGGATAGCGCGCCTCGGCGAGGGCGACGTCGCGTTCGGCGGGGACGCGCGAGAGCGCTTCGGTCAGCGCGCGATTCTGTTCTTCGAGCGCCGCATTTTCACGCGCCAGTTGCTCGTTCGCGCTCGCGAGTTGGGGTGCGTTCGCCGCCGCGGTCCAACCGCCGCGTAGCGCGTTGGCAACCGCGGCCACGGCGAGTTGCGCGTAGGTCGAAACGCTCGTCACGGTGACGGTCAGCGGTGAGGTTCGCCCGGCGCGGACGAAATCGAGTTGCAATAACGCCAGCACGGCGGCGACGATGACGACGCCGACTACCGCGAATAGCTTTCTCTCATCCCGATACGTAAAGATTGGTACCACCTCGTCAACCGATCGGCTTGCGGCCGGAGCCGCTCGAGCAACGTTGGCGACGCCAAGATCACACCGGCGCCGCGCGCGACGCACGTGAGCGGATCGTCGGCAACGGTCGTCGGCACGTTCGTGCGCGCGG
>Ga0116231_10012193_pt1 | contig 12777 bp, 8 predicted proteins | sample S1TSphgellanicum_2_FD_89695 | JGI IMG/M metagenome (GOLD analysis project Ga0116231, IMG submission 89695) | Host-associated microbial communities from peat moss isolated from Minnesota, USA - S1T2_Fd - Sphagnum magellanicum MG | ecosystem: Host-associated > Plants > Peat moss > Unclassified... | reverse complement strand
CTATGTACCCTTGGTGGCGGCCTTGGGTGCACACGTCGTGCTCGAGGTCCAGCCATCTCTCGCCGGCCTGCTTCGCAATCTCGACGGAGTCTCGCAACTCATCCCGTCCGGCGATCCGGTTCCGCGCGCCGATTATCAATGTTCACTGATGAGCCTGCCCGGCGCATTCAAGACAACGATGGAGACGATTCCCCGCCGGGTGCCCTACCTGCGCGCCGATCCCGACAAGGTCGCGCGATGGCACGAGATTCTCGGCCCCCGCACCCGGCCGCGTATCGGCTTGAGCTGGAGCGGCAACCCGCAGCAGAGCAATGACCATAACCGCAGTATGCCGCTCGCGCGGTGGCTGCCCCATTTGACGGACGAGTTCGAATACGTCTGCCTGCACAACGCGATACGCGATTCCGACCGGGAGACCTTGCGTGACGGCATTGGCATCTTGACGGTGGAGTCGCACCTCCGGGATTTCACGGACACCGCGGCGCTCATCGAAGCACTCGATTTGGTCATCAGCGTCGATACGAGTCTTGCTCACCTCAGCGGCGCCATCGCGAAGCAAACCTGGGTCCTGTTGTGCTTCTTGCCAGATTGGCGTTGGTTGCTCGACCGCAGGGACAATCCGTGGTACCCCACCGCGACGCTTTATCGGCAGCCGATTCCCGGTGACTGGGATAGCGTGTTGGCGGAAGTCAGTCACGATCTGCGGAACTACTTCGGAACCCGGGTCTGAATCGCGTGCGCACGGGTTGCCGGCAATATCATGGATAGGATTGAGACCTCCGTCGACGGGGCGGTGCAGACACCGGACCACACGCCCATGATGCAGCAGTATCTGCGCATCAAGGCCCAGCATCCCGACGTGCTCCTGTTCTATCGGATGGGCGATTTCTATGAGATGTTTTACGACGACGCGCGGCGCGCGGCGCAGCTCCTCGACATCGCCCTGACCCAGCGCGGTGCATCGGCTGGCGCACCGATTCCGATGGCCGGCGTGCCGGCCGCCAGCGTCGACGGCTACCTCGTGCGGCTCGTCAAACGCGGCGAATCGGTCGCGATCTGCGAGCAACGTGGAGAGCCGGGCAAGACCAAGGGCCCCATGGAGCGCGAAGTCGTGCGCATCGTGACGCCCGGCACGGTCACGGACGAGGCCTTGCTCGAGGAACGGCGCGATACCCTGCTCGCGAGCGTCTGCGAAGGTGGCGGCCGCTTCGGACTCGCGTGGCTAGACCTCGCGGCGGGTCGTTTCACGGTCACCGAGCTCGGCGATCACGGCGCACTCGAGGCCGAGGTCGCGCGCCTGCGCCCCGCCGAGATCCTGGCGGCCGAGGGCTCTGCGGCATTTGCCGGCACGCAGCCCCCATGGCGTCCGCGTCCACCCTGGCATTTCGATGCGGAGTCGGCCGCGCGCGCGCTATGCGCGCAGTTTCAGACCCACGATCTCAAGGGGTTCGGCTGTGATGGGAAGGATCTCGCGGTCGCCGCCGCGGGCGCGCTGCTCGCCTACGTACGCGAGACCCAGAAGGCGGCGCTGCCGCATCTGCGCGGCATCACGCTCGAGGAGCACGATGCGGCGCTAGCGATGGATCCGGCGACGCGGCGGAACCTCGAGCTCGACGAGAGCCTCTCCGGCAATCTCGAGCTCACGCTCGCGGGCGTCTTCGATCGGACGGTGACTCCGATGGGCGGTCGGCTGCTGCGCCGCTGGCTGCATCGGCCGCTGCGCGACGCCGCGGAATTGAACGGCCGTTACGATGCGGTTGCCGATCTGATGGGAGAGGCTCGCTACAAGGCTCAAGCCGAGAGCTTGCGTGCAATCGGCGATTTGGAGCGCATCCTGGCACGCGTGGCCCTGCGCTCGGCACGGCCGCGGGACCTCGCCCAATTGCGCGCGGCGCTGGGGGCGCTGCCCCGCGTGCATGCCGCGCTTTCCGTCACCGCAGCACGGCGGCTCGGTCAGCTGCGTACGGCACTGGGCGTGCACGCGGAGGAATGCGCCCTGCTGGCGCGCGCCCTCGTCGAATCGCCGCCGCACTTCCTGCGCGACGGCGGCGTCTTCGCTTCCGGCTACGATGCGGAACTCGATGAGCTGCGCGCCCTCGGCGGCAACACGGAACAGTTCTTGGTGGAACTCGAGCGCAAGGAACGGGAGCGCAGCGGCTTGTCGAGTCTCAAGCTCGGCTACAATCGCGTGCAGGGCTTTTTCATCGAAGTGAACCGCAGTCAAGCCGAGCGCGTGCCGGCCGACTATTTGCGTCGGCAAACGGTCAAGTCCGCCGAGCGTTTCGTCACGCCGGAACTCAAGTCTTTCGAGGACAAGGTGCTCGGTGCGCGCGACCGCGCGCTCACGCGCGAACGGGAACTGTACGAGGACCTGCTCACCCAGCTGATCGCGCAGTTGCCGGCTCTGCAGCGCACGACGGCGGCGCTCGCCGAACTCGACGTGCTGACCTGTTTCGCGGAGCGCGCAATCACGCTCGAGTGCGTGCGGCCGGTCCTGTCCGCGGCGCCGGGTTTGGTCATCGAGGGCGGCCGTCATCCCGTCGTCGAGCGTGCGAACGGCGGCGCGGGTTTCGTGCCGAACGACCTGCGTTTCGACGATGAGCGGCGCATGCTGATCATCACGGGACCCAATATGGGCGGTAAGAGCACCTACATGCGCCAGACCGCGCTGATCGCGATCCTCGCGCACGTCGGCAGCTTCGTGCCCGCCACGCGCGCGGTGCTGGGGCCGCTCGATCGCATCTTCACGCGCATCGGTGCGTCCGACGATCTCGCGGGGGGCCGGTCGACTTTCATGCTCGAGATGACGGAAACTGCCAATATCCTGCACAACGCCACCGACCGCAGCCTCGTGCTCATGGATGAGATCGGCCGCGGCACGAGCACATTCGACGGACTGTCGCTCGCGTGGGCCTGTGCCGAGTATATCGCGACTCGGATCCGCTGCTTTACGCTGTTCGCCACACACTACTTCGAACTGACGAGTCTGGCCGCGGCCACACCCGGCGTTGCAAATGTGCATGTCGAAGCCGTGGAGCACGGCGAGAAACTCGTGTTCCTGCATAGCGTCAAGGAAGGTCCCGCGAACCGCAGTTACGGTTTGCAGGTCGCGGCGCTCGCGGGGATCCCGAAGGCCGTGACGGCCCAAGCGCATCGGTATCTCGGCGAACTCGAGCGCGAACGGGACGCACTACGTAAGCACTCGAATCTCCAGTCGGAGCTGCCCTTGTTCCCCGCGGCCATCCCCGCGCGCGAGTCTCCCGCGCTCGCGGCCTTGCGCGCCGTCGAACCGGAATCCTTGAGCCCGCGAGCTGCGCTCGATCTGCTGTTCAAGCTCAAGGAACTCGATGCGCAGATCTCCGGCCCGTGACGGACGCTTAGGGAAGCTTACGTATCGTGCCCCAGCGACTTCGATAGCCCGAAGAAAAACCCGCGCCGCGGACCATATTGAGGCGCGCCGACGCCGACACCCGTGCCGTTGCGGATCTCATAGACGCGATCGAAGAGGTTGATCACATCGAACCGCGCGGTCAACGTACCCGCGTTGGGGATGTGGAACAGATGCGTGATGCCGGTGTTGACCTGTGTGTAGTAGGGCAGATGCTCCCCGTTCGGGATGTCGCCTCCGTCCGGCAGCGCAAGGTCGGCTCGCAATCCAGAACCCTCGAGCAAATCCGCGCTGAAGCGCGTGCCGGCCAGTAGATACGAGACCCCGCCGGACGCGGTGAACTCCTGCTCGTGGTCCAGGTGAATGTAATGGTCGGAGATATAGGCGAGATCAGCCTCGGAGAAATTGAACTGCGCCGCATCGATCCCCTTGCCACGTGCGCTCTGCGTCGACAGGTTCAGGTACGCCGAGAACGCCTCGCGCGTGTAGTTCGTGGTCAACTCGACGCCCTCCTGCACGCCCCAGCGGTAATTGAAGGGCGTCAGAATGATTGGCGCCCCGAACTGCCCCTCGTCGATGAGATCGACCGACTGCTTGTAGTAGACGTCCAGCCCCATCGTCAGAGCTCGCGTAAATTTTTGCTGCACGCCGATGTCGTAGTAATTCGCGCGCTCCGGCAGCGGCGGAGAGGCCTGCGATGAGAGCGCGGCACCCGTCGTATTGCTGAACAGCGCGACGTCCTTCTGACCGACGAGTTCGAACGGCGGTGGTGACAGGTACCGCGAGTACCCCGCATGCAAGGTCGTGTCGGGGACGAATTTCCAGACGACGTTCAGGCGCGGGCTGACCTGACTCGCGCTCGTGTAAGCCGTGAACTTGTCGAGACGGATTCCGTAGTTGACCGTGAAATCGTCGAGCGCCTTCCATTCGTCCTGCAGGTAGGTGCTGTAGATCCATTCGGTCGCGGCACCGTCGTCGGGTATTGAAATCGGCAGATTGTCGATCGGACTGACCGGCGTTGCGAGCACGAGGGAAGTCGTGTCGCTGATCGAATGATCGGACTGCAGGAAAACGCCGCCGCGCAGCGTGTGGGAATCGTTGAGCTCGTAGGACGCGTCGCTCTGAGCCGCGTAGGCCACGTTTTGCTTGTAGGCGTCCTGCGAGATGCCCGTGAATATGATGTCGCCGAGCGGATCCGGCTCGAACGTCAGGCTCGAGTAGCGGGCGATCAACGACGTCTGTACATTCAGCGCGTCGGCGGAATGCTGCCAGCTCAGCGCGGCAAACTGCGTGACTTCGCGTTGGTTCTCGTCGAGGTTTTGGCTCGGGAACGTGGACACGCCGTTCACGGGGTAATAAACCTCGGGAACACCGGCGATGTTCGGGATTTGAAACTTGCCGACCGAACTGCCGAGCATGAGGGCAACGCGATTTTGCTCATCGAGAATGTCCTCGAAGTAGCCGAACCCGTGATATTGCGTCGTATGGTCATGAATCGGGTTCGAGCTGCCGTCGGGCGACTCGATGCCGAGATCGTTGCGCAGGAAATCGGCCGACACGAAATAGCTGAAGGACCCCGAACCTCCCCCGTACACGAAGCTCGGCTGGATTTCGCCGTGGCTGCCGCCATAAACAGCGACGTCGCCGCCCTGCGCCAGAATGCCGCTCTTGGTCGTGATGTCGATGATGCCGGCCGTGCGCAGGCCGTACTCAGCCGGTAGGGCACCCGTGATCAGGCTCAAGGAGGAGATCAGGCGCGGATCGAGCGATTGGCCGAACACGGCAATACCCTCCGGCAGAATGATGCCGTTGATGCGGTACTGGAGACCGTCGTGTTCACCGCGCACGTGGTATTGCCCGAATGAGTCCTGAGCCACGTCGGGCGCCTGCAGCACGACCTGATTGAGCAGGGTGTTGTCGCCGCCCGGAGTGGCCGCGATGGCCGCGGAGTCGAACGTATACGTCGATGCGCCGGTCTGGGTTTGAATCATCGAACGGCTTTCGTCCAGGTGCTGAGCCGTTACGACGATCGCGGGCAGCGCGGTGATGTCGGCGGGGGCAGCGGCCGCGGGCGCCGTGGGTCCCCCCGCCGCGGTTTGGCCGGAGGCCGGGGAACTGAGCGTGATCACAGCGGTAGCCGCGACCCAAGCCGCGGCCGATTGAAAACGTCTGAGCATTTTGAGGAGACCTCGCAAGAACCGATTGACAGGCGGGCACGCCGGTCACCGGCGCGCGCACCACAGCGCAATGCAATCAGATCGGCGAGGGCGGTCCGCGGCTGCGGGGCGTCGGAAGGCGCGCACCCAGACCGAAGTTCGTGGGCTCGGCGCTGCGTTCGAACGCGCAGCGCCAAGACAAGGGAATCGCAAAGGAATGGCTGAAGGCGGCCGTGACGACCTGCGCATAGGCCGGACAGCGTGCGCAAACCGTGTCGGCGAGACCGTCGCCGTGGCCCAACTGCGCTTCGCTGCGGTCGGCGCGGGCGAGGTGCTCGAGTTCATGCGACAGCGCACCCTGCTGCGCCGTCAGGAGCAACATTACGAGCGCGAACCATTGGCACACCTGTCGCATAGTTATCGCGACCGTAACAGAATCGTGCCGCAAATGCACCGCAAATGCAGCCTCAGCGTGCGAACCTGCCGTCCCGCAAGAATGCCGTTGTTTGCCGCACCACGGCGGAGGACAGCACCATGCCGGAGTGACTCACGGCCAGCACGATGTGATCGGTCGCGCCGTCGAGACGCGTTTCGGCCACCGCAACCGTCCCGTCATGCGGACCGCCGAAAGAACCCACGATTCGGCCGAGCCCGATCGGCCAGTCGCCCGCGATGACGCCCAGATCGCGGTCTCCACGCCATACGCGTGAGCGGCCGGCCAGCACCTCCTGCTGCATGCTCAAGCCGAGAATAGGCCGGCCGAAGGGCCATCTCTCGAGCCGCTCGGCCGCGCCGCTGCCGTTCAACGGGGAACCGAGCAGCACGATGCGCCCCGGCGGTAGAGAAGGTGGATTTTCGAACATCTTGACGATCAAGACGCCACCGAGACTGTGACCGACGAGATGCAGGACATCGGCGCGCAAGCGCGACAGATAGCCGGCAAGCGCGGCGACATTGTCGGCGGCCGAAGCGCGGACGGAGGCATAAGCGAACGCGCTGGTCTCGGCCCCGAGTTCGCGCGCGAGCCGGCGACGCAACAACCATCCCTCGCGGCCGCTGAACCAAAGGCCGTGCACGTAAACGACGAGCGTGCGCGGCTTCAAGGCCGAAGCTGCTCGATGACGGCGCGATTGGTGTACGAGGAAACGGTCGTCAGCGCTTCGGCTGCCGTCAACCAGCGAAAATTCAGGTGCTCCTCGGGAGCGAGCACGACCGGCACGCGTGTCGGCAGTTCGAGCGCGAACGCGTGTTCGCGGTTGTGCGTGACGCCGGGCGGGTAGACGCGGGCGCGGCCGAATTCGGGGGAGATCTCATAGACCTGAGTCCACTGCAAATTCTTGAGCACGCCCGATCGGATGCCGGTTTCCTCGACAGCCTCCCGGCGCGCGCCGTCCTCCGGGGATTCGCCCCATTCCAGGCTGCCGGTGACCGATTGCCAGAACCCAGCGGGCCGAGCCCGCTCGACGACCAAGTATTCCCCGGCCGCCGTATGAATGACGACCAACACGGACTCGGGACGCCGCACGCCGGGGGGCATCACCTGCTGCTGCCCTACTCCACCTTGACCGGAACTCGAACGCGAATGTGCAGCTCGCGCAGCTGTGCCTCGCTGACTTCGGTCGGCGCGTCCATGAGCAGGTCGGCGGCCGTCTGCGTCTTCGGAAACGCGATGACATCGCGGATGCTGTCGGCACCCGCCATGAGCATCGCCAAGCGGTCCAAGCCGAACGCAATGCCGCCGTGGGGCGGCGCGCCGAGTTTCAGCGCATCGAGCAAGAAGCCGAATTTGAGGCGCGCCTCTTCGGGCGAGATGCCGAGCAGATCGAAGACGGTCGACTGCATATCCTGGGAGTGGATGCGCACCGAACCGCCGCCGATCTCCGAGCCGTTCAAGACCATGTCGTAGGCCTTGGCGATGGCCTCGCCCGGACTCGCAGCCAGCGCAGCCGGGTCGGGATCCACGGGGCTCGTGAAGGGATGATGCATGGCGACCCAGCGCTTCGCCTCGGCGTCCCATTCGAACATCGGGAAATCCACGACCCAAAGCGGCCGCCAACCGGGGGCAACGAGCTTGAGGTCGGCGCCCACTTTGAGGCGCAGCGCGCCGAGCGCGTCGCTGACGATCTTGGCCGTATCGGCGCCGAAGAATATCAAGTCACCGTCAGAGGCCCCCGTGCGCTCGAGAATACCCTCGACGGCCGCATCGCTGAGAAACTTCAAAATCGGCGACTGCAGGCCGTCGCGACCCTTGGCGCGCTCGTTGACCTTGACGTAGGCGAGGCCCTTGGCCCCATACCGCGCCACGAATGCAGTGTAGTCGTCAATTTCCTTGCGGCTCAGCTTGCCGCCCTGGGGCACGTTGAGCGCGGCGACGCGCCCGCGCGGATCGGCGGCTGGACCCGCGAACACCTTGAAATCGCAGCCCGCGACGAGATCCGCGACGTCGACGAGCTCGAGCGTTATGCGCAAATCCGGTTTGTCCGAACCATAGCGGCGCATGGCTTCCGCATAGCTCATGCGCGGCAGCGGCTGCGGCAGATCCACTTCGAGGACACGCTTGAACAGTGTCACGACGAGCCCTTCCATGAGGGCTTGGATGTGCTCTTGGTCGAGAAACGAAGTCTCGATGTCGAGTTGCGTGAATTCCGGCTGCCGGTCCGCGCGCAGATCCTCGTCGCGGAAGCAACGCACGATTTGGTAGTAGCGGTCGAAGCCAGAAATCATGAGCAACTGCTTGTAGATCTGCGGCGACTGCGGCAGCGCGAAGAACTTGCCGGCATGCGTGCGGCTCGGCACGAGGTAGTCGCGCGCGCCCTCGGGCGTCGCCTTCGAGAGCATCGGCGTCTCGATATCGATGAAACCGGCGTCGTCCAGATAGGCGCGCATCGCGCGCGTGATGCGATGTCGCAGCAGCAGACGGGACTGCATGAGCTCGCGCCGCAGGTCGAGATAGCGATAGCGCAGGCGCACCTCTTCGCTGACGTGTTCGTCGAGCTGAAACGGCAGCGGTTCCGATCGGTTAAGGATCACGAGCTGCCGGCAGAGGAGCTCGACCTGACCGGACCTGAGATTCGCGTTCGTCGTGCCGGCGGGCCGCGCACGCACGAGCCCCGTGACCTCGAGCACGTATTCGTTGCGCACGCGTTCGGCGAGCGCGAACACCTCGGCGAGATCCGGATCGAAGACGATTTGCAGCAACCCTTCGCGGTCGCGCAGATCGACGAAAATCACGCCGCCATGATCGCGGCGACGCTGTGCCCAACCCGCCACGGTGACGACCTGGCCGACCAAGGTCTCGCCGACCTGACCGCAATAATGAGTACGCATCAGGATACTAGCGTTTGGCGCCGGCGCGCTTCAGCGCTTTCTTGGGCTTTGTCTTGGCGCGGGCCACCGGCGCGCCGCGACGGGTCGACTTCTTGGCGGCCGCCGGCTTGCGATTGGGCTCAACCGCGGTTTTTGCGGCGTTGTCCGCCGCCGCGGTAGTGGCGGGTTTCTCGGCCGTAGTGGCGGTCTCCTTACCAGTGTCCTTCTTGTCGTCCTTGGTCTCCGCGGCCTTGACCGGCTCCGGCTCGGGTTTTTCCGCGAGGTTACGCTTGCCCTCGTCGTCGGATTTGAAATCGGTCTCGTACCAACCCGATCCCTTGAGCCGGAACACGGGTGCCGACATCAGGCGCTGCAGCGCCGGCTTGCCGCACTCCGGACACTTCTTGAGGGGAGCGTCGTTGACCTTCTGCATGGCCTCCAACTGGTGTCCACACTGCTTGCACTGATACTCGTAAAAAGGCATTTCTTCCTCTGCCCGACCCGACCGCGACGATTATAGCGAAAGCAGCGCCGCCGCGAGCCCGTGTGAGCGATTTGAACTAGTGCAGCCGTTCCTTCTCGAACACGAGTTCCGCACGATTGAGCTTGGCTACCACGCGGTCCCCGGGCAGGAAGTCACCGCGCAGGATCTGCTGCGCGAGCGGATTCTCGATTTGCGCCTGTATCGCGCGCTTGAGCGGACGAGCGCCATAGACCGTGTCGAAACCCGCCTCGCCGATCTTGTCGCGCGCCGCGTCGTCGAGACGCAGTTGAATGTCGCGTTCGGCGAGGCGCTGGCGCAGACGGCCCAGCTGAATATCCACGATCGCACGAATTTGCGCGCGCCCGAGCGGATGGAACACGACGATCTCGTCGACGCGATTGATGAACTCGGGACGGAAATGCTCGCTGACCACCTGCATGACGGCCAGCTTCATTTTCTCGTAATTTGCCTCGCCGGCGAGCTCCTGAATCGCGACGCTGCCCAAATTCGAGGTCATGATCAGGATCGTATTGCGGAAGTCCACGGTGCGACCCTGCCCGTCGGTCAGGCGCCCATCGTCGAGAACCTGGAGCAAAACGTTGAAGACATCCGGATGCGCCTTCTCGATCTCATCGAACAGGACGACCGCGTAGGGGCGACGCCGCACCGCTTCGGTCAGGTAGCCGCCTTCCTCGTAACCGACGTATCCCGGGGGCGCGCCGATCAAGCGCGCGACGGAGTGTTTCTCCATGAACTCCGACATGTCGATGCGGATCAGCGCATCTTCGGTATCGAACATGAATTCAGCGAGCGCCTTGCTGAGCTCGGTCTTGCCGACGCCCGTGGGCCCCAGAAACATGAACGAACCGCTGGGCCGGTTCGGATCCGAGAGCCCAGCGCGCGTGCGGCGGATCGCATCGGCCACCGCCTTGACCGCCTCGGTCTGCCCGACGACGCGCGTGCTCAAGACCTCTTCCATGCGCAGCAGCTTGTCGCGTTCGCCCTCGAGCATGCGCGAGACCGGAATGCCGGTCCATTTCGAAACGATTTCGGCGATCTCGACCTCGGTGACCTCGTTGCGCAGCAGCTGGTTCGGCTTTTGCTCGACTTCGAGCGCCTTCGCGAGCCGCTGCTCGAGTTCCGGAATGCGCCCGTATTGCAGCTCCGACATGCGGCCGAGATCCTGGGCGCGGCGCGCCGTGTCCAGATCGAGCCGGGCACGCTCGAGTTCTTCTTTGATGTGGGCGGCGCCCTGTACCGTGGCCTTCTCGGCTTTCCAGACCTCTTCGAGATCCGAGTATTCCTTCTCGAGCGCGCCCAGAGAATCCTCGAGCGCAGCCAAGCGTTTGCGGGAGGCCTCGTCGGTCTCCTTCTTGAGGGCCTCGCGCTCGATCTTCAGCTGGATGATGCGCCGGTCGAGCTTGTCGAGCACTTCGGGCTTCGAGTCGATTTCCATGCGGATCAGCGAGCCGGCCTCGTCGATGAGATCGATGGCCTTGTCGGGCAGTTGCCGATCGGCGATGTAGCGATTCGCGAGCGTCGCCGCGGCGACGATGGCCGGATCCGTGATCTCGACGCCGTGATGAACCTCATAGCGCTCCTTGAGGCCGCGCAAGATCGCAATCGTGTCCTCGACGCTCGGTTCCTCGACCATGACCTTTTGGAAGCGCCGTTCGAGCGCGGCGTCCTTCTCGATGTACTTGCGGTACTCGTCGAGCGTGGTCGCGCCGACGCAATGCAGTTCGCCGCGCGCGAGCGCCGGCTTGAGCATGTTGCCCGCGTCCATGGCACCTTCGGCTTTGCCCGCACCCACCATCGTGTGCAGCTCATCGATGAACAGAATGACCTGTCCCTCTTGCTTCGCGAGATCCGCGAGCACGGCCTTGAGCCGCTCCTCGAATTCACCGCGAAACTTGGCGCCGGCGATCAAGGACCCCATGTCGAGCGCGAGGATGCGCTTGTTGCGCAAACCCTCGGGCACCTCGCCGTTGACGATGCGCTGCGCGAGTCCTTCCACGATGGCGGTCTTGCCGACACCGGGCTCGCCGATCAGGACGGGATTATTCTTCGTGCGGCGCTGCAAGACCTGGATCGTGCGGCGGATCTCATCGTCGCGGCCGATCACGGGATCGAGTTTGCCCTGGCTCGCGCGTTCCGTGAGATCGATGCTGTACTTCGCGAGCGCTTGTCGATTGTCCTCCGAATTCGCATCTTCGACCTTGGCACCGCCACGGACCTCGTCGATGGCCGTTTCGAGTGCCGCGCGCTGCGCGCCGCAGGACTTGAGGATGCGGCCGAGTTCGCCGCGGTCGTCGCAGGCCGCGAGCAGAAACAGCTCGCTCGAGATGAACTGATCGCCGCGAGTCTGGGCGAGCTTGTCCGTCACATTGAGCAATTTGCTGAGGTCGTTGCCGAGCAGCACCTCACCGCCGGCTCCCTCGACGCGCGGCAGACGCTCGAGCGCCGCAGCGAGCTCCGAGCGCAGCTTGGCGACATTGGCCCCGGACTTTTCGAGCAAGGGACGCGCGGTGCCGCCTTGCTGGTCGAGCAGCGCCGCCATGAGATGCACGGGCTCGATGTACTGGTTGTCGCGTCCGACGGCCAGGGATTGCGCATCGGCGAGGCCGCTCTGCAACTTGGTCGTGAGTTTGTCCATTCGCATGAAAACACCCGCAGGAAATGAAAAGGGCTAGGGCAGCCCCCGAACTTATGCCTACTTGGGGGTGCCGGACCGGCAATTCAACGCCTGGGAGGCTCCTATGCCGCCAAACTCGGCTCGAGCCAGATCAGTGTCGCCTGCCGACCCGTCCCCGCGCCCGTGCCGGCGCCCGCACGCGTGGCCATCCCCGTGCCGGCGCCCCTTCCATGGTCCCCGTCGCGCCGGTGCGAAAAAAACCGCTCCGCGTCGGCATACGTGCAAGCCTCGGCGGTCCGCACGAACCCCACCCCCAAAGCAGCGAGCTGGCGCTCGGCGAGCAGCGCGAGGTCGGCCTGAAAGCGGCCGCGCTCGTTGCGTACGAATGCGGCCTGCGCGCGCGCGTCGCCGGCGACCAAAGCGTCACGCACCTCCTCCCCCACCTCGTAGTGACGCCGGCCGATACCGGGGCCGATCCACGCCAAGACCTCGGCGGGGGGCAGCGCGAGCGCGCGCAGCGTGGCCAGGAGGACGCCGCCCGCGAGTCCCCGCCAGCCCGCATGGGCCGCGGCAACCGCGCTGCCGTCGGCAGCGGCGAACAGAACGGGCAGGCAATCGGCCGTCAGAATGGCGCAGACTCTGTTGGCCGCGCGCGTAACCGCCGCGTCGCAGCCGGGGCCGGGGCCGGGGCCGGGGCCGGGGCCGGGGCCCGCGGCATCGAAAGCCTGCGCGCTGTCGCGGTCAAGATCCGCGACGGTGTTGCCGTGGACCTGACGCAACCACGCGGGCTCCGCGGGCAGCCCCGCCG
>Ga0116231_10012191_pt1 | contig 12777 bp, 11 predicted proteins | sample S1TSphgellanicum_2_FD_89695 | JGI IMG/M metagenome (GOLD analysis project Ga0116231, IMG submission 89695) | Host-associated microbial communities from peat moss isolated from Minnesota, USA - S1T2_Fd - Sphagnum magellanicum MG | ecosystem: Host-associated > Plants > Peat moss > Unclassified... | reverse complement strand
TTCTCCGCCGGCGGGGATTTCGCCATGATCGAGACAATGACCGGCGATTTCGCCACCCGCGCCCGCATCTGGAAGGAGGCGCGGGACATCGTCTACAGCCTGATCAACTGCAACAAACCGGTGATCTCCGCCATGCGCGGCGTCGCGGTCGGAGCCGGGCTGGTGTGTGGCCTGCTGGCCGATGTGTCGATCGCCACGCCGGACTGCCGGATCATCGACGGCCACACCCGCCTTGGCGTCGCCGCCGGGGACCACGCGACGATCATCTGGCCGCTGCTGTGCGGAATGGCGAAGGCGAAATACTACCTGCTGACCTGCGATCAGTTGCTGGGCGCGGAGGCGGAGCGCATCGGCCTGATCAGCCTACTCGCGGATGATGCGGATCTCGATGCCCGCGCCGTCACGGTCGCCACCCGCCTCGCGACGGGGGCGCAGAGCGCGATCCGCTGGACGAAATACACACTGAACAACTGGCTGCGGCAGGCCGGTCCGATCTTCGACAGTTCGCTCGCGCTCGAATTTCTTGGGTTTACCGGGCCGGAGGTCCGGGAGGGCCTGGATTCGCATCTCGCCAAGCGCCCTCCGGCCTTCCCACCGGATTCGCCGGTGTAACGCCCTCACTCATACCACCACCCCAAGATTCCAGTAATCGCGTCCCAACGCGGCCACCAGCAATGCGTGGATGGCGCGTAGCCGGACCAGCGCGGCCCTCGCTTGCGTGACCGCCCCAGCGAGATCGAGCGACATCTCCACCCGGCCGGACGGGTCCTCCGGCGCCTCCCAGTTCCATTCCAGCACGAGCAGCCTGTCGCCCTGCCGTAGGAAGCGCGTATGCCACCCCTGATCGATGTCGTCATAGACCTCGATCAGGTCCCCGCTCGCGGGGCAATTTTCCGCCCCCGCGAGCGCCGCCAGCAGGCCGCGCGCCTGTGCCTCCGTGTCGTGCCAGGAAGGCGAGGTCAGCAAGGCGCGTCCATCGTGAAACGCCGCCTGAATCCGGAAGCACGGCAACGGCTCGCGCAGGACGCGTGGCGCCCGCCGCGCCTCGGCGATGGCCACGATGCGCCGGTAATGCGCGATCAATTCCGCTTCATGCCCCGCCAGCGATGCGGCGGGCACGGCCCGGCCTTCGAGGCGCGGCAGGTCGGGCGGCGGAAGCATATCCCGGAGCTTGTCCCGCCCGGCGAAATACTTGTCGGGCGGACCGTAATAGACGTCATCGACCCAATCGAACAAAACATCACAAACCGCGCCGTCCACCACCCTCGCCCGGGCCGTCCATGCCGCGTCGTCAGGATCCCGCCAGACATCCACCGGTCGATCTCCTCCCGAACGCCATCACAATTAAGTAGACGCGCGTCGCGCCGTTCATTTTGGCGCGAAAATATGCCATGCACGATACCAGGATTGACGGCGGACCAACCCGATGCGGACCCACACACCATTCTGGCGCAGCCGCGCAACGCTTATGGCGCTCCTGTGCCTCCTTCTCGCCGGCCCCGCGCTGGCCCAGCAGGCGACGACGATGTCCAAGCCCCCGCCGCTGGCGCCCGACGGCGCGCGGCGCATCGCGCTGGTCATCGGCAACGGCGCCTATCAGCACGTCTCCCCGCTCTCCAACCCGCCGTCGGATGCGCGGCTGATGGCGCAGACCCTCTCCTCCCTGGGCTTCGAGGTCATCGGCGGCACGGCGCTGCAGGATCTCGACCGGAACGGCTTCATCCGCGCGGTCAAGCAATTCGGCGATGCGCTGTCGGGCCATGCCGATGTCGGGCTGTTCTACTACGCCGGCCACGGGTTGCAGGTCGGCGGGTCGAACTATCTTGTTCCGGTGGACGCCAACCCCACACGGGAAGCGGACGCGCCGATCGAACTGGTCGATGCCGATATCGTGGTGCGGGAGATGGAGGGGTCCGGCGCGAAGCTGAACGTGATCGTGCTCGACGCCTGCCGCAACAATCCGTTCGGCGGGCGGGGCCTGCGCGCCGCCGGCGGCGGGCTGGCCACGATGCGGGCGCCCCGCGGCACGCTGATCGCCTACGCCACCCAACCCGGCAATGTGGCGCGCGATGGCGATGACGGGCACAGCCCGTTCACCCGCGCGTTGGCCGCCGCCATGCGCAAGCCGGGGCTGGATGTGTTCCGCACGTTCAACGAGGTGGGCCTCGCGGTGGACAGCGCCACCGGCGGCGAGCAAGAGCCTTGGGTCTCCAATTCCCCGATCCAGGGCGAATTCTACTTCGCGGGCCCCAGTGGGGCCGCGCCGCCCGCGCCGCTCCCGCAGGCGGCCATCGGGGAACCGGCAGCGCCGGCCCCGAGGGACGTGGCCCCGATCCAGCAGACGACCGGCGCCACCCGCCCCATCGTCGTCCCGCCCCTGGCAATGCTGCCGCAGCCCGTGCAACCGGTCCAACCGCAACAAATTCAGCCCCAGCTTCCAGCGGTGTCGCCGCCGGCTTTGCCGATCCTTCCGCTGCCGCGCCGCTTCGCCGCCGATACCTGCAAATTCGGCTTCGTGTGGCGCGAGGCGACGCCGACCGACCATGTCTGCGTCAGCCCGGGCACGCGCGCGCAGACACGCGACGACAACGCCCACGCGGCGGAGCGCATCAACCACATCAACCACGAATTCGGGCCCGACACATGCGTGAATGGCTATGTCTGGCGCGAGGCGACATCGAACGACCATGTCTGCGTCACCCCCGGCGCCCGCACGCAGGCGGCGGATGACAACGCCCATGGGCGGGAGCGGCTCTACGGGCATTGAGGACCAGAGCCTGAACCTCGGCTCCAATCAGTCGGTCTGTTGGAGCCGCAAACCCTCCCCTCTCACTCCCGCAGCTGCGCGTTGTCGAAGCGCGGGTTGCGCCATTGATGCAGCGCCTGAGTGATCGCGCCCGCCAGATCGCGCTTCTCCGCCTCGCCCAGTGACCGTGCCACCTCCTCCTGCCGGCCGTGACTGGTCAGCAGCAGGGCGGGCACCCGCCCCGGGCGCTCCCGGAGTTCGACCTGGAGCCAGGCGGGCGGCAGGGTGCGCTCGGTTCGCGCGCCTCTGATGTCGGTCCGGACGATCCGCAGGCCCGAGGGGGAGAGCAGCAGCATCTCGCTGGCCCGCGCGGCGCGGGCGTTGATGGAGAGCATCAACGCCGCCAGCAGCAACTCGATTCCGGTGAAGCCGCCGACCGGCCATGCGCCGATGCAGATGAACACCGTCGCGTTGACGGCGCACATCGCGCCGATGGCGCCGATCAGGATCCGCCGTCCGCGTCGTGTCAGGCTGCGGTGCGGGACGATCACCGCTTCGAACATCGTTTCATCCATGACGGCGATATGGGGCGGGCACGCCGCTTGCCAGCCCTCGCCGGCCCTTGGAGAGTGCGGGCATGGCCCGAACACCCGCGTCCATACCCGCCGCCCCGAAGCCAGCCGCCAAGGCGCCGCGCCGCAAGAAGCAGGGAGCGATGAGCGTCGCCGATGCCCGCGCTTTCATCGCCGCGCTCGCGCAGGCCAATCCCCACCCCAAAAGCGATCTCGTCTACACAGATCCGTTCACGTTGCTGGTCGCCGTGGTGCTGTCCGCCCAGGCGACCGACGCCGGCGTGAACAAGGCGACGCCCGCGCTGTTCGCGGCGGCTCCCACGCCGGCGGCGATGGCGGCGCTGGGCGCGGAGGGCATCGGGCGGCATATCCGCAGCATCGGCCTGTGGCAGGGCAAGGCGAAGAACCTCGCGGTGCTGGCGAAAGACCTCGTCGAGAAACATGGCGGCGAGGTGCCACGCGACCGGGAGGCGCTGGAGGCGCTGCCGGGGGTGGGGCGGAAGACGGCGAATGTGGTGCTGAACGTCGCCTTCGGGGAGCCGACCATGGCGGTGGACACGCATGTGTTCCGGGTGAGCAACCGCACTGGGCTCGCGCCGGGCAAGACGCCGCGCGCGGTGGAGGATGGGCTGGTGAAGCGCCTGCCGCCGGAGATGCTGGGCCTCGCGCATCATTGGCTGATCCTGCACGGGCGCTATTGCTGCAAGGCGCGCACGCCGGAGTGCTGGCGCTGCGTCGGCGCGGCGTGGTGCCGCTTCCCCGACAAATCGCCGCCCCCGGTGGCGAAGCCGCCACGCAAGGGGGCCAGCGTCTGACATCAGCCGGGCGCCGGCTTGCGGATGCGGAACAGGGCGGCGGCGTCGGTGGCCCGTAATAAGTCCATTCGCCCGGCCGCCCAGCCCGCCAGATCCGGCTCGCCGCCGGCATCGAGCAGCAGCACGTAGTCGAACGCCTCGCGCCAGTCCGGCGGCACCGGGAACATCCGCGCGGCGATCGGATTGGGCGGCACCGAGAGGGCGCTATGCGGCGGCGGGACGCTCTGCGGCGTGGCAATGCGATCGTACGGCGGCAGAACGACCAAGGGCTGCTGGCCGGGATTGGCGAACAGCGAGGGCCAGAAGGCCCGCCGCTCGGTCAGCAGCAGGGCCGGCTCGTGCAGATCGGTCTCGAACAGGAACGGGATTTCGCGGTGCCGCGCGGTGGTGGCCCAGTATTGCGGCGCGTCGTCCTCGGGCAGGCTGAGCACCAGCACCCGGCTCCCCGGTTCCACCGGCGCGATGACCGAGCGGAGTTCGGCCAAATGCGCGTTGTGCGCCCACCACGCCTGGCCGATATCCGCCATGCGCGCGCAGAACAGCACCACGAACGCGAGGGCGGCGAGGGCCGCCACGCGCGCCGGCAGGCGAAGCGGGCGGAACCCGGCGAAGATCAGGAACCCGGCCATGACGGCGAACCGCGTCGAGACGAAGCCGGTGCCTTTGAAGTAGAACGGCGCCGCCGCGTAGCAGAGCGCGAGTATCAGGATCGACGCCGCCATCCACACTGGCGCCTGCCCATGACGCTCGCGCAGACATCCGTAGACGAAGCACAGGCACGCGGCCCCGGCGGCGAGGTCGAGCGCGACGTTCTGAAAGATAACGGCCCCGAACGCGCCATACAGCTTCGCCGCGAGCGGCTGCCACAACAGCCCCGTCCAGGTGGCCGATAGCTGGGACATCGCGAACATGGCGCAGGGCAGGGCGAACACGGCAACCAGACCCCCGAAGCGGCCCAGCGCCATGATCACGCGCGGACGCCACGAAGAACCGGCGGCAAGGCACGCCTCCGCCTCCCGCAGGCCGAGCAGGAGCCCGAGCAGGGCCACGCCCATGATGTGGCAAAAGAACACCACCACCGCGCCCCCGGCGGCGAGCGCGATGGCGAAGCGGGGCCGCGCCTCCCGCCACGCCACCCAGGACGAAGCCAGCAGCAGCGCCATCCCCACGCCGATCAGGAAGTTCAAAAGCCCCAGCCGCAGCGCGACGTTGTAGGCCGGCAGCGCCGAGGCCAGCGCCCACCACGAGCGCCGCCCGAACAGCGCCCGGCTCAGCGCGACACAGCCCGCCATCGGCAGCAGGATGGCGATGGCGATGGCAATGCGTCCGGCGACATCCAGGGGCATCACCGCAAGCGCCGGCGGGATCAGCACATCGAGCGCGAGGTTGGGGATGAGACCCCAATGCGGCGCATACATGCGCGACAGCACGGGATCGGTTGGTCCGAAGGCGAGAACGAACATGCGCGCCATGTGGTTCGGGTAGTCGAGCAGCGGCGGCACATCGACCAGCGTGAGGGGCGCAACCAGGGCCGCGCACAGCGCGACCAGCGCCGCCCACCACGCCCAGCGTCGTTCCGCGACACCCGCCAGACGCAGGCAGGCACGATCCAGCATCGCGATCATGGCGGCTCCAGGACGTGGCGCGGGCTAATCCCGCGCCAACATCAGGTAAATCGCCGCCGTCCAGGAGAAATCGGCGCCGCCGATGCCCTCGCCGGTGGTCGGGTCGAAATACTCGCTGAACCCGGCCTGAGCGATCAACTTCCGCGTCTGGTCGAGGATGTCAGCGCCCAGCGCCACCTCCCCGTAGGACGCGAACCCGTCGGCGATCATCCAGTTCACCACCGCCCAGACCGGCCCGCGCCAGTAGCGCTTCGGCTCGAACACGGCATTGTCAGGCTCGGAGGACGCCACCATCCAAGGCGCGCGTTCCCGCCACACCGAGACGGTGGCCGCCATGGCCGCGACCCGCGCCGGCGTCGCCGCGCCCGCGAACACCGGCAGGAACCCCTCCGAGGTGGGGCGCGGGATCGGCTGGCCGGAAATCAGATCCCGCGACAGGAACAACCCGTGCGCGTCGCTCCACATCCGCGCGATGCCGCCGGCCAGCCGATCGATCCGTGCGGCGATCTCGGCCCGGTCCGCCACGCTGCCGAAACGCTCGGCCAGCACCAGCAGGTCGCGCTCGGCGCGCAGCAGAATCGCGTTGATGCCGATATCGGCGACGCGGAACGGCGAGGCTTCATACATCCGCGCCGGGTCCCAGCCGTGGTCGCGAAACAGATCCACGAGATGGATGAACCGCTGATACTCCACGCCGCGCGGGCGCATCGAGGCGTCGATATGCGATGTGTCGCGCCGCCTGATCTCGGTCGTGGTCTCGGTCGGCACGCGGTCGAGCGCCACGTCCCAGGCCGGGCTGTTGTCCATCCCGGTCTCCCACGGGTGCAGCGTGGCGACGAGGCCGGTGCGTTGCGGGTCCCGCGCGCTTTCCCACCAGCGATGGTGCGCCAGAAGGGCGGGGAACATCGCCGCCGCCTGGGCCTCGGCCGCCGCGACGTCGCGCGCCTGCCGCAGCAGCCACAGCGCGGCGACGGCGATGATCGGCGGCTGAGTGATGCCCGAGGTCGGCGGCGTCCGGTGGATGCCCCACACGTCCGGGCCGGGGAAATAATCGTCCGACGGGGCGTGGAAGACGATCTGCGGGATCATCCCGTCCTCCCACTGTCCCTTCAGCAGGAAGACGAGTTCGCTCCAGGCGCGCGGTTCGTCGAACGTCGCCCAGCCCATGGCGACGAAGCCGGAATCCCAGTTCCATTGGAACGGATAGAGCCGGTCCGTCGGCACGGCGTAGCCGCCGCGGTCATTGCCACGCAGGATCGCCCGCGCCTTCTCGACCAGACTCATGCCAGTGCGATCCCCTCGGGTGCGCTCATCCATCGGATCCGTTCGGCGACCGGACGCAGATGCAGGATGTCCCCGGCCCGCGCCACGATCTCCGGCGGCGCCATCACGCGCAACTGCTGCCCCTCGACATCGCCGGTCAGCAGCACATGCGAGCCGAGCGGCTCCAGCACGCGCAGCGCGAAGGGCACGCCCTCGGCCGCATCGCCGATCGTCAGATCCTCGGGGCGAATCCCCAGCAACAGGGCGCGATCTCCCCCGCCGGGCACGGCGAAACGGGCGCCACCGAGGGCAACCGTTCCGCCGGAGGCGCGCACGCGGAGGAAGTTCATCGGCGGGCTGCCGACGAAACCGCCGACGAACATCGTGCGCGGCTCGCGGTAGATCACCAGCGGCGGCCCGACCTGCACCACGCGCCCGGCCTGCAGCACCGCGATGCGGTCGGCGAGGCCCATCGCCTCGGTCTGGTCATGCGTCACGTACAGGGTGGTCGTGCCCGCCTCGGCGAGGATCGCCTTCAACTCGGCGCGCATCTCAAGCCGCAGCAGCGCATCGAGATTGGAGAGCGGCTCGTCCATCAGCAGCACCGAGGGCTCCACGGCGAGGGCGCGCGCCACCGCCACGCGCTGACGCTGGCCACCGGACAACTGGGCGGGGTAGCGATGCAGATAGGGCTCGATATGCATCAGCGCCGAGGCCCGTTCCACCTGGCGGTCGATCCTCGCCGCCGGCTCGCCCGCCATGCGCAGCCCGAACCCGACATTCTGCCGCACCGTCATGTGCGGAAACACCGCGTAGTTCTGGAACACCATCGCGAGCTTGCGCGCGCGCGGCGGCAGGTTCGACACGTCGCGGTCGCCGATGCGGATATGCCCCGATGTCTGGGTCTCCAGCCCGGCGACGATGCGCAGCAGCGTGGTCTTGCCGCAGCCGGACGGACCGAGCAGGGCGACGAACTCGCCGTCATGCACCTCCAGGGAGACTTCCTCCAGCGCGTTGGTGGAACCGAAGCTTTTGCGCACCCGGTCGATCACGATGGCGGCCATCAGAACGGGTCTCTCATCGGTTGGTGATGCCCCAGATCGCGAACAGGTAGCGGCGCACGAGGAAGATGAACAAAACCGAGGGAACGACGAGCAGCAGACCGCCGGCGAACTGCACATGCAGCGGCGATTCCGACAGCACGGAGAGCAGGAAGGCCGTCAGCGTCCGATGCCGCACCGTCAGGACGGCGGCGGCGAACACCTCGTTCCATGAGATGACAAAGGCAAAGATCGCGATCGCCGCGATCCCCGGCGTCGCCAGCGGCAGCACCACGCGGAAGAACGCCGAGAGCCGCGAGCAGCCGAACACCCAGGCGGCCTCCTCGATCTCACGCGGTATGCCGATGAACAGGCTGGACGACACCAGGATGGCGAAGGGCAGCGCGAGCGCGGTATGCACCAGGGCCACGCCCAGCGCCGTGTCGTATAGTCCAATACGGATGAACGTCACCGTCAGCGGCAAGGCGAGGATCCCGACCGGGAAGGCCCGGGTGAGCAGGATCAGCAGGCGATAGAGGTTGGATCCGGCGAAGGCGAATCGCGCCAGCGCGTAGCCGGCGGGAAGCCCCAGCACGATCGACAGCAGCATGCATAACAGCGCGACCTGCGCGCTCTGCCATGTCGCGGGCCACACGCCGCTGAGATTCATGAAGGTCCCGAGCGTGGCGAGCGAGAGTTGCGTCGGCCAGAACGGCTTCGGCCAGGCATTCACCACGCTCTCGCCGCCGATCGCGCTCAGCGCGACCAGATAGATCGGGATCAGCGTCCATGCGCACAGCGCCGCCACGCCGGTGGTGAAGATCCCGCGGCGGAGCGCCCTCACGACCGATCCTCCGGCCGCACGCGCATCACGATCAGATAGAACGCGGTGGCGGCCAGCGAGACGGCCATCACCAGCGTGGCATAGGCGGCGGCGACGCCGTAATCCTGATTGGTGTCCTGCCAGTTGAACGCCTCGCTGACCAGAACAGGGAAGTTCCGCCCGCCCAGCGTGATCACCATCGCGAACATCTCGAAGGCCAGCACGGTGCGCAGGATCAGCGCCGTTTGAATGCTCGGCTTCAGCAGCGGCAGCGTCACGCGCGTCAGCCTCTGCCAGGGCGAGGCGCCGAAGATCTCGGCGGCCTCGGCGAACTCCTTCGGCACGAGTTGGACGCCCGCCACGAGAATGAGGAACACGATGGCGGTGGCGCGCCACATTTCGGCGACGATGATGGCGGCGAACAGCGCGAACGGCGTCTCATAGGTCAGCCACGCCGTGGGCGCGGCGATGATGCCGAGCTTGAACAGGATCGTGTTGAGATAGCCCCGATCGGTCAGGATCGCGAGCCAGACGAGGCCGGCGGCGAGATCGGACACGCCCAGCGGGATCGACCACACCCACAGCACGAGGTCCCGCCCACGCCGTAGATGCGGCAGCATCAACGCCATGGCCAGCGCCAGGATCAGCTGCGCTGGCACCACGATCATGACGAGCTTGAACGTGTTGCCCACCGCGTCGCCGAAATCCAGATCGTCGGCCATCGTGGCGAACTTGCCGAGCGACCATCGGCCGTCGGCATGGAACGCCAGCGATATCGTTTGCACCAGCGGAAACAGAAACAACGCGGCCAGAAACGCCATCGATGGCGCCACCAGCAGATAGGGCAGCAGCCTCGCGCGACGCATCGGTGGCGTCCCGAATCCGCTCAGGAGACCGGGCACGCCCCCTGGCTGGCCTTGTCCGGCAGCCAGCAGGCCGCCTTGGTGTCGTCGATGACCTTGCGCAACTCCTGGGCCTCGCGTCCGAGCACCTCATGGATATTCTGATTGCGCAGCACGATGCGCTGGAACGTGTCGAGGTAAACCTTGTTGAACTCGCCATCCTTGGTACCGAGGCCGACCGGCAGCAGGCTCGGCACCACATCGGGCGCGTTCTGGGTCGCAGCGATCGCGGTGGCGGCAAGGCGGATGCCGGGCGGCAGATCGGCCGGTAGCGGGGCATTCACCACCGGGAAAAACCCCGAAGTGACGGCCGTGCTAATCTGAATCTCGGGCTTCGTGAGATAGGCGATTAGCGCCGCCGCTCCGGCCGGATCCGGGGCGCCCTTGGCGATGGCCAGCCCGGCGACCACGGGCATGTAGCCGCGGCCTTTTGGACCCGACGGCGCTGGAAACGCCACGAAATCGTCCGGCCGCTCGCGTAGCGCGCCGAGCATTCGCGCCACATGGTCAAAGCCGATCATCACGTCGCCGGACAGCAACGGCTCCTGCATGAAGTTATAGTTGGAGGAATTCGGGTTGACGTATTTCCACAGGTCGCGGAATTGGGCCCACATCGCCTCCGCCTCGGCGGAGCGGAACGGCGTGACGACCCCGCCGGTGAACGAGGGATACAGATACCCCTCGAAGAACCGCGCCATCAGCCCTTGGGGGCCAGCCGGAAAACCGAGCGCGCGCTGGCCGGTCTTTTCCTGAATCGCCTGTGCCCATTCCGCGAGCTGGGCATAGGTGAGCGATTGGAGGTTCGCGCCTGCCGGGAGATAGGGCAACGCCTTCTTGTTGGCCACCATGATGTACGTCGCCTGCATCCAGGGAACGTAAAGCTGATGCTCTCCGCCCAGCTTGCCCAGCGCGGCCAGTTGCGGGGGAAATCCGCGATCGGCGAGCCTGCCCTGAATGTCATCGACCGGCGTCAGCAGGCCGGCCTGCGCCAGCGCCTGCAATTCGCCGTGCAAGGCACCGACCAGGCTGATCGTGTGCTTATCCGCCTGCGATTCCGCGTTGAGGCGCACCAGCAATTGCTGCGGGAAATCCGGCACGTAAAGGACTTGATCCGGAAAATCCTTCAGGATCACGTCGCGCATTTTGGTGGCTTCCTCCAGCGGACGCAGCTGGCTCGACAAGAAAACCACATCCTCGGCGCGCGCCGACCCGGCGCCGACGAACAGCGCCAGCGCGGCGGCGAACGCCGAACTAACCCGGCGGAAACTCCTGGTCATCTCTGCCTCCCGAAATTTGTTTCGATGTTTCCCACGCATTCAGAGACGTGGGTTGATTGTCCGCGATGCGACAGAGCTCGTCCGGACACGGCCCGTCGGAGTCGCGGGCGAGCAGCCTGGGCTTCCACAGCTCCCTCTGCGTCGCGGGGTCCGCGCCGTCCAACAGATCGGCGAGCATCTCCACCAGCCGCTCGGCGGCGCGATCCAGCATCTGATCCATCGTCGTCAATGCCGGGCTGGTGAAGCAGGACGCGGGCAAATTATCATGGCCGATCAGAGACATGTCATTGCCGATGCGCAATCCGGCGCTGGTCAGCGCGTGCAGCGCGCCGACGGCAAGCCGATCGGTCGCGCAGAGCAGCGCGGTCGGACGCTCCCGTTCCGCCAGCATCTCGTTGGCGAGGCGAACACCATTTTCCTCCGTGGGTTCGGCGGCGCGGAGCGGCCCCGGCGGCAATCCGGCGGCGTTGAGCGCGGCGCGCCAGCCGGCCTCGCGGTGATGGGCGAACATGTAGCTGTCCGGCGCATTCAGCAGCCCAATCCGGCGATGCCCAAAGCCGATCAGGCGACGTGTCGCCTCGGCGAAGGCGGCGTGGCCATCGAGGTCGAGATACGCGTAGGACCGTGTTTCCTCGGTGCGGCCATGCGCCACGAAGGGCACGCCGCGATCCAGCAGATAGCCGATCCGCTCGTCTCGGCGGCGGGTCCGCCCGATGATGAACCCATCGACGCGCCTGCCCTCGACGAGGCGGCGCAACACCCGCATCTCGTCATCCCCGCGCGGCGCGCAGGTCACCAACAGGTCGAGATCGCGTTTCGCCAGATGCATGCCGATGCCGCCCAGCAACTGCATGAAGAACGCGTCGTCGAAATGCCCGGGCCGGTTCGGCAGGATTACGCCGATCGCCTCGGTGCGCCCGCTGCGCAGCCGCCGCGCCGTCGCGTTGGGCCTATAAGACAGCCTGTTCGCCTCCGCGACAACGCGCGCGCGGGTGTCCGACGCCACGTCGTCGAACCCGCCAAGCGCGCGCGACACGGTGGTGACCGATAGCCCAAGCGTCCGGGCGATCTGGGCAAGCGACAGGAGGTGTGATCCTTACACAATGATTTGACGTCGTCGGAAACCTACGGGCCGGGCTGACAATCCGTCAATGCGGTCGCTTGGGCACGGTCGCTTCGCATGTCCATGGTGAGAGCGCGTCTGATAATCACTCGCATATAGCGCTTGACCGCGGGATGCGGCTCCCATACCAGCTATATATGCGAATGACTCGCAATTGCGACTGGGGCGGGAGTGGCGTAGATGCCGAGGCGTTGGATACGGGCCGCGAGGCTCGGTGGGGCGATGGGTTTGGCCGCGGTTGGGGGCACCCTGGACTCAGGTGTGGCACGCTCGGCGCCGCCGCCGATTGTTATCCAATCGCCAGATGACGCGGCCAATTCGGGCCAATACGAAAGCTCCGGCCTGTTCGGCTTCATGGACGGCATCGAGCGCAGCAGCAACATGCTGGGCGATCTGTGGGGCGCGCGGCCATTGCTCAGCCGATATGGCATGACCCTCGCCTTGCAGGAGACCAGCGAGGTGCTTGGCAATGTCACGGGCGGCACACGGCGCGGCGCCGCTTACGACGGGCTGACCACCGCGATCCTGCAACTCGACACGCAGCGCGCCTTCGGCTGGTACGGCGGGACCTTCAACGTCAGCGCGTTGCAG
>Ga0116231_10012190_pt1 | contig 12779 bp, 8 predicted proteins | sample S1TSphgellanicum_2_FD_89695 | JGI IMG/M metagenome (GOLD analysis project Ga0116231, IMG submission 89695) | Host-associated microbial communities from peat moss isolated from Minnesota, USA - S1T2_Fd - Sphagnum magellanicum MG | ecosystem: Host-associated > Plants > Peat moss > Unclassified... | reverse complement strand
TCAAGGGTCACCAAGCAATGGAACCTTCCAAGGGCCACCAAACATGGAACATTTCAAGGGTCACCAAGCAATGGAACCTTCCAAGGGCCACCAAACATGGAACATTTCAAGGGTCACCAAGCATTGGAACCTTCCATTGGCCACCAAATTGAGATCTTCTTTCCCTTCCTTCCTTTTCCTTTTCTTTAAGAAGGTGAATTTGAATCATTGAAGTGTTTTTTTTTTCCCCAAGATAATTTTCAATTCAAATTTTGAGGATATTTGTTTTCACAACCTTGTCGAGGAAGAAAAAAATGATTAGTCTTGGTAGATGATAAGAAAAAGGAGTGTAGATTGGATAATTGTAATAGTTTTGAAAGAATGGAAGTGAATAGGGATACTGTTGGGAGGTTGAAATCTCAAAAAAATCTCACAAAAAACCTTTTCGAGTTTGGTAGCATAATTTCTTATTAATTTAGTTGTAGAGTTTAGGATTTAGTAGCAAGGTGCGCCTTGTAGTTAACTTTTTAAAGAACTAAAGCAAGTCAGATTTGAATAACATATGTGTTAGGAATAATATTTCAAGTGACTAGTGGTTTGCAGCCAAGTTAAACTTACTACCTTCGTGAAATTCTTTCGAATTTGGTGGCATAGCCTCTTACTGGCTTAGTTGTAGAACATAGGATTTAGTAAGAAGGTGCGCCTTGTAATTAGCTTTCTAAGGAGCTAAGGCAAGCCAGATCTGAATAACATATGTGTTAGGAATAATATTTAAAGTGACTAGTGGTCTGCAGTCAAGTTGAATTTACTACTTTTGTAAAACCCTCTCGGGTTTGGTGGCATAGCTTCTTATTGGCTTAACTTCAGAGCTTAGGATTTGGTAGGAAGGTGCACCTTGTAATTAGCTTTCTAATGAGTTAAAGCAAGCCAGATTTGAATAACATATGTGTTAGGAATAATATTTCAAGTGGCTAGTGGTCTGCAGCTAAGTTGAACATGGTGTTGAACCCTTAAAGGTTGGTTTAAATGAATGATAATTTGACATGAAATTCTAGGATTTGAAGTGTTTAAGCTTTGAAAATAGATCTATCAATTATAAATCGTAAATGATGCATAGGAAGTGAGTTACTTGGTTTTAACTATAAACGCAATTTAACGTCTAGAAATACACTTGCATTCATCAGTAGCATATGTATTTTCAAGTATAATCACCTCATAGAACTGGGAGTAGAGGGACAAGAAGTCGCCTCACACAATGGTGAAAATAAATGAATAAAACCCCATCAACATGGAAGTGTTTCGCCATCAAATGGATGAAAATTTCATTATGAGTAATTATGTTCGCCAAAATCACATTATCCTGCAACTAAAACTCAAAAAAAAACTCATATATATAATTGTTATGTAACTATCCCTTAGGTATTATAACTACTGTGCAACTATCCCTTTAGAAATATGGTGTATTTTTTTAAAAATTGCCACATCAAAAAATCAACTAGTTGTATTATAGTTGCAAGTGAGTTGAAAGTGGGTCTGCTATATAATAATTTATACACATCGTACATACATATGTAGTCGACCATGTTTGACTTTTTCAAAAGTTCCATTGTAGTTACATTTGGCAACTATTTTAGAACTATTGTACATGTGTCACTAAAGCAACAACTATGTTGCGACTAATATAAAATGTACATACATGCGATCATGCCACGTGTCCACATCTCCACCATCCATTATGGGATACATTTGCAATTAGTTTTCAATTATGATTCCCATCGATACAATTAATATGTTCGTTAGTGCGTTACTATTAAAGTATTATTGTTCAACTATGTTGTGACTATAATGTACAACTACTTATAACTTAATAAGGATACATATTCATTAATTGTTTATATCTTCATCATACATGTTTCATTTTGAGTGATTTAAAATTATAGGAATGTTACTTCAAGTTCTAGAAATCATTTTTGAAGTGCAAAGGAAAATGAATAATGAAAAAATAACAAGAAGATAAATAAACTTTCCAACTTCCAAAATGCGTTTTTTTTGTACCCCTCTTTGGACCCCTCTTACTTTCAAACCTCATAACTTTTTTATTTCTTATTCATTTAAAATAATTTAAAATGTTATAGGAAGCCACATGAAGTTTTACAAGTCATTTTTAAACTTTATAACAACATAACAACATACAAGGAATTTTTTGGGTGTTTGGGAATCGGCCTTTGTAGCATTTGGTGGTTTTTTTTTTTGAATTTTTGACCTCCTTTACTTTGAAGGGCCATAATTTTTTCAATTTATTTCGTTTTTGAGAATTTTTAATGCATCAAATGCACCAATAAGAGGGGTTCAAGTTTTGATTAAACACAAAAAATAATGGAGCCCTCCACTTGGATCTAGCCTACCTTGAATGTTTAAGTGTTATAATTGCAATTCAATTGTAATTAACGAACAACTAAAAGATTTAACCCATATGCTTTGTCTTCAAATCTCATGTTATAAATTATATATATATTTTTTAAAATTTATGTTTTCACATCAAAATACTGTGCCATTTTGGGATGAGCTTAAAAAAAGCTTAACCTAAAGCAAAACATAAAATTAAAAAAACAATTTCATGGTTATTCTTTAGTGCACTTAGCCTTGTGCTTTCTTACCTACTTACCTATTAGGTAAGTAAATAGGTAGGTAGATCTTAAGACCTACCAACCTACCTACCTATGGTTATGTATGACCTACCTAGCTATATATATATATATATTCCAAAATATAATTAATATTCCATGTGTCAATTTTTTTATTGTGCCATGTGTCACAATCTCGAACCATCATTAACAATCATAATGAACAATGCATATCAAATATTTCAAAAAAAAATTATATCCAAAAATCTTCATAATGCCACATGTCAAATTTTAATATATGGATGACAATTAATGACATCAGTATGATATCATGGGTGTAGTTATAATGGAGTTGCATAGTAGTTGAAAATGAGTTGTTTTGGCTGAATTGCAAGGCCAATTGTGAAACACCTTTTTTTCTCATACTGTTTTGAGTACCTTCACCATGATCTCGGTGAAAGAAGGTTGAAAGATTATGTGAGGCACGTTATGAAAGGGGAGCACAATCGTTTAAAGAAGTTGTATGTAAAGGGAGGGCAATGAAAGTGTCTTATGGGAGTGGAAAGAGATGAATGGGAAAAACTTGTGGAATATTGGCAAGGACGGGAAACATAGAAGAAGATTGAAATCATGGCAAGTGCAAGGGGTGCAATGGTGATTGTTAGCAACTATGGTCGTGCTAGCAAAACAAGCATAGAAAAAAACTTGTAAGACACATTGTTTACCCTATTTCTTGGTCACATTAAACAACATCTAACCATCTCCTATATATGAAAGTAGCCACAAAAGTTTGCACTAGTAATCTTATACAATTGATGTAATGTGACAGAGAATTATTCATTGGTAGAGCTGATCAACATAAAAAATGGCTATTAGAGGCATGGATTATATTAGCAAACCTGTGAATGCACTTCATTTTAATGCATTTCATTTTTTAGCACTAGTCCATGTTTCTGTGGACTTCATAGAACTAGGGGTTGTTGCTAAATGCCTAAACAATATGGGGGTTGGTTGGGTATCTGGTAGGCATCACATTTTGCCAACCTTTCTTCAAGGATCACTTGAAAAACAACTTCTAGAGGAGGTTGCAAAGGTGCTAGAAGTCTACAATGAAAATGTAAGGGGAATTGATAAACTAAACAATAATATGATGACCTTCATGAATCAATTGCTCATACACCTTGGGGAACAATTTTCCCAAACAACAGTTTTAAGAGCCCTGGAAGCACATGCAAGGTTCATGGCTAGTGGCAACAAGAAACCTGCTACAACCAAAGCCACACTAATATTGGGTGAGTAGAACTTGGTACTTGTTAGTGTTATTGGGAATGCACAAATAAACGGTCATAATGCCCATGTGATGTCGGTAGTGAACAGGGTGTAGCGGGTTGATCGCATGCCTGAGGGTTTTCAGGTCAATTATGTTTTGGTAGCAGAAACGGGTTTGTTAGGAACAGAAATGGCTAGAGCTTCTCAGATTACAACTAATGGAGCAGGTCATTGTAATGAGCAAGCCACACATGGCAAGGTATATTTTTAGTGGTTCCTGCTTGACACAAGTTTAATCCACATAGAATGTTTTTTAACTTGTTTGTTTTGGTATATTGTTTAGTAGAGCAACATGTGTTAAGGCCCAATAAGTAGCATGGTACGAGGCTTCCAACAAACCTAGTACATTGTTTAGTTTATGCATGGCATTATTGAACTTAAAATGCCTTGGGCATGTTCTTGATGGGGAGCAATGTTAGGGCTTCTTGGTTGACAAAAGGTGAAGAAAAAGAATATGCATGTGCTTCAACCAAGTGTAACAACTAAACAACATTGTAGTGTTCCCAAACTAGGGACTACAACACGTAAGTTGGGATGGCAACATGTAAATACCTCTCATTGACCCAAAAAGTAGTTGTACATCTTAATTTTGTGCATGAAAACAATAGTGTGATGGGGTGGGGATGTGTGAATTACATTAGATGATGGATGGCACATAGCATGTGGAAATGGCATTAGATCCTTGATAAAAGAGTGGACTACATTGAATGATGTGAATCTCCAAATACGCATGGGCTTTCTTTACCCTTGTTGATGTGTAGCTTAAAGTTGGAGAGTTAGTACTCTTGTGCAATTTTAAGTGAATCAGAAGTTGTTGGGAGAGGCCCCATACTAAGCATTGGAGGAAATGGGTGTGTTTACCATGGGAAGCCTGTTGGAAAAGGTTGGTTTTAAATGTAATTGGAAGAAATTGTGTCAGGCAAGTGCAACACTCCATTGTAGGTGCCTAATCTAAATGATGACTCCCCATAGTTAGAGCTTGGAGATGTGAAGGGTAGTAATCTTGTTTGGGAAGGGCAGCTCTTGTGGCAAAGGTAGTGTCATTAGAGAGCTTCAAATGTAGAATTGAATCCAACATCCATTAATTGGAGATTTTTGGTGCGTAAGGTCTGATGTGGTCATAACATCAACAATTTTTTGGTTTCCACCCTTCGTGGCCCATATGCGTGGAGGCATAGGTTTATGCATAATGTGAACATTTGCATATTTTGAAGGAGGATGGTGTGTTTTTATTACATTTGGGCAGTGCATAACTTAGTCATGTATTACACTAGAGATTGTGACATTCGATGCATTGTATATCAATTCATGGTCAAGCAAGCAAACCTTAATAGAAAATCAATTGTTTACATGCTCACAAAACCAGAATATTCAATCGAAGGCATTGCAAATCTAGTTGCAATCCCTCAAACTTAAACCCTAAATCCCACATTTGTCTAACTAGTAATTGTAAACATGTTTCATACCTAGCTAAACCCTAACCCTACTTCAATATTTCCATTTGTTTCACGCATGACACTTGGTAGGATGTCAGACACTGATTAGATGCACTGATGATTGATCCAAACCTTAACCCTAAATTGAAGGTTTGCAAGGTAATACACGTGTGCAAACTTGACCCCTCAAATCGTAGTTACAAGCCTATGTAGTTGCATTGACAACTAGTTAAACCTTAACCTTAACCTTAATTCAATATGCTTCATGGGCTTCCTTGCTCATTTGAACTCTAACCTCTTTTTCGTCTTTGCAAAAACTCTATTACAGATGTTTTTGACCTATATATGACTTGAATTATGAAATGCGCAATTACATTTTTTCATGTGGTATCGTTTTCCTTCCTCACACTCTAAGTATGATGGTGAATGGGTGGCAACCTCATTACCAATAGCTAATTATTCAACATTCTAACATTCTCCCCTCTTCTCAACACTTCTTTTATTTCTCTTTTCTCAACGCTTTTGCTTCCTTTTATTGTTTTTGTCTATGTTCACTTCTTTGTGTTTATTTCTCCCATGCTACTTTCTATAACTTCTATATGGTAATCTTCACATTCATGCTTTTATGAATTCTAGAGCTTTGAAAAAACACATGACTTCCTTCAGCAAATGAAAATAACTCATGATGGTTATTTCATTTATTTTTGTCCTTTAGCTTTGTCACGACCCTAACCTTGGGCTCGCAACCAAGGCAAATGCTTGCAAAGGTGCAGGTCGAAAATGAAGCCCGAGAGTCACATTTCATGCTCCTGGGAGTGTAGGAGGGTGTGAGGGAATGAACCCACACACTTCCAATTGGGCTCCCACTTTGGGAATGGGAATCCCAATGGACTCCCAACTTTTCAAAGAGCAATTGCAGGGGGCGAAAACTCATTAGATTGAACAATTCCTTATACCATTAAAAATTTCTTGAGATGTAGATGTCTAAAATGGGTTCGTACGTCTCATTTGAGTATTTAAAACACAAGTTATGGCCAAAAGAAAGGATGGGAGTCAAATTGTTAATTTAATTCCCTAATCACTAAAAGTCAGGAATCACCTTGATTTACTTACGTTCAAATGGCGTGCCACATACTTTTGAAAAGCTCTCAACGAGGACTATAATTTTGCTTTAGACCTCACCCTAATCGAAGGTCTACACAAAAAATTATGGGCCTCCAAAGTTGCAAGAGTTGCATTTTTGGGACAAAATGACATTTGGGTGTAACCTTCATGGCCAGGCATAACTCCAACATGCCCCTCTACCCCTTTTGCAAGCTAAGGAGCATATCCTGACTCCTTCCATTGTTTTCACCTTCGAACTCACATTTGAGTCTTATGAAAAATTTGGGGGTACGTCAAGCTTCCCGCTCATTTCATTTGTTTTTCGAGTTGCCCATTGTCTTTCAATTAACATCTCATCCTTGAATTTATGACAACCCATCACTATCATTTTTTGTGTCCCTTATACAACCACATGGAAGCATGTCACCTCATCATTGTGAATAAATGTTTCACATCTCATCTTTTGATTGTTCTACATCCGTAGTCCTCCTAGGTTTGTTTTACTAACTCCAGGCCATTCTCCTTGTATACCTTATGCTCACAATGTCGATACATTTGCTGATTGTACCAATACATCTATTGAATCGGTCGATACATCTGTTAACTATGTTGATACATTTGTTGAATCAACCAATACCACTAATATACCAACTTCAAATCTCTAAATCACAAATTTCTCATTTTATATTTCATAGTCCATTTCATTATGAAGCACTAATTCCTTGCTTCTACATTTATCGTCCAACAATTTGTCTTTCATCTGAAATTATAAAGTCAATATTATTTTGACCTTAGGATCTTCCATCCATTCTTCTTCATCATGCCGCACATTTGTGGTTTATGTGTTACATAGTTTTCATCTTCCATTTCCATATCAAAATCCTCTTCATGAAGTCCACCTCCACTCTATTCCCAATATACTAGCATTTATTTTTCTTATTTTTTAACTTCAGATTCCATGTATTTGTATGGTTTGAGCTTATTCACATCGACTAGCATAAGATTAGTCTCAAACTTCTCAATTGTCATCAATAACATAGTGTTATTTGGCAATGCATACTATACTTTGTATGGGCTAAACCATTTCCAAGTAAACTTCCCTTTGTGTGACTTATTTCACTTTGGAAACCATAGAACATAATCACCAAAATTGAATTTTTTTAGAATTTTTTTTTAATTCCATAGTGCTCTATACCATTGCTGAATGCCAATAGTTTTCATAGCTTACATCCTAGCCTCCTACAACTTCTCCAATTTTAAAACTTTACTAATTACAACTTTCACTGCAGAACTATGTCTTTGATTGCCACCAGCAACTAGCACTATGTATACTATGGGCATCAATGGATGTAATCCATATACTAATTGATATGGTGTGTACCCTATTGCTACTTTATATGCAATTATGTATGAAAACAACACTGTTGACAAATGCTCATCTCAATTTGTTCTATTTTCACTAACTAACTTGGTCAAGAAAGTCCCAAATACCTTGTTCATAAACTCAACCTACCTAATCCCTTGCAGATAATAAGTTGTAAAACTCACATGTTGCAACAGAAAATGATCTTTCAAATACTTGATAGTGTCATGAATGAAATGAACCCCTGATCTATGACTATAGTCAAAGGACATTCAAACCTAGTTAATATGCACTCATGCAAAAATTTTGTTATTTGCTTCCACCTGCTCGGTAGCATAATTTGTGGCTACAAGAATGTATTTGTTTCTTGTATATATGCCTACTAGCTTAATTTGCCCCACAAAATCAAGTCCCCATTTCATAAATGGTTTTTTGGGAAGACTTGTGACCAGCTTTGCAAGACTTTGAGTCGCCAATCCTCTTCTTCTTTGGCATGCATCACAAGATTTATAGTAATCATTCACATCTATGTATAAAGTTGGCCACCAATATTGTGCATCCAATATATTCTTCTATGTGATTTTAGTTGCAAAATGACCTCTTAATGGTCCTTCATGTAATTCTCTCATCACAATTTATGCTTCTATAATTGTTAACCATCTTTGTAGTATGTTGTCTTGGCCCATTTTATATAATTCACCATTCTTCAATGTGAAAGGCTCTACTCTTTGTATTAATCTCTGCTTTTATTATACAGATAATGTTCCCTTAATATGCCTTATTCTCAAAAATTCTTTTACATCATTCAACCATTTAAGCTTTGTGTAAAACAAACTTGCACATGTTGTTTGATTAGGCACACTTATGGGTTCAACAACGTCTAGTAGTCTTAACAATGCATTTGTGACTACACGAAATATGTTTGGCTTATACATTATTGTGAAATCATATTCTAAAAACAATAATAACCACCTAGCTATTCTCCTTGAAACTTGTGGTTTATTGACCAAATAGACCAATGCCATATGATCTACATAAAAGACAAATTTATTACCCAACAAATAATGTCTAAACTTGTGTAAAGTAAAAACCATTGCTAAAGCCTCTTTCTGTGTTGTGCTATAATTATGTTCTATTTTGTTCAAATGTCTAGAAGCATACACTGGTTAATCACTCTTCCCTATCAAATTTTGAGACATCATAACTCTTATAGTGAATAATGATGCATGTGTATGAACATGAAACTATCGCAACCCTAACATTGGGTTTGTGACTAAGTGTGAAGTGCAAGGGCCCATGAAGCTGAGAGTGTGTTTAGGTGTGAAACACATTCTCATAAATGGGGGAGAGTTCAAGGGATGAAGCCCAATGACTCCCAAGTGCACTCCTCGTTTTGAGAATCTAGGGGAAAAGTGACATTTGGATGTAGTCCCCACGGAGAACATAGAGTATATTATAAGGAGGGGAGTGGTGCCTCCTCCCAAAGGTTACGGGTTGTGTAAAGCTTGTGCTTGAGGTTGTCCCTATTAAGTTTGTCGCACCACTTCCATTCAACTTGCACTAACCACCATCTATTCTTGGTTGTGCAGGTTGATCTCATCTTAAACTTTCGCTTGTGAGTTCGTCCTAGTCCCATCCCAAAGCTCCAACACGCCCTTCTACCCCCAAAGTGTTGCGAGTTAAGGAGCGCACCCCAACTTTCTTCTTCCACTATTTTGTTCTAGGACCCACTTAGGTCTCTTGAGGAGTTTGGGGGCGCATCATTTGGTATCAAAGCTCTAGTAAAAGCTCGATCTATTGAATGTGTGGTCCAATTGAGGAGGTTGTGGTGACAAAACCCACTGAAACGCTAGATGTTCCACTTGAGACTAGTATGGAGGAGCAAGAGGATCATGAAGAACAAGAGGACCATGATGACCGTGAAAGTGAAGAAAAACAACATTCCACAATTCTTTTCACACTAGAACAGTTGGAAGTTATATTAAAAATGAATAGGCCAAATTTTGTTGGGCTAGTGGAGGCCCTCAAAGGAGGATCATCTAAAAGTGTCACATTCAAGCCCGCCAAGCTTGGGAATTTTGACGGGGTCGAAGATTGAAAGGTTGCAGATGCTTGGCTTGCGGAAATGGAATAATACTTTCATGCCACTAGGGTTGGGTGACATTTGGCCTTGAAACTTGTTTAGTCTTATTTAAAGGGCTATGCTTCAACATGGTGGAGGATTGTAAGGCAAGAGGAAAGGGAGTGTGGGAATTCTTCAAGGAACACATTGAGTTGGAATTCATACCAAATAATTCTAACTATATTTCAAGGAGAAACAATTTTCACAGTTTTTTCAATTAGTGGGGTCCTTGTCAAATCTATTTAATGAACATTTTGTTAACAAAAAGTAAGCTTGATAATCCAACTTTAGTTTTCACAAATTCATGTTCTTCAAGAAAAATTGAAGATCGTAAAAAAAAGTTAGCATAAAACTAGTTATATCATTTTTAATTATATGAAATCACCTTTTGAACATTCAATGGTCATTGTAACATGGGATTTCCTTGTTTGCATTCTTCAAAAGCTTGTGTGTTTGTGCTTATTGAACCTTAGATTGTTAACCACCTAGTTGTAGCATCCTGGTCAAGAAACTTGTCTTGTTGGCCTCATCCTTGTGAATACATGCTTATGATCATACCATTAAAACAACCATATTTTTCTTACTTGAAAGCTTAAATCGTAATCTACAGTGATGCATAATATAACATATGATAATTTGCGCCAATATGTGAAGGTGTACACTGAACTCATGCTTGAGATCCAACATATGCACAAGTTAGATTAGGTGTGCCATTTTGTGATGGGGCTCTCGACTTTGGCCAAGCGTAAGCTTGAAGAGAACTAGCATGCCTCATTATTTGAGGCTATCACAAAAGTGGAAGGTTTTTCGGATGTGGGATGAGGTGAAAAGTTCGGGTCAAAAAAGAGAACAAATTCCCCCATAAAAAGGCATGCCATGAAAGGGAATGGAACTGTGGGCAAGGCATTTCAAAAGGGGAAAAGCCTAAACAATTTCAAGGTTTGGGCTTGAAACCCAAAGGAAATTCTTAAAGGGAGCCAACCCAAGGGGGACACTAGGGAAGCCCAAAGGAGCGCGTTTCAATGAGGCGGGACATTATTCCAAGGATTTCCCCAAGCCAAAACTAGGCAATGGGGGTTCTAAGGTAATTGACCCTACCGCCACCTAGTCTAAGGTGAATGTAATCGCCTTATGTTCTTAAAAGGAAAGTTTTCTAAGCGGGAGGTGTTATGTCTTTTGGACACATGGACCTCCCATAACTTCGTAACTTGAAATAGTGCTGAAAGAATGGAATTCTAGTTGGAGGAGCTCAAGGCACCCATTGAAGTGCATTTTGCGGATGGGGTCCCCCATCTAATCAAGTTGTAAGCAAGAGACGTGCCTTTTCAACTAGGGAATTGGAAAGGAAAGGTGAATTTGTTGGTTTCCACTTTAAGGGGATGGAATGCATTTTGGGAATGGATTTCATCACCCATAACAATGTGCTCATAGAAGGGCATAATAGGCTAATTAGATTCCCTTCCAAAAATGGGATCATTCAGGTTAAAACACATGAAGTGCCTAGTGTGGGTGGGTCGACTATCGTAACCCTAACCTTGGGCTTGTGACCAAAGCAAAGGCTTACAAAAGTGCGGGATAAGAGGGAGGCCCGGGAAGCACATCTTATACTCTCGAGAGTGCAGGAGAATGTGAGAGAATGAACCTTCACACTCCCAAGTGAACTCCCACTTGGGGAGTTAGAGTCCCGATGGATTCTTGAATATTCAAGGAGTAATTGCAGAAGTCAAAACCCATTGCATTGAAGAGTTCATTATATCAATAGAAATCTATTGAAACGTAAATGTCTAAAATGGGCTTGCATGACCCATTTGGACATTTGAAACACAAGTTATGGCTAAAAGAAAGGCCGAAAGTCAAATTGATAGTTTGATTCCTGACCACTAAAAGTCAAGAATCAACCCGATTTCCTTGCGTGTAGGTGGCATGCGACATACCGTTAGAAATTTCAAAAAAGGCTATAACTTTGCTTTAGACCTCATCTTAATCAGAGGTCTGTACACAAAGTTACGGGGCCCCAAAGTTGCGTGAATCCCAACTTTGGAAATTTCGGGATTCCCATTTGGGAGTCTTGAGACAAAATGCCATTTGGATGTGGGCTTCTTGGAGAGGCACAAAGTATGCTATAAGGGGGAAGGTGGTGGCTTCCCCTAAATCCGAGCTATGGTGAGTCTTGTGAGTCTGAGTTTGCCCGTGGCTTGTCCTAGCACCAAGAGTGCTCTAACTTTGCATTAACCAACTTGTTGTTTGGTTTTGTGCAGGTCCATGTGAGTGATTAGTTACTTGTCATTCTTCCTAGTCCCATCCTGGAACTCCAGCACACCCCTCTACCCGCAAAGTGCTGCAAGCCAAGGAATGTGCCCCAACCCGTTATTTTCACTTCAGACTCACCTTTGAGTCATAGACATCAAGGAACTTGGGGGCGTGTCATCAACCATCCATTTAATGTTAGGCAAAACTTGGGAAAAATAATGTATGGGAGGTTGTGGCATGTTGTGTGTGATGCATGTGTTGGATGAATTTGAGCCAAAAGAGGCTACCAACTTGGTGAGTCCTCCTTAATGTGTTAAACAAATCTTGGATGAATTTTCAGATGTGATCACTACTAGGAGATGTGGCCAAGTTCACCTTGTATTTCACTAGGATTTTGAGTGAACTAGGACAGATTCACTATATGAAATCATGGTAAAACATGTTAACCTCGTAGTGAACGGGGACCAGTTGCTAGGACAGGTCAATTAAGCTAGTGAAACAAGATGACAATAAGTGATGCCCAAATTTAGGTGGAAATTACACCTATTAGTTAAATCAACCTACAACACTAG
>Ga0116231_10012188_pt1 | contig 12781 bp, 5 predicted proteins | sample S1TSphgellanicum_2_FD_89695 | JGI IMG/M metagenome (GOLD analysis project Ga0116231, IMG submission 89695) | Host-associated microbial communities from peat moss isolated from Minnesota, USA - S1T2_Fd - Sphagnum magellanicum MG | ecosystem: Host-associated > Plants > Peat moss > Unclassified... | reverse complement strand
GATTCCAAATAACCGGTTGGGAAATTTTCCAGAAATTTGGATACACTTGATTGATTGCCCACTGGTTCTGGATTCTATTTGCCCACTGCGGTTCTCAATCAAAACAACCAGCTGATACCCGATTCTCAAGGATACGCAGGCCGTGGTTCTCAAACATCCCAAACAACCGATTGCGAAGCCAACAGAAACGAAAGTGAAAATGATGACCGACAGCTCTCAGGGCGGTTCTCTGAGACATGGCATCACGGTCCTCCCACCACGGCAGATGATAACCGGTCGGATGGGATGTGATCAGGAATGGGAAACGAATGACCAGCGATTCTCAAAGAGGTGTGCTCATAATTCTCAAAAATACAAATAACCGGCCGAGAAGTTGCCTGAAATGAAAGAGAGACTGATGTCCAGCAGTTCTCCAGAACATACAGACAGACAAACACCACGTTTGCTTTAATCTATAGGATAGCCTTCAACTTCTAAGAAGTACATATGGAAGTTATCCCGTAAAGTTCCGGAAATCAACTGAAATTAACCATGGTAGTTAATTATGTATAACCATTCAAATATATTTTCTGACTGCAGCTTTTGAGGCTATTGGATAAGGTCTGAACATTAACATATATACAGAGGTCTTCGTCAGGACAATAATTGAGAGTTATTACCTTAGCTTTCACACAAGCTGTGTACTCGAATTCAAAGTCGTGGAAAAGAAATAACTTGACCAAGTAGTCCCCACTGCGCCTTGCCAATAAGTGTCTTCTAGACACACTCAAGAGTTATAAGTTTTAACCATTGTTGGATGTTCTCATTCTTTGGAACTTTGAACCATTGGATACTCGTAGGGTATATGTATGCCCTTGGATAATGGTTCTCAAAATCAAAGAACTAGTTCCCACCAGTGATTTTTCCTGACAATTTTTTTTCAGACAGAAAAATTGGGAAAATTTTGGTTTTTTTTTGGTAGTTTAAATTTTACTTATTTTGCTATTTTTTCAAAAGGATTGTCAAGTTTTCAATGATAGAAAGCTAGAATTAAAAACCCTCAGTTTTGACCCTTTATAGGAGGTTTTTAAAATAACACAACTCATTTTGAGCCTTAACTGGGCTTCTAAAAAAGCAAAGAACCAGGCCAATAAATAGTGAGAAACATTGATTTTTTTGATTTCTGGAAAACTCAGAACCAAGTTTTTAAATTTTGAAAGTATTAAAGAACCCGAACTGCAGGCTCCAAGATTTTAGAAAACCCAGAACCTCTGGTTCTGAAAATCAAAGAACATACCAACACTAGTTACAACCACCGTGGGGTAGTTTTTTGAACTTTTAAATAATTGTTTGTTCTGGGTATTTGAAAAATGAGAATCAAAGAACTGCCGGGCATTGCAACATAAATGAACTGGCAGTTTTCTAGGTGGTTATTTGACTTTGTCAAAAATTTGAGAACCACGGTTATATATTAAAACTGGGTAGAAATAAATGAGCTAATCTGACAGTTCAAATCAGCTTATGCTCTGCACTAGGAAGATTATGTGTAAGATCTTCATCCAGAAGGGAGCAGGGAGTGACAAATTATGGTTGTGTCAGATGTCCTCAATTTTCACTAGCAAACCTCAGAGATCGGTGATCGGCCGGTGTACAGATGGCAAAGCCCGAGGACCAGGGTGGAACCCTTCAAACAAACAAGGTGATCTGACAATTCAAATCACCTTAAGCGTAAGCTCCCTAATGCATTAGAGAGCTTCTGCATAAGATCTCACGACCTTCTAGGAGCGTCTGCATAAGATCTCACGACCTTCTAGGAGCTTCTGCATCAGATCTCGCTCCAGAAGGTGGCGGGAAATTATGTTGTGTAAGACATCCTCAATTTCCACTAGCAAACCTCTCAGAGGTTGGTGAACACATCATCCTGTGAACCCAAGGCAAAGCCCTAGGTCCAAGGTAAGAGGCACCTTGTGTACCTTCCCCTTCAAAAGTAATGAGGTGATCTGACAGTTCACCTTATGCCCTGCCCTAGGCAGCTTACAGGGAAGATCCTGCTCCAGAAGCGAGCAGGAGAAATTATATGTTGTGTAAGACGTCCTCAATTTCCACTAGGAAGCCTCTCAGAGGTTGGTGAAGCTCTCATCCTCTGACCTGAAGGCAAAGCCCAAGGTCCAAGGTGGAAGGCCCCCCTGGCATTTCTAGACATGATTTGGGTCCATGCCATACATGTTTTGGGCATATTAGGGTTGCTAGGGGTATGTAACATGCTTCAAGACCCTTGGCACATGCTCCCTTACATGTTATGTGGCCCTTAATACTCGTAACATGGGAGGTTATGGGTACAAAACATGACAAGGTGAAAAAATGAAAAGGCCAAATGTGGAGTAAAAAAATTGTGGCATAACTCTTGTACTGCATCAACAACTACGGGCAAATGTAATGTTAAAGAGGAAAAGCCTCCATATTACTTAGGCGCCCTTTCCATGTGATCTATTCACCAACTATTTTCTGAAAAATAGTTGCTGGGTGAGGTTTTCATGTGCATAGTTTGATCCACACACCCATTAGTTTCTCCCCAGTAAATTGAAGGTATGCCCACTATTATGATGAGACTATTAATAACAAGTGTTCAAAACATATATAAATTATAAGGTCATTGAGATGGGGGTTTGCCATGTGAATGCTTTGGCGTTAGATTTTCCGTGATTCATTAGTAGGTGTTCGAAAAAATAATAGGTGGGTAGGCCCATGGAAACTGACCCATACCCACACTAGCTGGGTGTGCTCTTTGTCAACCTGAGAGGTGCACAGAATAATATTTGCACTCTTCTTCTACGGTAGAGTTTATCTTGTTGGTCTTTTCAAAATTAACCAGTTTTGGGCATTGTTACTTTTTGTCAAATTTGTTATGCAGCCCAGGTCCATAAAAGGACAGAGCCAAAAATGGCTATCAACAACAGGAGAGAGAACAAAATGGCACTCATCGATAACTACCTATCCATACATCCTTCTCTATTTTGACTACGTACTAAAGAAATGGTGGTGATTTCCATAAATAGAACTTTAAAAAACTGGAAAAAATCTGACAACAAAAGCCACAAAATCAGTCTTCTCTATTTTAAATTCACAAAAGGGCCAAAGTTTGCAATCAAAAAATCTCTGCTATTGGGAGTATTACTGTTGTACTTTTTGTAGGTTTCTTGGCCTTGCAGACCAAGACAAGATATTGTGTTTAGATTCATTATAGAGTATAGTAGCTAAAGGGATTTTGGCCCTAGGATTTTTGAAATGTGATATTTTGGCTTGTTTTAAAAATTGAGATAAATTATATAGTTATAATATCTTGATTTCTTTTAGAGGACTTTTTGAAAATTATATTTTGTGTATGGTGAAATATTTGAGTTTCCATAACTCTTCTTTTGCCCTAAGATATGTTTTAATGTAAATGGCAAGGCTATAGTGTGACACACCCATTGTTTTGAAGGTGAGACTATGGGTGCAAGCTTTACTTTTGTAGGTTCTTTGGTACCTAGGAGCCTAGCAGGGTACCATGGGGAATCAATGGTGCAAACATTAGTTACATTATGAATATGCTAAATACATTGGGGCTACATTGATTGATTTTTTTAATTTAAAATTTGAGCATGTTGTTGTGTTCCCACGTTGCTGGCGTGTTGTTCTTTCCTTTTCTTCATAATGAATTTTCTTCATTTGGTCAAAAAAAAATTAAAATATGTTAAATACACTATCATATCACCTTAGAATCATTTTAGTACCCTTGAAATCATTGGAAAGCCCTTGATGAGTACCTGCTAAAGAATGGGTGGCCCTTTTGGGCAAAATTTCCCCATCTGGTGACCAAAAAAAAAGGGGGACTACTAATCTTACAAACGATTTCTTTAATAAAAATGGCACAAAGGCACCATATTTCAAGGAGAAAAAAGTTAAATTTGCCACATTTAGACCATAGCTTTTAGGATGTTGCCAGAACATTATAACAGAGTTCCAAAATATTTTATATTGAGTTGTATCCCCTACACTTGGCTAAGTCCTCTCTTGAAGGATCACCTAGCTCACAAATTTGAAAAAAAAAACCTTGCTCTCAACTAACACTGTTTAAATAAAAGCATATTAATTTTACAAATGACAAAGAGTAAATTCAGGGAAACCTGAGGATGACTTCCCACATGTAAAAAGGACAACAATAGCATTCAACATTAAAGTCTTGCTTTAATCTCCCAAAGAACCTTGTAATTGAGGGAAAAATTGGTTGTAAGCTGTAGCCACAATAGTGCAGCTACCTCTTTGCTTCTTGGGTTTTCAAATGGATGAGGAAAGCAAGAGGGAGCTGTGAAATGTAGTCACGTCTTTCACATTTGCATAAGTATATAGGAGTCCTTGAACTGCCCAGCCCTGCTTTTCTCAACTTAATAATTAGTTGAACAATCAGGTTGGTTTCAGAACATTTTGTGACCTCCCTTCTGGATGTAATTTATTTGCTTTTAAGTACACCTTGCAAAACTTTTTGCAAAATTCCCTCAAAATGGTTGGCCCCATGGTAACTTGACAATTGTCACACAAAGCAGTAAACAGGTTGACAGTGTAAAAGCCGCGAAATCTAATTCAGAATTTCTTGATCTTTCAGGGAAAATTTTGTGCCAAACTCTCTCTCTCAATTTCAATTCACACAAATCTTTTCAGATTTGTTGGACTGCCACAAATTTCAGTGAATGGCGCAATATTGCAAAATGATTTGTAGCATTTTCAATAATGTCTGATGCAAGGGGTAATTGCTGAATTAGCCCATGTTTTTAACATGCTATAATATGGTTTCATTCAAAAATCAAAGATTGTGTTGATTTAAAACATGGGTTTACATTAGCTCTGAATAGTAATGATGTATGCACACCTAGTTCTAAGCAAGACTCAAGTTATGTTACATTCTTGAAGGTCTTGCAATAATTTTCGTCAAAGGATTTATGTTGGAACTATTGATGACATGAAAATGGTTTTGTACAAAAAAAAAAGAGGCTGTGTGAACGTCACATACCTTCCCGGTCAAAACAAATGGGGTGATCTAACAGTTCAGATCAGCTTTTCCTCTGCCCTAGGTAGCTTATGTGTAAGTTCTTGCTCCCTTCGTGTGTACGACGTCCTCAATTTCCACTAGGAAGCCTCTCAGAGGTTGGTGAACGTTTTGTCCTAACAACAGAAGGCAGGAAATGAATGCAGTCAGTACAAAAGTATTGCTGTTTAGTATTTTCCTGGGTCTGTCGGGACTCAGAGGATGAAAAGTCTAACAAGATAAACTCTAATGTAATGGAGCAAAGTGCAGGTAGTAGTACTTATGCTGTAGGCCTGTGGGGTTGTCAGGCACCACACCCAAGGCTGCAGCCCATGTGAACAAGTATAGTGGTAGGCCACATCAAAAAGCTAGAACCACCCATGCCCATATAAATGTCAAACCGACCTTTTTTTTCTTTGTTTCCCATAAAGTAGTGGGATCCTCAGAGCCAACTTGACAGAAAAAACAAAACAAAAATCGGTTTCACAAAATCATGTGAAACACTAGTTAGCAACCTCTTACAGGTTTCCTAGTGGAAAGTGAGGACGTCTTACACAACATAATTTCCCGGAAAACATTAAACAGGCCAAAGGAAATGAATGCAGTCAGTACAAAAGTATTGCTGCCATTTTTTCCTCCAGTCTGCACTTTTGCCCCATCCCTATTTTCTCAAGTCGGTTTGACAATACTACGCAATACCAAACGGGCGCTTATTTTGTCATGTTGTACTTTCTCACTTTACTCTTTTCTCAACTTCCCATTTACCGTTTTCCAAGTTAACATCCTCATAATGGTAAGTTTGATAGGTGCACACTGCTACAATGCCTACTGCACTTTGCTATGTGGCCAATTCAACATTTGACAAATTGCCTAATTTACAACTTCACATTCTCAAATCACCATTTTCACATCTCCACTTTTACATTGCAAACTTGACAAGTTTACATTATTTTACGTGCTGCCCAAACTGTTTGGACTGTCCTCAAAAACATCCATTGAGTTGCCCAATTTTTTTTTAAAGTTTTTTTTGCCCAAACTTTGTCTTTTTGGGCTGTTTTCTTTGGAGGTGGGTGGGGGGCTTGGATTAGTGGCCTACTCTCCTACCTCCTAGGCTACATACTCACTAACTTACATACCCACCTACTTAGGCTACCTATGCACCTACCTACCTACTTACCTAGGTGTAGACCCCTATCCTCACCTACCTACAATTTAGGATACCAACTCATGACCAAGTTTGCAAGTATGCAAGTTTACAAGTTTGCAGGTTTACAAATTTACAAAACCTACAAATTACAAATTAATAATTACAACTTACAACTTAAAAAATTGCAAGTGTGCATGTTTGCAAGTTTACAAGTTTGCAAATTTTAAAATTTTTAAAAATCTAGAAATTAATAATTAATAATTACAAAAAGCAAATGCGCGTATGCAATTTGCAAGTATGCAAGTTTGCGAATTTAAAAATTTACAAAATCTGAAAATTACAAATTAATAATTATAAATTTTCAACTTAACAAATTGCAAGTGCACATTTGCAAGTTTGCAGATTTACAAGTTTCCAAATTTACAAAATTAAAAAATCTAGAAAATTGTAAATTAATAATTACAATTTACAATTTTATAAATTGCAAGTGTGTATTTGCAAGTTCACAAGTTTGCAAGTTTACAAAATCACAAAATTACAAGTTAATAATTACAAATTTGCAATTTAACAATTGCAAGAGCCCATTTGCAAATTTGTGCAAGTTTACAAGTTTGCAAATATACAAAGTTACAAATTGCAAGTGTGCATTTGCAACTATGACAAATCACCACATTACTAAATTACCAAATATGAAATTATAAAGTTACAAATTGCATGTGCTCATTTGTAAATTTCAATTTTTAGATTTTTAGAAAGAATTTCAAATACATGTTTGCAAATATACAAAATTGCCAAATTACCATAATTACCATAATAACAAATTAATAATTACAAATTTACAATTTGACAAATTGCAAGTGCATTTTTGCATATTTACAAATTTGCACATGCTAAATTTTTACATTTTTATACTTGTATTGAACCCCAAACCCCCACAATGATAAACCAAATCCTTATAAATGGACTACACCATCAAGGTGTTCAACATTTCTCAAGTTTTTTATTTCACATGTTTATTTCATATCACTAAACATAATGGTTAAAACTAAGTGACAATTAGTAACTAAAATTAAATTAAACATAATGGCTAAATGTAGTGACTAAATTTAATTGATTAATCTAATGGTTAAACTTTGATGAAACCTAGTGGTTGAATCTAATGGTTAAACATAATGATTAAACCTTGGTTGAACATAGTGGTTAAATTTATAAACTAAGTTTAATAGTTAAACTTCATGGCTAAACTTTGATTAAACTTTAGCTAAACTTAATAAATATAATGATTAAATTTTGGTTAAACATAGTGACCAAACATATGGCTAAATAATGGTTACATATAATGATTAAACATTAATTAAACATAATGGCCAAATTTAGGCTAAACCTAGTGATTAAATTTAATATTTAAACATAATGATCAAATTTTGATTAAACATAATGTTTAAACATAGGCTAAAGTCAATGGCTAAAGCTAGTGGTTAAACATAATGATTAAAATTCAACTAAACATAATGATTAATCCTAAGTTTAATTTAATGGTTAAACATAATGATTAAACTTAAGTTAAACCTAATGGGTAAATTTAATGGTTAAATATAGAGGTTACATGTAGGCTATACCTAATGGCTAAACTTGGGCTATATTTAGTGGCTTAAATTGAACAATTAGATTTGGCCTAATGGGTAAATCTAGTGGTTAAATATAGTGGCTAAACCTAAGCTATACCTAGTGGTTAAAATTTGATTAAATTTTCAATAAACCTAATGCCTAAACATAATGGCTACACCTAATGGTTACCTTTAATGGTTAAACTTAAGTAGGCAAGTGGGTAAGTTTACGTAGGTTGTATGAAAATGAAAAAATATAAGTATGTACATAAGTAGGTGGGTGGGTGGGTGGGCGGGTGGGTAATAGATAGATAAATAGCTAGTTATGTAAATAATGGGTGAGTAGGTAGGGGGCAAATACATAGGGTAGTAGATTATGTCACATTTGATTAAATGTTCAACTTGACCCAAAATCATTGACCATTTTGACTAAAGTTGTATAACTTGACTATAATATAGTCAAATAAACCATTATAATCAAGTTGATTAGTCAAAAACTACATGTGTCATTGAAGCCAATGGCATTTAGTCAAAATGTACATGTCCAAAGTTTTAAATGACAAATTAGTCAACTTGAACTTTTTAAAAAATCATGATTTGTAATAGTGGATTAAAAAGTACAACATTTAATGATAACTTGTCCATGAAATTTTACACATACAAAAAAAAACGATACAAAATAATCTTTCCCATCAAAGTTCTCAAATTTTTTTAAGGTTGTGGAGTTTAGATTAGATAATTTTTAAATGTTCATCAATACATCATGGTATGATAATGCTAATGATTACTTTTTTTTTTGGTTGAAAAATGTTCTTTTCTTGAAGATTTATTTGGGCTAACTATTTTTTAATCATTTGACAAAAAATAAGACAAAGTTTTAAATTATTTTTAAATGGAAAATTATTATCAAATAATGGTTTTTTAAAAACCTTTATTAAATTTTTGGTGTACATCTACAAAAATTCATAATTATGATTCAATTTCATATTCATAATTCTTGTGACTCCTTTTAATTTTGAAACCTAAGTCATTTGTATATGATCTTTAGAATAATTCAAAATGAATGAAATATTAAGTGTTATTACTTTTGATACTATGTGCAATTCCAAATTTTTCTCAAATTATGTACTTCATAGTGTGCATTCACCCCATGTGACATTTATGTTATACATAAACATAGGCCATTTAGGTTAAACTACATGGCACCTATAGCTTAAACTGAAGTGTCATGGACAATAAATTATAAAGGAAGTTTTTTAAAAAATTTAGGAATATCCAACACATCGTTTCTTTCTATGTGAAATCGCCAAGTGGCCACTTGGCAATTTCCCATTTTAATGAGAGAGTAATTTTTAATCATCTATTGGTCACAAAGCAATTCCATGTCTATTCTATAGTGAGATGGAAATCCCTTAGTGGCCACTAAGTGATTTCCCATCCCCAGTGGGAGAGGAAGGCTAATCACTTGGTAGTCACTAGGCCTAATGTAAATTTAGACCTAACATAGGTATAATGTGGCCTAAGTTTAAACCTAATCTAAATGCCATGTGGCTTAATGTTAAGGATAAAATAAAGACACAACTTGGAAAAAACAAAAAAACTTAACAAAGATGGAACTTGGTAATGAATAAACAATTTTATTACTTAAACAAAACATGATGCTAGGCATGAAATGAACTAAAAACACAAAGGTTACAACTTGAGTTGACATATTTTTCATGGATTTTTTTGGAATTTGTTTTAAAAATTTAAAATATGCCTAGTGGTCCCTAGGTGATTCCATGCAGAAAAAACCATGCAATATCACGTAGAGGCTCCTAGGCAATGTGCGGGTAGCAATGGGGATTACTTGTTCTCCATCATTCTTCCTTGGTTTCATTTCACTTTTCTAGGTTTAATGTTCAAACTTACTTAAAACATAATCGTTTTGGGACTATTAAAAGCATTAATCAAAGTGATCTTTATTACAAGATGTTATTTGAAGATTCTAGTGATAATTGTGATGTAATGTACTATACAAAAGCAAAACTGAAATTTTTAAAAAATATATTTACTATTATTTTTAACATATCGATTTAACATTGATTTTCGATACTTTCTTGATTAAAATAATATGTTTAAATTAAAATTGAAGTTAGCAAAAAAATTCCAGCATGTTGTTTTCTAATAAATTTTCCAATTAATGTAGTTTATTATTTTCTTTTTGCTTACATTTCAAGAATGTTTCTCTTCTCTTTCATTAAACAGCTTAGGATTTCAATCCATTGATTGTCTTCTCTCATTTTACTTTTAATAATTACCTTGTGGCCATAAGGCGTTTACTTTGTTAGTTTCATTTGAAATTTTTAATTCATTAATATTTTTTTATTTAGATGGATCATGTATGTTTTGCACTAACACATCTTCTTATTGTTGTATTTCAAGGTTTCAAAATGTATTTTAGTGATGAGTTCATGTCTATCTTTGCAAATTGATAGACCCAAGAAATTGCTAATTTTAAGCGCAACAATTTGTTGTGTTACTTCTCGCATTCTATTGTTCAACATGGGAATGCATGAGTGTTTGGAAAAAATATTGACATGAATAAAGTGAAAGTGAGAACATGAATGCAACATTTCCTCTCTTAGGCATTCAAATACTTTTACATTGCAATTTGGTCTTGTATGAAGTTGGAGGATGTGCTGGAAGTTCTTCCCATGCTCATGCCTAAAACATTCTTGGTGTGGTTTGTTTTCATTTGGGGACATGAATAATGCTTCAAAATGTTTAGCCAAATTTCCCCTAAGTCTCATTATTATTTGAAAGATTTGAAACAAATGTATTATGCTTGTCTTGGATTACTTTATGGAATGGAGGATTAAACATTATTGACTGACAATGAATCTACCAAAGGATTTTAAAATCTGAAATGGAGTGATCTTTTTTGACGCACTCCCAACTCCTCGAAGGACTCAAATGTGAGTTCAAGTAGAAGACAGTGGAAGAGGGAGGAGTCGGGGCAGGCTCCCTAGCTCACAACACTTTGAAGGGTAGAGGGGCATGTTGGAGCTTCGGGATGGGACTAGGAAGAATTGATAAACTTCATTCACACAAGCCTGCACATAACCCACACAAAGTGGTTAGTGCATACTTGGAGCATTTTGGGTGCTAAGATGAGCCATGGGCAACATGGACACACTAAACTCACCACGGCCCGGACTTGGGGGAAGCCACCACCTTCCCCCTTATAGTATACTCTGTGGCTGCCACAGAGCCTACATCCAAATGACCTTTCTCTCTTGGGACTTTCGAGTGGGAGTCCCGAAATCGTGCTGGTTAGGACTCCTGCGACTTTGGAACCCCATAACGTTGTGAGCAAACCTCGGATTGAAATGCGGTCTGAAACAAAATTGTAGCTCTCGTCAAGAGCTTTCCAAAGGCATGTCACACGCCCTCTATAGCTAAGTAAATCGGGTTGATTCCCGACTTTTTCTGGTCGGGAATCAAACTGGCAGTTTGACTCCCGACCTTTCTTTTGGCCATAACTTGTGTTTCAGATGTCCAAATAAGCAATGCAAGCACATTTTAAACATGTAAGTTCCAAGAACTTTTCGATGATATAAAGAACGCCACAAGCCATTGAGTTTTGACCCCTCAAATTGCTCTCTAAAATTTTGAGAGTCCACTGGGACTCCATCTCGCAAAGTGCGAGTTGCCTTGGGAGTGTGAGGGTTCATTCCCTCATACTCTCTCACACTTTCTTACACTCCCGGGAGTATGTGATGTGACTCCCAGGCTTCTTTTTGGCTCGCACCCTTGTAAGCCCTTTGCCTTGGTCACGAGCCCAAAATTAGGGTTGCGACATTTTTCTTGAATCATTTAGGGGACAAATGTTATCAAAGAACAAGGTGTAATGGTTGGATCTTGCATCACTTTTGTGGCCACTATTGCTTGAATTGCCCTTAACCAACACAATTCAAGTTCATTATGACCACATTGTTAAATATTTTAAACCTTATTTCAATTCGTTTTCAAAAAATTATTATTGGTTTGTCCAATATATCGATAATGATAATGGTGATGTTTGTAATAACCAACCCTCTTTAGGTATGGATTCTAAATCATTTCATTTTGCAAGTTATTTTTTTGTTATAACTTTTTAAAATTGGTATTTGTTTTCATAATTTGGCCTATTTGCTAGTATTGATTTTTGTTTATAGTTGGTTTAGATTATTGTTCACAAACTACATGGTGATGTTTGCAACTTTGAAAAGGAGAAAACGATGTTGGCCATTTAAGTTTTTATTTTGAGATGCTATTGATGTGATGACATTTTTTTATTGTGGACAAGAATAAAACTTCTAATTTTACAAGGATTTGACATGATCTTTCAATTTTTTTTAAAAAATTTATATTGTTTACATTGTTTAGGCGTTTTACAAAAAAAATTATTATTAATAGTGGATTGTTTCTTTTCAAAATTCTTAAAGAAATCAATGTTATTTGTTTTCACAACTTGGTGGCCACCATATTGAATTTGTATCTTCAATTATTTTTAATAATTTTTTTTATTGGTTAAAATTTTATTCTAATCTATGTAAACTTTTCTTTAACATGAACTTGCGATGGCGTTGCTAAAGTTTAATTTGTAAACATATTTTGTAAATGTTCATTTTTTTTGAGCTTTTCCTTCCGGTCCCAGTGTCCACTAGGTGATTTATAATGAAAGTTTGAATAATTATAATATTGTCAAGGTATTGTTTGGATTTTTGGACTTTTGTAAAGTCTTAAATTAATTAAATATGTGTTATATCATGGAGTATATAAGAAAAATATTCAAATATAATTTTATTCCAAATACAAAAAAGTTGAAAACATGAAACAAAAAGAACAAGGCTATTTAACATAAGATCTTATTTCAAATTAATGTTAAATAGACTGATTTGGTAAGAGGGTGAATATTTTTATTAAGATTTGTTTGGGGAATAAATTCAAGGAAGCATTTGT
>Ga0116231_10012186_pt1 | contig 12784 bp, 12 predicted proteins | sample S1TSphgellanicum_2_FD_89695 | JGI IMG/M metagenome (GOLD analysis project Ga0116231, IMG submission 89695) | Host-associated microbial communities from peat moss isolated from Minnesota, USA - S1T2_Fd - Sphagnum magellanicum MG | ecosystem: Host-associated > Plants > Peat moss > Unclassified... | reverse complement strand
CCTGGCTGCCCGGGACGCAGTTCAATACCTGCAGGCCTTCGAATGTCCCCTGGGCCTTAAGGTGTCCGACTGGCCCAAACCCGTGGCCCTGCTGTTGGCTCGGGTCGGCCGCGACGCTTCGTCAATCACCAACCTCGCGAAGGACCATTTTGAACACCCGCGGCCCTTCATTGCGCCCAACGGTCCGATCTGCACAGAGGCAGACCGCGCAGGACTGATGAAATCCTATTCCTACCCCTCCGGCCACGCCACCTATAGCTGGTCCGTGGGCCTGATCCTCGCGGAGATGGCGCCCGAGCACGCCACAGAGATCCTGGCGCGGGCGCGCGCCTTCGGCGAAAGCCGTGTGGTCTGCGGCGTCCATACGGTCTCAGATGTGGAAGAAGCCCGCACCAATGGGGCGGTCCTCGTGGCCGCCCTGCACGGCGATCCGGCCTTCCGCGAAGACCTGCAGACCGCCGGGGCGGCCCTCCGAGCCGCCCTCGGCGCGCCCCACGCCGCGCCCGACGCGGCCGAGTGCCGCATCGAAGCCGACGCTGAAGCGCACACGCCCTGGATCAATCCGACCGGATCAAAATAGCGCCTGAACCCAAATCGCCCGTCAGTCCAAGGCCCGAGACGCCGGCGCGCCCTTGGCGATGGTTGAGAGGAGGGCGCCCCGCGACCGGATCAGAGCCGCTCGACAATGGTGACGTTGGCGAGGCCGCCGCCTTCGCACATGGTCTGCAGGCCGTAGCGCTTATTCTCCTGCTTTAGAGCGTTCAACAAGGTGGTCATCAGTTTGGCGCCTGAGCCGCCGAGGGGGTGGCCAAGGGCGATAGCGCCGCCGTGAACATTGAGCTTAGCCGGATCGGCATGGGTCTGCTGCAGCCAGGCGGTGGGCACAGAGGCGAACGCCTCATTGACTTCGTAAAGGTCGATGTCGTCGATCTTCATGCCGGAGCGTTCGAGAGCACGGTGGGTCGCCGGGATCGGCGCTTCCAACATGATTACAGGATCGCCGCCGATCACCGTCATATGATGGATCCGCGCCATCGGCTGGACCCCGAGCCGCTTTAGCCCCGCCTCATTGACCACCAAGACGCCCGATGCGCCATCGCAGATCTGCGAAGACGTCGCGGCGGTCAGGGCGCCGCCCTCGACCAGAAGCTTGACCCCTTTGATTCCCTCGAGGGAGGCGTCGAACCGGATGCCTTCATCGACGTCGTGCCGCTGCACCGAGCCGTCTTCGAGGGTGACCTCAAGGGCGACGATTTCATCCTTGAACCGGCCGCCCTGCGTGGCGGCGATCGCCTTTTGATGACTGTCGTAAGCGAACTGATCAAGCTCATCCTTGGAAAGGCCGTACTTCTTGGCGATCATCTCAGCGCCGGCGAACTGGCTGAACTGGATATTCGGCCAGCGCTTCTGCAGTTCAGGCGACATGTAGCTGCCAAATCCGTTCTTGGCGGGCAAGGCCGCGGACAAGCCCATCGGGACCCGCGTCATGCTTTCGACGCCTGCGGCGATCACCACGTCCATGGTTCCGGACATCACAGCCTGGGCGGCGAAGTGCAGGGCCTGCTGGGATGAACCGCACTGCCGGTCGACGCTGGTGCCCGGCACGCTTAGCGGCAAACGCGACGCCATGGCGGCGTTGCGGGCGATGTTGATGGCCTGCTCGCCAACCTGGCTGACGCAGCCCATAATGACATCTTCGACCACCTCAGGGTCAGCCCCAGACCGATCGAGCAGACTGTCGATCACCTGGGCGGCGAGATCGACCGGGTGCCAATCCTTGAGCCGGCCGCCCTTACGCCCCCCTGCGGTGCGTGCGGCGGCGACGATATAGGCTTCAGCCATGGCGAGATCCTCCAATGCAGGTCACCACCATGTATGACGGTGATCATATATAGCCAAGTCGGTCATTGACGCGCCCTTACGCGGCGGCAGGCAAGGGGCAAGCCGAGGCGGGACATCACGAAGTTCGCCCGCGAGACGACATCGGTCTTCGGTAGAACCACCACGTCATAGCCAAGCCGGGGGAAGTCCACCAGCAACCGATCGTACTCGCCTTGGGCCTGATCCAGCGTATGCCGACGCTCAGGGTCACGGACATAGATCTCCGGCCAGGGCGGTGTGAAAAACACGGTCTTATGATAGCGCAGCCGCCCGCCGAGACGCATCAGACCCTCGCCGCCGTCAAGAGCGGCGATCCCTGAGGCTGCATCCACAAGGCCGCGGTCGAAGAACACCCAGCCGGTATGGCCTGCCCAAAGGCGTCTGTCCTCTAGGGCGAGGGCAAGGGCGCGCTCGAGAAAGGCGCGAGGGTCGACCCAGGGCAGGGCTGATCCGCGGCGCACCAACGCCTCAGCGACGATCCGCCGTCCGGGCTCCTGCTGGGTGGCGAAGCCGCGCTGGGCCAGTTCGCCAAGCAGGGTGGATTTTCCGCCGCCAGAGCAGCCGGACAGAATAACGAAGCGGTTGGTCATGGTAGGGAACCTCACCGGATTGAGCCAAGGGGAACGCGCATGCGCGACGCTGTCAGAGTGCGGCCGCTCAAGGCCCAGGATCGGGAGCCTTGGGCGTCCCTATGGGCGGGATACAACGCCTTCTCCGGCCGGTCCGGCCCCACCGGGGCGCCTTCAGCCATCGTGGAGATGACCTGGAGCCGGTGCTTCGATGCCGATGCGCCCATGCACGCCCTGGTGGCCGAAGATGGCGAGGGTCGGCTGATGGGCCTCGTCCACTTCCTTTATCACCTCACCACCCTTTCGATTGCGCCGACCTGCTATCTGCAGGACCTGTTCACCGACCCGGAGGCGCGCGGCAAGGGCGTCGGGAGGGCCCTGATCGAGGCGGTCTACACGGCGGCGCGCGCGGCCGGCTCTTCAGGCGTCTACTGGCTCACCCACGAAACCAATGCGACCGCTATGCGGCTCTGTAATCAGGTTGCGATCAAGTCCGGCTTCTTGGTCTATAGAAAGGCGCTCTAGACGGCCTCGGCCCAGGCTTTGATCAGGTGGTGGGCGATCGCCAGTCGGGGCGGGGCGAAGTTGTCTTCGAGCGTGCCGGCCAAAAGCGCCCTCGCCTCCGCGCGGGTGAACCAACGCACGGCCTCAAGCTCTCGGTCATGGGGCGCAGCGTCGCCAGGCGCGACCTCGGCGATCAGTCCGATCATCAAGGAAGACGGATAGGGCCAAGGCTGGGTCGAATGATAGCGGACCGAGATCGCCTCCAGCCCCGCCTCTTCCTTGAGTTCGCGCGCACAGCCTTCTTCGATTGTTTCGCCAGGTTCAATGAAGCCGGCGAGGGCGGACCACATGCCCTTGGGCCAGGCCGCCTGGCGGCCGAGCAGGCACCGCTCCCCCTGAGCGGGGAGCATGATCGCGACCGGATCCGTGCGCGGGAAGTGCTGCGCGCCGCAGGCCGGACAAGTCCGCTTCCAGCCCGCGTCGGACACCATGGACGGCTGGCCGCAGGCGCTGCAGTGCCGGTGACGCCGGCGCCATTCGAATACGCCTTTGGCGGTCGCGGCGATCCCCGCTTCCGCCTCAGGCAGGCGCAGAGCGACGGCGCGCAGATCCTCGAACCGGCCGAGCTCGGCAAGGGAGAGGCCGGCCGGATCGGTGGGTCCTTCGAGGTCGATGGCGAAGACCGCGGTCTCCTTCCAAAGGCCCAGAAACAGCAGCCGCTCGCCGTCGGCGCAAAGCTCGCCCGCCAGGCCCGGCGCAATATAGGCCAGACGCACACCGCCCCTGCCGTCGTCTTCCACAAACGGCGAGCCGTTCCACATCGGCAGGGCCAGGGTCGTGTTGGCGGCGAGGCACGCGTCGATCCAGTCCAGGTCCGCGCGGCGTTCGCTTGCTCGGTCCAGGGGATTGCCGGCGAAGATGTGGGTATAGGCGGAGACGGGCATGGGCCAGACCGTCATAGCTCGCCTCCGCGCCCTTGTCGCCAGGGCTCTCACCCCAAGGCTCTCACCCCAACGCTCACACCACAGGGCGGGTCGACACGAGCCTGCACGACACGCTCACGCCATGAGGCAAGGCCGGCCGGCCGACAGGGGCGCCTCAGTCTTTGAGGCTATAGAGTCGGGACGCTGGAGGGCGGCTTGGTCGTTGGCTTCAGATCCGGCGCCGCCGCGGCTTTAGGCGGAAGTCCAAGGGCCAGGGTCTCGCCCGCAGACGACGGCGCGCCGGCGCCCTCGCCCGCGCTCTGTTGGGTCGTGGCCAATTGCGCCAGTTTCTGCAGCCGCTGAAGCGGGGTCATGGGCGCCGCAGACGGCTCGAGCGGCGGTTGAGCGTCCGCTATTGTGAGCACACTGTGGATACGCGTGTCGCCGCCCAGCGCCGCCAAGGTTTGTGGCTCATCGAGGCCCAAACCATTGGGGGTGGACTTGATCTGCTCATGCCCCGCATAGCGCATGGCGAATGCGCCGGGCAGGCCGAGGGCGCCCGGCCAGCGGTAGAAAATATGAGCGCCAACCTGGGCGACCTTCGACACCGTCGGCCGCCACCAGGGCACAACCCATTGGGTGTGATAGTGCGTGGCGCTCCCGACCGCCTTCATCACAAAGCCCTTCAGGGCCTGGTCCGCGACGAACCCGGCGCGGGTCCAAGCCTCTTTCTGGGGCGTCTTGGCCAATGAGCCGTCGCAGGCGAAGGAGAACTGGCAGCCGGTTTTCAGGTCCGCCCCTTGATAGACCACCCCGCACACCGAGTGCGGGAAGATCGGATGGCGCATGCGGTTCAGCACCACTTGAGCGACCGCCTCCTGACCGGTCGCCGGTTCGAATCCCGCCTCGTAATAGACCGCCTGGGTCAGGCAGGTCAGGGCCAAGGCGCGGTCCTCAAGAGAGCCTTTGAAGATGAAGGGTCGCGCCGGCGGGTTGGGGTCGAGCGACAAGGGCAAGGCGGCGTTGACCAATTCAGCGTTCGACGGCGACAGACCGAAAAGATGCAGGTTAGGGGCTGGGCCCTCGAAGGCGTGGATGGCCGATAGCTCGGGTGCATGCTTCTGACCCTTGTCGAAACGGGCGAACAGCGAGAGGGTCTCAGCATCAAAGAGCCTGCGCAGGCTATCGTCCGAGAGCCGCCCGTCGAGCTTGGCCGCCAGCGCTTGGATCTCGACCTTCTGTTGTCCCCCCGGGGTGGTGTCTGCCGTCGCGAGGCGAGCGGCAAGGGAGGCGACAGTGAGGCCGGACACGAAGAAGCCAAGCTTCATCGCGCCGCCGAGAGCGGACAGGCTGGGTTGCATTTTGAGCGTCGGAGCGGCGCGCCAACGGGCGCTGAAGGGGGGACGCAGTAACAGAACTTCACCTCTGAGTCACCCGCCGCCCTGCAAAATCCGCGCCAAGCTGGGCCGTTGACGCCCGCAACAGCACCGTCGCGATTGTCGCAGAAGCCCCGCATCCGGAGCCGCACCCGGAGGTTAAACTATTGGTATTTATTTGTTTTCTAGGGCGTCGCGGATGGCTGTTCAGCGTCCACGGCCTTGGCGATGGCGCTATAGAGCGCCGTGCGATCAGCGGCCTGTTTGCGGTCGGTCGCGTGCGCCCAGGCGCTGGACATGACGATCACCAGCTTGCGCTTGGGGTCGATATGGATCCCCTGTCCGAATATGCCGCGAGCGTCGACCGAGCCGTCGTCGCGGGTCCACCATTGATAGCCGTAACCGCCGCCAGCGTCTCCCGTCTCAACCGCCTTGTGCGTCGCCGCCTCGATCCAGCCCGTCGGCAGGATCGAACGCCCTTGGATGCGGCCGTCGTCAAGGATCAGCTCGCCCATGCGGGCATAGTCGTGCAACGAAACCGAGATACAGCAGCCTCCGGGCTCTTGGCCCCGGTCATCGATCATCCAGACCGCGTCCTGCTCCATGCCGTAGGGCCGCCAGATCTTTTCTGACAGATAGTCGGCCAAGGATTTGTGCGTGGCCGAGCTGACCAGGACGCCGATCAGATTGGTTTCGCCGGTCTTATAGACCCACTTGGTTCCGGGCGGCGCTTCGCGCGGCAGCTTGCGCATATAGCTGACCGTGGCGTCGACGCCGGGATCAGGCGCGACGGTGAACTCCTGCGCCACATCCGACTTCGGGTCAGTATAGTCCTCGTTCCACTTGACCCCGGAGCTCATGGTCAGAAGCTGACGAATGCTCACCCCCTCGTACGCCGAGCCCTTGAGCCCTGGGATGTACTCGGTCACAGGATCCTCGATCGAATGGATGTAGCCGTCCTTGATCGCGGCCCCGACCAGGGTTGAGGTAAAGGACTTGGCCACGGAAAACGAGGTCCATCGGCCCGTCGGGCCATACCCCAGGGCGTACTTCTCGAGGCGGATCCGACCGTCCTGAACCACGAGGAGACCGGCGGTGTGATTGGCCCGCATAAAATCGTCGATGCTGATCGGCGCGCCATCGATGATCACGGAAACCTCGAGGGGCTTTCCGAGGGGTAGGGGATGGACATGCGAGCCCCGCTTGACCGTATGCACGGGGAACAGGTTTTCCATGTGGGGAAAACGCTCGATCTTCTGGGCTTGCGACCAAAACAAAGTCTCAGCCCCGATGATGCGCCCGGGCTTGGCGGCGCCGGCGCTGGGGGGCTGCTCAAAGGGCGCCGCGGCGCTGATCGCAGCGATGACCAAGGCGAGCGGGATGGAAGGCATGGGGTTTCCTCTGACGGTCGCGAGCTTAGCGTTTGTCGTCCCGACGCCAAGGCCCGGTGTCGCAGGCGTCGGCGCCTAAAAGCGCCCCGAGAGCGTCGGCCCGAGAGCTTGCCCCAAGAGCTTGCCCCAAGAGCTTGCCCCAAGAGCTTGCCTTGCGTCGGACCGGGGGGCTTGCGATATAGGCAATGGAGATCGGCGGTGGGCGAAGCCCTCGCCAACCCGGTCAGGTCCGAAAGGAAGCAGCCGTAACGAGTTCCGTTTCGGGTCGCCGTTCGGTCTCCACCCACAACATTCTTCGCGGCGGATGTTGTGCGCAGGCTCGCCCTTCGACAGGGTCCGGATTCATAGGGCGGCGCGGCCGAAACTGCGCTCTCATGGCTTTATTGGACACGAGGCTGACGGGCGCTGATGTCCGAGACCGACGACGAAATCGACGAGCCGCCCGAGCGGGACGCGAACACCCCGGATATTTTCGCGACGGCTCCCGCGACCGCCGCTGCCGCAGCGAAAGAGGCTGCGCCCGCCTATACCGTCATCGCCCGCAAGTACCGGCCAAGGCGATTTGAGGACCTGATCGGCCAGGAGGCCATGGTCAGGACCCTCACCAACGCCTTTTCCTCAGGCCGGATCGCCCACGCCTTCATGCTGACCGGGGTCCGCGGCGTCGGCAAGACCACGACGGCCCGCCTTTTGGCCCGGGCCCTGAACTATGAGAGCCAGACCGTTCACCAGCCGTCCATCGACCTCTCGTCCGAGGGGCTGCATTGTCGCGCCATCATCGAAGGGCGTCACATGGACGTGCTGGAGCTGGACGCCGCCAGCCGCACCAAGGTCGATGAGATGCGCGAGCTCCTGGACGGCGTGCGCTACGCGCCGGTCGAGGCGCGCTACAAGGTCTATGTGATCGATGAAGTTCACATGCTGTCGACGGCGGCGTTCAACGCCCTGCTAAAGACCCTGGAAGAGCCGCCGCCGCACGCAAAATTCATCTTCGCCACGACCGAGATCCGCAAGGTGCCGGTCACCATCCTGTCGCGCTGCCAGCGCTTTGACCTGAGGCGCGTCGAGCCTGAAGTGATCGCGGACAACCTCAAGGCGATCTGCCTGGCGGAAGGCGCCGAGATCGAGGGCGAAGCCCTGAGCCTGATCGGCCGCGCCGCCGAGGGGAGCGTTCGCGACGCCCAATCCCTGCTCGACCAGGCCATCGTCCAGGCCGAGCCCGGCGAGCCGGTGACGGCGGATGCGGTGCGCGACATGCTGGGCTTAGCCGACCGCGCCCAGACCATCGCCCTGTTCGAGCAGATCATGAAAGGCCAGACCCGCGAGGCCCTGGCGAGCTTTAGAACCCTTTATGGATTCGGAGCCGCGCCCGACCTCGTCATGCTCGACCTGCTTGAGCATGCCCACGCCGCGTCTGTGGCCAAGATGTTGGGACCAGACGCTCTTCATCTGCCCAGCGACCAGGCTCAGCGGCTGACGGCCGTGGGCGCGCTGGCCTCGGCCGGCACCCTGTCGCGGGTCTGGTCCATGCTTCTGAAAGCGCACGATGAGGTCCGGCGCGCGCCTGATCCGTTTGCTGCGGTAGAAATGGCGTTGATCCGCCTCTGCTACGCCGCCGACCTTCCGGGGCCAGAGGAAGCCTTGAAACGGCTGCAGTCGCCTGAAGCGTCAGGGACGCCGGCGGGATCAGAACCCTCCGGACCGGCTGACAGAGGCGCGCGCGCCTCTGTCGGCGGCTCGGGCGGGCCGATCGCTTACGCCCAGCCTTCATTGCGGCCGGTCGCCGCGGCCGAGGCGCGGACGGTGCTGCAGTCCTTTGAGGACGTGGTCCGGCTGATCGAGACCCAGCGCGATCCCTTGCTCAAGATCGACGTGGACCGGTTCGTGCGCCTCGTCGACTTCAAGCCCGGCCAAATCACCTTCTCCCCCGCTCCAGGCGCGCCCACCGACCTGACCCAGCGCCTGTCCAACCGGCTGAAGGAGTGGACCGGTCAGCCCTGGCGGATGGTGATTGAGGGCGGCGGGGGGGCTGAGACCGCCCATGAGCGCGAACAGCGCGAGGCTATGGCCTTCCGCGCCGAAGCCGAAGCCGACCCGATGGTCCAAGCGCTTCTGACCGCGTTCCCGGGCGCCGAAGTGATCGGCGTCCGCCAGCGAATTCAGCCGGGCGCCGACACCGCTGCGCCGTTCGACGATGATGAGAACGAAGACGCGTGAGGGGGCGGGGCGGCTCGAACCTCGTCCTCGCCCGCCGCCGCGCCTGGAGCCTTCTGACACGGATACAAAACGCCCCGGTTATAAACCCTCTCATAAGCGCTTAGGTTGGAGGCGTTTCAGGCGTCCACGCCGAGGATACGGCCGCCTGGTCGGCCTCAAGACTAACGGAGCTGTCGATGAAAGACCTATCGGGCCTGATGAAACAGGCTCAGGGCATGCAGGCCAAACTGGCCGAAGCCCAGACCAAGATCGCCTCGACCAGCTTTGAAGGCGTGGCCGGCGGCGGGCTCGTCCGCCTGAATCTCACTGGCGCTGGCGTCATGATCGGCATCGCCGTGTCCGAGGATCTGTTGCAAGCCGGCGAAGGCGAAACCCTGGCGGACCTGATTCTGGCGGCCCACGCCGACGCCAAAGCCAAGGGCGATGCGGCTTCAGAACAGGCCATGCGCGACGCCATGGGCCCGCTCGCAGGTCTCGCTGGCGCTATCCCCGGATTGAAACTCTAGTGCCGCATCCGACGCAGGCGCCGCCGATCGGAACGAGCGCCGTCAGCGTTTCTGATGGCCCGACCGCGGGTTCAGGCCGCTAGTTTGGCCAGCGCCGGTCCTGAGATCGAGCGGCTGATCGCCCTTCTGGCCAAGCTGCCTGGCATGGGTCCGCGCTCGGCCCGTCGCGCAGCCCTGACCCTGCTCAAGCGCAAGGATCAGCTGATGACGCCCTTGGCCGCAGCCTTAGCTGACGCGGCCGAGCGGGTCCGGCCGTGCCGGATCTGCGGCGCGCTCGATACCGGCGACGTCTGCGCGGTCTGTGCGGATCCGAACCGCGACGGCGCCCTTTTGTGCGTGGTCGAGGAGGTTGGGGCCCTCTGGGCGATGGAGCGGGCTTCGGCCTTCCGCGGCCGTTACCACGTTCTGGGCGGCCTCCTCTCCGCCCTCGACGGCGTCGGGCCGGACCTTCTGCGCATCGCTTCCCTGGTCGAGAGGACGGCGGACGGCGCGGTGAAGGAGGTGGTGCTGGCCCTTCCCGCCACGGTCGACGGCCAGACCACCGCCCACTATGTCGCAGAACGGCTCGCGCCTTGCGGCGTCGTGGTCACGAGCCTGGCCCGCGGCGTCCCGGTCGGCGGCGACCTCGACTGGCTCGACGACGGCACGATCGCCCAGGCCCTCCGTGCGCGACGGCCAGCTTAGGTCCGCCTGGCCGAGATCGCTCCCATCAGGCGCAAGGCCCCCGCCATCGGCGCCGAAACGGGCCGGCCTCGCCAGATAAGATCCGGTCGACGCCAACCGGCCGAGAGCACGGGCGCCTCTATACTTTCCCCCTGCGCCAATTGCCGTTATGAACGGACCATGAACACGCCTGTGCTCGCCGCCCTCGTGGCCGCCGTTCTGTTCGCGGGCGCGGCGGCCCTCTTTTTCGTCCTGTGGTCGCGCGAACGCGCGCGCGCAGACCAGCTCACCGCAGAGCTCCGCACTGCCGACACCGATCTGGCGCGACTGCAAGAGCGTGCGCGCGGCCTCGCGGAGACCTCAAGCCATGTGGAGGCGGCCTTCAAGACCATGTCGGCGGAGACGCTGGCGCAGACCTCCGAGGCCCTGTTAAGACAGGCCGAAGAGGCGTTCGTCGCCCGCGACCGTCTCGTGCAGGCGCGCCTAGAAACCACCTTGCTCCCGGTCAAGGAAACCCTGACCAAGTTCGAACAAAAGGTGGAGGCCCTGGAGGCCAAGCGGGTCGAGGAGCAGGGCGGCCTGAAAGAACAAATCGCCGCCCTGATGGCCGCTTCGGTGACAACCCAGCAGGAGACGCGCCGGCTCGCCGGGGCCCTCCGCGGCAGCGCCGGAGCCCAGGGTCGCTGGGGCGAGCAGTCCCTCAGAAACGTGCTTGAAGCCGCAGGCTTGCACAAACGCTTCGACTTCATCGAGCAGGGCTCGCTTGAGACCGAGGAGGGGCGGCGCCGACCGGATGTTATGGTGCGCATGCCTGGCGGCGGCGCCTTCGCTGTCGACGCCAAGTGTCCTTGGGACGCCTTCAACGCCATCCAGGATTCGGTGGACGATGCGGCCCGGGCCGCAGCGATGGTTCGTCACGCCTCAGGGGTGCGCGGGCATATGAACGCCCTCTCCGCAAAGACCTACTGGGATCAGTTCAAGAACGAGACCTCGCCGGACTTTGTGGCCATGTTCCTACCGGGCGACGGCTTTCTCGCCGCGGCGCTTGAAAAAGCCCCCGACCTCATGACCGAAGCCATGGACCGTCGCGTCCTGATCGTAACGCCCACGACCCTGTTCGCCCTCTGCAAGGCGGTGGCCTATGGCTGGCGGGTGGAGGGACAGGCTGAGAACGCCGCTCAGGTCGCCGCCCTGGGGCGCGAGCTCTATAAGCGGCTCTCGGTCATGGGCGGACATGTGGCCGGCGTCGGCAAGGCGCTTGAGACCGCGACCTCGCGCTACAACGCCTTTGTCGGCTCGCTGGAAACCCAGGTCCTGACCCAGGCCAAGCGTTTCGAAGACCTCAAGGTCGACCATGAGGGCCTGGAGCTTCCCCCAATCCCGCCGGTTGAGACGTCCGTTCGCGCCCTGACCAAACTTACCCTACGCCCCGTTCACGAAGAGGATGCTCCAAAAACCGCTGCGGATCCCGCATACCCGACCTTGACGCTCGGGAATGACCACCCTACCTCGCAGCCTCCAAAGCAAGACTTGGCCTCATGAGCATTCGCCGCATTCTTACCGTCGACAACAAGGTCGACCTCGCCGTTCTAAAACAGGTGTCAAAGCCCGTTGATCAGATCGACGAGGGGATCCGGGCGCTGATGGATGATATGCTGGAGACTATGTACGCGGCGCCCGGCATTGGTCTGGCTGCGGTCCAGGTCGGCGAGCCGGTCCGGATCATTGTCATGGACCTGGCGCGCGAAGGAGAAGCAAGACAGCCCCGTTATTTCGTCAATCCGGAGATCACCTGGCGCTCGGACGAGCTCTACGTCTACGAGGAAGGCTGCCTGTCGGTGCCAGAGATCTATGACGAGGTCGAGCGGCCGGCGAAGGTGCGGCTCAGCTATCTGAACTACGACGCAGAGCGCGTCGAAGAAGAGGCCGAGGGGATGTTCGCGGTCTGCATCCAACACGAGTTCGACCACCTGGAAGGGGTCTTGTTCATCGACCACTTGTCGCGACTGAAGCGGGAACGCGCGATCAAGAAGGTCAAGAAGGACGCCCAGGCCGCCGCAGCCTGACCCCAATCGTCACCGGCCCAGGCCCAACCCCTTCGTTGGCCGTCCATCAGGGTTCTGCATCCCGGCGGGAGCGCCGGACTTTTTCAATATACTGATTTGATTGAGGAAAAGATCGGCGCATTCCGCCTGTGTAGTCATTGTGCAGGAAAACTTCTGCACAGACTGGCTGTAAGAGGCCAACCTTGGCAATTCCTAGCGCTTGCTGCAGCCGGCCAGGGGCGGCCGGCTACGAAAGTCCTGAGGCACTGTCAGTCATCTGAGCCGTCATAGGTCTTCCTTCCGGCCGTATTCATGGACGCCCTGAGGCGCCACGCGCAGCTTCATGTGAAAGAGCCTCCCCGCGTCCGTCACGCTGGCCTCGAACCGATCACCTTTCTCGGCCTCCGCAATGATCGCGACCAGCCGTTCACCACGGTTCTCATAGTGGACGTTGATGTCGAGCAGCTTGCGCAGCAGGTCGCCGAGGATCACGACGCGACCGGAACGGGGATCTGAGCGGGCGTCGCCGGGCCGCGTCCGGCGGTAAGAAGCGTGGCGCATTAGGGGGAATCGAAAGGGTTGGGCGCTACATCTGGCGCGGTGGGCCAGCCCGCCCCAATGGGCGTCGAGATCGCTCCATCGCCGTCGCTGACAACGCGATAAAGCCTGTGAGTGGGCCGGCGGGCCTCAGCGGCGGCCGATCCAGTGG